>Ga0070669_100001801_pt1 | contig 15414 bp, 17 predicted proteins | sample KBSS53metaG_FD_64680 | JGI IMG/M metagenome (GOLD analysis project Ga0070669, IMG submission 64680) | Switchgrass rhizosphere microbial communities from Kellogg Biological Station, Michigan, USA - KBS S5-3 metaG | ecosystem: Host-associated > Plants > Roots > Rhizosphere > Soil ... | reverse complement strand
GCATGTTACCTTTGATCTGATCTTTTTGTGAACGATCGAAGCGCTGGCGCGTGTCACTGAAGCATGTACCACCTGATCCCGACGATCATTCTGGTCCCACTGATCTTTGCCTGGTTAGCGCAGATGATAGGAGTTTGCCGTGCTTACTGGGCGCTTGCTGGTACGCCCGCGTTACTCTTGTTAGTGGCGCTGGTTGCTGAACGTTGGTTAGGTTACGGATTGGTCGCACATGCCCTTTTTCACTTTTCCTACGACACAAGCTATGTTTTGACACTCATCGGTTTGCTTCTTTGCTTGTATTTTATGTTCAAGCGAAGGCGACCGATCGAGTTGATGTTGGCACTTATTCTGACAGCCATTCCTCTTCTGTACCTGCTGCTGTGGTAACCGAATTCAGTACCATTCGCGGTAGCGGATGGCCTTGCTCAACACGCTAAACAAATTGGTCCTCCCTATTCTGCAGTTGACTGGAGGCCATCCGCTACCGCGAATGGTACTGAATACTTTCCCGCTTTCAATTTCCCTACTACTCAAGTTACATTCTCACGCTCACTGGAGGTTCTCCATATGCCCAAGAATACAGACTTCGATTCAGCGTTCACCCAGTTGAAAGAAATCTTCGAGCCTTATGCAGACAAACTGAATGTTGCCGCCGACACGCGCAACTACTACGCGCTGGAGACGCACCACGTCATGAAAAACAAACGCCGTCTCTACTTTGGTGGTGTTCGACGGGGTAAGGCGTATGTCAGCTTTCACCTGATGCCTGTCTACGCCTGTCCCGATATAACGGAAAAGATTTCACCCGACCTCAAAAAGCGGATGCAGGGAAAGTCGTGCTTTAACTTTTCTGCTCCTGATGAAAAACTCTTCAAGGAACTTCGCAAGATTACTAAAGCCGGGTTTGCGCGTTTCACATCAAAAAAATTCTACTCTCCATTCTAAAAGGACATGCCTCGAACATTTGATTGCCCAAAATGTGGTGCACCGGTCGACTACGCTCAAAGCACGTTTGGTGGTGACTTCACAGTTCGCTGCAGCTACTGCAACAGCACTCTGGCTCAGCCAAACGACGCACTGGGCCGGCCGGCCCATGTCATCAAGGTCGATCTCCGCGGAGCAACGGAGCACCTTAAGCCGCTTCGCTGGCTTTGGCTCTTGTTGGCGATTCCGGCATTCGGTGTACTCGCCGGCGTGGTTGCCTTATTCGTCGGATTGATACCAGTGTTCTGGTCATCTTCAAACAGAAACACATCAAGTTCAAACGGAAACACATCAAGCCCACCTTCACGCACAAGCCCCAGAACTGACGAACGCGTGTTGCTGAAGTTTGGCTCCGAGGGTATTGGTCCAGGAATGTTTAAGGACGCACGCAGCATCGCCATCGATGCTTCGGGAAATATTTACGTGGGGGAATATCTTGGTGGTCGCGTCCAGGTGTTTGACGGCAACGGTAAGTTCATTACTCAGTGGACAGTTGATCCGAACATGCCCTTGCGTGGCTTCGCGGCCGATCGCAAAGGCCAGGTCTACATTGCTCAGAAAGGACAAATCCTGCGTTACGAGGGTTCAACAGGTAAACAGGTCGGCGAAATAGCGTACGCGGAAGGAAATGGGTTCGACGACATAACGGCCACAGCTGATGGCGGGCTTGTATGTGCCTGGCAACGAAACCGCGATGACGTCGTTCGTTTCAATTCCTCCGGTGAAGTCGTCAAGACCATTAAGGCTGCGATCAGTTCGGCCAGTGGAAGGTCAGAACTGGATATGAGTGTTGCAGCCGACGGACTGGGAAATGTCTACGCGCTGGGATCGTTTAATGAAGCGGTCTTTAAGTTTGGGCCGGATGGAAAGTTCATCAATCGGTTTGGCGGAAGCGGAAACGAGCCTGGCCAATTGCGCGCTGCCTCGGCGATTGCGGTCGATGGCCGAGGTCGCGTCTACGTGAGCGACATCAAAGGTATACAGGTGTTCGACTCTGACGGCCGTTATATCAGTTTCTTAAAACTTCAAGGCCACGCTTTCGGAATGGTCTTCAACGACAAGAACGAACTTCTTGTCGCGGCGCGAACACAGGTGATCAAGCTTAATGTGGCTGATTGATGTTGCTGGGATGACTATGATCGATCACTACCAGCGCTGGTTTACGTACGAACGAGATGTACACCGAACGACGCTCGAGTCGTTGACGCGTCTTGATGAAACGCAAAAGGCGTCATCGTCTTTTCAGAAGGCAGTAGATCTTTTGGCTCACGTGATCGCGGCTCGCAGAATGTGGTTGTTTCGATTCGGAGTGACCGCGGAGAAGGTTGAGCTCTTTCCGCGCGATGTGAAGGTCGAAACACTACCGGCGTTAATCGAGCAGATGGAGTCTGATTGGAATCAATATCTCTCTACGCTAAGCGACGAGGATCTCCAGCGAGTTTTTGAGTACACAAGCTACGAGGGTCAGCGCTTTCGCAACTCAATCGGCGACATTCTCACACAGTTGTTTGGTCACTCGTGGTATCACCGCGGCCAGATTGCCGCGCTCGTGCGCGCAATGGGCGGTGAACCTGCGGTGACTGACTTTGTGTTTTGGGCACGTGAAGCAGTTTAGACAGGATTTCAGGATTACAGGATTTAAAGATAAAGGAGGGTAGAAGGCGTGATCATAGAAAGACCTGTACCAAAAACTGCCGGATATTTTAAGCTCCACCGTTCTCTCTTAGGATCCTGTCATCCTGAAATTCTGTCGTAAATAAGCTATGAAGATTGGCGATACGATGCGTTGGTCGCGGACATTTACCGAAGAAGACATTCGTCTGTTCGCGCAACTATCAGGCGATAACGGTGAGCATCACTTTGTTCCGGATGCACAGGGACGTCTGATGGCCCATGGTCTTCTGACAGCTACACTGCCTACGAAGATCGGCGGAGACTTGAATCTCATTGCCAAAGAGATGACTTTCCGTTTTTATCGTCCGGTGTTTGCGGGCGACACAATCGAATGCGTCGTGACACTGACGGCGGCCGCGCCTCGTGATGGATACCTGGACGTTGAATCAGAGTGGCGCTGCACAAATCAACATGGCAAAGAGGTGATGACCGGCAGCGGTACGGGGATCATCCGAACTTAGACGGGATTCAAGCTTAGAAAATTCTCCGCGGCCTCTGCGTCTCTGCGCCCTGTACGTTAACCTTTGATGGGTTAGTTTCCGAGATACGAATTTGGAACGCGGAGGGCGCAGAGACGCAGAGACCGCAGAGTGTTGAAGAAACCCCTACCTGCTGAGCTTGAAGTTGTAACTAATCACCCCGGAAACCTTCACGGGTTGATCGCCGATGATGGTCGGCGAAAACCTTGCTTGATTTGCCGCACGCACCGCATCGGGAATCAGCATTGGGTGACCGTCCACCGCCTTCGCTGAAACAACCTTCCCCGTTTCGTCAATCAATACCTGCACGTTCACAACGCCCTCAAGATGGATCTGCAAGGCGAGTGCTGGATACCTTGGTTTTGGAAGTGATAGTGCCTCGCTGTTCAAGACCCTTGAGACTTTTACTACTCGATCTTTCGGTGGCTGCGGTGGCGTCGGTGGTGGAAGTTCGTCCGGTATTTCGATTCTTGGGGGTTGAACTACAGTCCTTTCCGTGCCCGGTCCAGTAGTCACAGCAACCGGCGGATCATAGTCGCGCCCGGTAATCTTGACCGGCCCATTTGGTAGCGGCTGTACTTTGTTTGGCTCCGCGGATATTTTTTCAGGAACTATCTCAGGTCGATCCACATCGAACATTGCAACTTTCCGTTCTGCAATATCCGACGATTTGTCGTTCTTGCTGGTCGGCTTGGGGTCTGTCGGCGTTACCGGTTTCGCAGGCGCAGACTCTGGCGGCAGCATTGTGATCACCTGCTCGTAGACCTGGTCCTCGAGTCGCGCGTCGTAGGCGTAAATGCTGGCCACACCTGTCAAAACCAACATCAGGGCATATGTAGCCGTGGTAACAAGAAAAAACGATCCTCGTCGCTTGAATTCTTTTCGGTGCGAGGCTGATTCGATCAGGTTATTAAACATCATGGTCCTCCGGCGAATGTCGGATTTCGAATCGCGTAAGTCTTGATTTGGGCAACACCAAATCGATCCCGATTCGAAAGCCGCTAGTTGCCGGTGCCATGCAGGTCGCGGGAGCTTTCTCGGCTGTTTTAGACACCAGGTGCGCCAAGCGAGTTCCCGTGGCGGAAACCATTCAGTACCGTTCGCGGTAGCGGATGGCCAAGACTCAAGATGCGCGAATTCTCTGCTTTGTGTTCTCGGCTTGAGTCTTGGCCATCCGCTACCGCGAACGGTACTGAATACTGCTGCATGTTGCTACTGACTGTTTTGACACTGTACTGAGTGTGAAGTCTCAAGTAGGCCGGATCACCTTGCCATCGCAGATCGAAGAAACTAGGATCTCACGGCTCTCGCACCAACCCCGTACCCGAGGAGAACCCATGGCCACCAAGGAAGCATTCCAGGAGGAACTGAACCCATTTGAAATAGCCAAGCAGCAGTTCAATATAGCCGCCGATTTCCTCGAACTAGAGTCGTCCATGCGTCATGTGTTGGAGAATCCGAAACGGCAGTTAATCGTCTCAATCCCTGTGAAAATGGATGGGGGCGATGTGCAGGTCTTTGAAGGTTACCGCGTGCAGCACAACATCGCGCGCGGACCAGCGAAAGGTGGAATCCGTTATCACCCCAATGTCTCGCTCGATGAAGTAAAAGCCCTTGCATCCTGGATGACCTGGAAATGCGCAACCGTTGGCATCCCTTACGGTGGAGGAAAAGGCGGCGTTATCTGCGATCCTAAGAGTCTCTCCAAGAACGAACTCGAACGCCTCACGCGCCGTTACGCTTTTGAAATTGCGCCCATCATCGGACCAGACCGCGACATTCCTGCGCCCGATGTTTACACCGACGAACAGACTATGGCCTGGATCATGGACACGATCTCAATGGTGCGTGGACATACCGAACTCGGAGTCGTAACCGGTAAACCAATTTCTCTTGGTGGTTCGCAGGGACGTGCGGAGGCCACTGCTCGCGGGTGTCTTTACGCATTGCGCGAGGCTTGCCGCGTAAAGGGAATGAGTTTGAAAGGCGCGCGTGTAGCTGTTCATGGTTTCGGTAACGCCGGGGCAAACATTGCGCGGCTGGTTGCTGAAGACGGTGCGCGGGTCGTGGCGGCATGTGATTCGAAGGCCGGCGTTTATAGTGAAAACGGAATCGACGTGACAGCTGCATTAAGTCACAAGGCGGAGACGTCGTCGTTGCACGGATTGAAGGGGTGCAAGGAGATAGAGCCAGACGAAATCATCGGCGTCGATTGCGACATCCTGCTGCCATCTGCGCTCGAAAATGCGATCACGCTTGCCAATGTAGGAAAAGTTAAAGCGCAGATCATCGCCGAATTGGCAAATGGTCCAACTACTCCCGGGGCCGACAAGGTGTTTGCAGACAATGATGTCATGCTTGTTCCCGACATTCTCGCGAACGCTGGTGGAGTGACGGTTAGTTACTACGAATGGGTGCAGGATCAGAATTCGTTCTTCTGGTCTGAAAAGCAGATCAACGAAACGCTCGAACAGACGATCCGCACCGCGTTCAATTCGGTTCATGACACCGCGACGCATTACAACACTGATCTTCGCACGGGAGCTTACATACTCGCCGTTTCGCGTGTTGCTGAAGCAACGAGTGTGAGAGGAATATTCCCGTAAGAGAGAATTGCTTGGAGAAAAGAACTCAACCTCAGAACGGGAGCGAAGCGACCGATTTCAGGATAGTTGAGCGTACTGCTAGTTGAAATCGGTCGCTTCCCTCCCGTTCTGAGGTTGAGCAGTCATAATACGTAACGAGATTTCAGGACAACATATGGCTCACAACATCACCGTTTACGAAAAACCCACTTGAACGAAATGTCGCGAACTCGACAAACTGCTCCGGGAGAGTGGCGTTTCGTATGACAAGGTCAACTACTACATTGAACCGCTCAGTAAGAAAAAGCTGACTGAGTTGATTCGCAAAATGGGAATCTCACCGCGCGATCTTTTGCGAACGAGCGAGCCGGTCTATCGCGAGTTGGGTTTAGCGAAAGGTGAATTCACCGATGGTGAGATCATTTCCTTGATGGTTGAGAATCCGGACTTGATTCAACGACCAATCGTTGAGCGAGGTGATCGTGCGGTTCTGGGAAGACCAACGGAGAAGGTGAAGGAGCTGCTCTGAACAATAGGGCCTATACGACCTATTCGTCCTATAGGTCCTATTCAATGACATGAAAAAACAAGAAACAATCTTCACCTGCCAAAACTGCGGACATCAGTCGCGCAAGTGGTTGGGAAAATGTCCCGAGTGTGGCGAGTGGAATTCGCTTGTTGAAGAACGCGCACAACCCTCGCGAAAGTCAGGCGCTCGAATCGGATTCAAACTCCGTGATGTAGCCGCCGTACCTTTCACTGAAATCGAGCCACAGGACGATGTTCGAATCTCATCCGGTGTAACCGAGTTTGATCGTGTGCTCGGTGGCGGCATCGTTCCAGGGACGCTGGTTCTAATCGCCGGCGATCCGGGAATCGGCAAAAGCACACTGCTGCTCCAGGTGGCGGATCAACTAAGCGCCTCGAATACATTAGTTCTGTACGTGTCGGGTGAAGAGTCGGAGCGGCAAATAAAACTTCGCGGCGAGCGGCTCGGAGTCACTGCCGCAAACGTTTACCTGCTACCGGAGACCAATCTCGAAAACATGTTTCACGAGATCGATCGCCTGGTTCCAGGCGCAATCATCGTTGACTCGATCCAAACCGTTTTCTCCAGCTTGATTGAATCGGCGCCAGGATCAGTATCCCAGGTCAGGGAAGTAGCGCATCAGTTTTTATTACTGGCAAAAAACCGAGGTGTCCCTGTCTTTCTAATCGGCCACATCACCAAGGATGGTTCGATTGCCGGACCCAAAGCGCTCGAACACATCGTCGATACCGTTCTTTACTTCGAAGGCGAGCGACATCACAACCACCGCATCGTGCGCGCGACCAAGAATCGATTCGGTGCGGCGAATGAAGTGGGTGTGTTTGAGATGACCGGGGCGGGTTTGATCCCGGTCGCCAATCCGTCACAGATGTTTTTGCAAGAGCGTCCACAGAACGTTGCGGGCTCGATAGTGACTGCGTGCATGGAAGGAACGCGCCCGTTGTTGGTCGAGATTCAGGCGCTGGTGTCGGGGAGTAAATATGGAACCGGCAGACGAATGACGCAGGGAGTCGATCAGAATCGGGTTGCGCTGATGATAGCAATGTTGGAAAAACGCGTGGGTCTTCAGTTAACTGGCGACGATGTTTTTGTAAACATCGCGGGCGGGTTGGAAGTTGACGAGCCTGCTGTAGATCTCGGCGTCGTTTCGGCGATCGCCTCGAGTTTTAAGAACATGACGGTTGATCCACACACGGCGGTTTTCGGTGAAGTGGGATTGACGGGCGAAGTGCGAGGTGCCTTGCAAGCTGCGGCGCGTGTGAAAGAGGCGCAGGCATTGGGTTTCAAGAAGATAGTGATTCCGGCGTCGAACGTTGCTGGAATGGAACGATTGTTGGGAATGCGCGTTGTTGGTGTGCGATCGGTTGAAGAGGCGATTCAGGAATTGTTTTGAAGCAGATCCCATTTCCACGAAGCAGATCCACCGATTTTCACAGATTACACAGATTAGATTTAAGAAAGCCAAGTTGAGTGATCAGCTCAAAGTGGTTCGGTCAGAATCCTAATCTCTCAACCTAAACTATTTCAGACTTAATCTGTGTAATCTGTGGAAATCGGTGGATCTGCTTCACTATTCACGATTGTAAAACTTCACCACCAAATCATCATCGATCTTCTCTGATCCGGCTCGCTTGAAATCGTCCAAATAACCTTCAGGCATAAAGGCATCGGCGCCCTCAACCGTCAATGGCACTTCAGTAATGATCCACTTCTCGATGTGCGCGAGGAATTCTCGATAGATCTGAGCGCCGCCGATAATGAACATATCGGTGGTTATGGAACTATTAAACGAAAGAACTGAATCAATATCGCGGAGAACCACCAGAGATTCCTGGGGGTCGAGGTTACCATCTCTGCTCAATACGATGTTGAGCCTTCCCGTCAGTGGTTTCTTGAGGGTAAGCCACGTTTTGCGTCCCATCACCACAGCGTGACCCATGGTGGTCCTTTTGAAGAACTTCATATCGGACGAATAGTGCCACGGCAACTTTCCTTTTTTGCCGATGGCCCCGTTCCGGGCGACAGCTGCAATCCCGATTATCATCTTTTAGCGAAGCCGAACCGATTTCCTAAACTGCAACAGGTGCGGCAATCTTTGCGTGTGATTGATAACCCAAGAGATTCAAGTGCTCGTATCTAATCGCCAGCAGGCGTTCCAGTCGCGACGACTGATTGCCATTGTAGCTGATCTTCAGTGTTGGTAGTGGCAACGGCTCTCGCGAAAGCAGCTCGTTTACCTGATCCAGATGATTCTTATAAATGTGATAATCGCCGAGTGTATAAACAAAATCACCGACCGATAATTCCGAGACGTGCGCCACGAGATGTGTCAGCAGCGCGTAAGAGCTGATGTTGAATGGAACACCGAGAAACGCATCGGCGGAGCGTTGATAGAGTTGGCAGTGAAGGACCTTGTTGTTTTCAACTTTGAATTGAAATAGCGTGTGACACGGTGGCAAGTCGACGTTGTCCGCATAACGCGGATCCCAGCCGGTGACAATTAGGCGCCTCGAGTTCGGGTTCCGTTCGATCTGATTAATTAGATTCGCGATCTGATCGACACCATCGCGCTGCGGATATTTTCCTCCGAACGATCGCCAGAGATAACCATAAACCGGACCAAGATCTCCCGCGGGTCGACCAAAGCGTTGCGTGTGCTCTTCGTCGGCCCACTCGGCCCAGATGTCGACACCTCTTTCGCGCAGGTTTGCTTCGTTGGTATCGCCTGAAAGAAACCAAAACAATTCTTCCGCTACCCAGCGGAAGGGAACGCGCTTAGTTGTGACTATCGGAAAGCCGTCGCGAAGATCAAAGCGCGTTTGAAAGCCGAAATGAGAAATTGTGCCGACACCCGTTCGATCATTGTGTTCAGTGCCGTTGTCGAGAATCGACTTGAGTAAATCGTGATATTGTTTCACGCGTTCAATATAATACCTTGAGTTGGTGCAAGTCGGAGAAACAATTCAACGTTGCAGGACAATCAATAGGCCGTATAGGTCCTATATATCCTATCCGCTAATGACCGCACCGGGAATCGCGAATGAAAACCTATAACTTCTGCTTTCTTGGTTTTGGAAACGTAGGCCGCGCGCTTGCGCGACTGATCGTCGCCAAATCAAATGAGTTGCGCGAAGCGTACGGAATTGAATGGAAGATCACGGGCGTTGCATCGCGACGCATAGGTTGGTTGTCTAGCGAGAACGGATTTGATGTAGCGGCTCTCCTCTCTGGCAACTACGACAACGCTTCAACTCACGCCGGTGTTACTGATTGGTTGAAGGCCGCACGACCTAACGTGGTGTTTGAAACTACCTCACTTAATCCTGAAACCGGTCAACCAGCGGTCGATTATCTTCGTGCATCACTCCAAAGTGGGGCACACACGATCACTGCCAACAAGGGGCCTATCGTTTATGCATACGACGAGCTTAGTGAGCTAGCCACACGCGTCAACAGGAGATTTCTTTTTGAATCAACTGTGATGGACAGTGCGCCGGTCTTTTCGCTGTTCCGCGAAACGCTGCCCGCCACGCGTCTGCGCGGGTTTACCAGCATCATGAACTCAACCACTAACGTTATTCTCGAAGCGATGGAAACGGGTAGAAGTTTTGAGGAAGGCGTGAAGGCAGCTCAGGAACTAGGTGTCGCCGAAACTGATCCAACTCATGATGTCGAAGGCTGGGATGCGACCATGAAACTGTGTGCGATTACACGCGTGATTCTGAAGTCTCAGCTAGCGCCTGGAGAAGTTAAGCGGCAAGGGATTCGCGATCTTACACCGTCAGTTTTACAGCGTGCGCGATCGGAGGGCAGACCTTTCAAACTGGTGTCGCGCTTGCGAATCGGCGAAGACAAAAAAATCGCCGCGTCGGTGATGCCGGAGCAAGTTGCGATCAGCGAACCGCTCGGAAGTATTAGGGGCACGTCCCTGGGAGCACACTTCGAATTGGACATGATTCCCGCCCTTACAGTGATTTCCCACCGCCCCAATCTGCAAAGCACAGCGTACGGACTGCTGGCAGACTGTATAAATGCTTTACGCTAACTGTCCTCCGCTCGCAATAAAGTAACAACATTAAGGCAAGCGGCCCATCACGATACTTCTAGATGGATTGTCTAGAATACGCGCCCTACGAGCGATCGACACTGTCGTGCGCGGTACGGTAATGAATTAGCCGCTTAATCATTACTGGTAAGGTGTCCAACCGCTGGTGCTCTTCCCAATAGCTGCTTCTGGGGGAACGAACTCATAAACGTCATTATGCTTTAGTGCTGTGATTGTTTTGATGACCCGACAGTTTTCTCCATCTCTTCTTGCGAACTCCCGGTTTTAAGTTAGAAGAGACCTCACGTTTAAAGACGACCATTACTCGCCCTGGACTTGGTGGAGTTGGTGTCTGCGCCGCCCTGGAATACCGGTGTCGACACATGAAGCAGGAGAAACGATCGTGGGAGATCCCGACCAACACCCTGATTTATCGAGCAGACCCGCACGCGCGAAACGACTCAGTCGTTCCCGTCAAATGATGTCGAAGCGCGGGAGTAAGCCGGTTGCACTCTTACCCGGCCGACAAAGATTCAAGCATCGCTTGAAAAAACATTTGCGCGCCGCGGCGAGAACCAAGAAAAGTCTCGCCTTCATCGTGCTGTCAGTAAATCCCTACAAACGGATCAGTCAAATTGTTGGCCCATCCGGGGCAGAACGCTTGATTCGGTGTGCAGCCAAACGACTAGCCCGAATCATTGATCGTGCGGGAGAGGTTGAGTACTGGGGCGGCGACGAGTTTGCGATAGTGCTGTTCAATATAGACGAGCCGTCGATCGTGGCCAGCGCGGTGAAGACAATCCAGGAAAAACTGGAAAGTCCCATGTCGTTGCAGCAACACCAGTTTTATTTGACATCGAATGCGGGCATTGCCCTCTGCCCTGGGCACGGAACTGACATCGAAACGCTAATGAGAAACGCAGACGCAGCACTGGAAACGGCAAAATCAACGGGAAGCCGAACGCACTGCTTTTATTCGGATGAGATGAATGCGAGAGAACTGCGAATCCTCAATCTCGAGAGCCAGTTGTTGCGAGCATTACGCAAGCACGAGTTCACGATCCACTATCAACCACTAGTCGACACTTCGACCTGGAGTCTGATTGGAGCCGAAGCCTTGGTCCGTTGGGAACATCCGGCGCTCGGACTGATTCCGCCGGCTGAATTCGTTCCCTTTGCGGAAGAGAATGGACTCATCGCGCCGATTTGCGAGTGGGTTCTCATAACCGCATGTTCGCAACTCAAGTATTGGCACGATCAGGGATTTCGAGACTTGCATCTCTCTGTCAACGTATCAGCCCGCCAGTTTCGAGAATTGGATCCGATGAATACGGTGTTGAGGATTCTCAGAGAGAGTGCGATTGATCCAGGTTGTTTGTCTCTCGAATTAACAGAGAGCTCGATCATGTCTGACGATCCTCAGGTGCTTGAGTCGCTCAGTCAGTTGAAGGCGATGGGTGTCAGACTTTCAATTGACGATTTTGGTATGGGGTTCTCGTCACTCGATCACTTGCGATGTTTGCCCCTCGACACGATCAAGATCGACAAGTCGTTCGTGCGAAATGCTTCTGTTCGCGCCGGTGATGCGGCACTCGTCTCATCGATCATTACTCTCGCCCACCGGCTGAACCTGAGCGTCATTGGCGAAGGAGTGGAGACGCTCGAACAGTTGAGATTCCTAACCACATTGGGGTGCGACGGCGTGCAAGGTTACTTCTTCAGCAAACCTCTTCCCTCCGATCAATTTCAAAGGTTTCTTTCGAACCAAACTTATGAACGAGCGGCGTTGGCCGCGTGCTAGGGGGAATTATGGGCGAATGGCAGTTGAAGATCCTATTGATTTACGACCATTTCGAAAGTCGTGATCGGGTTTTTGGCTTACTCAGCCAGTCAGATCTAGGCACGTTTCATCTGGATTGCATACAGCCCCACCAGTTGAATGCACCTGGTTCTGTTTTGACGCCTCCCGATGTTTGCGTCATCGAATCGTCGATCGAAAAAGCGACATTGTTTACACGCATCCGCGCCGCCGGTGTCTACGCTCCCATAATCGTTCTTACTACTGAATCCGGTTTCGAGGTGCTCGATGCATTGCATCACGGAGCCGCTGACTGCCTGATTAAGGAAAACCTGATGGCTGCGAAGCTTGAGGAATCGATCTGTGCAGTGATCGATCAAGCACGCGCGGCTGAGTTACAGGCAGAACACGAGCGTCTCTATTTGAGTCTCGTTGAGAATACAACCGATCTAATCTTCACACATGATCTGGATGGAAGATGTACTTCAATCAACAAGGCGGGTGAAGAAGACCTCGGCTATCAAGCTGAAGACGTACTAAAGATGAACTTCCAACAGCTCATCGCGCCCGAATATGTGGCTCTATTTCAACTCACTATGAGAGCTATGCTCGAGTGTCGAAAGTCAATGCATTTGGAGCTTGTGCTAATCACTCGAAACGGACAACCACTTCTCGTCGCTCTGAATTACCATTTGATCTATCAGGACGGTGCGCCGATTGGCGTACAGGCAATTGGACAATTAGTTGCCAGCGGACTGCCGATGCCTGGCCTCGCTTTGGAGAGACGACTGGCTCAGTCCTGAAGATCTAAGAGGTTGAGAGTACTCTGATAGCCTCGATCAATCGATCAACTTCATCAGCGGTAGTGTAGCAAGCACAGCCGGCGCGAAGCAGACCTTCAGGTTCCAATCCCAGGCGGGTGATCACCGTCGCCGCGTAGAAATCACCGTGCGAGAGAAACAGACCCTTCTCCGAGAGTTGTCTGGCCGCGTCGCTTGAACGAACGTTGTCGATAGTGAATGAGATGGTTGGGGTTCGTGGTTTGTCTGGGCTTGGGCCATAAACGCGGACGCCATCGAGTGAGGTTAATGCTATCCAAAGCTTTCGCGTGAGTATCGAGTTGCGAACGTGCATCTCAGAAAATGCCTGATCTAATCGCTGACGCCTTGTACCGGCCGTACTGAGTGATGCCAAAAAGTCGACGGCGGCGGCGGCGCCAACCATTCCTTCCTGATTTTGCGTTCCCGTCTCGACATTTTCCGGTGCGTAATCTGGCGCCGGCACCAAACTGGGAAAGTCGATTTTCTCGAGTAGATGCTGTTTGCCAAAGAGCACACCCGTGTGTGGTCCATAAAACTTATACGCCGACATCGCCAGGAAATCGCAGTCAGTACTTTTGACGTCGATCAATGCATGAGGTGCATAGTGGACAGCATCAACGAATGCGAGTGCACCTACACTGTGGGCCAAACGCACTGCTTGCTCGACATCGTTGATAGTGCCGAGCGCATTTGAGGCAGCGCCGATTGCTACCAGTTTTGTTTTGGATGTTATGAAACGTTCCAAATCTCCCCACTCGAGCTCGCCGGTCTCGACATTCATTCTGACCAAACGCACTGAAACGCCTCGTTCGCGTTCGAGCCGTAGCCAGGGATCGATGTTGGCGTGATGATCCAGCTCCGTGACTACGATCTCGTCACCGGCTTTCCATTGAAGACTAAGCGCCCGCGACAGATGCATCGTAAGCGTCGTCATGTTGTTGCCAAACGCGATTTCAGTCGGCGAAGCATTTAGAAATTCGGCGCAGATCTCACGTGAGCGCGCGATCGCGGCGTCGGTTTCGGCACTTGTTGGATAGTTCCAGTGTGTGTTGGCGTTATGGTGATAGAGGTACTCACTCATGCTCTCAACCACTAAACGCGGTACTTGCGTGCCGCCTGGGCCATCGAAGTAGGCCACAGGAAAACCGTTGTAGATGCGTTCTAGAGCGGGGAACTGTTTTCTGATTTCGTCGACGGATGAAATCTGTGTGCGTGACTCGCGGGAGGTTGTGGACATTTGATTTTGAAGTGCGGTGACCTGTCACCGCTTTGGTCTCGGCGGGGCAATCATAGTCGGATTGTTAGGTTTTTTCCTAGCGGTGACTCTTTCCCTCTTTCCCTTTTTTCCCTCTTCTCCTTTTGGTATGACAAATGCTAAATTCGGTTCGTTCGATCCCACGATCAGGATGCAAGCCGGGGTTTCTCCGCCCATTTCGCAGAGATTCGGAACCGCATCCGCCCAAGTACGACATTAAACGCGGTGTTTCGCCCCAAGGCAGAATGCCAGACTGCCCGGACTGCCCGTCTCACACAGCCGCATGCCCGCTGTGATCTGAGGTCCATACCATCTCGCGGGAGCGGGTGGGTACCGACCTCTGGCTACAAGGTGATAGTGACCTCCCATCACTGAATTCAGGCTATCAGTCTGTCAATCCATGAGGTGACGCACAATGTACGCACGTTTCCACCAAAACTGCTTTTCACTAACAACGTTAAGAATCCTGCTCGTTGATGACGCATGTGAAAAGCCAAGTGCCATCAGGCGAATGCTGTCAGAGTCGGAGTTCCGAGAATTTGAATTCAGTTGCGTATCGACACTCATTGAGACGGCGAATAACTTTCGCGCAAACGCCCATGACGTCTGCATTATTGATTCAAAGCAACGAGGGTTCCTGGAGTTTCTCGAACAAGCAAAAGGAGTCGGCTGTCAGATCCCAATGATTGTCGTAACTTCGGCCAATAGCGAGGAGATCCTTCGAGCATTCCACGCCGGAGCTCAGGACTGCTGCTCACGCGACCAGGTCACGGGCCATCAGCTGGAAGAATCCATCTGCAAAGTAGTTTTGGAGAATCGATTGGCCCGGACTCGTCTTGAGAATGAGCAGAGGTACCTCAGTCTGTTGCATCACACGGACGAAATCATCTACGCGCACGATCTGGAGGGAAACTACACTTCCGCAAACAATGCTGCGGAACGACTAACTGGTTACTCGTCCGACGAGATTCTGAGTTTGAACCTGAAGCAGGTGGTGGCACCAGAATTCGTCACTCTATCGAGAGACATGATCTCTCGCAAACTGGACCAGCAAAAGGCAACGTCGTATGAGCTTGAGATAATCGCGAAGAACGGCGCACGAATCCCTATTTCGTTAAGTACGCACCTCATCTATAGCTCTGGGAAACCGATTGGGGTTCAGGGCATCGCGAAGCAGAAAGCAGGAAGCAGGCAGAAGGCAGTAGGCAGAAAGCAGTAGGCAG
>Ga0070669_100001799_pt1 | contig 15418 bp, 11 predicted proteins | sample KBSS53metaG_FD_64680 | JGI IMG/M metagenome (GOLD analysis project Ga0070669, IMG submission 64680) | Switchgrass rhizosphere microbial communities from Kellogg Biological Station, Michigan, USA - KBS S5-3 metaG | ecosystem: Host-associated > Plants > Roots > Rhizosphere > Soil ... | reverse complement strand
GACCAACACCGCAACACCTGGAAACAACCAAGCCACCGGAAAAACCGGCTGCACCGCATCGGTGAAGCCGCATATATGGAGACCGACCCAAACGGTCAATATCGATTTTTCCACAACCCCACCAACTCCACCCAAAACCCCCACCACGCCTGCGTTTCCACACGAAACTTTTCTGTCATCCACCGGGATCAACACCCGAATCACGCGCACAGAATCGCCAGGCAACATGCCCTCACCCGGCTCCACCCGCCCAGCGGCAGGGGGGATTGGACGCGATCGGTATTGGAATCAGGTGCGCTTGAGACGCAGTGCGAGCGCGCGACCGGTGCCGATCAACACCGACGTCGCCGAACGCATCCGCGACGGTGTGCCCAGCGCCAACCCAGAGGGAGCATGCGCCAGCGCCTGGCCGCGTGAAAGAGTGCCCGATCGCACGCAGGCATCGGTCAGGCGCCACCACAGCCGCCCGTATTCTTCCATGATCAGTGCGCTATCTTCAGCCCTGGGCGCACGCGTGGCAAAAAAGTGGCCGTGCACGGCTTCGACCAAAAGGCCCACGCGCTGCAACGTGGCGATATCGGGAGCCGGCACGCCGCCGGCAAAATGGTGTAGCACCAGCCGCGCGACCTGCGCTGCCTCGTCTCCGAACAGCGCGGCATAAGGCTCTGCCAGCACGGCCGCCGCGCTCTGCTCCATCCGCGCAGTATAGCGCTGCGATGCGCCGCCGGCATGGATGCGGTATGTCGCCAGCGGCGCATCGATCCGCGCGATCGCACCCAGTCGCGCCAGGCGATGGTACAAATCGAAGTCTTCGGCATAGAGCCGGTCGGTCCGTTCGAACACGTCGAGCTGGCGGGCGGCATCGGCGCGAAACATCACCGACGACCAGACCAGCGGATTGCCGATCTGCATCTGCCAGTCGATCAATACCGGCGAGGTTCGCAGCGGCGCCCGTGGCGGCCGGATGGCGCCGGCCTGGAGCAGGTCCACCGCCGAGGCGACCAGCACGACCTGGGGATTGGCTTCCAGATAGGCATGCTGCACGGCAAAGCGCGTGGGATGACACAGATCGTCCTGGTCAAGGCCGACAATGTAGCGCCCGCGCGCTGCTGCAAATGCCAGGTTCCGCGCGACGACCGGGCCACCGTTCACCGGTGCGGCGATCACTTTCACCCGTGGATCGCGCACCCGGCGCAACCGCGCCAGCGTATCGTCGGTGGAGCAATCGTCCACCACCACCAGTTCGAAATCGTCCAGGCTCTGCGCCAGGACGCTGGCAATCGTCTCCTCGATCAGCGCGCCGCCGTTGTAGGCGGCCATGACCACGCTGATCAGCGGCGATCCACTCATGCCACCGCCTCGCGCACCAGCGGCGCCGCCGCCGGCAGCACCGCATCGACGATCATCTGGCCCACATCGTTCTGCCAAAGCCACAGGCCGTTGGCATTGCCGCGAAAACTGGGTTCGCCGCCCAGCGCGCCCCAAGGAACGAAACCTGCTGCCAGGCCGATGCCGAATACGCCCGGCACCACTTCTCCCGCTGCATCGCGCACCCGGCAATGCCGATCGACCAGCGGCCCGGGCACGGCTGCATCACTGGCGAGGAGAATTGGCGCCCCATCAACATCGAACAGCGGCAGTGCGCGCGGGCGATACCCTGTGGCCCCGATCACGACGTCTGCGGCATCGAGAACTGCGCGTGCAGCCGCCGCATCATGCTGGTCGAGTTGCATCAGGGCTAACCGGGGCTCGGGCACCCGGCCGCCCACGGCCAGCATGCGCAGGACAAGCTCGCGCGCTTCCAGCCGGAAACCGGCGAGGCGATAGACAAAGCCGCTCACCGGGCAGATGTCGGCGTCGGTAAAATCGGTGAATCCTTCGGCCAGTGCCGCCTCGCGCGCATGATAGAAGGGGCGCAGCGGCCGGCGATGCAGCAGCGTGATCGCACCCGCACCCAGTGCCAGCGCAGGATCGGCCTTGAGCAGCAGGACTGCCGCCGCCAATGCGCTGGTCGAGCCGCCGACGATGGCAATGCGCGGGCTGCGCACCGATGCCAGCCGGTCGCGCAGGGCATCCACCCCGCCCAGGCGCAGGAAATCGTCCGACATCAGCAGCCGCGTGCCGGCGATCGCGCCCAGCGTGCCACCGGCAAGCACCGCTGCCTTTACCGTTTGCGCGCATTGCCGCCCCCCGGTGGCGAGCACGATGTGCGGCGAAACCAGTTCGCGCACCTGGCCGGCGCCATCGCGCAGGCGAGTACGCCAGCGCCCATCGGCCTCGCGCCGCGCATCCAACGCGGTGTGGCCTGTCAAAACCGACGCGCCGTGCTGCACGGCCAGGTCGCGCAGCCGGTCTCCTGTCACCGCCAGAAGATCGCCCGCTTCCACCAGCGGCGCACCCAGAGCGCCGATATGATCGGCCATCCGCACCCCCGCCGGATGATCGACCAGGGCGGCGAGTTCGGGATGGACGTTGTCCTTCACCGCGCTGAGGAAGGTTTCGGCCGTGCTGTCAGAGCGAATGGCATAGCGGCCGAGTTCGCCGAGCCCCAGGGCATCGCCTTGCTCCACGATCGCCAGCCCCTGGGCGAGTGCCGGCAGCCGCCCCTGCTTGCTGGCAGCCGTCAGCATTGCGGTGCCGGCCGGTCCACCACCGATCAACACGGTATCGTGATCGGTGCTCGTGGGCATCACGCTCGCTCCCTTGCCGGCCGGGCGATGCAACGCCGCGATGGCCGCGGCCAGATGATCGATGACCGTGCTCACATCGGCAACGGTCATGCCGTCGGTTATGGGCAGGGACAGGACGCGGGCAGCCAGGTCGTCGCTCACCGGCACGGGTTCGATCACGGCATGGTCGCGAAACCATGGCTGCTGCCCAAGATGCGGGCTGAAATAATGACCGCTGCCGATGCCGGCCTGCGCCAGTGCCGCGATCAGTGCGGCACGATGGCCGGCTATCTCTGTCGGCAGGAGCAGCGACCAGAACTGGAACGCCTGGCGCCCTTGCGCCATGGGTGCCTGCGCGGCAAAGCCAGGGCCAAGCCGGGACATGGCTGCGCTATAGGCCCGGGCCAGGGCGGCGCGATGATCGCATACCGCATCCAGTTCCGCCAGTTTGGCCGAAGCAAGCGCCCCGCCCATTTCCGAAAGCTTGGCATTGATACCGGGCATCTGCGCAGCGCGCGTGGTGCCGAAACCGAAATTGGCCATCTGGCGCAAGGTGGCGATCAGGCTCTTGTCACCGCTGTGCACCAACCCGCCCTCGCCGGTGGCAAAGGTCTTGGTGGCGTGCATCGAATAGACCACGGCAAATGGAGCGCCGGCGCCGAAATTGCGCCCTGCGCCATCGTCGCTACCCAGTGACGCCGCCGCATCGATGACCACGCCCACCCCATGGCGACGGGCCAACCAGGCATAGCGATCAAGATCCAGGCTGCGGCCAAACGCGGCATAAGGCACGATCGCGGCCACACGCTCGCCATGGCGGGCCAGCAACTGCTCTTCGATCTGCGGGTCGGAAGCCCAGGTCTGGGGGTCGACATCGTGGATCAATGGCGTAAGCCCCGCCCACTGCGCCGCCTGCGCCGTTGCGGCAAAGGTGAACGCAGGGACCAGCGCCAGAGCGCCGGGCCGGATTCGGGCCGCAGCTGCATGACGGATAGCAAGGATCAGGCCCAGCGTGGCGCTGGCCACCGCCAGGCAGTCACCATCCCCGCCAAACAACTGAGTGGTCGCCTGTGCTTCAAATGCTCGCACGGCCGGACCGCCATTACTGAAAATCCGGCGCTGCTCGATCGCCGCAAATGCATCGGCCATGTCGGCAAAGCGTGGCGGATTGGGCGCAATAAGTGGAATCGAAGGCATCGACAGGCATCCCCGACAGCAAGCCTTTAGCAGGCGTCGCGTGCCTGAATGCCTTGCCATCCCTAATATGCCGTTAGCAATGTTTTACTTTCAACCAATGCGCCGTGAACTGGGCAGCATTGGCACAGGTCTGCGCCATTCCGGTTGCGGGTTTCTTTTTCGCAGCAATCGGACGTACACGGGGGCTTGCCTCGCAATGCTTGTGTGCTACCGATCCACCCCGTCACCATGGCCAATGGCTGTGGCGGCGCATAGATCGCGCTGGTGCCCCGAGAGGGGCTTAAAAGGGAACACGGTGAGGGTGCTGGTCACCCAAATCCGCGGCTGTCCCTGCAACTGTAAGCGGTGAGCGTGATGCATACAGGCAGGGAAGCAGAGCCTTCCACTGCCAGCCACTGGGCCGGACGCTAAATCCTGCGAGGCCTGGGAAGGCCGTGCATCAAGTCATGACCCGTGAGCCAGGAGACCTGCCGGCGTCTGGTCGCTCTTGCCTTGGCCCAGGGGGTGGCTGTGGCACGGACCTTTTCCGTCTGGGCGACGAACGTGCGGTGGGGGCCGCATCGGCACGTCCCGCGACGCTGAATGGCGTCCGCGCGCGGGACCTGCTGACCGTTCGAGACGGCACGCCTCCGCCGGTTGTCGCATGACGCCCGGAAGGAAGACGATTTGAAAATCATGACCGCATGGTGCCTGGCGACGATCGCTGGCACCATTTCCGTTCCCGCCGTCGCGCAATCCACGGCGACGGCGGCACCGGCGCAGGCCTCCAACGATGGCGGCGATGGCATCGTGGTGTTTGGCCGGGGAGAGGCCAAAATCGGCGTGGCCCATGCCGCCAGCGAGGGTACGGTCGCGGGTGCAGACCTGTTGGTCCGGCCGCTTCTGCGTGTTTCCGAACTGCTGGAGGCCGTGCCCGGCATGGTGGCTGCGCAGCATTCGGGCAGCGGGAAGGCCAACCAGTACTTCCTGCGCGGCTTCAACCTCGATCATGGATCGGATTTCACCACATATATCGATGGTGTGCAGATGAATTTGCGCACGCATGGGCATGGTCAAGGCTATCTCGACCTCAATGGCCTGATCCCCGAGATCGTCGCGAGGGAAGATTTCCGCAAAGGTCCCTACCGCGCCGATGGTGGTGACTTTGCGCTCGCTGGCGCGGCTTACATGACGACGATCGACCAATTCGACCGGCCCTGGCTATCGGTGGAAGGCGGCTCCTACGGGTACGGCCGCATCGCGGCAGGCGGCACGATCGACGGCGTGGCGTCCGGCAAGCTCACCTTGGTCGGCCAGGCGAAAGTCTATGACGGCCCCTGGCAGGAGCCTGAACATCTGCGGCATGGATCGGCCTTCGCGAAATACGTCGGCCAGGCCGGTTCCGGCACGATCAGGGCGTCGGTGAATGCCTACCACGCAACCTGGCGGCCGACCGAACAGATCCCAGAGCGGATCATCGGCTCGGCGATCTGCCCGACCGTCTTTTGCTCTCCCGATCCTTCCGCCCGTGGCCGCACAACACGGCTGATTGGCACTGTCGCGGTCGAGCAGGCAGGCTGGAATGCAAACCTCTATGGCCAATTCTACGATTGGGCGATGACGTCCAACCCCACGTACGCCGATCCAGACGGCACCAGCGCCCAGATCCGCCAGTTCGACCGGCGTTGGGTCGTTGGCGGGCGCGGTGAGAAGCGTTGGACGATCTCGCCAGCGCTGAGCCTGTCCCTTGGCACAGACGAACGCTATGATCACATCGGCAGTGTCGGCGTCTATCGAACCAGCGCGCGGTCGTTCCTCTTTTCGCTGGGAAGGTATCATGTCGAGGAGGCGTCCGCCGCCCTTTACGGCGAAGCGGCATGGACGCCGATGCCGGGCCTTCGCCTCATCGGTGGACTGCGCGGCGATTATTATCGCTACCAGGTGCGCGCGCGCGACGAGGCGGCAGAGTTGGCGGGCACCGGCCGGGGCCATGATGCAATCGTGTCGCCCAAGGTTTCCGTCGCGTATGCGCTCACGCATCGCCTGGAACTGTATGGAAACTGGGGGCGCGGGTTTCATTCCAACGATGTGCGCGGCGCCGTGAATGTCACCACGCCCGTGCCGGTGCTCGTGCGTGGCGAGGGCAAGGAACTGGGCGCGCGCTGGCAACGATCGACCCTCACGTTTACCGCCACCTACTGGTGGCTGGATGTCGCCAGCGAACTGCGCTTCGTGGGGGATTCCAATGCTGTCGAGCCCACCGGCGCCAGCAGGCGCAAAGGCTATGAACTGGTCGCGTTCTGGCGCCCGCTGGCCTGGCTGGCGATCGACGGAAACTACACCGCCAGCCGTTCTCGTTACGACAATGGCGATCGTATCCCCAATGCCTTTGAAAACGCTGCCTCCGCCGGTATCGCCCTGGCGCTCGACCCGTGGGAGGCAAGCCTGCGGCTGCGCCATCTGGGGCCCTACCCCTTGAGCGAGGACAACAGCGCGAGGGACGGCGGAAGCACCGTGATCAATTTCCGGGCGGCAAGGACGTTCGGTCGCTTCCAGGTCTATGGCGAACTGCTCAATATCGCGAACAGCCGCGACAAGGACATCGCCTATTTCTACGAATCCTACATTCCCGCCTTCGACAAGAACGGCCCTGTCGACGGGCGCCTCAGCCGCGTGGTCGAACCGCGCACCCTGCGCCTGGGCGTGCGTGCCACTTTCTGATCACCGCCACCTGATCAGCGCCGCCTGATCATCACGGCATGCCTTGATGGCAACCGGCAAAAGGAAGCTGCTGACAAGAGCGTTTGGCCTGCGCCAAAGCGATCAGCAGCTTTCCTGTTGCACAATCCGGATGGGGACAAGGCCACGCATTGGCGACGACAGGGACGATTGCCCGTATCTTCACGCCATGCGCAGTTTAATTCCTGAAGTCCCTGGAGGCCCGAGCCGGAATCGAACCGGCGTAAACGGATTTGCAGTCCGGTGCGTCACCACTCCGCCATCGGGCCTCTCGTCGCGCGGGTCCTGGCAGGACCCACGGGTGGGAGACGGGCGGTTAGCCGAGAGAGGCGCGCACCGCAACGGGATTCTTCGCAGGCCTTGGGTTTATCCCCCGGCATGCCCGTGCAGTGGATCAGCCCTCGGCTTCAGGCGCAGGCGCGCGGCCCTTGAACCCTTGCGCGATCACGTACCATTCCGATGAATCCTTGCGGCTGGCTGGCGGCTTGGCATGCTTCACCGAAGCGAAATTGCGCTTGAGGATCGTCAGGAGATCGCCATCCGTGCCGCCGGCAAAGACTTTGGCCACGAATGCGCCGCCTGGCGCCAAGGTGTTGATGGCAAAGTCGACAGCCGTTTCCACCAGGCCCATGGTGCGCAAATGGTCGGTCTGCTTGTGGCCCACGGTGTTGGCGGCCATATCCGACAGCACGAGGTCGGGCGCCCCGTCGAGCGCGCCTTCCAGTGCTGCGGGCGCTTCGTCGGCCATGAAATCCATCTCGAAAATGGTCACGCCTTCGATCGGCTCGGTGGGCAAAAGATCGATGCCGACGACGCGCGCCGCGGGCGCCTTCTTGCGCACGACCTGGCTCCAGCCGCCCGGCGCGATGCCGAGATCGACCACGCGCTGCCGGCCCTTGAGCAGGGCGAACCGTTCGTCCAGTTCGATCAGCTTGAAGGCCGCGCGGCTGCGCCAGCCATCGGCCCTGGCCTGTTTCACATAAGGATCGTTGATCTGGCGCGAGAGCCAGCGCGCGGAAGACGCCGTGCGCTTCTTGGCGGTTTTCAGGCGCTCGTGCGGATCTTTGCCGGAACGGCTCATTACGTTGCTCCGCTACTAAGTTGGCGCAAGGCCTCGCGGCTGCGCACGGCATCGCCGCCGGTGGCCATGAGCGAGCGCAGGATGCCTTCGCGAATGCCGCGATCGGCGATGCCCAGCCGGTCGGCAGGCCAGATGTCGAAAATGGTTTCCAGAATGGCACAGCCGGCGACCACCAGATCGGACCGCTCGCGGCCGATGCACGGAACCGCCACCCGCTCTGCCGGAGACAAGTGCGCAAGGCGCTGGCTGATCGCCCGCATGGATTGCGTCGGCACGATCAGTCCATCGACTGCGCGCCGATCATATTGCGGCAGCCCCAGATGCAGGCTGGCCAGCGTCGTAACGGTTCCGCTTGTGCCGAGCAGGCGAATGGCGCCTTCGGCCAGCGCACGGGCTCGGGCAGGCGCGATCCGCTCGATGAACGGGGCAAAACCGTCGGCCACCCGCGCGCGCATGTCGACATAGGCGGCGGCGCGGGCTTCCGGGCTGTCGGCAATCGGACCGACGCCCTCGGTCAACGACACCACGCCCCAGGGAACGCTCTGCCAATCGAGGATGCGTGGCACGGGATCGGCAGGATCGACCAGCACCATTTCGGTCGACCCGCCACCGATATCGAAAATCATCGCCGGGCCATCGCCGTGTTCGAGCAGGATATGGCACCCCAGCACGGCCAGCCGCGCTTCTTCCTGAGCGGTGATGATGTTGAGGCGGATGCCCGTCTCCCGATAGACCCGCTCGATGAATTCGGCGCCGTTGCTGGCGCGCCGGCACGCCTCCGTCGCCACCGAGCGCGCCAGGTGCACATTGCGCTTCTTCAGCTTTTCCGCGCAGACATGCAGCGCTGCCAGCGCGCGGTCCATCGCGGCATCCGATAGGCGGCCAGACTGGGCCAGCCCCTCGCCCAGCCGCACCACACGGCTGAACGCATCGATCACCACGAAATGCCCGCCGGCGGGACGGGCAATCAGCAGGCGACAGTTGTTGGTGCCAAGGTCGATCGCGGCATAGGCCTGGCGATGAAACGGAACCGCCTTTTGCCAGGGACGCGGCAGAGCGGCATCGTCCGGAAAGGCGAACGCCGGCATTGCCGCCGCCGACGGACGCAAAGCCTCTTGCCCAGCGCCGGCATCGGCTTGTGCGCCGTGTGCGGCCAGGTCATGCAGGGGTCGCGCGGGCGTTGCGGATGCCTCGCTGCTCGCAACGCCGGGCGCGGGCCGCTTGGCTGCGCCTTTGGCCTTGCTTCTGCGCGCAGAACTGCGTTTTCTGGATCCTGCCTTGGCCTTGGCCTTGGCCTTGGCCTTGGCACCGGCCAGCGCGCCAGGGGATGCAGCAGGTCGCTGTCCCGATGCCGCGCCGGGTTCTGCGCGATGTTGGGCCGACGCAGTGGCGGGCGGCTGTCCGGCGGCATCGGGCGCGGGCGAAGCCTTGCGCGGCCCTCGCTGCCTGTTCCTTCCGCCGGATCGCGGCCCTCGTCCCCTGGCCGGCGGAGTGGTTTCCGCCATGATACAAATTCGCTTATGTTTTCCCGCCGGCATCGGCGCCGGCCGGGTACTTGCCACCATCGTAGCGGCATGGCGCCCGCGCGGCAAGGTTGCCCCCAGGAAGGGCCCGGCACGCTTGTGCAAAGCGCGAAAATTGGGTTGACGCTCTCAAACACGCCGCCTAGAGGGGCGCCTCCCGGTGCCCCGTCGTCTAAAGGTAAGACTACGGACTCTGACTCCGTCAATCGAGGTTCGAATCCTCGCGGGGCATCCAGGTCACCTCCACATTATGCAGTAAAATCAGCCGCTTCGGTGCAACGGCGCCTGCGCAGTCCCCACACCAGTCCCCTCAACTAGAGTTGGCCGGGGTTGTTCAAGGCTGGACAGAAGCCGGAAGCTTGCACCTCCCAGAAGATTCGAGCCCGCAAGAATCGCTCTGCTCGCAGCAAGAACGGTATATCAAGCCGAAGGGGGTTGGGGGGTGTGGGCAGCCGCCTCGCTATTCCGGCGCTTTCCCGTCTAGTTGGGCATAACCAAGCAGAAGCAGCGCCCCTAGCACTAGCCAGTCGAGCCACGTGTTAAACGGGTGCAACCAGATCGCTGCTGCCTGCATCGGGATGGCACAAAGCAACACGAGTAACATAACTGTCCAGCGCGAACGGTCTTCGCTCATTCAGGCTACTCCACCGCAAGTTTGTTCTTGCCTGCCCTGCGCAGCCGCTTTTCACAGCACTGATCTTTGTCGGCGCCAATCTCGCGGGCGGCTTCTTTGAATTTGTCGGATTGACTCTTATGAGCAGCCCTGACTTCCTGTTGGGGTATGACCCATACCTTCATAGCATATGTAGATGAAACTGGCGACGATGGCCTGATTGGTCGTTTTCGAAAGCCAGGGGACAGCGGTGGGCCGTCAAACTGGTTCGCCATTGGGGCAGCGGTTTGGCGTCTCTCCAGAGACTTAGACATGGTTGGCTGCGCCAAAGATATAATTTCACAGCTACCAGATCAAAAACGGAAAAAGCCGCTGCACTTTAATGAGTTAGACCATGCCCAGCGAGTTATGGCGACCACGCGAATGGCCAACAAGCCTTTCCGATTCAGTGGGATATTCGCACACAAGCCGGTTATTCCTGAAGGCATTTACGTCGCCAAAAACCAACTTTACCATTACATGACCCGCTATCTTATTGAGAGACTTTCCTGGCTCTGCCGTGACTTTCGCAAACATGCCCCCGAAGGCGATGGTAGGCTAAAGATCGTATTTTCGCGCCGAGGCGGCATGGATTATCCCGACTTTCAAGACTACCTTCGTCGCCTCCAGGACGCTAACGATCCGGAAATTCAGATACATTGGCAAGTGATTGATATTGATGGCGTCGAAGCACACGACAACGGCCAGCGTTACGGACTTCAGCTAGCAGATATTGCTATTGGCGGCCTTAGATCGGCGCTTGAGCCCGATCTTTATGGGAATTTAGAGACCCGGTTTGCCGAAATGCTTAAACGCCATGTTTATGAGCGAAATGGAAATTACCTGAGTTACGGCGCAAAATTAGTGCCTACCCATGATCGCATCGCGGCTTGCGCCCACGAAAACGCCCCACCGTCAGACTTGACCCATTGGCTCAGAATATACGGATGAGGCGGCCCCCCGGCCCATGATTGCGATTTCTCGCCTGCAAGCTCATCACCTGCTCTGGGGGGTTCCGGCGTTGACCGCCTCTTGGTATTATATGGCTGATTCAGAACAAAAATTCAAGCCGTCCGCCTACATCGGAAGCGATTGTAATCGCCCGATTTTCGTAATTAGCTGCTGCCAGCCTACCGATAAGTGACTCGCCTGCCTAAATTCCCATGATAGCCTTTCCACAAAGAAAGGAACAGCCATGGACTACGACGCCGCTATCGCGATCGGCACTGCTCTGGCGGCCCTGGGCGGGCTGCTGGAACGGAAAGGGATTTGCGCTAAAATGGAACTGGCCGAGGTGCTGGGCGAATGTGCTGTGGCAGCGGAAGCGGCTGGACCAGAACGTGCCGATCGAGCGCGCTATTTGGGCGCGTGGGCCTACATGGTCCATGTGGCAGGCGATGGCGTTGGGCCGAATGGCGACTAGGCGGCTGCTGGGTTCCGCTCGGCCACAGGGCCATCCCAGCAAATCGGCAGCGTTTATTTCTGTTGGTGGTTCGCCATCCGAAACGACGCACATTGCTGACGTTGGCGTTCTGGACTCTAAGCAGGATATCGGGAAGAAGATCAACCGGGGCAAATTTCGTGACGGTGTTCTTGATCCAATGCTTAGAGGCAATCGGCACTATATCCTTACATCTGGCCTAGTCATCTTTATTGCGCTGGCTGCGGCTGCGTGGGTAGGTCAGCGCCTCCAGCCAGAAAAACCAAGGCTCACTGGAGAGCGCGGCTTTCAGGAAATAGATCGTGCATATCAGGCGGGCGGCGCCGGCTGCAATCCAGCGCGAATTAATGCACTCATCGGTCAGACGGCAGAACGCGAAAAGGATCGCTGCCAAGACGCCAAAGAGCAGCATCGTGAGGCCGCTAATGGTCTTATTGAATCGAGACGCCAGGCGGACGCGGCCGACGCAAGCGCAATCGCTGCCTACGAGCAAACAAAGATTGCAGGATGGGGGGTGGGCCTCGGCTTCGTAACCATGGTTGCTGCAATCCTTGCTGCGCTGTTCGCGGAAAGAGCCGCCCATTACACTAAAAAGAGTCAAATGGCGTTCGTGGAGGCTGAAAAGCCTAGGCTAATAATCAGTCTAGATGGGTTTAATGTTGTAGACGATATACTGAAATTTAGCGTATTTGCTACAAACGTTGGATCAGGTGGATGTGTTGTGTCGAATGTTTCTGGCGCGTGGTCAAAGTCTGGTGAAAAATCAGAAATTTATTTGGGAACCACATGCTCGGTGGCGATCGCGCCCGGAGATACGAAGGCGATTAAATTTGAGGCGATATCTACTAAACAACTTGCCAATGATATCGAGTTGGAAGGATTGATAAAATTTGATGGACCTTTCCTGGACGAGGTTCCCACTTTGCAGCGCTTTAGGTTTAAAGTCTTTCCAAGCATCGCGTACCCTAACCTTAATTGGTACATCCCCATATCTGTGGCTTAAGAAAAAATCATATCAGATGCCCAGCATGACATCGCAATTACTCAGTGATTTTGTTATTACTTAACTGCTGCGGCATCCGTAGCGGCTGGCCAAGCGGCGCCTTCGCACGCGCGCGCGACGTGTTCGGATAGCTGCCCCCAAATTTGGGGAGACCTCCCCGGCTTCCATCGTGCGGCCGGCTCGGCTGGCGCTGCATATGAGCAAGGCGCCGCGACGTTACTCCCCGCCAAGGCTGTTAATCAGATTCAGGAGCGCCTTCGTTTCCTGCGATCGCGCGCCATGCTTCCAAGCGTTCTGGTTGCCCTCAGGCGCGCCGCTTCCTTTGCCGCCGTGCATCCGACACCGCGCCTTGCCCTTGATCGCTGGAGAGCGGCACGGCTGGCCCGAGCGGGTCCGGGCATGGCAGCGCGGGGCCAAGTGCGCCTTGTGTATGGGGTTGTCCGCCTGATTGTCCATTTGCCGCCCCCCCTTGCTGCGGGCCGTAGTGGTGGAATTGATCGGCAATGATAGCCTGGCCGCCCTCGTTCACGTGGACATGCCGGACTGTCTGTTCTCGCGGCTGGTGCAGCTTGATCAGCGCTTCAAGCGCGGCTCGGCTCTGTGCCTGTGCCTTCAAGGCTAGGCGGCCGTAAATTTCCATCGCCGGCAGACTTGCGCCCATGTTCACCGCCATGCGGCGGAACATCTCTGTGGTCACGTTGTCGAGCGTCACGGCCTGCGCAGCCAGCATCCTGCCCGCAAATGCTAGATCGCCAGCCGCGCCGCTGTCGGCAATGTCGGACACTGCCTTTGCGAAATCAGCGATAGAGGGAGCGTTCGGAAGATTGCCCAATTCCGAATGGAGAAGGTTTGCATGGACCGTCCCGTGCCGGACATCGGGCCCGAGCGCCGAACGCGCGATGACTTGGCCGTCACTTTCGCCCTTGTGCCGCAGCAAGTCCACCGTGTTGTTCTTCGCTGCCTGAGCTTGGCCCTTGGCATTTGCCTTCGCAGCGCGTCGTGTCGCAGTCATTGGCCTGCCCCCAGATCAGCGGTTTTTCGGTAAGGGAGCGCCGCCAGAGCCAGCCCACGCAATCTTCGCCGCGCCAATGGGCGACATTCTCCGTAAACGTGAGCGCCTGGGCGCCGTGCAGCCGGTCGGCCAGGCCGCCCCATCCATCCAGTGTGGGATCGATCCCGAACAGATCGCTTGCGCACCAGCCGAGCGCCGCAGCCGCCTTGCCGTGTGTGAACGCCAGTCAGCGCACATCCTCGACCATGACCCGCCACCGTTCGGCAGGGACACCATGCACAACCCTGTTCGGATCGAGCAGCCCCAGGCGCGAAATCCAACAGGCATCATCCCAAGCTCCGATCGGTGAAATCGGTGAAATCGGTGATTTTCCATTTAAGCCAATTCCCTCTCAAAAACTTAAGTCTTTGAAAATATGATAAAGTGTATATGCGCGCGGGAGAGGCCGACGTTTTGAAATCGAGATAATGCAAGATCACCGATTTCACCGATTTCACCTCCACACCAATGCAGAGGCGGCTTCGACCTGCGCGCGAAGGGAAAGGGCCTTCTTCGCGTAAATCGGGCACCGCTTCCCACCCACGATGAAATAGCCATCCTTGGTCTGTGGGTTTCTCACCGCGACATAGCCACATTCTTCAAACCGGTGCGGAATGCGACGGCTGTTGCGGCGGTCCCGCAGCCATTCCGCAAATGGATCGGAGGCGACTTCTGCCACGCGCGCCACGGTCACAGCGGGAGGATGGCCCAAGTTGTCCAGCGCGTCCGCCAATTCAGCATCTTCGGGCGCCTGATTGGACGCGACAATATCCCAGAAGGCAGCAGTTTTGAGCGGCGGCGCCTTGGGATCGAAGCCCGACAAATCCAGACCACGGAGATATGCGACCACGTGCGCAATGCCGCCGTCCGCGTACCAACCGTACAACTCGTTCCAGTATGTCGCGGGGAACGCCTCCCGATCCATGTCGGACCACGCGACGTAGTGCCGCCGATCGTCCGCAGGCAGGAAAATGCCATCCGCCTTGTGGTTGGTCGTGATGATGACGCCGCACACGTTGAACACCGAGTATTCCCGGACGTGCTTTTCATCGACACGGAGAACATCGGGCGGCGCTGCGGTGTAGGTCTTCATGTGGTCGTAGAAGGCAAAGCGGTCCACGTCGCCGAGGTCGCGGGCCTCGCTCACTCGGAGAATGACGGACTTAACAAAGCCGTTGAACCGCCCGAGCATGTGCCCAGGGGACACCTCCGAGAAATTCCAAGGTCCGATAGCGTGCTTGACCGGTTCAAGGATCGTGTCCTTGCCGATCCCCTGATTGCCCCCCAGCACCAAGGCATGATTGATTTTTTCATGCGGTCGCTGCGCACGGTGAGCCAGCCATGCAATGATGTGGTCGGCATCGTTCGGGTAAACGCGACGGATATGGGCCACCCACGGGTTTGCCTTTGCTGCATCGCCCGACGCGGCGCAGGGCGGCCGGTAGAGGTTGAACACCGAGCAGCCGGGCCGCAAAATCCAACCGCCATCGGAGATCAAACGGCCTTCCATGACTTGCGGTTGTCCAGGCGCCCACGTCAATTGCTCAACCGGCTTGTGCTGATCCAACCAGGCTGCCGCAGGGATGAACTTGGGCTTGTTCTTGTCGTCGGTCATCTGGTTGCCGTCCCGATCCAGCAGGGGCAGCGGAGGAATGCGCGAATTGACGCTGGACGAAGGCCACAGTTCGCCCGAGGGCATGAAGATGTATTGATGGCTGGGCATGTAGGCCCGGAAATCGGACAGGGTAACGCCCGGGCGTTGCGTCCCTTGCTGAGCGCCCAGAGCATGAATGACCACCCTTTGCCCCGCGTCACGATCCGGCGCGTTGTCGAACGCCGCGCGAATGTCATCGTCTTCATGGTCAGCGAAATCGGTGTGGCTATATGCGGTTGCGGTCATTGGCCGACGCTCCCCGGATAAGCGATGGATGCACCAACAAGGGCAGCGGCTTCCCGCGCTTTCGCGTGCCCCTTGGGATCGTCATCGGCAGCAATGGTAATGGCCATGTCCGGGCGCTTGGCGCGCACCAGAGAGGCGATGGCGGGCAGGTTGTCAGCAGTCATCGCGGCGATAACCGGAAGG
>Ga0070669_100001795_pt1 | contig 15423 bp, 11 predicted proteins | sample KBSS53metaG_FD_64680 | JGI IMG/M metagenome (GOLD analysis project Ga0070669, IMG submission 64680) | Switchgrass rhizosphere microbial communities from Kellogg Biological Station, Michigan, USA - KBS S5-3 metaG | ecosystem: Host-associated > Plants > Roots > Rhizosphere > Soil ... | reverse complement strand
CCTTCTTTGCTGCCGCGAGCGAACCGACTTCAAAAGCAACCATGCCACCGAAGCCACGTTGTTGACGACGCGCGAGAGCGTGCTGCGGATGCGATGCCGAACCAGGGTAATAAACTTTCTTAACCTTCGGGTGCTCCTCGAGGAATGCAGCCACGGCGCGACCCGACTTGTCATGTTGTTCCATGCGCAATGCGAGTGTCTTCGTGCCGCGCATCACGAGCCATGAATCAAACGGCGACAGAATCGCTCCGGCGCTATTTTGGACAAAGCCGATCCATGCCGCGTCTTCTTCATCATTCAAAACAACCATGCCGCCGACACCGTCTGAATGGCCGTTGAGATACTTCGTTGTTGAATGCACGACTATGTCTACTCCGAACTCGAGCGGCCGTTGAAGGTAAGGCGACATGAACGTGTTGTCGCAAACCACGCGAGCGCCGGCGCGATGCGCGACTTCGCTAACCTCGCGCAGGTCGGTGACGATCATTACCGGATTCGTTGGTGTTTCCAGAAACACCATCTTGGTGTTCGGCTTGATCGCAGCTTCAACGTTGAGCACATCAGACGTATCGACAAAATCAAACTCGACGTTGTAGTTCGCGAGTATGCGGGTGAACAGACGCGCGGTGCCGCCGTAAGTGTTGTCGGAAACGACGACGTGTTCACCGGCCTTTACCAGGCGCAGCGTTGCGTCGATTGCCGCCATCCCTGAAGCGAAAGCGAAACCAAAACGTGCGCCTTCGAGTGCCGCGACATTTCGTTCGACCGCGGATCGCGTCGGATTCTGAGTTCGCGCGTATTCGTATCCTTTATTTTTACCGAGCGCGTCCTGTGCGTAAGTGGAAGTTTGATAAATCGGAACAGTCACGGAGCCTGTTGCCTCGTCGGGTTCCGAGCCGGTGTGAATAGCGATAGTTGCAAAGCCCATATTAGTAAATAGTGAATGGTGAATAGTGAATCGTAATCGTTGGTCTTTGGTCTTGGGTCTTAGCAGCTGAATCCATCAGAATATCCTTTACACCTAAATCGAAAGACCAAAGACCAAAACTCAAAGCTCAAAGATCCCCTGACTGCGATACCGTTCGCCGCCATCTGGGAAAACCGTGACGACGCGTCGACCGGATCCGAGTCGTTCAGCTACTGTGCGCGCCGCAACTGCCGCTGCGCCCGACGACCAACCGATTAGAAGGCCTTCAGTTTTGGCGATCGACTTAATAGCTTCGAAAACGTCGTCGTCCGAGACCATCATTACTTCATCGGCCAATGATGGATCATAAATGCCTGGAATGAAGTCGACCTGCCCGATTCCTTCAATCTTCTTAGGGCCCGCAGGTTTGCCGCCGTAGATAGAACCTTCGGGCTCAACCAGCACGCACAGGACGTCGCTCTTAAGCTTCCTCGCCGCGCGAGCTACACCGCAGAACGTCCCCGAAGTGCCGGCTCCGATAACGACAGCGTCGATGCGACCGTCCATCTGTTCGATGATCTCAGCGGCTGTCGTCAACTCATGAAAACACGGGTTAGCCTGATTCTCAAACTGCTGCGGAATGAAGCACTGGTCCGATTTCGCCGATAATTCTTTACAGCGTTGAATCGCGCCTTTCATTCCTTCTTCGTGTGACACATATTCAATTTCACCGCCGAGCGCTTCTATCAGCTTCATCTTCTCTTCGGCAAACCCTTGCGGGACGCAGAGGATAACACGATAACCACGAGCTATTCCGACAAGAGCCAGTCCGATTCCAGTGTTACCGGCAGTCGGCTCGATGATGGTTGAGCCAGGCTTCAATAGTCCGCGCTCTTCGGCGTCGAGAATCATTCCCAGCGCCGCGCGGTCCTTTACTGAGCCGCCAGGGTTAAACCACTCGAGTTTTGCGTAGACGTCGGCGTAATCCTGGGGAATGAATCGTGATAGATGAAGAAGGGGAGTTTGACCAATAAGGTCGAGAATACTTTCCGCTACTCTAAGCGCCATTGAAAGGACGATAGCAACAATATCGATCGAGGAGCAAGCAGGTAATGGGAACAGGAGCAGTGCAGCAGGCAGGAGCAGGAGGAAGGGGCAGTTTGTAGGAAGGATCTTTATCCTGCCGACTGCGTGGTGCTCCTGCCCCTGTTAAGCTTGCGGCTGCGGTCGTACGCGGTTCCAAAGACGTAATCCCAGACTCGAGTCGTCACCCCGAAGTTAACTTCCGGAATGGCGTGGTGAATCTTGTGATGCACTCTGAGTTTGCGATTCCAGCGTTGGGCAAACTCAAAGTGATGATGAACGTGATGGAAAACGCCGTAGAAGAAGAAACCGGTGGTCAGTCCGGCGATGAAACTCAGAACATAGGGAACTTCGAGATAGCTGCCGAAGATGAACCACACGAGTAGCAGAAAACCAGTGGTCAGAAACCACGGCATGCCGATGAGCGCCTTGGGCGATTCGTGATGCAACCTGTGACCTGCGTGAGCAAGCGTCTCGCCTCGATGATAGATCCATCGATGAAAGCAGTATTCAAACAATGTCCAACTGACGAGACCACTTGCGTAGCTCGACGCGAGGAAGAAGAGGTTGTCTCTTAAGATGACGAAATCCCAAAGGAGCAGGAAGGCGGCGGCAGCTGGATCAGTGAAAAATCCCACCCAATAGTTGGATTTGTTGGCGGCGATTCTGTCCAGAAGAGGACTGGTCTGTGTTTTAGGGCCGGGAGCGGTGGACATTAACGATTGTTCTCCGTCGGTCGAGGGATTCCTCTCCGAGCTTGAATGTTGAGGCTTTAGTAGCGCGGACGGCGTACTTCAGCCGTTACAACGGTCTGAGCTAAGTGACCTGTCAATCGTGGCGCGTAGTATTGCTTGAGCAGCCGAACTAAGCAAGTAGAAATCTCGCTGCAATCTAGAAACGCTCAATCCCAGTGAAAGATTACAGAATCAGGGGCAGGAGCAGGAATCAGGAGCAGGAGCACCACCTGCGCCTGCTTGCTACTCCTGCCCCTATTACCGTGCCCGCTGGCGTGGATCAAGGTACTCGCGTAGGCCGTCACCGATGAAGTTGAAGGCAAGCACCGTCAGCGCGATCGCGACACCCGGAAAGATCAGTGCGTGAGGCGCTGCTTGCAGAGTTGATAGATCGCGCGCTTCCTCAATCATCACTCCCCACGAAGGCGCCGGAGGTGGGACCCCAAGTCCAAGGAACGAAAGAGATGCTTCTGACAAAACCGCTCCCGCCATTCCCAGACTCGCCTGAACAATGAGGGGTTGTATCGAGTTTGGCAGAATGTGTCTGAACAGAATACGCATGTCGCTTGCGCCCAGCGCCCTCGCGGCTTGTACAAAATCGTATTCGCGTACCTTGAGAACTTGACCGCGAATCAGCCGTGCGTATCCAACCCAACCAATGATGCATAGAGCGAAGATGAGTTTATTTAAGCCCGCTCCCAGAAATGCAACCATCGCGATTGCCAACAGGAGACCGGGAAAAGCAAGGAAAACGTTGAAGACATAGCCGGAGATGAGTCTGTCGAGCCAACCACCGTAATAGCCTGCGATGGCCCCGATGATCGTTCCGACGATCGATGAAACGACAACGACGATGATGCCGACTTGCAGTGAAATACGGGTGCCGAAAACGACACGCGAAAAAATATCGCGGCCAGTTGAGTCAGTTCCAAACCAATGGGCCGCGGAAGGAGGTAAATATCTCAGCGCGATGTTAGTTGCGCCGACATCATACTGGGCGATCCAGTCTGCGGACAGCGCAACGATCACCAGCACGACAACGATTGCGATACCGATTGTTGTGAGACGATTCATAAGAACATTGATGATTGCCGATTGCCGATTGCCGATTGGTCTTGCTTGGAGTGTTGATTGCTAAAAACAGTCATAGATTCGCATTGTCTTTCAATCGGCAATCGACAATCGACAATCGACATGTTTTTAACTGACTCTGATTCTCGGATCCAACCACCTGTAAACCGTATCGGTCAGCATGTTCGCGATGATGTAGGTCAAACTGATCACAAGGACGCAGCCTTGCACGACGCGATAGTCGCGCTTGCCAATTCCGTCCTCGACCAGTAGCAAACCTAAACCGGGCCAGCCGAAAATTTTCTCCGTGATGATGGCGCCAGCGAGCAAGATACCTAACTGAAGACCCAGGATCGTAACCACCGGGATTAGTCCGTTTTTGAGTACATGCTTATAGATTACTTTTCTTTCGCTCAATCCCTTCGCGCGTGCGGTTCGAACATAATCCTCCCCCAATTCCTCAATGACTGAAGAGCGCACCATCCTGGTAAGAATTGCTGAGAGAGCGGCACCTAGAGTGAACGCTGGCAGTAGGATGTCGCTCCAATCAAATCTCCCAGACGGCGCGAGCAAGCCGAGTTTCACAGCAAAGACGTAGACGAGCATTGGACCAATCACAAAGCTAGGCAGACTGATGCCCACCAAAGCGACCACAGAAGCCACGTTGTCGATCCAAGTGCCGCGATTTGTTCCAGCGATTACTCCAAGAGGTATTGCGATAAGCACTGCAAACAACATCGCAACGATGGCTAGTTCGATTGTTGCCGGGTAACGTTCGAGGATCAGATCTCTGACGGGACGATCATTTCTGAACGACAGCCCCATATCACCTTGCAGAAGCGCTTGCCAATAATCCACGTAGCGGTTGTCGGCGCCATGCCAAACAAAATGTCTTTGGTTAGAAGCGTTGCGCGGAAATGAAAAGAAGAAAGGCGGTCGATCGAGGCCGTGTTTTTGACGAAATTGCGCGAACTGTTCCGGCGTTGCCTGATCACCAAGGATCGCTACCGCAGGATCACCTGGAACAAGCTCGATCAGTAGAGTTACGAGTGAAACTACTGTCCACGCGACCAGTAAAAGAATAAGCAGGCGTCGTAGACCGCCAAGGATCTTATGACGAACAGTAGCTTGCACTCGGGCGAGCTCTCATTTGTTAGTAGAGATTTTTGAAAACGCGGAATGATAACACACGCTGAAGTGAGGATAGGTAAGTCGAGAGTTGCGGATAGTTGAGCTGGCCCCATTACCAGGTTGTAATCAGTACCGTTCGCGGTAGCGGATGGCCAACACTCAAGCTCCGATGAAGAGATGTCTATAGTGGTGCTTGCGTGTTGGCCATCCGCGCTACCGCGAACGGTACTGAATAAAAAAACGTAGCCCCGGAATTGGCTCGAATACTCGCACAGCCCCGACAACCGCGCGCTTACCGAACCTAACCCCAGGACTACGTAGCTGGTTGCAATCGTAATTGCTAAGCTGCAACCAATCTATGAACGCGACGACTAAGAGCGAGACATCATCGCGCTCCACCGCTCTTACGGCTTCCTGCCCACGTGCAGTGCCGCAATGCCGCCCGTTAAATTCTCAAACGAAACTTCCTCAAAACCTGCCTGCTCAATCATCGCTTTGAGCTCTTGCTGATCAGGGAATCGTTTCACTGAATCAGGCAAGTACGTATAAGCACTACGCGATCCGCTTACCACGCCACCCATCACGGGAAGGATCCGCGTGAAATAGGTCCCAAACACCGCCCGCACCGCAGCATTTGCAGGTCTTGAAAACTCGAGGACTGCTAGCCAGCCCCCACTGCGCAAGACTCTTCCCAGCTCTGCCAAACCGGTCTGCACATTCGCGACGTTGCGTAACCCGAAACCGATTGTGACCGCGTCAAACGATCCGTCCCGAAACGGCAATCGCAGAGCATCGCTTTCAATTAGCGTTACGTCGTGCCCGATTTTTTCGGCCGCGATCTCCAGCATCGGCCGACAAAAATCTGTTGCTACCACCTCCGCCCCTGTTACTTCAAACAACGTGGCCGCCAGATCGCCAGTGCCAGATGCAACATCGAGAATCCGTGCACCATCTCGCTTTATCTTGCCCTCAATGCTGTTCGCTACCACTCGTCGCCATCGCTTGTCGATATTGGCAGACAAGAGATGATTTAAAAGATCGTATCGACGCGCGATCGTTGCGAACATGTCGCGAACGCGGCCAGCGTGCTCATTTTCAGCACTTCTATTCTCAGACACAGTTAAGCCAAATTCGATGGGGGTTTGGTTGCAAGTCGCTTGCGAAAAATTTGTGGATTAGTTGGGCGTCGGTTTCGGAACGGTTTTAGGGGCAGTTACCGGAAGCTTCGCCGGAGGCGCCACCTCGCCAAATACCTCGAATGGCACTCGCGCTTGCATCGCCGTTTTTAGCTGCTGTGTTTCGCCTAATACCACAATTGCTGCCGGTCCATTGAATAACCGTGCGGCGATACGCTGAAGATCCAGTGGCGTAAGCGCATTGACAACCGATATTGGAGACGGAAGCGACTCCGAAAGGCGATAGGTGTCTTGATCCAGCCAAGCGTCGCTTGAGGCATCCGGTTTTGAAAGTAAACTATTGAGCTCGGTCAATGCCTCACTTCGCGCTCGATCCATTTCAGCCGGAGGCACAGGGGTGGCTGCCAACCCTTCCATTGTCTTTTTTGCTGAGGCAAGTGCGTCGGGAACTGCTTGTGCACTGACTGACGTTCCCATCGTAAACATCCCTGGAAGAAAGTGACTCTCGCTGCGTGCAAAAGTTGGTCGCTTCGCCAAATCCGGCATTAATGCTTCCCAACGATGTTGAGCTAACTTCGCCAACACATAGGCCGAATAGTAATCAGGATCCGATCGTGCGACGCCACGTACAGCCAAACGAACTTCCGCACCGTCTCCCGTGCCAGACATTATAAGAGCTTTTGAATCAGGAGCAGTTGGTTGTCGAAACGTCGAGGGCACTAATTGTTCACTCTTCCTCCAGGGCCCAAGCAATTGGCGCAACGCACGTAATGCACGTGGTTTTGTCACCCCGCCGACGAGCGTGAGGGTGGCGTTGTTCGAATTAAGAAAACGATCTCGTGCGAGCATCAAATCGGCGCGCTCGATCCGAGCGACATCTTCCGCAGATCCCCCCACTGGACGACCATAGGGAAAGTCACCGAAGAGCCGGGCAGCAACAGCGCGGTCAGCAACAGCTCCGGTCGAGATAGCAGTATCTTTAATGATCTTTACTCGTGAGTCGCGAATCCTTGTGACGACTTCTGGTGTCAGTTGGGTCGAGACCAGGGCGTTTCGCAAGACATCAAGGATTCGCTCGAGTTCTCCGGCTTTTCCTTCCATAGTGATGGTCAGGGAGTCGTAGTTGACTACCACATCCAGGCGTCCATCCATTTCCTCGGTGAAATATTCAACAGTCGCCTTGTCGGGAAACAGAATGTCGCCCAAGAGCGCCATCTGACCTGACTTCCCGGCGAGGTCAAAAGCAGCGCCGCTATGGATTCTGAGCTTAATAAGGACATCCGGGCTACCGGGCCTGGGCAGGAGGACTACGCGGAGTCCATTCAGCAGTTGCTCTCGTTCCGCAACCTGGGCCTTTACCTGAGATCCAACAAACAAAAGAGCGATGGTTACGGAAAAAGCCAGAATTCGCGGTTTTGATCTATTAAGGGACATGTGCAGACAGCTGTGCCAGGGTGTTAAGAATGGTCTCATTGGGGACAAAAACATCTTAGATGCGGGGTGTTTGGTCGTCAACCGTTTGGGTTTTAAAAGCATCCAAAGCCTTGTTGAGCGAAAGGTTGTGGGTTCGATCTGTCCCGCGGCTACCGCAAAGAGTTATATACTGCGGTCCTCCCGCTTGAAATTTCGTGACGTCCAAGCATTTCTTTGAGGCCCGGCGTAACCTTTGGGTTGTTAGTGGTAACTACAGTAGGAAGCGATTCCTGCAGGATCGAGTGGTTGATTGCCCGAGAACATATCAGACGAGCTTTTGCTAACGAGGGCGGGAAATGGCGAACAGGCGGCTTTTCTGGAGTTGTATGAGCGGCACCGTCAGCCGGTCTTTCGATTTGCCTATCGTCTTCTGGGTTCCCTCGAACTGGCTGAGGACATAACGCATGATTGTTTTGTCAGCCTGATTCGAAAGCCCGAAAACTTTCGTGCTGAACGCGGCTCCTTGAGAACTTATCTATTTGCGGCGGCTCGCAACCTCGCACTCAAACACTTTCGTGGCTCAGGAAGAGAAGCTACGTTAGACAGTCTAGAGGACGAGACGGATTATGTGACGGCCCAGCCGTTGGGTCGCCTTTTGAGTGAGGAGTTGTCGACGCAAGTTCGAGAGGCGGTGTTGGCGCTACCACCGTTGCAACGGGAGGCTTTAGTGCTCTTCGAATACGAAGGGCTCTCGTTGAATGAGATCGCTGAGGTCACTGAGAGTGAAGTAGGTGCAGTTAAGGGTCGGTTATTTAGGGCGCGTGAGCGGCTAAAAACAGCTCTTCGGCCCTATTTAGAGAGCAATAAAGAATTGAATCATGGTCGGGAAATTGTTACTTTGAGAGGGGCCTAAATGAGCAGGGTTGAACGGGACGAAGATTTTGTTTCGGAAGATGATCTAAAGGCGCTGCTCGAACGTTGGATAGCGCCTGGACCCTCGAAACTTCTCGACAAGCGGATCGAAACTAGTTTTGCAAGAGAATTTTCAGGCGCTGCTGGACTATCACAGTCCATGCCGCTCCCCCAGACGCGAGAAGAGGTAGTAACGATGAAGTTTTGTACCAGGTGTGAAGAGGAGTTCGCCGATAAGTTTAGCTTTTGTCCTGTCGACGGAACGCCTTTGACTGTCGTCGCACGGCAGGAGACAGAACCCAGCCTGACGGTCAGCAAGCCTGATCCAAGCGTAACGGTTCAAAAGACGAGCGATGTGCCGGTGACTGTTGCCGCATATGAAAGCGTCAATGAGCCGAGCGTAGCGCAACCGGCATACACAGCATCGTCGGCTCTTGCGCTCCGCGACGAGTATCACCTGACAATCATGGACGACTCCGGTCTCGTAGCGCGCTTGTCGCACGAAGTTAAGGATGTGGCCCATGAGTACGAACTGACCTGGCCTGAATTCAAGCGTGATCCGTTTGGTTTCACTAAGCGCACCTTCGTTGGCTACGGCCAGATGTTCGGAAAGTTTCTCCGCAAGCCAAACGTGATGATCGCAATGGGCGCCGCCTTTGTCGCGATGCTCGCGCTCGTTGGTGCGGTTATTCTGATGGATCGCTCCCAGTCGTCGAAGTCGTCGCGTTTCGGATTGATCGGATTCGCCATTGTCGCTGGCGGGCTATTGATAGCTCTCTTCTCAACTATGTTGGGTCGTGAGCGTGGTGCCGCGGTGATGGGAGCAGAGCCTTCCGATTCGCGCAGCGTCGTATCGGGAATGATCAGTGCTTTTGTTTTCCTGTTCCTGATTCTCGGCGCCGTTATCTGGTTGGAACGTAAGCAAGCGGCCAGCGCTCACCTTGCGCAGAATCAGGAAGAGCTGACAGTCGAACAGATGATCGACATTCCTGACGAGCAGCCGACTCCCGAACCAGGTACCGCAGGTTTGAATAAGGGCAGCGGCGGCGGAAGTAAACCAAAGCCTGAGAAGGCTGCAGGCGGTGGCGGCGGTGGTCGCCAGGATCCCAAGCCTGCCTCGTTTGGTAAGACGCCACAAGCTTCGTTGACAGTTCCGCAGGTGGTAGCACCAGATCCGAAGCCACCGCAAATCAAGAATCCTTCGCTGCCTGTGGCGGCGACGGTGGTTGCAGATCCGCTGTTGGTTCCGCCCGATGCGCGTGTTCTGCCTTACGGCGACTTCAAGTCGAAGAGTACTGACCCGTCTTCAGGCCCGGGAACCGGGAACGGTATTGGAACCGGTACAGGTGGAGGCATTGGCCCAGGTGAAGGTGGCGGTATTGGACCCGGTCGTGGAGGCAACATCGGCGGCGGCGACCGCAACGACGGTGGTGGCGGACCAGGCGGTGGCGGCGGTGGTGGCTACGACCGAATCTTTACAGGGAGAGACGTCACGACCAAAGCTCGTCTGATTTCTAAACCTGAACCGCAGTACACAGAAGACGCGCGCAAGAATCAGATCACCGGAACCGTGGTTCTGAAGGTGGTGTTTGCGTCGAACGGCAGTGTGACTAACATCCGCACAGTTTCAGGACTGCCTTATGGTTTGACTGAACGTGCAATTGCGGCGGCGCGGCAGATTAAGTTTGTGCCAGCCACAAAGGATGGCCATCAGGTCTCAATGTGGATGCAGCTGGAGTACAACTTCAACTTGTACTAAGGCTAAAAGCGACTGACAAAGTTATAGGACGTATAGGACCAATCGAACCTATACGTCCTATTTGTTTTTGCGCTTACTTAGATGTGTCTCTCAATGAAGCGCTTGATCCGGGTCACGCCTTCCTGAAGTTGGGCCATCGACGTGGCGTAAGAGATACGCACAAAACCAGGCGCTCCAAACCCTGTACCATCAGTCACAACTGTCTGTTCTTCTTCGAGAAGCTTCTGTGCAAAGTCTGCTGACGTTTTCAAATCTTTCTGCAAACAGCCTCGCACATCCGGAAAAGCATAAAACGCACCCTCCGGCTCGAAGCACTTTAGTCCGGGAATCTGTCGCAGTTCGGTCAATAGCCACGCCCGCCGTCTAGTGTATTCACCCAGCATTTCGGCCACGGAGTCCTGTGGACCATTGAGCGCTTCGATTGCCGCATGTTGCGCAATGGAAGTCGGGTTCGATGTCGAATGGCCCTGAACTTTGAGCATCGCCTTAATCCACTCAGCCGAAGCCAGCGAATATCCCATTCGCCACCCAGTCATTGCGTAAGTCTTTGAAAACGACCCAGCGATACACAGGCGTGTGCGTAACTCTGAAGGTAAGCTGGCGGCGCTAAACACTGTCGCCGGAGGATAGACGAACCGCAAGTAACATTCATCCGACACCACGTAGATGTCATGCTCGGTGGCGATCTCCACAATGCGACGGAAGGTCTCTGGTGGAAGGACTCGACCTGACGGATTGCTCGGGGAATTAAGTATCGCTAGCTTCGTCTTCGGTGTAATCGCGCGTTCAAACTGTTCGGCTGTCAGAAGAAAATCTGTCTCCTCAGTTTCGATGAAGACAGGATTGGCACCGGCGAACACGCAAACTTCCGGAAACGTTACCCAGTAAGGCTTGGGAATCAACACTTCATCGCCAGGATTCAGAAGGGTTACTGCGGCATTGAAAATTGCCTGCTTGCCGCCGGCGGTTGCCATTACTTCATTGGGAGCATACTCGGTGCCGAATTGACTCTTGTAGAAGCCAATGATTGCAGCCTGTAGTTCGCGTACTCCGCCAGTGCTCGTGTACTTCGTGCGCCCTACGCGTATTGCTTCTTCCGCCGCACGCTTGATGTTGAGAGGCGTGTCGAAGTCGGGTTCGCCGGCGCCAAAATCAACGACGTCGGCTCCGGACGCACGCAGAGCTTCGGCTGCTTGCGCGGCGGCGAGCGTCGCAGATGCCTGCATTCGTGTTACGTTTTGGGAACTTGAAAAAGGGGACATTGCGGGCCAGGTTTTCATGTAATTAGTATCAGCGCTTCCGTGAAGTTTTCTTTGTTGACTTCTTGGTTGATTTCTTAGTTCCAGACTTCTTCGAGGCTCGTGACTTCGCTGCGGCCTTTCCGCCTTTGCGACCGCCTTTTCTCGCCGGCGCTTTGTTTACCGGTTTGCCGCGTCCAGAGCCACTTTTTTTGCCGCCGCCGCTCATCGCGTTAACGGTGGCCCATGCACGTCGCTCAGCTTCTTCTTCCGAAACTCCGCTTTCTTCGTAACCTTCTTCGATGTGTTCTGCTTGCCGTTTCTGCTTGTCAGTGTATGCGCTCTTGTCGCCTCGTGGCATTTCAATTCGCCTCCCATGTCCGAAGTGGTGGTCACAAACTCCTGGGGGCTTCGCTTAGTTCGAGATGATCTTGATGTTGGTAAGTATAACGCGACTCGTCGCGAACTGTTCATGGTCTATGCATTTTTTCTTTCATTCGTTGCTCGACGAATGGCGGCACGAGACCAGTGACAGCGCCGTTCAACTGGAACACTTCTTTGACCAAACGCGAGCTGACATACGAATAGGTCTCAGCGGGCATCATGAACACGGTTTCGATGCGGGGCTCCAGTCGCCGGTTCATCAAAGCCATCTGTAATTCGTATTCGTAGTCGGAGATTGCCCGAATGCCGCGCACGATGGCATCCGCTTTTTGAGCGACAGCGTAGTTGACGAGTAGTCCGCGAAATGAATCGACACGAAGCCGGCAATTGCCCTGCTGGAGATCTTTCAGCACTTCGTCGAGGATCTCCTGTCGTTCTTCTATCGAAAAGAACGGCTGCTTTTCGGGATTGACGAGGATGCCGATGATGATTTCATCGAAGAGCTTGCAGCCTCGTTCGATGATGTCGAGATGGCCATTTGTGACAGGGTCGAAGGAGCCGGGGTAGATGGCGCGCCGCATGGAGCAGAATGGTAGCATGACCGGGCGATGAATTGAGACGGGGAGACGGGGAGATGGGGGGTCGCGGCGACGCGGAGACAGCGATGCGCGCCGTGTCCCCGCGTCTCCCTGTCTCCCCGTCCCCCCGTCTCCGTCGGTACGGTTCTTGACACCTCAGCATACGGATGGTTCAATACGCCTTGATAATTCGCGTGGTGAGTTAAGGCGACTTGCGGCCACGTAAAATAAACCGCTAAACAGCTCGGCAATCTTGCGTCAGGTTTCAAGAGGCTCCGCGTTGTTAGGCGCGGGGCCGATTTTATTTTAGATTGCTGATTCAGAGGGCCAGGAGCAAAGCGCAAAGAGCTAACGGCGTCAAGGCCTAACGCTTACCACTTTGCCCTTACCGACATTAAATGAACACTTTCCTCAAAGCACTTCGAGAGCGCATTGTCGTTTTTGACGGCGCGATGGGTACCAACATCCAGTCGCAGAATCTCACGCCGGATGATTTTGGCGGTCTCGACGGCTGCAATGAATACCTTGTTATTACCAAACCCGAAGCCATCGAGACAGTCCACTCAGGTTTTCTCGAAGTTGGCTGCGACGTTGTTGAGACCGACTCGTTTGGATCGACTTCGATAGTTCTCGCTGAATACAACATTGCCGACCAGGCATACGATCTAAACTTCAAAGCTGCACAACTCGCGAAAAAAGTTGCGCGCGATTACACCACTCCCGACAAGCCTCGTTGGGTCGCCGGTTCGATGGGCCCGACCACTAAACTCCCGTCGCTGGGCCACATCTCTTTCCTCGACATGAAAGCCTCCTTCGCTGAACAAGCACGAGGCCTGATTGACGGCGGCGCTGATCTGCTGATCGTCGAAACATGTCAGGACATACTGCAAACCAAAGCAGCACTCTCCGCAATTTTCGAATACTTTGAAGAGATTCGCCGGCGCGTCCCTGTTTTTGCTCAAGTCACGATTGAGGCCTTCGGCACCATGTTGATGGGAACTGAAATCGGGGCCGCCTTAACCGCGTTAGAGATGTTTCCAGTCGATGCTATCGGCATGAACTGCGCTACGGGACCGAAGCAGATGACGGAGAACGTCCGTTACCTCTGCCAGAATTCTGTGCTGCCCGTTTCAGTAATTCCGAACGCAGGCATTCCCGAGAACGTCGGCGGACACGCGCATTACAAAGAAACTCCTGAGTCGCTGGCTAACGATCTGCAACACTTTGCGCGCGATCTTGGAGTGAATGTTGTGGGGGGCTGTTGTGGCACGACGCCCAGCCATCTTCGTGCTGTCGTGGAAGCAGTGAAAGATCTCACTCCCAAGCCTCGACCGGGTCAACGACTCCCGGCCGCATCGTCGATCTTCATGCAACAGCCGTACATTCAGGACACTTCGTTTCTCATCATCGGCGAACGAGTAAACGCCAGCGGCTCGAAGAAAATGCGAGACCTGCTCAACTCGGAAGATTGGGATGGCTTGGTCTCACTGGCACGCGAGCAGGAGAAGGAAGGCGCTCATGTGCTCGACGTCAACGTCGACTTTGTTGGCAGAGACGGCGAGAAAGACATGCATGAGCTTGCTTCTCGTCTGGTAACAAACATCAAGATCCCTCTGATGTTCGACTCAACCGAGTGGCAGAAGATGGAAGCGGGTCTTCAGCATGCCGGTGGCAAGTCGCTGCTCAACTCAACGAACTACGAGGATGGTGAGCCGCGGTTTTTGAAGGTGTTGGACCTCGCAAAAAGGTATGGCGCCAGCGTTGTCATTGGAACGATTGACGAAGAAGGAATGGCGCGAGGGGCCGAAGGAAAGTTCAAGATCGCCAAACGGGCCTACGAACAAGCAACGGGAACCGCGGGCATACTCCCGTCGGATATCTTCTTCGATCCCCTGGCGCTTCCGATTTCTACCGGTATTGAAGAAGACCGTCGCAATGCGCTCGAAACGATCGAAGGAATTCGCCGGATTAAGAAGGAGCTACCTGGTTGTTTCACGCTTCTGGGTGTGTCGAATATCTCTTTTGGACTGAATCCGGCTTCGCGTGTCGTCTTGAATTCAGTGTTCCTGCACGACGCCGTCGAAGCTGGACTCGACGCGGCCATCGTCAATGCCAGCAAAATTGAACCGCTCAATCGTATCGGCGAGAAGGAACTAAAGGTCGCCCGCGAGCTGATCTACGACGAACGGAAGTTCGAAGGTGACACGTGCATCTACGATCCGCTGACCGAATTCACGAAGCTGTTTGAAGGCGTCAAGTCGGCTGCTAAGAAGAAAGCGTCTAAGGGTGAAACAGTAGAAGAGCGACTCAAGAACCACATTATTGACGGTGAGAAGATCGGGCTTGAAGACGAATTGCGCACTGCACTTCAGAGCTATTCAGCGCTCGACATCATCAATAACATCTTGCTCGAGGGTATGAAAGTGGTGGGTGATCTCTTCGGCAGTGGTCAGATGCAATTGCCGTTTGTGTTGCAATCAGCCGAAGCAATGAAGTCGGCGGTGCGTTTTCTTGAACCATTCATGGAAAAGAAGGGCGGCGCGACTGCGAAGGGAACTATGGTTCTCGCAACCGTCAAAGGCGACGTCCACGACATTGGCAAAAACCTCGTGGACATCATTCTTACAAACAACGGCTATAAGGTTCACAACCTCGGAATCAAACAGTCGATCGAGAGCATTCTGCAGGCCTACGATGAACATGGCGCCGATGCCATTGGCATGAGCGGGTTGTTGGTGAAGTCTACTTTGATCATGAAAGAAAACCTGGAGCTAATGAACGAGCGTGGCATTAAGGTTCCGGTAGTTCTCGGCGGCGCAGCGCTGACGCGACGATATGTCGAGGACGACTTGAAAGCGCTGTACAAGGGTCAGCTTTACTATGCACGAGATGCATTTGCCGGTCTGCACACGATGGACAAGTTAGTCAGCGGCAACGGCGCATCAGCAATTACTGGGGCGACCGACGAAACAACCGTCGAAGTGATCGAAGACGTTGAGGATTTGATCGGCGAGGAGGCGAAGCTTGGTATCCGCAAGCCTGCGAGACCGCGTGGGGTATTGGCGCGACCGGAAGAG
>Ga0070669_100001791_pt1 | contig 15431 bp, 24 predicted proteins | sample KBSS53metaG_FD_64680 | JGI IMG/M metagenome (GOLD analysis project Ga0070669, IMG submission 64680) | Switchgrass rhizosphere microbial communities from Kellogg Biological Station, Michigan, USA - KBS S5-3 metaG | ecosystem: Host-associated > Plants > Roots > Rhizosphere > Soil ... | reverse complement strand
CGGTCGCGTGCTCGAACGCGTCGACATCAGCGATCAGGATCTTCGCTACCTGTGCGAGAAAGAGCCGGCCTGTCCAACTACCGCGAGCGGTACCGCCCCCTGAGCGGATCTGGCATCGCGGCATGCGATGCGTGCGCGTTGCCCTCGGCGGACGCGGCGACATGGGTCATCCCGCTGTCTGCATCTCGAGCGGAGGCCAATCGCAGCCCACCTGCATCGCACGGGATACGCTCAGCTGCCCAGGGCGCGCCTGGCAGGGCGGGTGCCCGGCGCTCGACATGCCCGACGCCGACATCGACTTCTTCCGCCTCGATCCCGGCGAGTTCCGCATCGCCCTCGGTGCGGTGCTTCGCGAGCGCCGAGAAGAGCTCGGCATGTCGCAGAGCGCGATGGCCGACAGCCTCGACATCCGCCCGAGTCGCATCTGGGAGTGGGAGAACGGTCGCCATGTGCTGCATCGTCGGTTCGGTCGCTGCGATTGCGTCGGCGTTGACGAGGGCTTCCGGAAAGGCGGCTCGCATTGCCGCCTGCAGTCGGGCGGCTGTGGTTTCGTCGGTGCGCCCGTCGTCGACCAGGTTGCGGCTGACCTCGTCGAGGATGCGCTCACTCCACGCCAAGACGTACAGTTCGCGCTCGGCGAGGCGCAGCAACGTGTCGCGCAGCGAGAAGGGATAGAGGACGTTGGCGTCGAGTTACCGCATATCAGCGGTAACCGGTCTCCTCCGAGATCTCGGTCAGCTCGCGCAGGGCGGCTCGTCGCTGCTCGTTCCGCTTGGCGCGGTACGCGAGGATGTCCTCGACGTCGATGCGGCGGTGGGTGCCGACCTTGTGGAACGGGATGGTCCCGTCCTCGAGCAGTCTGATTACCGAGGGGCGGGAGATCCGCAGGAGTTCTGCGGCCTCTTGCGTGGTCAGCTCGCGTCCGCTGGGGATCGTGTTCGAAGGGGAAGAAGCGGACACCTTCGTCGAGGCGCTCGAACGGGGAACGGCGAGCGCCGAGCGCCGAGTACCTCCGCGAGGCGGATGAGGTCTTCACGCGCCTGTGCAGCGGTTCTTCCGTCGGACGTGATCGCAAGCCCCTCGGGACCCGTCCCGAGCGCGATCGGCGTGCCGGGCACGTCCGTCGCGCGTCGATCGGGACGACGTGCCCGGTGTCGCGCTGGCTGACGTAGACCGTGGCGCCGTCGGGCGCCACCGCGACGCCGTAGGTCGGGGCGCCGACGGGGATCGGCACGCGAGGGCCGCGAGCATACCGTCGCGTGACGGCACGCCGCGATAATGGCGAGGTGAATGCGCTCGCGGCTGCCGGGGCCGGCTTCCTGCTGGCGGTCCTGTGGTTCGATCTCATGTTCGACGTGCAGGCGCTGCGGAGTGCCGACGACGAGCTGCCGGAGGCGGTGCTGTCCTCGATCGCGAGCTATTACCGCCGGGTGACGACGACGGCGCGGCCGATGGACCGGCTGATCGCGTTCGTCATGCTCGTCACGCTGGCCGCCATCGTCGTCGAGCTCGTGCGCGCAGACGTGCCGGCCTGGGCCGGCTGGACCTCCCTCGTGCTCGCCGCTGCGCCGATCACGCTTGCCGCCACGCGCACGCTGCCGAACGCCATCCGTCTTGGCGCGCGCGAGGACCCGGCCGATCGTCAGAGCGCACTCGCCCGCTCTGTGGGCCGCGAGCATCTGGTGTGCCTGGCGTCGATCGCCGGTCTGCTCGCGCTCCAGCTCGCTGTGACCTAAGCGCCCAGACCGCCCGCGTGCGATTACGAGCCCCTGACATGGGTAGCCCCAGGGGAAAGCGAGCGAGGAGGGAGACATGTCCCGAGACCTCAGCGACTTCGGCGACACGATCGGCTCGGCGCTGGGACAGATCGCGCGCAGCGCAACGAGCGCGGCGTCGCAGAACGGGCACGGCAGGACGTCAGGGCGATCGGGCAACGGAGCGCTCTCGGGCATGCGCGGCGTCGTCGCCGGCGCGGCGTTGGCCGCTGGCGCCCCGCTCGCCGCAAAGGAGGCCGGCAAGGCGCTGCGTCATGCGGTGTCGAAGCGGATCGGGGACCCGGTGGATGCTGCGAAGGACGCCGCAGGCGGGGTCGTCGAGAGAAAGATCGACCAGGCCGGCGGTGTGCCGGGCGCGATGAAGGAGGCGGGCAAGCAGATGCTCTCAGGCGGTGGCGGTGGCGGCGGCAAGGCGAAGGGCACCCCAGGTGTCGGCAAGGGTCGGCGAATGCCGGTGCAGCAGGCGGTCGACGTCGCGGTGCCGCTCGAGGTCGCCTACAACCAGTGGACGCAGTTCGAGGAGTGGCCGCAGTTCATGCACCGCGTGATGCAGGTCAGCCAGGAGGACGACTGCACCATCTCGTTCAAGGTCAAGGTGTGGGGGATGTCGAAGCAGTGGGTCGCCGAGATCGTGGAGCAGCGGCCCGACGAGCGCATCCAGTGGAACGCGACGGAGGGCGTCACGCACACCGGTGTCGTCACGTTTCACGAGCTCGCGCCGCACCTCACGCGCATCCAGGTCTCGCTCGACGTCGATCCCGGCTCGCTGATCGAGAAGGCAGCGCGGGGGATGCGGCACGTCAAGCGCGCCGTGCGTGCCGACCTCGCCCGCTTCAAGGGGTTCATCGAGCTGCAGGAGGTCGAGAGCGGCGCGTGGCGCGGGACGATTCACGACGGCGAGGTCGTCGAGCAGCATGACGACAGCTACGACCGCGATCGCGACTATGCCGAGGTGGACGACATCCACGACCGCGGCAGCTCGCACGAGCCGCGCAGACCGGCGTCTGCCAGCGCGAGATCGGCGCCCGCAAGACAGAGACGCAGCAGCGGCGCCAGTCGCGCCCGTAGTCGCTCGAACGGCCAGCACGCGAGACGCACGTCCGGCAGACGGACGAGCCGCAGACGTGCGGGCGCGAGCAGCGGCGGCTAGACGAAGGGACATGCGCGATGCGCAGACTCGTGAGCCGCGCGGCGATGGACCGGGTGGTCGGCAAGCGGCCCGCGCCGCCGCGTGCTGCCGCGGCGGCGCTTGCTGTCGGCGGTGCGGCGGCGGCGATCACCTACCGGCTGCTGCGACATGAGTCGAAGCAGTAGCAAGCGCAGCGACGGCCTTGATCCGCAGCGCGTCGTCAGGGCGGCGCTCGAGGCGTACCTGGACGGCGGAGCTGACGCGCGTCAGGCACAAGTCGACGACGGGCATGCACGGCGCCGCATCGGCGGCGGCGCGTTGGCGCTCGGCGTCGTCCTCGGTATTGGCGCGCGTGCCCTCTATCGCCGCGCACGCGAGTTCGACCTCGAGCGCGTCGCCCGAGCGGTCGAGCGGCGAATGGTGAATTGAACGCGTTCGCGCCAACGAACTGAGCTACCGAAGACGCCGTTTGTCACCTGACCTCATGGGTAGCCCATAACAAGCGATCTCAGGAGAGGGTGAGAACCAGATGGCAACGACAACAAGCTCACAAGGGCGCTCGCGCTCCCAGAGAAGAAGACCCGCCAACGGTGCCGCGCGCAGTCGCGCGAGAGCGAATGGCCGGCCGGCGGACGCCGCCGCCAGAGCACAGCAGCGCCCGAGAGACGCGGCCGAGGGCGCTACCGGAACGCTCCACCAGGTCGTCGACAAGGCCAAGGGGCCGGCGCTGGCGGGCGGAGCCGCGCTCGCGGCCGTCGCCGGCGGCGTGGTCCTGGCGCGTAACGGCCGGCGCAGCAAGGGCTTCTCACTCCCGGGCATCGGCAGAAAGCGCCGCGGCATCCACATGCCGCACGTGTCGGTGCCGCACGTCTCCATGCCGCACCTGCCGCACCGCTCCGACGGCGATACGACGGAGGCGCTGCGCGCCACGGCCAAGGCGCTTGGCGTGGCAGCGGCCGAGGTCGGCAAAGCCGGCTACCGGGCGGGCGAGCTCGCTTCCGAGGTCCGGCGCGTGCGCGAGCAGGCCGCACGCACGGGCGACTGACGCGACGGAGGACAAGACGATCTCAATGGCCGAGCACAGAGGCAACGGGCGCTCGTCGACGCGCAGAACGCGCCACAGAGACGAGTTCGCCGACTACTCGATCATCGACCCACGCGAGCTCCCGCCGGGCCCCGACGTCCTGCTGGACGTGCCGGTCGTCAAGGTCGACGAGATCGACATCGAGGTCGACGATCTGCGCGCGCAGGTGGCGGTGATGGCGGAGGTGCGCGATCTCGTGCAGATCAGCGTCGGCGTGGACGCGAGGCTCGGCAGAGTCGAGCTGAAGATCGAGGGCGTCGAGGCGCAGGCGCTGCTGAAGGCGCGGCTCGACAACGTCACCCTAATCCTCGAGCGCGTCCTCACGACGCTGGACCGCAACCCGCAGCTGCTGGAGAGCATCGGCCGGACGGTCGAGCAGGTGGGCGAGGGCGGTCAACGGCTGCTGTCGGGCACCGGCGAGGCGGTCGGCGAGGTCGGCGAGGGCGCCGAAGACGCGGTGCAGGACGTCGGCCGCGGCGCCGGCCAGGCGGTGGGCCAGGTCGGTCAGGGCGCCGGCGAGGCCGTCCGGCAGGTCGGCCAGGGCGCGCAGCAGGGCGTCGCCGACCTGGGCGGCGGCGCGGCGCGCGGCGTCCAGGGAGTGGGCCAGGGTGCGCAGCAGGGCGTCGAGGGCGTCGGGCAGGGCGCACGACAGGCGACCGAAGGGCTGGCGCAGGGCGGCCCGCCGAGCCAGGGCAGACAGAGAGGCCAGGGCGGGCGGAGAAGCAGGAGAGGCGGCTGATGGCGGCACGGGGCGGAGGTCCGACCACGAAGCAGGTGAGGGGGCCGCAGCGCGGCGAGCGCGGCGGGCGGCGGGCGTCGGAGAAGACGGAGCGCTATCGCTTCGCGCAGAACGTCGCCGGCGCGGGCACTGCCGCCGAGCGCGAGTACGAGGCGTACGCGCTCGAGGGGATCGACGATCCGCGCGGCGACCCGGACGTGCTGCTCGACATTCCGGTCGTGAAGGTCGACTCAATCCATCTCCAGTTGGACGACCTCGACGCCCACGTCTCGCTACTGGCACGAGTGCTCGATCTCGTGAGACTGAGCGTCGGCGTCGACGTCCACCTCGGAAAGCTGCGGGTCGACATCAAGGGGGTCGAGGCGCAGGCGCTGCTGAAGGTCCGCCTCGAGCGCGTGACGGCGATCGTCGACCGCGTCCTCACCACGCTCGACCGCAACCCGGAGCTGCTCGAGAGCCTCGGCCGCACGCTCGAGGACGTCGGCCAGGGCGCCGGGCACGCGCTCGGCGAGACGGGCGAAGCCGTCGAGGACATCGGCAGCGGTGCCAAGGGCGCCGTGCAGGACGTCGGCTCCGGCGCCGGTCAGGCCGTCGGCGAGATCGGCGAGGGCGCCGGTCAGGCCGTCGGCGACGTCGGCGAGGGAGCCGGCCAGGCGGTCAGACAGGTCGGCGGCGCCGCGGGGCAGGCGGTCGGTGATGTCGGCGAGGGCGCCGGCCAGGCGGTCGGCGACGTCGGCGAGGGAGCCGGCCAGGCCGTCGGGAACCTCGACCAGACCGTCCAGGGCGTCGGGCAGACCGCCGGCGGGGCAGTCGGGCAGGTCGGCGACGTCGCCGGGCAGGCGGGCGAGGCTGTCGGGCAGGCGGGCCAAGGCGTCGGACAGGCGGCGGGCGGCCTCTCGGAGGGCTCCGGCGCTGCGCTGGGCGAGCTGGGACAGGTAGTGACCGGCGCGCTGCAGGGCGGCAACGGCGGTGGCGCTGCGAGCCCGAGGAACGTCGCGAAGCTCGCTGCCAAGTACATCGTTCAGGAGCTCAAGCAGGCGGCCGCGGAGGAGACGAAGGAGCTCGGGCTGGCCGCGACGCGGAAAGCGATCGAGCTCGGCGAGCGGCGCAGGCAGCAGAAGGCCGAAGAGCATCATGCGACCACGGCGGCGCTGCGCGAGGCGCAGGAGCTCGGCGTCGAGCTCGACGCGATCGAGGGCACCGGAGCCGACGGTCTCATCACGATCCATGACGTCCACCACGCGCACGAGGGGTCGTGACGGTGGTGCGCAAGGGCGATCCGGATCGCATCGCCGAGCCCGACATGGAGATCGGCGCCCGCGCGCACGCCCGCGAGCTGCGCTTCCACAGCAAGCCGCAGACGCACGTCGAGCTGCACGGCGAGGTCACGGAGCGAGGGCGCCGGCGGCAGGACGTGGAGACCGGCTCGGGCAGCGAGCGCGAGAACCTGCCCGAGGAGGTCGAGCCGGGCGTGACCTACCGCGACGTCGATGTCCGCTGGCGGGCGACCGCCCGCCTGCGCGACGCGTCCGACGAACGGGAAAGGAGGTGAGGGAGCATGTTGTGGCTGATTCTCGGGGTGGTGCTGCTGATCATCGCGATCGCCGGCGGGGTGATCATTCACCCGATCCTCTTCGTACTCGCCGTTCTGGCGCTCGTGATGTTCCTGATGCGCTCGCGCTACGCGTGAGCGGCGAATCTCGACCTATCGGAAGGAGGCCGGCGATGGCTGGCAGAGGGCAGAAGGCGAAGGGGCGCGTGAAGGAGTCCGTCGGCGCGCTCGCCAACGACAAGGAGATGAAGGACCGCGGCCGGGTTGACCAGGCGGCGGGCAGCGTCAAGAAGCATGCGGGCAAGGCGGCCGACAAGGTCGGGGACGCGGCCAAGAAGGCTCGCGACAAGGTGGACTGACCGAGCCGGGCGCTAGGAGGGTTTGGCGAAACCCTCCTAGTGCTGCGCTTCGTCGCGGCGGAGCGGATCCCGTTTGCACGGCATCATGGCGTGGATGCGCTCCGCCGCTTTGCGCACGTACTGCCTCTCGTTCCCTGGCTCGGTCGAGACGTTTCCCTTCGGTGGCGCGACTTCGGTGTTCAAGGTCGCAGGGAAGATGTTCGCGCTGTCCCAGCTCGCGCAGCGGCCGCTGAGCGTCAGCCTCAAGTGCGAACCGCTGCTTGCTCAGCAGCTCCGAGCGGCTCACGCGGCGGTGCTCCCCGGGTACCACTTGAACAAGCGGCACTGGAACACGGTGATCGTCGACGGATCGCTCCCCGAGCAACTCGTCAGGGACATGATCGAGGACTCCTACGACCTCGTCGTGAGCGCGCTCCCGGCGTCCCGCCGCCGCGCGCTTGGCTGGCAAGGAGACAGGGTGCAGCGTTAGAACGTCGTGTCGTCCCGCTCGACTGGCGGCTCGCCATCCGCCGGCCTGGCGATGCGCGCTAACGTCCCGCCGCGCATGCGCGAGATCCCGATTCGCGACGAGACGATCCGCCTCGGGCAGCTGCTGAAGCTGGCCGGCCTTGCCGACTCCGGCGCCGAGGCCAAGGAGTTGCTCGCCGCAGGTGTCGTGCGCGTCAACGGCGAGCCGGAGCAGCGGCGCGGGCGGCAGCTCAGGCGCGACGATGTGGTTGCGGTCGGCGGCGACGAGCTGCGCGTCGCCTGACGAGCTACGTGCGCCGCGCCGCCTTCAGCTTCGCCAGCCGTGGCGCGCGAGGCTGCGCAGGTCGTCGGCGAGTCGCGGCGCGTCGGCGACCGCGAGCACGTCCGCGGCGCACCCCATGAAGCCGAACGGCGAGTTCTCGAGCGCGATCCCGACGCCGAGCTCGTCGGCGTCGACGGGCACGAGCTCCGCGTCACCTAGCCGGTGCGAGCCGCCCGCTACTTCCCGCGCGCCGCTCTCAGCTCTCGCTTCGGCACGACCTCGAGGATCACGTAGCGCCCGTCCGCAGGGCGCCGCTCGGCGAAGCCCATCGCGCTCAACCGCTCGAGCGTCACATGGCAGCGCTTGCAGCGCGGCCGCGACTTGCAGCACGTCTTTTTCGGCTTGAGCGCGGTGCCCGGCGTGAGCTTCTTCTTCGCCATCTGTCCACGACGCTAGCGCCTAGCCTCTGCGCATGAACGGCTCGAGTCGCTCGAGCACGTCGAAGTAGCGCACTGGCGCGATCCGCGCCAGCAGCGACAGGAAGCCGGCGTCCCCGCCGACGAGGATGCGCTGCTTGCCGCGCTCGACGCCGGTGTGGATGATCTCCGCCGCCTTCTCCGGGGACGTGCGGGCGACTCTTCTGAAGTCGCGCTTGAGCACGTCATGGTCTCTATTGCCGCGGTCATCGACGTGGAAGCGCGCATGCTCGACGATGTTCGTGTTGACGCCGCCCGGATGCACCGCGATCGCGCGCACGCCCGTCTCGCGCAGTTCTGCGCGCAACGATTCCGTGTAGCCGCGGACCGCGAACTTCGATGCGCAGTACGCGCTCTGCGTCGGGAAGCCGATCAGCCCGAACACGCTGGAGACGTTCACGATCGCGCCGGAGTCCTGCTCCAGCAGGATCGGCAGGAACGCACGCGTGCCGTGGATGACGCCCCACATGTTCACGTCGATCACCCACTCGTCGTCCTCGTGAGCGGCGTCTGCGGCGGTCTGCGAGACGGTCACGCCTGCGTTGTTGAAGACCATCCCGAGCGGCGCCGGCATCCACTCCTTCACCTCGGCGGCGAACGCCATCTGCCCGCCGCGGTCGCGCACGTCGAGTCTGCGCGCGAACACCGGACCGTCGATCGTCGCGGCGGTCTCCTGCAGGTCGTCGTCGTTCCAGTCGCAGATCGCGACGGGCGAGCCATGGTGCGCCAGCCGCTGCGCCATCGCGCGCCCGATGCCGGACCCCGCGCCGGTGACGACGGCCGTGCGGCCGGAGACGGTCGTTCCTCGTGGCATGTCCTGTCAGCTCCTGATCGAGAGGCCGGCACCATGCCATGCGCTGCACGTCGCGTGCGCCAATGCGCCGCGCACAGGGGGGTCGCGGGGCGCGGGCGCGACATCCCGCCGCTGCCCGCGCGCCGTCCATGACCCCCGCGATTGCTGAAGCTATCCGACTCTGGGGATCGCGCCGGGGTCTGGCGGTGGCGCCCCTCCGAGACCTTGAGGTCTCTGCGGTCTGATCTCCACGAGCACGACGTCGAAGAAGGTGGTGGCGCTCGCGAGCAGCGGGTTCGTCGTGAAGCCGAGCGCCGGCGGGATGATTATCTGCCGGCGGCCGCCGACCCTCATGCCGGGGATGCCCTGCCACCAGCCGTCGATCACGACGTTCTTTTCGATCCGTGTTTCGTACGGTCTCTTCTTGTGCCACGCCGTTTCGAGTGTCTCGCCGGTGATCCAGTTCGTGGATATGAATTCGAAGACGCCGCTGTCGCCGGATTGGATGGCGGGTCCGCGACCCCTTCTGATGTCTCTGATGATGAGGTGGTCGACTCTCGCGTTGGGGTGCGGGCCGGGGTTTCTCGGCTTGGCTTCCCGCGTGATGTAGTGCAGGATGACCTGCGGTCTCTGCGAGCTTCTGGTCGTCTGTGCGGTGGTGCTCGCGGACGAGCCCGAATCGCTGCCGCACCCGGCGATCGCAAGCGCGATCGCGGCCGCGGCACTGCAGAGCAGAACACGCATGCCCCCGTTTTCCCCCAATCCGGCCTAAAGCCTCGGAACGTGCTCGGGCGAACCTACCTGAGCGCGCAAGCGCGGTGCGCCGGTTGGGATCGTCTGCTGACCTGCGCGGCGCGCGCTCAGGTCAGCGGAAGCGGCCCGGCTCCCACAGCGGCTCGTCGCCCTCGACCGCGCCGCGGCTGAGGATGAACAGCAGATCCGAGAGCCGGTTGAGGTAGCGCACGACCTCCTCGCCGAGCTCGTCTGCGCCGCAGGCGATTGCCGCCCGCTCCGCGCGGCGGCAGACGGTGCGGCACACGTGCAGGTGCGCCGCTGCAGGCGAGCCGCCGGGGATCACGAACGATCTGAGCTTCGGCAGCTCCGCGTTGACCTCGTCGCAGCGCTGCTCGAGCCAGCTCGTCTGCTCGGCGCTCACCCGCAGGCGCGTGCGGTCACCGCCATGCGGCACGGCGATGTCGGCGCCGACGTCGAACAGGTCGTTCTGCACGTGTTGCAGCCAAGGCACATAGCGCTCCGGCATGCCGGCGCTCGTGAGCGCGACGCCGATGTGCGCATTGAGCTCATCGACGGTGCCGTACGCCTCGATCCGCGGATGCGTCTTCGCGACGCGGCTCATGTCGCCGAGGTGCGTCTCGCCTCTGTCGCCGTGCCGCGTGTAGATGCGCGTGAGATTGACTGTCACTCGTCGCAGTCTACGACCAGCGGAACACGATCCGCGGGTGCGCCGCGATAGCATCCGCGGCGTCGAGAGCGCCAGGAGACCAGGCCCCGACCGCACAATCCATGCGCCCCCGCGGAAAGGGCTGGCTGCACATGCAACGCAGGGTCATCGGCTCCACGGCTGGAGCGCTCGCCGCCATGGCGCTCATGACGCCGCTCGCGCACGCCGGCTCGCCGGCCAAGGTCTCGGTGCGCGCCGAGGTGCCCGCCGCACGCGTCGAGACGACGCTCACGACGACCCGCGCGGCCATTGTCAAGGACGGCGACCGAGCCCACTCGTGTACCGGCACGAGCGTCGCCGGCGCGCTCGAGCAGGCGACGAGCGGCGACTGGGACGCGACCTGGGTTGACGGCCTCGGCTATACGGTCGACGCGATCCGCGGTCTGAGGGCGCCGGCCGACTCCTCCACCTCCTGGACCCTGTGGCTGAACGGCAGACCGTCGATGACGGGCCTCTGCGACACCGAGCTGCACGACGGCGACGACGTGCTCGAGTTCCTCTGCACGTCCACGCCCGACCGCTCCAGCTGCTTGAACCTGCCGCTCGACCTGACGACCGGACGCGTGCATCTCCGCAGCGACGGCGACTACGTCACGCAGGCGCACGTCGCGCGACTCAAGGGCGACGGCACCAGCACGCCGGTCGCCGGCGCGACGATCCGCGGTGGCGCCAAGCCGGTCACGACCGGCGCCGACGGGAGCGCGCAGGTTGTGTTGGGCTACCCGGATGCGGCGCTGTTCGCCTCGCGTGCCGGCGACGTCCGCTCGGCGACGCTGCATTGCACGCTCGGCGATGGCGGCGGCAGCTGTGGCGACCGCGACCGGGCGGCCCCGGTGCTCGCGGTGCGCGGCATCTCGCCCGGCGAGACATTCGCGACCGGCGAGGGACCGCGCATGCTGCGCGGCATCGCGCGCGACCCGTCGGGCGCCGGCGTCGCGTTCCGCCTGACGCGCCGCGTCGACGGCGCCTGCGCTGCCTTCGACGGCCGCCGCGCACGCTTCAAGAGGTGCGGTCGCAGAGGTGCCCCGCTCGTCGACGCCGGGGACGGCCCGCGCTGGTCCTATCTGCTGGCGGCGCGGCTCGGCCCCGGCGGCTACCGTCTCGTCGTGTACGCGACAGACGACGCCGGCAACCGCCGTGTCGTCGCCCTCCGCTTCACGGTCGAGGGCTGACGGTGCGGCATCCGCGCCTTCGCCAGCCGGTCCTCCTGGCGCTCACGCTGTTGCTCGTCGCCGGTCTTGCCGGCTGCGGGCTCGGCGCGGGCGAGGGTGGCACCGAAGCGCGCGTGCTCGTCACGCGCGATTTTGGTGCACGCCAGCTTGAGGCGCGGATCGCTCAAGACCTGCCGTCCTCGGAGACCGTGATGCGGCTGCTGCAGCGCAGCTTCGACGTGAAGACGGGCTCCGGCGGTGGCTCGGTGCAGTCGATCGACGGGCTCGCGGGCAGCTGGTTTCTCTACGTCAACGGCGTCGAGAGCGACGCCGACGCGGCCCATGTGAAGCTGCACGGCGGCGACCGCATCTGGTGGGATCAGCATGACCCGGGCGCGGCGCCGCACGTGCCCGCGGTCGTCGGCTCGTACCCGGAACCGTTCGCGCACGGCGCTGACGGCAAGCGCTATCCCGTCGTGCTGGAGTGCGCTGACGAGGTCGAGGACGCGTGCAGAACGGTCTCGGACAGGCTTGCGGCCGTGGGCGTGGTCGCCGGTCGCCAGACGCTCGGGACGGGCGTGGGGGAGAGAACCGTGCGGGTGCTGGTCGGGCGCTGGGCCGATCTACGCGCCGACCAGGCGCTCGAGCAGATCGACCGCGGCCCGGCCGCGAGCGGCGTGTTCGCGCGCTTCGGCGAGGACGGGCGCCTGCTCGACCTGCTCGATGCCCGCGGGCGCAACGTGCGCACGCTCGGCCCGGGCGCCGGCCTCGTCGCCGCGACGCGCTTCGAGGAGCAGGCGCCGACGTGGGCGATCACGGGCACGGACGCCGTGGGGGTCGAGGCGGCAGCGCGAGCGCTCGAGGAGCGCACGCTGCAACGCCGCTTCGCGATCGCGATCGCCGCCGCTGCCGGCTCGCGGCCGACGGTGTACCCGCTGCCGACGGTGCGGTGAGGCCACGGTCCTACGCCGTGCTCGCGCTCGCGAAGCGGCCGCTGCCGGTCGGGGCAAAGTAGGAGACCTTGCTCCCTTCGGCCCGGTAGGGTTCGCGCGCTTATGAGAATCGGAGTCCCCAAGGAGACCGTCGAAGGCGAGCGTCGCGTCGCGCTCGTGCCTGAGGTCACGAGAAAGCTGACGAGCGCCGGACATGAGGTGCTCGTGCAGGCAGGCGCCGGCGCTGAGGCGCTGATTCCGGACGATCACTTCGCCGATGCTGGCGCCAACGTGACCGACGACCTGGCCGCGATCTGGGGCTGCGACGTCGTCGTGAAGGTTGCGCCTCCGGCTGCCGACGAGGTGGTGCGCCTCAGCAGAGACAGCGTGCTGATCGGTTTCCTGCAGCCATTGACCAATGGTGATGGTGTGCGTGCGTTGGCGGTGTCGGGTGCGACTGGGTTTGCGTTGGAGGCGGTGCCGCGGATTTCGCGTGCGCAGTCGATGGATGCGTTGTCGTCGCAGTCGAATATTGCGGGGTATCGGGCGGCGCTTGTGGGGGCGCAGGAGTTGGGGCGGTTTTTTCCGATGTTGATGACGGCGGCGGGGACGATTCGTCCGGCGACGGTGTTGGTGTTGGGTGCGGGTGTTGCGGGGTTGCAGGCGATTGCGACCGCGCGGCGGTTGGGGGCGGTGGTGCAGGGGTTTGATGTGCGTGCGGCGGTGCGGGAGCAGGTGGAGTCGTTGGGCGCGTCGTTTTTGGAGTTTGATCTTGGTGGGGATTTGGAGGGTGAGGGTGGGTATGCGAAGGAGCTCACTCAGGAGCAGCAGCTGCGTCAGCAGGAGTTGATGGCGGAGGCGATTGGGAGGGTGGATGTGGTGATTACGACCGCTCTCGTTCCGGGTCGCAGGGCGCCGATTTTGGTGACGGAGGATGCGGTGAGGCGGATGAAGCCTGGCTCGGTGGTGGTGGATCTGGCGGGTGAGGCTGGCGGGAACTGCGAGTTGTCAGTGCCCGGCCAGACGGTCATTCGCCACGATGTGAAGATTTTGGCGCCGTTGAATGTGCCCTCGACGATGGCGGAGCACGCGTCGCAGTTGTATGCGCGCAACATCGAGGCGTTGTTGGGGCTGATGGTCAGAGACGGGGAGCTTGTCCTGGATTTCGAGGATGAGGTGATTGCGGGTGCGTGTGTGACGCGCAATGGGGAGATTGTTCATGAGGGCGCGAAGGCGGCCGCGTCGGCTGGCGCCTCGGCCTAGGTGAGGTTGAAGCTATGGATTTGGTGACGCAGATCGGCGTGCTCGTGCTGGCAGCGTTCGTGGGCTTTGAGGTGATCTCGAAGGTGCCGAATACGTTGCATACGCCGCTGATGTCGGGGACGAACGCGATTCATGGGATCGTCGTGCTGGGTGGTTTGTTGGTGTTGGGTGAGGCGGTTGATGCGGGCGACACCTTGTCGAAGGTGATTTTGGTGATCGCGATCGTGTTTGGGACGATCAATGTGGTTGGCGGGTTTCTGGTGACGGATCGGATGTTGGGGATGTTCAAGAGAAAGCCGACGCCGCCCAAGGCCGCTGAGCAGGAGGCGGGCAAGTGATCACGGTCGCGACATCGTTTTGGCAGGACCCTGATTTCATCGATGGGCTGTACATCCTGGCGGTGATTTTGTTTATCGTGGGGTTGCGTGGGCTGGCTGGTCCGCAGACGGCGGTGCGGGGCAACAAGATCGCGGCGGTTGGGATGGCCGTGGCGGTGGTCGCGACGCTCCTGAAGCCTGGGGTCGTCCCGGACGCGCAGACAGCCATCCTGATGGTGGTGGGTGTCGCGGTTGGGACGGCGGTGGGTGTGCCGGCGGCGCGTAGTGTGAAGATGACGGCGATGCCGCAGATGGTCGCGTTGTTCAACGGGGTTGGTGGTGGTGCGGTCGCGTTGATCGCGTGGTCGGAGTTCCGTCGCCGGTTCGTGGGGGATAGTGGTGAGTGGGATACGACGGTGATGATCGCGTCGTTGTTCGCGGCGGTCATCGGGTCGATCAGTTTCTGGGGTTCGAACATCGCGTTCGGGAAGCTCCAGGAGGTGCTGCCGGGCCGGCCGATCAGCGTGCCGGGCCAGCAGGTCCTGAACCTCGCGCTGCTCGTGGTGTGTGTGGGGTCGGCGGTCGCGATTGTGTCCGGCACCCACAGCCAGGCGTTGTTCGTTCTCGGGATCCTGGTCGCGGCGGCGGTGTTGGGGAACATGGTCGTGTTGCCGATTGGTGGGGCGGACATGCCCGTCGTGATCAGCCTCCTCAACGCGTTCACCGGCTTGAGCGCGGCGGCGGCGGGTATTGCGTTGGATAACTTCGCGTTGATCGTGGCGGGCACGATCGTGGGTGCGTCGGGTTCGATCCTGACGAATCTGATGGCGGTCGCGATGAACCGCAGCGTCCCGTCGATCATCGCGGGCGGGTTCGGTGGCGGTGACGCCGCCCCGGCCGGCGCGCCAGCGGGTGCCGGCGCGGGCGGCACCGCGCGGTCCACGTCCGCCCAAGACGCGGCGATCCAGCTCGCGTACGCGCGTCAGGTCGTCGTCGTCCCGGGCTACGGGATGGCGGTCGCGCAAGCCCAGCACGCGGTGCGTGAGATGGCACTCGCCCTGGAGAAGAAGGGCGTTGCGGTCAAGTACGCGATCCATCCCGTCGCCGGTCGCATGCCCGGCCACATGAACGTGCTGCTCGCGGAGGCGGATGTGCCGTATGAGCAGCTCAAAGAGATGGACGACATCAACCCCGAGTTCTCCCGCACCGACGTCTCGCTGATCATCGGCGCGAACGACGTCACGAACCCGGCGGCGAACAACGACCCCGGCTCCCCGATCTATGGGATGCCGATCCTCGAGGTCGACAAGTCCCAATCCGTGATCGTCCTCAAACGCTCCATGTCATCCGGCTTCGCCGGGATCGACAACCCACTCTTCTACAACCCCAAAACCGCGATGCTGTTCGGCGACGCCAAAGCCAGCGTCGCCGACATCACCACCGAACTCGGAAGCCTGTAGACGCTGGTCACCGCGACGCGGCTCGCAGCCGGGAGCCGCGTCGCATCATCGGGACGCGCCGTACGTTCGAGTGTCCATTTCGGACGTTTGAACGTCAGCGTTCTTACCAAACGGCTTTTCTTGGCGCGCCCGCTCGTGGGAGTGTCGGGCGGACGTTGGAGCACCACGCGGCCGAGCCGACCGGGGGGTTCGTGCAAGGCCCGCAGGGA
>Ga0070669_100001769_pt1 | contig 15555 bp, 13 predicted proteins | sample KBSS53metaG_FD_64680 | JGI IMG/M metagenome (GOLD analysis project Ga0070669, IMG submission 64680) | Switchgrass rhizosphere microbial communities from Kellogg Biological Station, Michigan, USA - KBS S5-3 metaG | ecosystem: Host-associated > Plants > Roots > Rhizosphere > Soil ... | reverse complement strand
AGCTTGGCGTGCGGCATTTCGTAAATACATGCGTCTTCAGCGTAAGTGGCCACGAATGCAACGACGTCGCGGCGGTTGTACGCGGCGAGTTGCAGGTTCACTACTTCGGCAGGCGTCATGACGAAGTCCCTCAGTGGGGCCAACGGGGCGTACATGCACCGTAACTCGGCCTCATTCTGCGCCGTAGCACGTCCGCTACGCCCCAAGAACGCCGCCGCTCTTCAGGCGCGGGGACACGTGGTGAGAGCTGAAGCGTACTAAAGCGGTCGGTCGTAGCCGTCCGCAACTGGCCGCAAGCAGGAGTTCACGCGGCGAGCCGCAGGCAGCGGCTTCGAGGTGCAGCGTGCGAGCGGTGGCGGCGTCGTGCCCCACGTGCTGCCGATCACGGTCTCGATTGCGTGCTGCCTGATCGCGGACCTCGAAAGCCCTGGTGGCCTGATCAATGTGCAGCCCCAGAACCTGCAGATACTGTTGCAGTCGCTCGGCGGCTGACGAGCCAAGGAGCGCATGCGAGGACAAATCGAGGGCGGGCGTCCGAAGCAGTAGGCCGCGGCTACAAGGGAGGTCTGGGCAAATTCATCGCGGATTCGCCTTGTTGTTCCACAGCCTTCACACGGATTCGCGCTGCATCCGGCGATGGTCGCGCTGGATCGCTCTTAAGCTGCCGCTGCCGAGTACCCGCTGATGGCCGGTTCCAGGTTCACGAAAGAAAGTTCAGCGGAGCGTCGGCGCATGGCCGCGGAAGTGTGGGCGGAATACAAGGCCAGATTCGCCCGCCTGTCGCGACGGCCACGAGTCTTCCCAGGGCATGCTCGCAAGCGGCGGGAGCTCGGCTTCGCCGCTGATCGTGGAGACGATTTCGGGCCAGTCTGGCGCATGCCTCAAGTCTGGACACGTACTGGTCTGGTGGGTATCCTTGTCCACAGGTCAAGGCGCGCTCGAGTCAGATCCTCGTTCCCGACCCGCAGGCAGTTTCCGAACGTCGACAACGAGGCTGAGAGATGAACCCAGAGGTGGGACCCCATACGAAGGCGCAGGAACTGCGCGCGTTCCTGTTGCTGTCGGTTGTCATGGCGCCTGTGCTGGCCGTCGTCGTGGTTTCCGGCTACGGCTTCTTGGTGTGGATGTACCAGCTGCTGGTCGCAGGCCCGCCCGGAGCAAAGCTCTGATGCACCCCCACCTGGTGCCCGAAGAGCTTCACATCGCCAGCTTGGTCGTTCACACCACACCGCGCCGAATGGCGACGGTCGCCGCAGCTATCGCCGCCCTTCCCGAAGCACTGATTCATGCTTCGTCCGCAAACGGCAAGCTCGTCGTGACGCTGGAAGCACGTACCGCCGAGACGATGTCGGCGTTGGTGACGGGCATTCAGCGTGTCGATGGCGTTCTGTCGGCGGCCTTGGTCTATCAATGCGCGGACAGCCTCGAAGCGATGAACGAGGAGGTCTCCGATGCGCAGGCGTGAGTTCATCAGGCAATCCGCGGCGGCAGCCGCCGGCGCCGCCGCTGGCATCGCGGTCCCCGCGCAGGCGCAATCCGCGGGAGTGGACCCTGGCGTCAAGTGGAGCAAGGCCCCGTGCCGCTTCTGCGGCACCGGCTGCGGTGTGACGGTCGCTGTCAAAGACAACCGCGTTATCGCCACCCAGGGCGACCCGCAGGCCGAGGTCAACAAGGGACTGAACTGCATCAAGGGCTACTACCTGTCGAAGATCATGTACGGCGAGGACCGGCTCACAACGCCGCTGCTCCGCATGAAGGGCGGCAAGTACGCCAAGGACGGCGAATTCGAACGCGTCTCCTGGGACACGGCCTTCGACGTCATGGCCGAGCAGTTCAAGCGTGCGCTGAAGGAGAAGGGGCCGACCTCGGTCGGCATGCTTGGCTCCGGGCAGTGGACGATCTGGGAAGGCTATGCCGCCCTCAAGCTGATGAAGGCCGGCTTCCGCTCGAACAACCTCGACCCGAACGCGCGCCACTGCATGGCCTCGGCGGCGGTGGGCTTCATGCGCACCTTCGGCGCCGACGAGCCGATGGGCTGCTACGACGACATCGAGGCTGCCGACGCGTTCGTGCTGTGGGGATCGAACATGGCCGAGATGCACCCGATCCTGTGGACGCGGGTGACCGACCGGCGCCTGAGCGCGCCCAACGTGAAGGTCGCCGTGCTCTCGACCTTCGAGCACCGGTCCTACGAACTGGCCGACATAGAGCTCACCTTCACGCCGCAGACCGACCTGGCGATCCTCAACTACATCGCCCACCACATCATCTCGACCGGGCGCGTGAACAAGGAGTTCGTCGAGAAGCACACGACCTTCCTGCGCGGCAACACCGACATCGGCTACGGCCTGCGGCCCGAACACGCGTTGCAGAAGGCCGCGAAGAATGCCGGCGCGGCCGCCGGCGGCGCCTCGCCGATGACTTTCGACGAGTTCGCCAAGTTCGTGGCCAGCTACGACCTGGAATCGACCTCCAAGCTCAGCGGCGTGCCCAAAAACCGCCTGCAGGCGCTGGCCGAGCTGTACGCGGACCCGAAAGTCAAGGTGATGTCGTTCTGGACCATGGGGTTCAACCAGCACACGCGCGGCGTCTGGTGCAACAACATGGTCTACAACATCCATCTGCTGACCGGCAAGATCTCAACGCCGGGCAACAGCCCGTTCTCGCTCACGGGGCAACCCTCGGCGTGCGGCACAGCCCGCGAAGTCGGCACCTTCGCCCATCGCCTGCCGGCCGACATGGTGGTGACCAACCCCAAGCACCGCGAACACACCGAGGAGATCTGGAAGCTGCCGCCCGGAACCATCCCCGACGTGCCGGGATACCACGCGGTGCTGCAGAACCGCATGCTCAAGGACGGGAAGCTCAATGCCTACTGGGTGATGGTCAACAACAACATGCAGGCCGCCGCGAACCTGATGCAGGAGGGCTACCCTGGCTACCGCAACCCAGAGGCTTTCGTGGTGGTGTCGGACGTCTACCCGACGGTGACCGCGGTTGCCGCCGACCTGATCCTGCCTGCCGCGATGTGGGTCGAGAAGGAAGGCGCCTACGGCAACGCCGAGCGTCGCACGCATTTCTGGCATCAGCTGGTGTCGGCCCCGGGCGAGGCGCGTTCCGACCTGTGGCAGTTGATGGAGTTCGCGAAGCGCTTCAAGGTCGAGGAGGTCTGGCCGGCCGAACTGCTGGCCAAGAAGCCCGAGTACCGCGGCAAGACGCTGTTCGACATCCTTTATCGCAACGGCGTGGTGGACAAGTTTCCGGTCTCGGACATCGAAACGGGCTATGCCAATGACGAGGCCAAGATCTTCGGCTTCTACGCGCAGAAGGGATTGTTCGAGGAGTATGCGCAGTTCGGCCGCGGCCACGGTCACGACCTGGCGCCGTTCGACACCTACCATCAGGTGCGCGGCCTGCGCTGGCCGGTGGTCAAGGGCAAGGAGACTCTGTGGCGCTACAAGGAGGGTACCGACCCCTACGTGAAGGCCGGCGCCGGCTACCAGTTCTACGGATTCCCCGACGGCAAGGCGCGCATTTATGCGCTGCCCTACGAGCCGGCGGCCGAGAGCCCGGACAACGATTTCCCGTTCTGGCTCTCGACCGGGCGCGTGCTCGAGCACTGGCACTCGGGCTCGATGACGCGCCGCGTGCCCGAGCTGCACAAGGCCGTACCCCATGCTGTCTGCTACATGCATCCCGACGATGCCGCGGCGCTGGGCGTGCGGCGCGGCTCCGAGGTCGAGATCAGCTCGCGTCGCGGCAGCATGCGCACGCGGGTCGAGACGCGCGACCGCAACAAGCCGCCGCGAGGGCTGGTGTTCGTACCCTGGTTCGACGCCAGCCAGCTCATCAACAAGCTGACGCTGGATGCGACCGACCCGATCTCGTTCCAGACCGATTTCAAGAAGTGCGCCGTGAAGATCGTCAAGGTCTAGCGAGAGAGAAAACGCCATGAAGCTGCGCATCGTCACGGGCCTTGTTCTGTTCATCGTGCTGGTCGGCGTGCAGGCGGCGCCATTCGTCGATGCGATGCGCGGCCCGACGCCCATCACCGCCACGACCGAACCGCCACGACTCGGCAATCAGGTCAACGACGACAACCGGATCGCGCGCAACTACAGCTACCAGCCGCCCATCATTCCGCACCGCATCGACGGCTACCAAGTCGACAAGAACTTCAACAAGTGCCTGGACTGCCACGCTCGCGAGAAGACCGACTTCTCGCAGGCGATTCCGGTCAGCAAGACGCACTACATCGACCGCGGCGGCAAGGTGCTCGACCACATCTCCACGCGGCGCTACTTCTGCAAGCAGTGCCACGTGGCGCAGGAGAACGTCCCCCCGCTGGTCGGCAACGGATTCCGCGGCGACGCCGCGGACGCCGCGGCCGTGCCCAAGAAGTAGAGCGAAGGCAGCTGACATGCTCCAGCGCATCAAGAGGTACTGGGACATCGTCCGCAGGCCGAGTGTTCACTACAGCCTCGGCTTCTTGACGATCGGCGGCTTCATCGGCGGAGTCATCTTCTGGGGCGGGTTCAACACCGCGATGGAGGCGACGAACACCGAGGCCTTCTGCACCGGCTGCCACGAGATGCGCGACAACGTCTTGGCGGAGCTGAAGACGACCATCCACTACTCGAACCGCTCCGGTGTGCGGGCCACCTGCTCCAACTGTCACGTGCCGCACGACTGGACCGACAAGATGGCCCGCAAGATGCAGGCCTCCAAGGAGGTGTGGGGCAAGATCTTCGGCACCATCGAGACGCAGGAGAAGTTCCGCGACATGCGGCTCGAACTGGCGCGCCACGAGTGGGAGCGATTCAAGGCCAACGACTCATTGGAGTGCCGAAACTGCCATCAATACGCGTCGATGGACTTCACGCGGCAGAGCTTGCGGGCGCAGAACATGCACTCCACCTATCTGGCCAACAAAGAGAAGACCTGCATCGACTGCCACAAGGGCATCGCGCACCGTCTGCCGCACATTCCCGCGGGCGTTGGGCCGACGGACACGCCGGGGCAGGTCGTGCCCGAGCCCGACGCCTCGGGGCAAGCGGCGAAGGCCCCCGCAGTCGCGGCCAGCACGCAGCAGCCGTGACTCCTACACGAGCGCGACCGGAGACGTCGGAGCCGGCCTCGCGGTTGTGAGCCCGGGCGGTCTCAAGTCGCGCATCGCGTGGCGGCGGTAGGCCTCTGCGTGTCGATCTATTGTTGACTGACTTCTGTCGTCTTCGGCCGTGAGCAGGGCCAAATGAGATGCCATAGTGCGGCCACTAGCCGACGACCGCTGCTGGCCGGGTGCAGGCGCACGCGAGCGTCAGCTCTGGGCGGGCCGATGCGAACGGCAGGTTGAGGGCGACGCAATCGGGATCAGGAAGGCCAGTAGTCGACCCATCTGAGACGTTCAGCTCACTGATCTGCAGTCCTCAAACCAGACGTCCAGGTGTTCGTTAGCGTCGTGCTCAGCGTCGCCGCGCAATGCGACGAATCGAGATCGAACGACAACGACTCACTGAATCACCTCATCGGCAAGCAGCAGCAGCGATTGGGGAAACGTCAGCCCCATCGCCTTCGCAGCCTTCAGGTTGATCACCAACTCGAATCGCGCCGGCTGCTCGATGGCTAGCTCGCCGGGTCGGGCCCCTCTGAGGATCCTGTCGACATAGCTGGCGGCGCGGCGGTACATCTCCACGCGGACGGGGCCGTAGGTCATCAGCCCGCCTTCGTCGGCGAAGCGGCGGAATGCCGAGATGCCTGGCAAGCGCTGCTGGGCCACGAACCCGGCGCTTGGCTTCGAGAGCTGGCTGATCAGCGGCGACGACAGCTGCATCATCGCGCGCATACCGGCCTTCAAGCCTGCGGCCAGAGCGGCCTCGAGGCCTTCGAGGCTTCGGATTTCCATCACGATCAGCTCGACGCCGATGTCCTTGGCGGCGGCCTTCGCGGCGTCCAGCTGCTCGGTGCCGGTGGTCGAGTCCCACAGCACGCCCACGCGCTGGGCGCGTGGCGCCGCCTCGCGCAAAAGCTGCAGCCATTTGCCGGCGATGGCCGGCAGGTCCAGGAACAGGCCCGTCAGGTTACCGCCGGGCAGCGCCAGGGTCTGCGCCCAGCCGGCGCGAACCGGCTCGGTCTCCAAGTCGAGCGCCACGATGGGGATGGTGCGCGTAGCCGCCAGCACCGCGCGGATCGGCGCCGGGCCGGTGACGAAGATGACGTCGACCTGGCGCTGCACCAGCTCGGCGGCAATGCCCGGTAGGGCTTGCGGTTTGCCGCTGGTCGAGCGAACGTGAAGGGTTATGTTCTTGCCGTCGACGTAGCCCAGTTCCTGCAGACCTTGCAGGAACGCAGGCAAGGTGAAGGTGGACATCGCGTTGACGCCATCGGTCAGCATCACGCCCACCACCGGCCGGCGCGGGCTCGCCTGGGGCCAGGCGGCGCTGCAAGCTGTGAACAGGCCGCCCAGCAGCAGCGCGTGGACTCGTCGTCGATGCGTCATTGAATCACGTCGTCGGCGCGCTGCAGCAGCGCCTGCGGGATCCTGAGGCCGATACCTTCGCGGTCTTCATGTTGATGACCAGGGTGAACTTTCGTCGGCTGCCCTACCGGCAGATCGGCGGGTTTGACACCCTTCAAGATGTTGTCGACGAAGACTGCCGCGCGCCGCCAGATCACATCGAGCGACCTGCGCGATTCTGCCAGTTCGATCCCGCATCGATGGGAGCACCTGACGTGGGGCGCTTGTTCTTGAGCGGCAAGCAGGACCGCTCGCGCGCCGCGCTTGCTTCGCTGGTCGAAGATGGCACGCCACTGTCTGCATAGCGTCGGCGCTACACCTTGCGGATCTTCACCCCAACGCCTTCGCCCACCGTTGCGGGAGGGTAGACGATGACCGAAGCTCCGGGCGCCAGACCGCTCTGCAGCCATGCTTCTGAGCCGTTGCGGGCGCCGACCCGCACGGGCACAAGACGCGCGCGCCCATCCTTGACGACGAACACCGCCATCCCTGCGCCATCGTCCCCGTTCGTCACCGGGAAGACGGCGCTCACCGGAACCTTGACGACCTTTTCGAGCGAGACGGTCACGATGCGCACGCCCACGCGAAAGCCGTCGCCGAGGGCACGCCAGCGCTCGGCCGGGCTGACGATGTCGATCAGCACGCGGACGCGCTGTTCCTCGACGCCGAGCGCAGACACCTTGGTGAACGCGGCCGGCTCGATCCGGCGCACCCGGCCTTCGAGCGTGCCTGCTCCGCCCCAGCGCTCGATCCGCACGGCGCTTCCGGGCTTGGCCTGCAGCGCGTCGGTCGTGAGCAGCTCGGCCACAACCTCCATGGCGCGCACGTCGCCGAGCTCGACGATCGGGGTGCCGATCGCGACTGCGGTCTCGCTCGACTGCAGGACGCGCAGAACGCTTCCGGCGACCGGTGCGCGGACGACAAAGGCACGCGGTCCGAGCCGGTCCGGCTTCTGCACCGCGACGAGGGCGGCGCGCGCCTGCTCGACCTCGTGGCCAGCCACATGGCGTTCCTGCAGCGCAGCGTCGGCTTCCTTCTGAGCCGCGAGCGCGTTCAAGCGATCGGTCTCGAGCTTGGTCGAAGCGACGAAGCCCTGCGCCGCGAGCTGTTCGCTGCGCCGCACTTCGTTGGCGGCCTGCAGCACCGCCACCTTAGCGCGTTCGATGCGCGCGTCGACGCGCTCCACCTGCGCCTCGGCGATCTCGACGCGCAGCCGCTGCTCGCGCATGGTGCGCTCGTCCAGCATCGGCGAGAGCACCGACGTCAGCGTTGCGACCACCGCGTTGGCCTCGACCGGATCGCCCTCGCGCAGGTCGACGCGCGAGAGCAGCCCGGCGAGCGGCGCCGAGACGACGTAGCGGTCGCGCAGGCGCGTCTTGGCGTCCTCGTCGATCGTCGTCTCGAATGGGCCGCTCGTGGCGGTCGCTACCTCGACTTCGACCGGCCGCGGCGCAAACGCCCAAACGACCAATGCGAGCGCAGCGACCGCGGCGGCGGTGGCATAGAACCAGGTCCGCTTCTTCATCTTTCAGTCTCTCGTCTTCAGGGCCGACACCATGTCGAGCCGGTCGATGTGGCGGCGCACGACCAGCGCGCTCGCCGCACCGGCGGCGAGCACGCACAATGCCGCCCAGGCGTACGTGCGCGCGCGAACCACCACCGGGAAATAGAACTGGTCCGACTTCATCAGCTCGGTGATCGTCGTGGTCAGAACCCAGCCGAGCAGCATGCCGATCGGCAGCGCGATCGCGATCACGAGCGCCAGCTCGCCGAGCAGCAAGGCCGAGACCTCGGCACGCGTGAAGCCCAGGACACGCAGGCTGGCCAGCTCCCAGGCGCGCTCGGCGAGCGCGATCCGCGCGTTGTTGTAGACGACGCCGACGGCGATGATCGCTGCGAAGGTCGTCAGCACCGTGCTCATGATGCGCATGTTGCGCGCCGTGATCTCCTCCATGTTGCGCAGCATCGTCGCCTTGCTCCACGCGCCGGCGACGCGCGGCAGATTCTTGCTTGCCTCGAGCACCTCCGCCTCGACACCGCGGTCGACGGCGAGCACGTATCCGTTCGACACGTCGCCATCGCCAAGGGCGCGATCTAGTGCGCGCCGGTCCATGTAGGCGTTGAGCCCCATCATCTCGCGCACGGTGGCGCCGACGCGCAGCTCGAGCGTCCGCTCGCCGCCTTCGATCACCTCCGCGCGCACCGTGTCGCCGACGCGCACGCCGAGCTTCTCCGCGAGCCGGTCGGTGAGGACGAGGTCGCGGCCCTCGAGCAAGGTCTCGCGCAGGTCGACGTCGATCACCCGGTAGAGCTCGGCGCGGCCCGCGTAGCCGCGGATCAGACCCCGCTCGCGCCGATGACCATGCGTGAAGACCACCGGCACGAAGCGGGTCGCTTCCAGCGCCGTCACGCCCCTCAGCCGGGCCAGCTCGTGACGCACGCTGTCGTCGACCGGATCGGCGGTCCAGAGCGAGATGTCGGCGCGCAGGCCGACACGCAGCTGCGTGTCGACGACGACCTCGATCGCGTCGCGAACGAAGTTGCCCATGATGACGATCGCCACCGCCGCGGCGACACCGACGATCGCCAGGCCGGTGCGTAGCGGCCTTCGCTCCATCGTCCGCACGATCATGCGCAGCGCCGGCGGCATCGCCTGGATGCCGAGGCGCTCGAGTAGCGTCGCCCGGTAGCGGCCGGGCGCCGGGGGCCGCATCGCCTCTGCGGGTGGCAGGCGCACGGTGGCGAGGATTGCGTTGAGCGTGCCGACCAGCGCGGTGGTCAGCGTGATGCCGCCGCTCGTGACCAGGAGCCAGGGCGCGATGCGGTGCTCGAAGCTCGGGAAGTGGAAGAACTCGGTGTAGAGACCCGTGAACATCGCCCCGAGACGGTCGCCGACGACGATCCCGAGCGCGAAGCCGAAGGCGACGATGACGAGCACCAGCTTTAGATAGTGGGCGGCGATCGAACTGTTCGGATAGCCGAGCGCCTTCAACGCCGCGATCTGCTCGCGCTGGGTCGCGACCAGGCGCGAGACGACGACGTTCAGAAGGAAGGCGGCGACCGCCAGGAAGATCGCCGGCAGCACGGTGCCGATCACGCGTTGCTCCTTGATCTCGTTGTCGAGCATTGCGTGCGACGGCTGCTCCGTGCGGCCATGCACGTCACGGCCGCCGTATGGCCCAATCAGCCGCACCAGACCGGCAGTGGCTGCCTCGGCCGATGCACCGGGCGCCAGCCTGATGGCAACGCGGTTGAACGCGCCCTGCATGGCGTAGGCGGCGCCGAGCGCCTCGCGGTCGATCCAGAAGATGCCGTAGCCGCGCGTGTCGGGCATGCCGAAGAGGCCCGCGAAGATGAACTCGGGCGACAGCGCCGTGCCCGTGACGACGAGCGTCCGCTGCTTGCCGTTGATCAGTGCGAGGAGTCTGGAGTCGGGCTTGAGCGCGCGTCCCTGCGCGAATCCTTCCGACACCAGCGCCTCGATGCTGCCGTCGCTGCGGATCCCGTCGTTGGCCGGGTCCGGCGCCCGGCCGCTGGCGACGCTGACCCGGTTCATCCGCTGCGGGTGGCGGCGGTCGATGCCGATCACCTGGCCGATGATCGGGTCGGGCGAGCCCGGGATCTGGACGCGGACGATCTGCTCGAGCGTCGTCTGCACGTCGGCGACCCCCTCGACCTCGCGCAACGTTTCGGCGAGCGAATTCGGCGCTCGTTTCATGATCGCGAACAGGTCCGCGAATCGACCGTCGGTGTAGTAGCGGTCGCGCGCCAGAGACAACGAATCGACCGCCGACAGGCTGGTGACAAAGCCGCCGACGCCGCTCGCAACGACCAGCGCGATCGTCAGCGCCTGGCTCCACATCCGGCGCAGGTCGCGCAGCAGCTTGCGGTCGAGCGCCTTCACCAGGCGAGCTCCGAGGGCGAGAGCTTGTGCGAGTTGCTCTCGACGCGCTGGATCGTGCCGTCACCGAGATAGACGACGCGATCGGCCATGGCGGCGATCGCCGCGTTGTGCGTGATCACGATCGCGGTCGTGCCGAGCTCGCTGTTGATGCGCGCGATGACCTCGAGCACGAGCTTGCCGGTCTGGTAGTCGAGCGCGCCCGTCGGCTCGTCGCAGAGGAGCACGGCCGGCCGCTTGACGATCGCGCGTGCGATCGCCACGCGTTGCTGCTCCCCTCCCGAAAGCTGGGCCGGAAAGTGATCGCGCCGCGGCGTCAGCCCGACACGATCGACCGCTTCGTCGACCGGCATCGCCCCCTCGACGATGTCGGTCACCAGTGCGACGTTCTCGCGCACCGTCAGGCTCGGGATCAGGTTGTAGAACTGGAACACGAAGCCGACGTGGCGGCGTCGGTACTCGGTGAGCTCGGCTTCGCTTGCGGCGCTGAGGTCGTGGCCGTCGAAGACGACCTGGCCGGTGCTCGGTACGTCGAGCCCACCCAGAATGTTGAGAAGGGTCGACTTACCGCTGCCCGACGGGCCGAGCAGGACGATGAACTCGCCGCGCCCGACCTCCAGATTCACGTCATGCAGGGCGCGGACCTCGACCTCGCCGGTGCGGTAGGTCTTGCCGAGGTTGCGGGCGATAAAGACGATCTCACCGGGCCCGTCGGCTTTCATGACGGTGTTCCCGGTGATCACGGCACCTTCACCGCTCGTGGACGTAGCGTCCAGGGGCAGCATCGAGAGGCCTCAGGCCGCGAGCGCGCGACCCCATCGACGGCGGCGCGACCCGCCGGCTGGAGTGGTCCTGCAGCCAATGGCGCCACGCCGTCCACCACGTGTCCGCGACGGAGTGCGTGGCCTGAAGCCACTCATCGGGAGTCAGCAGACGGTCGCCGTGGTGCCAGGTGCGCATGCGGTAGCTCGACTTGGCTTGGCCCGGCGGGTTGACGATGCCGACGTTGTGCCCGCCCGCGGTGAGCACGAAGGTCTGCTCGGCATCGGTCAGCGCCTGCAGCTTGAAGACGGAGCGCCAGGGAGCGACGTGGTCCTGTACCGTGCCGACGTTGAAGATCGGCACTCGGATGTCGTTCAGGTTCACGGGCTCACCGTCGACACTCCACTCGCCGCGAGCCAGCGCGTTCTCGAGGAACATGCCGCGCAGGTATTCGGAATGCATGCGCTCGGGCAGACGCGTGCCGTCCGCGTTCCAGGCCATGAGGTCGCTCATCGGGCGGGCCTCGCCGAGCAGCTGGCGGTTCACCCGGTAGGACCAGATCAGGTCGTTCGAGCGCAGCATCTGGAAGGTGCTCTGCATCTGCTTCTTGTCCAGATAGCCTCGCCGGGCCATCAGGTTCTCGAGAAAGGCCACCTGACTTTCGTCGATGAACAGCCCCAACTCCCCCGGTGTCGTGAAGTCGGTCTGGGCGGCCAGCAGCGTCAAGGTTGCCAGCCGCTTCTCGCCGCGGCGACCGATCGCTGCGGCGGCGATGGACAGCAGGGTTCCGCCGAGGCAGTAGCCCGTGGCGTGCACACGCGCGCGCGGGACGATGCGGCCGATCGAATCGAGCGCCGCCTCGACGCCGAGCTTCTCGTAGTCGTTCATGCCAAGGTCGCGTTCGTCGCCGGTCGGGTTCTTCCACGAGATTGCGAAGACCGTGAATCCGTGGTCTACGAGGTGGCGGATGAGCGAGTTGCCCGGGGAAAGATCGAGCACGTAGTACTTCATGATCCAGGCCGGGACGATGAGCACCGGTTCCGCCTGGACCTGCCGGGTTGTCGGCGCGTACTGGATCAGCTCCATCAGTCGATTGCGCAGGACGACGCGGCCCGGAGTGACGGCGACATCGCGCCCGACCTGAAACGCTTCCGCGCCGGGCGGCGGCAGGTCGGCCGTATCGGCCGAGAGGTCGCGGAGCACCTCGGTCGCGCCGCGCACAAGGTTTAGCCCGGACTCCGCGAACGTGCGCTGCTGCACGACAGGATTGGTCGAGACGAAATTGGACGGCGCGAGCATGTCGAGCCACTGTCGGGCCGCGAAGCTAACCATCTCCTCGTGGTGGCGCGCGACGCCAGGAACATCTTCGGTCGCTCGTTGCCACCACTGCTCCTGAAGCAGGAAGCGCTGGGCGAGTTGACGGTACGGTGGAAGCTGCCATGCCGGGTCGGCGAAGCGCTTGTCCTGCGGCAGGGGATGAACCGCTACGCCGTCGGCCGCGGCCTTCCATGCGAGCAACGACTGTTCGAGGGCGAAATGCGCGAGCTCGAGCTGTTTTGCCGGCGAAGAAGCCAAGTGGACCGCCCAGTCGAGGCCCGCCCCGAGAGCGGTTGCCGGCGCGACCGCAATGCTAGGCCACAGACCCCAGGGCACCAGCTGCCGTTCTGCGCTCTGGAAAATGCGAAAGGTCTCCGACGGCCCGCTCGGAGCCGAGAGCCACGGGCTTGCCGCGCGCTCGCGCGAGCCGGGGCGCTCGCGCGAGCCGGGGCGCTCGCGTGGCGCGAGGGGCAAAGGGAGCGGTGCGACCTCCTCGAGCTCGTTGCGGCGGGTGAGTCGGCGACTGCGCGAACCGTGACTGACGGTCGCCGGTTCGGAGTGGTTCATGCAGGCTCGCTCCCTCCGCGTGCGGGCGGTCTCAGGCGAGGTACTTGCCGCCGTTGATCGACAGCGTGGTCCCGCTGATGAAGCCCGCGTCCTCAGCGACGAGGAACACCACGCCGCGCGCGATTTCCGCCGGGGTGGCCAGCCTGCCCGCGGGAACGGACTTGAGGATCTGCTCGAGGACTTCGGCCCGGACCGCGCTCACCATCGCCGTGTCCGCATAGCCGGGTGCGACGACGTTCGCCGTGATGTTCCGAGAAGCGCCTTCGAGTGCGAGCGACTTGGTGAAGCCGATCATCCCGGCCTTCGCTGCGGCGTAATTGGTCTGGCCGGTCTGGCCCGACTGGCCGTTCACCGAGCCGATATTGACGATGCGCCCGAACCGGCGTTCGCGCATGCCCTCGATGACGGTCCGGCACATGTTGAAGCAGCCGCCGAGGTCGACGTCGATCACCTCGCGCCATTGCGCGGCGCTCATCTTGTGGAGCATCGCGTCGCGCGTGATGCCGGCGTTGTTCACCAGGATCTCGACCGGCCCGAGAGCCGCTTGCACCCGCTCCACGCCTTCCTGGCACGCCGCAAGCTCGGCGACGTTCCAGGCGAAGACGGGTATTCCCGTGCGCGTTGAAAAGGCATCGGCCAGAGCGTGCTGGCTCGCGTAGTTGGCAGCGACTCGATAGCCGGCGGCGAGCAGCGCTTCGCAGATCGCCGCGCCGATTCCCTCGGTGCCGCCGGTCACCAGGGCCAACCGAACGCTCTTTGTTTGGGCTTCGCTCATGGTTCGTGCCTATCGATTCGCGATGCAGACGTGCACCACAACTGCACGTTTCACGATAAGACCGCTCCCACGGCACGAATTGATCTTCGTCAATTCGTAGATCGGCGCCAATTCCACTCCAGGCCAGAAGTGTTGAATGACCCGGCGAACCTGACTCGGCCCCAGTTTTCGTTACTTGGCGTCTTTGGCGTGATCGTGCTTCGTCTTGTCCTTCTTGGTCGAAGCAGAAGCGACTGGAGCGCAACCCGCGGACTTGGAAGCATTGGCCGGGTTCCCCTTTTCGGTAGCGTGGCTGTGCTTGGCCATGGGCTGAGCACAGTCATGCGGCATCGAAGCGCTTCCGCTTGCGGGCGCTACGGCAGCGGACTGTGCCTGCGCGACGCCCACAAAGGCGAAAGAGGCGATAAGAAGTGAGGCAGGAGGAGGAACATCTTCATGGCCGTGAACCCTGTTGAGTGAGCGCGAATCGCGCGCCGATTGATGGCGCAAGACGAGCGTAGAGCTGGGGAGGCTCTGACCTCTTGCGTTGCATCAAGTTGATTCGAAGCGGAACTACACAGCCGCTCGCGCCCGCGCTGGAAACTCACCCCGCGCAAAGCAAACTATTGGAGGCACACGATGTCGAACGGCTGGACACCGGAGCGCAGGGCGCGCCAGGCGGAACTAATACGAAGTTGGCGGCCGTGGGAGCGGTCAACCGGTCCAAGGAGCGCGACCGGTAAGGTGCTCGTGGCGCGCAATCCATGGAAAGGCGGAATCAGGGCGCTGCTCCGGGAGCTTTCGTGGGAACTGAGAAAGCAGCAGGAAGCGCTCGATGGGCAGAAACAGAGTCCGGCTCGCCGCGTCAGATGAGCGCTTCCATTGCCTCCACCAGCCGAGAGTTGACGTCAAAACGTCATCCATGCCCAAACGAGTTCAGGAGAGCAAGTGTGGTTTGAGTCCTCATTGCCTGCTACGCAACTCGCTGACGAGCTTCGGGGCTTCCGCATTGGAAGGTCTAGCGCAAGTACCTTCTCGGCCCACGGGAGCGCTTGGACGTACAGCCCGCCCTGGGCATGGAAGACGGCCAGCGCATAGCAAGCCTCAGGATCGCGCGGATCGAGCTTGGCCGCCTGCAGCAGGGCCGCTTCGGCCGGCTGGCGACGAGGGGTCGTGCACGTGAAGTCGGGGCTGGCTTTGATGAGAGACGACACGCGCATGCCTGATGTCGCTAAGTTCGTCGAGGAGCTTGTGACCGTGCGAGAGGAGGCGATTCGCCTCGAAGGACCGACCGCCCGTGCTGCGGAGGAAGTCGGGTTGATCGCTGACGAAATTCCAGAGTGACCACTCCGACCGAATTCTTCCGCTGGTGGATCACTGACGAGCGCACCGGCAAGCGCCGGCTGACGATGCGAATACTTATGATCTGCGCTTGGGCGCAGTTTGCGCGCGATTTCTGCGCTGCAACAGCCCCCTGCTCCTGCGATCCCTATTCTGTGGAAGGCGCGATAGTTATGAACTCAGCGAAGATTGCTATGTTCGGCGCGATCGTCGGTTTGGTCGTTGCCGCGCACGCACCGGCGGTGCATGCCGAGACCATATCGTATTCTTGGTCGGGCACGTGCCGCGACGCGCCTTATCCAGCAGGTTGCGGCACTGGGAGGGCTTATGCCCTTCTTGAGTTGCAGGACTACACGCCCGGGACGGAATTTCATACCAACAACGTTCTGTCCTTCTCGT
>Ga0070669_100001766_pt1 | contig 15585 bp, 9 predicted proteins | sample KBSS53metaG_FD_64680 | JGI IMG/M metagenome (GOLD analysis project Ga0070669, IMG submission 64680) | Switchgrass rhizosphere microbial communities from Kellogg Biological Station, Michigan, USA - KBS S5-3 metaG | ecosystem: Host-associated > Plants > Roots > Rhizosphere > Soil ... | reverse complement strand
AAGATCAATAGCCGGGGTGCGACGCACAGCTTTTGCGAGCGTCACCCCCGGCGTTTTGGTCAGCCTAGAATGCTGCCGGCCTCTCATTAGCGACACCGAATTCCCGCTCGAGCGCTATCCCCACTCGTCCAAGCAATCCGTCCTCGAATAGCCGGCCGAGAATCGTTATGCCGTGAGGCACGCGTCGCGGAGGATTGAACTTTGGCAACGGATTTGCCGGATCAGGCGCCCAGTCACTTCGCGCTTCCGAAACCTCGACGAAACCGGCTCGCAGCGTCAGCGATGGATGACCCGTGAAGTTTGAGATAGTGAGCTGATCCCCGTGCAATGAAGGTACAAGAAGCAGGTCAACCTCCTTGAAGATGCGCGCCATCTCCAGCGCAACTTTGCGGCGGAAACGATCGGCCTGGACGAAATCGACGGCGGAAAGAAACCGCGACTGCCGGAATGTATTTGGCCATGCATCTTTGGTCTGCACTTTCAGTGCTGCGAGCCCGCTGTTTAGCGTCAGTTCCTCAAATGATGCTGCGCCCTCCGCAAACAGAATCGACGTGAGTGAGCTGTAAGGCCAATCGGGAAGCGACACTTCCTTTAGCTCCATCTTCAGCTTCTTCACCGTCTCCATCGCCGCCCGGTCGACTTCTGTTGCTGTCGTGTCCTTCATCCAGTTTGCAATGTAGCCAACCTTCAAACCATTGACCGGGGCGGCAGCATCGAAATCAAAGCGACCTGAGACGCTCGAAGCATCGCCTGCGTCAGGTCCCTTGATTGCCTGAAGCACCAGCATCGTGTCTTCGACGCCGCGCGTCATTGGTCCGAGCTTATCAAGAGACCAGCACAGCGTCATTGCGCCGGTACGCGGGACGAGACCGAACGTAGGGCGCATGCCAGTCACACCGCACCGCATCGCAGGACTGACAATGCTCCCACCGGTTTCGCTGCCAATTGAAAATGCGACCATCGCCGCCGCAGTAGCCGCTCCCGGCCCGGCACTCGAACCTGATGAGCCCTCTTCCAAAAGCCAAGGGTTCATTGTCTGTCCGCCAAACCAGATGTCATTGAGCGCGAGGGCCCCAAGAGACAGCTTAGCCAGCAAAACACCTCCCGCTTCGTTCAGCCTGCGAACCACTACAGAGTCAGCTGTTGGGATACGGTTGCGGAAAGGTTCCGCGCCATAAGTCGTCGGAATGTCTTTCGTATCGAGCAGGTCTTTTACGCCGTAGGGTATGCCGTGCAGAGGACCACGATATTTACCGGCAGCAATCTCAGCATCGGCAGCCTTCGCACGAGCAAGAGCGTGATCTTTGGTCAGCGTGATTATTGATCTCAGCTTTTGATCGAACCTCTCGATACGATTGAGATAAATATTCGTCAGACGCTCAGATGAGAGCTTCCTGGACTCAATCCATTTGGATAATTGCGTCACAGGTGCAAACGCAATATCGTCGTCCGATGATGGCAACGAGGCACTGGCGACTTTTGACCGTACAAATCGGTCAGGTGCCGATGTTAAAGTCACAGCCGGCAGCGCTGGGTTCCACAGAGTTGCGGGTGCATCCGTGTCTATGATCGTCACCTTGCGTGGTCCGGTACGGCGTTCAAGGTACTGAGCCATGGACTGACGCCACGTTTCGGCTGCTTGCTCTCGATCTCGCGGCGTCATCGAGATTTGCATCAGCTTTTCTGCTTCAGCAAATGTTGCCGTTGTGACTTCCGGGCCGGAACCCTGACCGGTTCCGAAGGTCGGTGGTGCACCGGCCGTCGTTGGTGATCCGGACGGCGTCGTTGGTGATGAGCCTCTGCGACAAGCGCTGGCTGCTGCGAGCGCGCCAAGTGGCGCACGAAGTAAAAACTTTCGACGAGTGTTCATAGTATTCAGCAGGTACTCGAGCCACTAATGCTCTTTGGCGAGCTTAAATCCGCACGTATTCGAACTCTGAAGTTTGTCGATTGATGCCGATCTTAGGTGGGGCAATCCAACCTGCCATTTTCGCTGGCTCAATGACCGCCGTCATGACGCTGCTGACATAATCACGGTCTTCGTTGGTGGGTAATACGCCGGGAACCCGTCGGTTGTATTCATCAGCAGTAATGAGATTGCCGAAGACGTCAAAATTCTTTCCTGCATATTCGCCAACGTGCCGGTGAAAGCGTGGGCTGGGCAGATACAGCCTCTCTTCGATTCCTTCATCAGCCAGTATCTGGTTCCAGCGGTCGAGCCCGCGAGTACTGTCCTTTGCGTATTCCCGACGCAGAACTTCATTGAGCGCGGTACGCAGTGGGACTTCACGCGTCTTCACTTGATCATTCTCTATAACTTCGATTGGCAGGAAGCCTTCTGAAATGACGTGATCTTCGTAGATCTCCTGCTCGCGATAACGTCCCTTCAGTCCTGATGCAAAGAAGTCCGCCGCGTTCGAGCTGATTTCGCCTCCAAAGAGATCCAGCGAATAGGAGTACCAGAAGTTGATGTATTTCTGGATGATTTCGAGAGGGATGCCACCTCTCGCACGTACGTCGCGATTGGGACTTTCTTTCATGAGTTGCGCAGTTCGCCTCACGACTCGTCCCATCCCAGTCTCGCCAACAAACATGTGATGCGCCTCTTCGGTCAGCATGAATCTGCAAGTACGTTGGAGCGGCTCAAATCCTGATTCCGCAAGCGCGCACAACTGATACTTCCCGTCTCGATCCGTGAAGAACGTAAAGGCAAAGAAATTGAGCCAGTCATCACAGGGCTGGTTGAATGCATGAAGAATACGAGGCTTATCGGGATTGCCACTTCTGCGCTCAAGCAGAGCGTCAGCCTCCTCACGTCCATCTCGACCGAAATAGGCGTGAAGCAAGTACACCATTGCCCAGAGGTGACGGCCCTCCTCGACGTTAACCTGAAAGAGATTGCGAAGATCGTAAAGAGACGGACACGTACTGCCTAGCTGTCGCTGCTGTTCGACTGAAGCCGGCTCAGTATCGCCTTGCGTGACGATTATTCGCCGCAGTGAGTTACGAAACTCACCTGGCACCTCTTTATAAGCAGGCTTGTCGAAATTGTCACCGAATCCAATTCGAGCATCGGCACTGGGTGGAGTTAGAAAGATGCCCCAGCGGTAATCGGGCATTTTCACATAATCAAAATGCGCCCACCCTCCAGGCTCGACACTGATAGCAGTGCGAAGGTAGACATCTTTTTCCTGAAATCCGTCAGGCCCCATTTCCTTCCACCACTCGAGAAAGCTGGGGAGCCAATGTTCCAGAGCGCGCTGGAGGCGCGGATCGCTCGCAAGGTCTACGTTATTTGGAATTCGATCGTATGAAGTCATTATTCAGGTTCGGCGATAGTCGAACTTCGCCTGCGAGGGTTTGCCGTAATTGGTCAGCGCTCCTTGTTCACCCACTGCATTCGGACGTTGGAATATCCAATTCTGCCAGGCCGTCAATCTGCCGAATATTTTCGTCTCCGTCGTCTCAGGCCCGCCAAACCGCAACGAAGCCTCCATCCCGGTCAGCGCATCAGGTGAAAACGAGGTCCGTTCTTCTATCGCGATGCGGATTTCGTCGTCCCAATCGAGAGCATCAGGTGCCGAAGTGACGAGGCCCGCGTTCATCGCCATTCTCGTATCAAAACGCCCTTCCAGCACAGCGACGACTCTTTCCGGTTCCGCCAGAAACCTCGATTGAAGACGTGTCAATCCATTGCTCATTGGAAGCGCGCCTGCGTTCAACTCACTTGTAGCTACCTCAACCAGCTGCTCGGGATCATCGAGCATGTAGCTTCTATCGGCCGCAAGAGCGAGCTCAAGCAAGTTACCGGCAAAACAACTGCCTGGCTCGATAATGGCAAAAAAGCTTTTCGCGGTTAAATCAAGCCGTCGCAGCATGCGCGCCATATTCAGAATGATTTCGCGAATGAGCCAGTGATCACGAAATTTCGTCAGGACGCGATCAACCTGCAGCACATTGTCCAGTTTTCCCGTTGTTCTCAGGCACACAAGGCCAATCTCCGGCTCATTAACTCGAAGATGAAGGAGAACGTCATCCAACTCGCGGTAAACTGCAAGCGGCCACCAGGCATGGCCCATTTGTTCAATAGTCGAGATTTCGGTGGGCTGTTGCTCATCGGGCGCATGAACAGTCAAATCGGCACAACGACGCTCGCGATTCAATTCCAAATTGACAAAGCGGTACGCCAGGCTGTGCGTCGTCTGATTTACGTGAAGTGGTTTCAACGAAACGCCAGTCTCTATTGGTCCGGCGGTAGCCAGCTCGCGAGCTCGCGCTGCAATCGCCTCCTCGAATCGGCTCGCCGGAAAGTACCCATCAATCAGGTTCCACTCCTTCGCCCGCTTTGCCTTGAGGCCTTCAGGCATTGTCGAAAACGCGTCCGCACGGTCGCGCCGGATGCGACGCTTGTCTATAAGCCTGGTGAGCCCGCCGGTTCCCGGAAGCACGCCGAGGAGCGGAACCTCAGGAAGCGAAACTGCTGCATTTCCGTCGTCGACCAGGTAGATTTCATCGCACGCGAGGGCCAGCTCATATCCACCGCCGGAAGCCGTGCCATTCAGCGCAGCAATGTAGCGCTGGCCTGAATGTCGCGACGCATCTTCTATCGCGCACCGAGTCTCATTCGTGAACTTGCAGAAATTGACCTTGTCTGCGTGCGACGAGCTCCCAAGCATGTAAATGTTTGCACCAGAGCAGAAGATTCGCGGCTTGAGACTTGTTATGACGACCGCCCGAACTTCTGGATGTTCGAACCTCAACCTCTGAACGGCGTCAGCGAGCTCGATATCTACGCCCAGATCATACGAATTGAGCTTGAGTTTATAACCATCGCGAATTGTGGCGACCTCGTCGACGTTCATCGCGAGAGTTGCAACCTGTCTATCAATGCTGAGTTTCCAGTGTCTGTAGAGCTCTGGAGACGTTTCAAAACTGATCATTAAGTCGACTCACGAAGTTTGAACCGTTGAATCTTTCCTGTGGCAGTTTTCGGCAGCTCGTCAACAAACTGCACAATGTGTGGATAACGAAAACGCTGGAGCCGCGTCTTGCACCAATCCTGCAGCTCAGTAACGAGCGTCGGCAAAGCTTCAGTATTCGGTATAAGTACAACAACGGCCTTCAGCCGTGTAATTCCATCGCGTGTGACGCCAACGACGGCGGCTTCCAAAACCGCGTCATGCTCTATGAGAATGTTTTCCATTTCGATGGGTGAAACCCATTCACCTGCGACTTTGAGCATGTCATCGCTGCGTCCTTCATACCAATAAAAGCCATCGTCATCGATGCGATATCGATCGCCCGTCGCAGTCCATTCGCCTTGCATCGTAGCGCGACTCTTTTCGCGCTGGTGCCAGTAGAACGGTGACGCGCTCTCTCCCTTCACCATCAGGTTACCCGTAGCACCATCAGCCACGGGATTACCATCATCGTCAAGAATTCTCAGCTCATATCCCGGTACCGGCCTCCCGCTTGAACCCGATCTATAAGCATCAGGTGTATTCGAACAGAAAATATGGAGCATTTCTGTTGAACCAATCCCATCGAGAATTGTATGTCCGAAAGTGTGCTTCCATCTTCTCGCGACATCCGCTGCGAGTGGCTCAGCCGCCGAAATACATAACCTGATTGATGAAAGATCAGGCACAGCGTTAGACATCTCCTGAATATGAGTCAGGATTGTGTTGTAGAGCGTTGGGACAAAACACACCACAGTTGGCCGATAAGTTTCGATCACTTCAATGATTGAAACTGGCGCAGCTCTGCCGGGTGCGAGCACCGTAGTTGCACCGGCATTGAACGGAAAGGTCAGCGAATTTCCAAGACCATACGCGTGGAATAACACGCGCCCAAAGACGATGTCGTCTTTCGTCAATCGAAGCACATGGCGCGCATACGAATCGCACGTCGCAGGGATGTCTCGATGAAGATGGACTACTCCCTTAGGCCTGCCGGTCGAACCTGAGCTGTACAGCCAGAACGCCATATCATCGGAATGGGTGTCGATAGGCGGCAAATGAACGTCCTGCAAATGAGTCTTAAGAAGCTCATCCAGGCTAAGACAACCTTCTCCACCTCCATCACTAACAATGATAACGATGCTCTCTGCGTAACCCACAAGCGCTTCGCGAAGTTTGTCGAGATTGCTCGTCTCGACGATCACCACGCGCGCATAACTGTCTTCTACAAAGAAGCGATAATCATCTGCTTTGTAGAGAGGATTAACTGGAACTGGAATGGCTCCGATGCGCATCGCACCAAAGAAAGCGACCGGGAATGCTGGCGTGTCATTCAGAATCAGGAGGACTCGATCTTCGCGACCGATTCCGAGCTCGCCAAGTGACCGTCCCATCGCTGAGACCTGATCCAGCAGGGCCTTGTAGGTGATGCGGTGTTTTCCAGACAGGATTGCAGTGGCGTCTCCGCGCCCTGATGCGAGGTTCGCATCGATCAGGGTCGAAGCGTTGTATCGACTTTGCATTTATGCCGCGACTTCGCTTTCAGGGGCTAGTCCATGCTGCTTGCGGCCCACGGGACCTTCATGCTTAATCGAGATCTTGTAGAGCTCGAATCTTCCGTCACCCGCTTTCGCTGCACATTGGTCGCGCAACTCCTTCATCTCAGCGTCCGTCATCGGGACGAAGCCTCGCGCAACCTTCAGGTTTTGACGAAGCACTTTGCGTGAATCAATACCACTTACGGTAGTCGCAACGTTCAAGCTCATTGCATAACGCAGCGCATCTTCAGCACGCACAGCTCTTGCTTTCACCATATCACCGCCACCTCCCAGACTCTTCATTCCGATGGCTGCGATGCCAAGTCTTTCAAGCTCCGGCAGCACTTTCTTTTCAAAACTGCGAAATGTTGAGTCGAAGCAGTTAAGAGGCAGCTGGCAAGTGTCGAAAGGAAAGCCATGCGAAAGCATCTTGAGGTGAATCTCCGGGTGCTTATGCCCGGTAAATCCCACAAACCTGACTTTACCAGAGCGTTTCGCTTCCTCGACAGCCTCCATCACGCCATCTGGCGCGAAGTGCCGATCGGGATCATTGTCATAAACTACTTCGTGAACCTGCCACAGATCCAAATAATCCGTGTTCAGTCTTTTAAGTGATTCGTTCAGCTGCCGCATGGCAACGCGCTTGTCCCGCCCATGCGTACAGACCTTGGTCATCAAAAAGACTTCCTGACGACGATCACGCATCACCTTTCCCATTACTTCTTCACTTCGCCCGTCGTGATATTCCCACGCGTTATCCATGAACGTGATACCTGCATCGATGGCAGCGTGGATCAGGTTCACAGCTTCGCGAATGCTTTTCATCGCACCGAGATGATATCCACCCAGACCAATGGCTGAGACTTCGACACCAGTACGCCCCAGCGCTCGCATAGGAATTGTATCGTTCATTGATCTTCTCCTTCTTCTTCGCGCTCCTTGCGTTCTTTGCGTCTTCGCGTCTTCTCGTGACGCCCTTCTATGGCTTCACGCCTCTTCGCGTGAAAACAATCTCCTTCACAGCCGGCTCCAATAATATCGCGACGCGATCAATTTCCCCGGAACTCTTGCTTGTCAGAAAAGTTACCTTCGTACCCCCGATCCCCTGTGAGCCTTCAGTTCCCTGGAATACATCGTAGTGATAGTGAGAGAGACCGCCGCGCAATCCGTGAAGGTCGTATTTCAGCTGGTCACCTTCCAACGAGATCGTGAGCGTCTGGTACGCCGAATTCTCAAAAGTTCCGGCAAAGTCCTTTAATTGATGACTTGGAGGCGCATCTTTCTTTCTTTTGGCTTCGTCTTCGGCCCTGGTCTTTGCCTGATTTTCCCGACTGCGCGCGAGGTCATCCTTTGCGCGCTGAACCCATGGAACCTCACCAAGGCCGAGCATCCGATCACTAATGCTATTGGCAATCAGGCCACTCGCAGGCGATGACGAATTCGTGAGCACAACTATTCCGAGCTGGTCTTTTGGAAAGAATCTCACCATAGACGTGAACCCATCGATGCCGCCACTATGTGCAAGCATTGGATGACCACGATAGGATGTTACGCCCCATCCCATTGCATAACTTGAGTAGAACGATTCGTCTTTAAGGTCGCCACCGGCAACAATTTGTGGTGTGTGAACTTCGGCCAGCGCTTTCTCTGAAATTATCTGGCGGTCGCCCAGCTTGCCCTTCCCGAGCTGTAACAGCAACCACTGCGTCATCTCGTTTACGCTCGAGTTGATGGAGCCTGCAGGGCCGATCGCGTCGATGTTTCGAAATGGAATAACTTTGACCTCGCCCTTTTCTACCGCGTAAGGAAGCGAATAATCCTGGGTTTTCTGGGAATCATTCACTGAAAAGTTGGACGCCTTCATACCCAGGGGCTCTAAAATCCGTGTACGCACGAAATCTTCCCAAACCATACCGCTGACGCGCTCGATCAGAATGCCGGCGGTCATAAACATCAGATTGTTGTACTGATACTTTGAGAAAAGCGGCTTGTTCGGTTCGAGATAACGCAGCCTGAGATAGAGCTCCCGACGTGAAAGAGGCGATCCATACCAGACCGTGTCATGGCGAGGCAGACCTGATTGGTGTGTAAGAATATCGCGAGGACGGATGTTTGCAGTAGCGTATGGGTCGTAGAGCCTGAAATCCGGCATGTAGTCGATAAGCGGCTTATCCCACTCCAGCTTTCCTTCCTCGACGAGCATTGCGAGAGCCGCCGCAGTAAACGCTTTTGAACACGATCCGATCGCGAACAGCGTGTCAGGCGTTACCTTGAGTCCCTTCGCCACATCGCGGTCTCCAAAGCCTTTTGAGTACTCAATCTTTCCATCCTTGACCACGGCAACTGCAATGCCTGGGACCTTCCACTCCTTCATGACCTGTTCAACGAAGGCCTCAATGCCATTCAGTCCGTTGCCCGAAGACGAGGCCGCTCCATTGACATTTACTGCCACGCCCTGGGCCGGCAACTTTACCGGGACCATCATCGAGACAATGAGCAGCAAAACCAGAAGCTGCAGTGATCGACGACTTTGCCTGAGACGAATCACACGAATGCTCGCCAAAGATTCATGTTTCATAGGATCATCCTCGCTTATTGTCTCGCTTGATTACACAGTCCAGATCTGTGTTAAAACGCGTTTGAAATTGCCGCCCAGGATTCCTTCAATGTCTTTGTCGCTGTACTTGCGCCGGACAAGACCTTCGGTCAGATCGTACATTCGTTGCGGGTGATTGACTCCCTCAATATCGATCTTATCTCGGAATCCGTAACTGCCTTTGTATCCTGCTCGCAAACGTTTGTTCTGCTCGGGTGGCATGGCGTCATAGCCATAGAGATCCATGTCGCTGCCCACTCCAAGATGGTCAGGTCCGATGAGCTTCGCTACGTGATCAAAATGATTCAACAAATCCTCAATCGTCGTCGGCTCTTCGTTCTTCACAAACATGCGGACACCAGTAATGCCCATTACGCTTCCCGCTGCGCCGACTTTCTTGATCGCTTCATCGGCCTTGCATCTTGGATGACCAGGCGCCAGCGCGCGACAGTTCGAGTGAGTTATAAGCACGGGCTTCTTCGAAATCTCAAATGCGTCCAGCGTCGTTCGATCGCCGCAGTGTGAGACATCAACTGCCATTCCTACCTTGTTCATTCTCTCGATGATCGCAACACCGAAATCGCTTATTCCTTCGTCACGACGCTCAGTCGAGCCATTGCCGATCATGTTGCGCGCATTGTAAGTGAGCTGTGACACGCGCTGTCCGAGAGCCCTGAAGAAATCTACGTCATTCGGAGACTTGAAGTGCTCAGAATTTTGGAGACCGTGAAGGATTCCGATCTTGCTGGACTGCTTGATGCGATCAAGGTCTCCCGGGCTGTCGATGCGCGTGAAATAGTCACTCTGGCTCGCAATGAAACCATTCCACTGCGCAAAGAACTTCAGTGCTTCGGTGTAGGCGTCCGGTCCTCCCAGTCCAACGGCAATATGAAAGACATTGATTCCGGAATCTTTGTAAGGTTTTAGATCAGCAGTGGTGAAAAGTTCGGGGTCAGCGAACCACCTGGCCTGTTTGGGAAAGTCCAGCGTCAGTGGGCCCAACATGTCAATCACGGTCGATCTCTTGACCAGATCAATGGCTCGCGTGGAGTATTCTATTGCCGAGCCTGCAAACAGCCTATGCCGGCCGCGAGAACTCATGGGAAACGCTGCGGCTGCAGCGACTGTGAGGCCTCCTGTCTGCAAGGCCTGTTTGATAAAGCTTCGCCTCGGAAAAACGGCGGCAGGTTGTTTGGCTGGCATATCGTTTCCTTTGTCGATCCAGTTTTTGATCGGGAATCATGAGCCCGAGCAGGCTCATGAGCTTCCAGATAATACTACCCAAGGTCGTTTCATCTAAGAGGTAAGCATGACAATTCGTCGTCGCTCCGGAATCCCGTCATTCATTCTTGTAATGACGCTCTTAGTCCTCTCCACGAATCTCACGGTGAGCTCCATTCCGCAAAACGACCTCGACTGGCCAAAGATCACTCGTCAAACAAAACCCTGGACGAGATGGTGGTGGCTTGGAAGCATTGTCAACAAACAGGACCTTACTACGGAGATGGAAAAGTATCAGAAGGCCGGGCTGGGTGGTCTCGAGATCACTCCCATCTACGGTGTCAGAGGCCTTGAGAGTCGATTCATAAACTATCTCAGCCCTCAATGGATGGAAGTGTTCGAGCACACGCTGAAGGAAGCTGACCGTCTTGGGATGGGGATCGACATGGCCACCGGAAACGGCTGGCCTTTCGGCGGAAACTGGGTCGGAGAAGACATTGCATGCAAGAACTTTGTCCAGAAGGAATGGTCGCTCAAAGCTGGTGAGCGGCTTACTGATCCGGTTGCGGCCATACAGAAGCCGCTCGTCCGCGCTGTAGGTAAGCGGTTGACGATCGACCAGGTCAAAGACCCGATCAGCTCAAACACGAACCTTCAGGAGATGGCACTCGACCAGGTGCGCTTTGAGAAACCGCTGCCGCTGATAGCTCTCATGGCCTTTTCGGATTCCGGCCAGAAACTGAACCTTACAAGCAAAGTCGGCGCGGATAAGAAGCTCGATTGGACCGCTCCGAGTGGCGAATGGAAGCTGTACGCGCTCTTTCAGGGATGGCACGGCAAGATGGTTGAGCGCGCGGGTCCTGGAGGCGAAGGCAATGTGATCGATCATTTTTCTGCAGCTTCGCTCAGAAAGTACCTCGAGCATTTTGATCAGGCTTTTGCAGGGCGCGCAACTAAATCACTCCGCGCATTTTTCAATGACTCATACGAAGTTGACGATGCTGAAGGCGAGTCAAACTGGACACCAAATTTTCTAGCTGAGTTTCGAAGGCGCCGCGGCTACGACCTTCTTGATCAGTTGCCGGCCCTGGCGGGCAAATCCGACCCTGATACGAATAGTCGCGTTCTGTGCGACTTCCGCGAGACTATCTCAGATCTTCTTCTCGATGAATTCACTATTCCCTGGCGTGAGTGGGCGCACACTAAAGGGGCAATCATAAGGAACCAGGCCCATGGGTCTCCGGCCAACATACTCGATCTTTACGCGGCCAGCGACGTCCCCGAGACTGAAGGCCAGGAGATCATGCGAATGAAGTTCGCGAGCTCAGCAGCGCACGTGACAGGTAAGCAACTCGCTTCTGCCGAAGCTGCGACCTGGCTCAATGAACACACGCTGGCAACACTCGCTGAAGTTAAGCAGGCTGTGGACAGATTCTTTCTCGGCGGTGTTAATCATATCTGCTACCACGGGACGCCGTTCTCCCCGGAAAGTGAGCCGTGGCCAGGTTTCCTCTTCTATGCCGCGGTTCATTTCGGCACGACGAATCCGTTCTGGGACGACTTCGGAAAACTGAATGAATACGTAGCGCGTTGCCAGTCATTTCTTCAGGCAGGCAAGCCTGACAATGATGTCCTGCTTTATTACCCGATTCACGACGACTGGTCGAAACCTTCTCGCGAGCTTCTAAATCACTACGGCGGAGGCATCTCAAGCGAACTCGGACAATCAGACGCTAAGGCTTTGCTCGATGCAGGATTTTCATATGACCTCATTTCAGACCGCCAGCTCGGTTCGTTAGCGGTCTCCTCATCAGGTCAAATAGTCTCCGGAGGTGCTTTCTTTAAAGCCATTGTCTTGCCTGAGACCAGAGTGATGCCGCCGGCATCGTTGACCAAACTGACTGAGCTGGCCCAGCAGGGAGCCACGATATTGGTTCGTGGGAAGCTTCCGACCGAAGTACCAGGACTGGCAACCCTGACGCAGCGAAGAGCGGAACTTTCGAAGGGCACAGCGAAGTTGCGGTTTACGCAGATTAGTGGTGCGAGTGTCAGTCGCGCGCCGATTGGGAAAGGGCGATTTCTGCTGGGGCCTGACGTAGTCTTACTTCTCAATCAGGCCGCGATTGTACCGGAAACGATCACATCGCGCGGGTTTCAATACATTCGGAGAAAAGATGGAGACTCGACGATCTATTTCATTTCGAACCTGACGTCGAATCGATTTAGCGGCTGGGTACTACTGAATGCTGATTCGCGCTCGGCCGCGATCTTCGATGCTATGACAGGCGAAAGCGGTTCGGCGGCAACTGTAGCGGGAAAGAGCGGTGGAACTCAGATTCATCTTCAGATTCTTCCGGGTCAATCTTTGATCATAAGAACATTCACGAGGGCGATTCAGGGCCGACCTTACCAGTATTTCACGAGGACAAATGATGGGGGCACACCAGTTGCTGGCAGGTGGTCGGTCCGGTTTGAAAAAGGTGGTCCCTCACTACCGGCGACGACAGAAGTAAACAAGCTCGGTTCCTGGACTGGACTTGGCGGCGAAGAGTTCAGCAGTTTTTCGGGAACTGCGATTTACACCACAACATTCGCAAGACCGCAGCAGAAGGCTGATGCCTGGTTGCTTGATCTCGGACGCGTCGCCGAGACCGCAAGAGTGGCCTTGAATGGCAGGCGCCTAGGTACATTGCTCATGCCGCCGTATGAGGTTCTCGTTCCGACCGATTTGCTGAGAGACGAGAACACGCTTGAGATTGCGGTCACAAACTTAATCACGAATCGGGTGATTGATCTGGACCGGAGAAAGGTGAATTGGAAACGATTCTATAATGTGAATATGCCGGCGCGGCGCCGAGAGAATGCCGGACCTGATGGCTTATTCAATACGGCGTCGTGGAATCCAAGAGATTCAGGTTTGATTGGTCCGGTAGTCCTGTTGCCTGGAAATCTGGCCCCCTGATCTTACAAGTCAGAAGATGAGTTTCCGCAAGTTTGGCATTGCTCTCGGAAGGTTGGAGCCTTATAATCCGCTCTCCGTTTCTTGTCCCGATCCCTCGTTCCGACATTTTTCGAAATCTCATCTGGCTAAACTAGGAGATTCGCATGAAGAGAAGGACTTGGTTTCTTACGATTGTCGTGTCGCTGATTTGCAGCCTTTCCCCCGGAAGCTTCTCACAAGTTCCTACAAGGTTGCCCGTTCTAAAACAAAAGGAGCGCAACACTCTCTCGATTGCGCTTGAATTTACAAAGAAGCTCCGACCAACTGTACAGCGTGTGCTTGCGCCTCTGGCAGGGATCGAACCCAACGGATATGCCAGCGGGTTTGTCGTGGGAGACCGTCTTGTGATGACCGCCTATCACGTAGTCTCGGGCAAATTGAGCTCACCAAAAAAGAAACTCCTGGGTTTCAAGCCGGACGACGACCTCGAAGTGAAGGCGTATGTCAGTGGATGTGAAGCGAAAGTAGTCAAAAAGGACGAGGAAGCAGATCTCGCTCTGTTGAGAATCTGCATGCCCGCGAAACTCAGCGATCAGCCGATTTTTCAAACGTCTCCTGCACAGAATGAGGCCCTTCTTCTGATCGCTCAGACTGGCGCAAACAAGCTCATTCGCAGAGGCGTCTTCTATGGTTCGTACACTTTTCGGGGTCAACAGTATCTGGCCGTACGAATCGACGGACAGGACGGTTGTTCCGGAGGTCCGCTTTATAACGATAAGGGCGAAATCGTAGGCGTCTTCAGCGGATATGACTGGGCGAGAGAACTCGCAATCGTAAGTCCTGGAGAGAAAGTTCAGAAGTTCCTGGCGGATTACAACGCAGGTCTGTAGATATCCCCCCTGCAGCAAGGTTCGTTTCTTCGCCTCGTAAAATGCTTTGCAAATTTGGCCCGGGAGTAGTGTCTCCCGGGCGTTATCGTCTTACTCCCCATTGCGGTAAAATCCTTCTGCCATGTTCGCGGCCGTCTGCTATTTTTGTCTGGCCTGGATTAGTACTTTTCAGTCACTCAACCTGACGGTCACCGTGATTGATGAGAACGCTACTCCTGTAGTCGCAGCAAAAATCACAATCATCTCCGAGCAATCAGCGCCGGCAGCTTCCCTCAAAGGCGAAACGGATTTCGCAGGCAAACGACAGTTCGAGTCGGTAGCACCGGGAATCTACACGATTCGCGTTGAAAAGCCTGGCTTCTACGCAGCCGTTATGACCGCCATGCGGATCGGTAAGAGTGGTGATGCCGAGGAGATCGCAGTCACGCTGAACCACGAGCAGGAGCTTCGTGAGAGTGTGAATGTGATCTATTCACCCCCCGCAATTGATGCGACGAAGACTAGCGCCGGTAATGGGCTCAACGCACGCGAGCTGGTCAATATCCCATATCCGACGTCTCGCGATTATCGCAATGCACTGCCATTTATTCCGGGAGTCCTTCCTGATTGGACCGGGCAGGTTCACATAAATGGTGCCGCGACCCAGCAGATAATCGATCAATTTGACGGATTCAATATTTCGAATCCCGCCAACGGGCTCCTTGAGCTGCGAGTAAGCCCTGACGGGCTGCGATCAATTGATGTCACAACCAGCCGGTATTCGGCTGCTTACGGCAAAGGTTCGGGCGGCGTAGTGAGCCTGAACTCGCAGATGGGCGATGATCGATTCAGATTCTCGGCGACTGATTTCGTGCCATCGGTTCAGGTGCGGAAAGGCGTCAACATCAACGGGTGGACGCCGCGCGCGACAGTTTCAGGTCCAATCAAAGCTGGTCGAGCATGGTTCTTTGATGCGTGGGATGGTGAATATGATCTCAACATCGTAGAGGAGCTGAAGCCCGGCGAAGACACCAACCAGGCATGGCGCCTGAACAATCTCACGAAGCTTCAATTCAACGTCAATCAAACAGATCTGTTGAGCGGGAGCTTCGTGATAAACCAGTATCGCTCCTATCACGCCGGTCTTGGCCCATTCTATCCGAAGGAGACAACGCGCCGCCTTGAGCAGTCTTCGTACCTCATGACGTTGAGGAACCAGAAATATTATTCCAGCGGCAAGCTCCTGGATGTCGGCTTCGCATTCAGCCAGTTTGACGCACTCGAGCTTCCGCTTGGAACTACCCCATTTGTGATAAGCCCACAGACTCGAAGCGGTAATTACTATCGCTCTAGTGACGGAGTAGCCAAACGACTGCAGTGGGTTGGAAGCCTGAACCTGACGCCTCTTGAAGCGCATGGCAGGCATGAGATTCGGTTTGGTGGCGGCTTAGATCTCGTTTAC
>Ga0070669_100001756_pt1 | contig 15637 bp, 15 predicted proteins | sample KBSS53metaG_FD_64680 | JGI IMG/M metagenome (GOLD analysis project Ga0070669, IMG submission 64680) | Switchgrass rhizosphere microbial communities from Kellogg Biological Station, Michigan, USA - KBS S5-3 metaG | ecosystem: Host-associated > Plants > Roots > Rhizosphere > Soil ... | reverse complement strand
GACCGGCCGTTTGCTTTTCCGGCCTGTTGTTCTTTAATCCCTGGAGTTCGGAGCGGCCCGGCGCTTCGAAGCTCTGCCGTCCCTCATCGGAGGAGAAAGATCCCATGCGCATTTCGTCCGTTGCCCTCGCCCTCGGCCTCGCACTCGCTCTCAGCACGGTTCCCGCCTGCCAGGGCGATCCCAATGACCCGCTGACGTGGGCCAAGCAGATCAAGAACCTCCGCACGCAGAAGGAGGCGCTGGACCATCTCGCGAACATGGACGTCGAGAAGGCGCGCCCCGCGGTGCCCTACCTGATCGAGCTGTTCAAGGACACGAAGCGTCCCGAGCACCTGGAGGCGCTGGCCCGTTATCTCGACCCCCGCACCAAGGACATCCTGGTCGAGGCGCTGGATTATACGGACGACGACTTCGATCGCGCGACCATCGCCGCCGGAGCGCTGGGCGAGATGAAGGCGGCCGACACGCTCCCGGCGCTGATCAAGGCGGCCGAGAAGGAGCTGCCGGTCAAGTCGCGCGCCAACAACGCGCGCGTCGCCGCGATGCGCGCCATGGTCAAGATCGGCGACAAGAAGGCGGTTCCGACGCTGATGAAGATCCTGACCACGTCGGCCGACGAGCAGGACTTCGCGCTGAACCAGAAGGCGGCCCTCGGCCTGGCGGAGTTCCGCGACCCGCAGTCGATCCCGGCGCTGACGAAGGGTCTGTTCATGACCGGCCGTGGCACCGGCATCTTCCAGGAGTGCCGGCTGGCGCTGGTGCGCATCGGCGCGCCCGCCATCGATCCGATGATCGCGCTGCTGCAGGAGAAGAACGCCGACATTCAGGAGATGGCGGTGAAGTTGAAGTTCGAGGCGCCGCCTCCGGAGGGAACGCCGGGCGTCGTCCCCCACAAGGCCGCCATCATCCTCGGCGACCTGCGGGCCAAGAAGGCCGTCCCGGCCCTGGCGGCGCGCCTGAAGCAGAAGGCGCGCGGCGACGAGCACCGGTCGGCGCTGATCGCGCTCGGCTACATCGCCACGCCGGCGGCCGTCGAGGCCATCCTGGGCGCTCTCAAAGACGCCAAGGCCGATCCGGCGGAGCGCGCTTCGGCCGCCGACGCGCTTTACCTGTCGGGTGACCGTCGGGCGGTGGCGACGCTGCTCGAGCTCGCGAAGTCGGGCTACGTGATGTCGGGCGGACAGAAGGCGTCCGACCTGCGCGCCAGCTCGGCGATCGCGCTGGCCCGCATCGCGGGCAAGGAGACCTACGAACCGTTCAAGGCGCTGGCCGAGAAGGAGACCGCCGCCCAGGGCGTGTTCGGCAGCGCGCTGGCCCGCATGCAGGTCGCCAACGAGTGCAGCCAGGACGTCGCCTGCTACGGCAAGAAGCTGAACGACCCCGCCTGGGAGCGCGCCGAGAAGGCAGCCTTCGCGATCGCGTTCTCGGGTAACGCGAAGCAGGGCGTCCCGCTGCTGCTCAGCTCGATGAAGCCGATCACCACGATGGTCCCCGAGCGCTACCCGGTGCACCAGGCGATGCTGTTCGCGCTGGCGCGCCTCGGCACGAAGGACTGCAAGGAGTGCATCGAGAAGCTCGACAAGCAGATCGAGCGTGACGAGAAGGCCGTGCGCCTGCCGGGCGCGCGCGATCTGCTGGGCGAAACGCGCGTCACCGAGGCGATCATCCTGAACAAGGGCGCCGGCGACGCCGCCGAGCCCGCCAGCGAGGCGCCCGCTCCCGAGGAAGCCGCGCCCGCGCCCGCCGCGAAGGGTGGCAAGAAGGCGAAGCCCGCCAAGGCAGCCAAGGGCGGCAAGAAGAAGCACAAGTAGCGCGCGGGCGGGCAGGTCGGTCGGTCGTGGGCCAGGACGGCGGCGGGCGGCTGACCGACGGCATCGTCGCGCAGCTGGCGCAGTTCGAGGACAACACCGGATCCGACAGCCAGGACTGGATCGGCGGGCCCAAAGGCCTGCTGGTCGGGTTCCTGCTGCTGATCCCGACGGCCGCCGCGCTCGCGTTCGGCCTCGTGCTGATGTTCGGGCTTGGCGAGGCCAGCCATTTCACGGGCCACCTCGCCGGCCCCTTGATGCTGCTGGTGGTGGCGGCCGTCACCGGCTACTGGCGCCGGCAGCGGATGGCCGCGCACTTCGAGTACGCGCGCCGGCTGGTCAGCAGCGAGTCCGGCGACCAGCGGCAGCACGGCCTCACCGAGCTGATGGTCAACGCGCGGCGCGGGCGCGCCGAGCACCGCCGCATCGCCGGTGTGCTGACCGCGTACCTGCGCCGGCCGCCGCAGAAGGACATCGCCGAGGGCGTGCGCCGGCAGCTCGTGCTGTCACTGCTCGCGGATTTCACGCTGGTGCCGGCGGCCAAGGAACGGTTGGACCTGACCGGCGCGTCGCTGGTCGGCCTGCGCGCCATCAACGCCGAGCTGCAAGGCGTCTGCTTCCGCGACGCCGACCTGACGAACGTGAAGTTCGCCCGCGCCAACCTCGCCTACGCTGACTTCACCGGCGCCCGCCTCGACGGCGCCGACTTCACCGGCGCGCGCCTCGAAGGCACGATCCTCGCCCCCTCTGCCCTCGCCCGTTTCTGAGAAGCCTGGTTGGTTTTTATGGTAGCCGCGATCCCGCGCTCCGCGCGGGGGCGGCTAGTGGTGCCCGCCGGGGCCGTGCACGTGACCGTGCGCCAGCTCCTCGGCCGTCGCATCGCGCACCTCGACGATCTTCACCTCGAAGTGCAGCGTCTTGTCGGACAGCGGGTGGTTGCCGTCGATGGTGACGTAGTCGCCCTTGATCGCCATGACGGTCACCACGCCCTGTCCCTGCTCGGTGCGAAGGTGCAGGCGCATCCCGGGCTGCAGCTTTCCTTCGGGCAGCCGCCGCCGCGGGACGTTGCGGATGTTCTTATCGTCGCGCAGGCCGTAACCGTCGGCCGGCGGCACCGTCGCCTTCACCTCGTCGCCGCCCTGCTTTCCCTCCAGCGCCTTCTCCAGCCCGGGAACGATGTTTCCCTTGCCGTGCAGGTACGTCATCGGCGCCCTGCCCTCCGAGCTGTCCAGGACCTTCCCTTCGTCATCGCGAAGGCTGTAATGAAACGTGACGACTTTGTTGGCGCCGATCTGCATGGTGGGTGCGGAATTGTACCGGACGCGCGTACGAGTTTCCTTGCGTCCTTGCCGCTTCTTGGTGTTCTTTCGTGTCTACCCAACGAAGGAGACGGTTCATGCGCATGCTCACCGCGGTAATCGGAGTGCTCGGAATTTTCGCGTCGGCGACGGCCGTGGCCCAGGATTCTCCTCCGCCGGCTGCGGGCCAGCCCGCCAGCACCGACCCGTCGGCAGCCACGACGCCGCCCCCGGCCGAGACGGCGCCACCGCCGCCGGCGCTCGCCGCGCCCGGCGCGCCCGCCCGCGCGCAGGTCGGCCCTGCGGATGCGCCGACCGGGCCGTCGCTCTGGGGCATCCTCCCCTGGGGTGGCTACGGCATCGGCGCGCGCTACATGATCCCGGTCCCGATCACGCAGATCCTCACCCGCACCCGGTTCCGCGACTACTGGGCGCTGGAGGTCGGCGCTGACCTGCTGCACTTCAACTACGACTACGCCTTTGGCACCACCGGGTTCAGCTACAGCTGGACCGAGGTCATCCCGGTCGTCGGCATGATGTGGCAGGTCTGGCTGACCGATGACTTCGCCGTCTATCCAAAGGTGGAGCTCGGCTATGCCTTTGGCTGGTACTCCGACACCAACGGCACGATGGGCAGCCTGCAGGGTGGCAACCATTTCTTCCCCGACGGCACCGCCGGCCTGCTTTACAAGATCGGCAACGGCCTCACCCTTCGCGCCGAGGCCGGCTACGTCGGCGGCAAGGGCGGCATCGCCTGGCTTTTCTAATCGGAACCCTGGGAGGGTTCCGAACCTCCCGCGATGAGCTCCGCGCGGCAAAGCCGCGCTGCGCTCGACGCGATCTGATCGACGCGATCGACGCGATCTACTTCTGAAACTCGGCGACGATCGTCGTCGTGATGCCGCCGCGCACGTTGAAGGCGCCCTCGACGCGCGCGCGCCGCGGGCTGACCGCGGCCACCAGGTCGTCGAGGATCCGGTTGGTGACGGCCTCGTGGAACGCGCCCTCGTCGCGGTACGACCAGAGATAGAGCTTCCATGACTTCAGCTCGACGCACAGCGCGTCGGGCACGTACTCGACCCGGATGGTCGCGAAGTCCGGCTGCCCGGTCTTCGGGCACACGCAGGTGAACTCCGGGCAGTCGAAGCGGATCACGTAGTCGCGCTCCGGCTTCGGGTTGGGGAACGTCTCCAGCGACTTGCTCGGCTTGGTGCCCATGGGAAGCGAAAAAGGATATACGACAGGCCATGACGAGGTTGGCGGGAATCGACATCGCGGCGGCGCCCGCGGTCGTGGTGCCGCTCTTCCTGCTCGGGCTGCTGCTGCTGTCGATCGTCGCCGCCCGCCTGGCGCGCAGCGCGGCCACCCGCTGGTTGGGCGGCCCGGCCGGCGAGCGCGCCGACCAGACGCCCGCGCCGTCACTGGGCGTGCCGATCGGCAGCGCCGTGCTGATCGGCGGCATGATGCTGATCCTCCCGGAGCTGACGCTGCCGGGCCGCCTGGGGCGCTGGCTGGGCGCGACCTTCGACATCGCGTTCGTGCTCGCGTGCGCGCTGGGGCTGTCGCGCATCACGGTCGCCGCGCTGACCGAGTACGCCGCGCGTAACCCCAACGTCCGTCCCGCCCTCGGCGTCGCGCGCGGCATCGTGCGCATCGCGGTCGCCGTGCTCGCGGCGATCATGGCGCTGGAATCGCTGGGCGTGCCCGTCGCGCCGCTGCTGACCACGCTGGGCATCGGGTCGCTGGCGGTGGCGCTGGCGCTGCAGGAGACGCTGGCGAACTTCTTCGCCGGGCTGCACCTGCTGGCCGATCGGCCGGTCCGCCCGGGCGACTACATCAAGATCGTCGACGGCGCCGAGGGGTTCGTCGAGACCATCGGCTGGCGCTCGTCGCGGCTGCGGACGACGAACAACAACATCGTCATCGTCCCGAACCAGAAGCTGTCGCAGGCGATCCTGACCAACTACCACTTGCCGGTTTCCAACGTCGCGATGACGGTCGTCATGATCGTGGCGGCCGAATCGGACGCCGACGCGGTCGAGAAGGCCTTCACCGAAGAGCTGGTCCGCGCGGTCGCCGACCTCGAGGAGCTGCAGGGCGGCAAACCCACCGTCCGTCTCAGCGACGTCACCGACGCCGGCCAGGTCTGGCATTGCGTCGTCGAGGTCAGGGACGTGGAAGCGCAGAAGATCGCCGGTCACGAGGTGCGCAAGCGCCTGCTCGCGCGCCTGCGCCGGGAGAAGATCGCCCTGGCGGTGAAGGAAAAGGTTTTCTTGCTACCCGAAAAAAACCAGCCTCAGGCGTAGCGTTGCGCGGTGTGTAGCGCAACACCACCGAAACCCGGAAATTCGCGCAAGGACCCGTTGACAATAGGGAATTGGGCGGGCTAGCCTGCTGCATTCCTCGCGCCGTACCGGGTGCGACGACCGCGTCGCACACCTCAACGCCCCCCGCCCTTGGCCGTCGAATGAAGACACTGCGGAACCCCGTCAGCCGCGTCTCACGATCGCTCGTTCTTGGCGCCGTCGCCTATCTGTCGCTCGCGGGCAACGCCCACGCGGGAGGAACGACGGTTCGCGGCACCGTGAAGATGCCGGACGCGTCCCGATCGACGCGCCTCTACCATGGCTACTGGCGGCTGGAGAACGGCAACGTTCCCGTGCAGACCGCCGGCGGCGCGAAGGCCGAGACCGTGGTCGTGCTCGAGAACGTCAAGGGCGCTCACCCGCCCTCGGCGCGCACGATCACCATCGAGCTCGGCGGGCTGGACGCCCGGCCGCGCCTGGTCATCACCGGGCCCGGTTCGGTCATCGAGCTGAAGAACACCGGCAAGGTCCGGCACGAGCTGTCGACGCCCGAGAAGCCCGAGGTGATGCACCTGGAGACGCTGGCGCCGGGCCAGACGCGGCGACAGCGGTTCGACGCCGTCGGCGACTACGTGATCCGCGATAGCGAGTACCCCCACATCATGATCTGCGTGCTCGTCGTCGGGACCACGTACTTCTCGGCCGTGGACGACAAGGGCAGCTTCTCGATCGCCAACGTGCCGGACAGCACCGCCACCCTCAAGGTGTGGGCGCGGGGCAAGTGGGTCGCCGAGCAGCAGCTCGAGACGGGCTCGCTCGGCAAGGAGGAGCTGACCATCAAGGTTGTCTCCCAGCGTGAAAAAGAGAAGGCGGAGCAAGAAGCCAAGGCGGCCGAGTAGCGCGAGGGAAACCGAATGTTCCTTTCCAAGATCTTTTTCATTCTGCTCGCGCTCGTCGCCGCGATCGCCGCCACCTTCGCGGTGATCGCGCCCCGCCCGTTCGAGCGGCGGATGGGCACCCTGGAAGGCCAGCGTCTGGATCGCGCGCAGTACGCCGCCGAGCAGATGTTCAAGGTCGACGCCCACAAGTGGATCGACCACGTGGGCAAGCTGGGCCGCGACGCGATCATCGCCGAGTCGCTGGACGCGGCGTCGCGCGGATCGGGCGAGTACACGGTCATTCACCGGACCATCCAGGATCGGTTCCGGACGTTGATTCCCGATCTGGCGAGCGGCGGCATCGATTCGATCGTCGCGCTGGACACCAAGGGCCGTGTGATCGCGCGCGTCGGCGAGAACGAGAAGGAATACGGCGACTACATCGGCGGCGCGGAGATCATCTCGGATGCGCTGCGCGGATACCTGTCGGACGACGTCTGGGGCGTGAACGGCCGCCTGCAGCGGCTGGCGGCGGCGCCCGTGCTGTCGAAGAACCGCGATCGGATGGTGGGCGCGGTTTACGTCAGCGCCGAGACGGGTCCGGCGCTGGTCGAGCGTCTGAAGCGGAACCTGGACGTCGACGTCGCGCTGTTGCTGCGCGGGAAGGTGATTGCGTCGTCGCGCGGCCCGGGCGACCTGGACGCGCTGCCAGAGCTGGTCACGCACCATACGAAGGAGATCGAGACCGCGAAGCGCACGCAGCCGATCCCGATGACGGTCGGCAAAAAAGACCTGATCGTCGTGGTGGCCCCGTTCCCGGGCCAGGCGGGCGAGCAGCAGGCGTACTACGCGCTGCTGGGCGACCACCCGGCCAACACCGGCATCACGGCGTTGTTCGCGAACGCGACGTCCGATGACCTCGGGTGGGCTCAGTTCCCGTGGCTGAAGCTGGCGCTCGGTATGTTCGGCGCAATCATCGTCGGCCTGGCGCTGCAGCGCATGGAGCACGACTCGCCGATCGGGCGGCTGCGGCGAGAGCTGCAGAAGGTCGCGTCGGGCGACCTGCACAAGGTCCACGACAGCAGCTACGGCGGCAAGGTCGGTGGGCTGGCGCGCGACATCAACGCCGCCATGGAACGCTTCACGCACGCGCCGACACAGCGTTCCGACATCGCCGGCAAGGACCTCAACGCGATCCTCGGTCCGTCGGGCGGCAGCACGTTCGACCTTCCCGCGTCGGACTCCGCGTTCTCCGGCGGCGACCCGCCCCCGGCGTTCGCGCCGCCGTCGGCGGGATTCGCGCCGCCCCCGCCGCCGTCCTCGTCATTCGCGTCGCCGCCGATACCCAGCTTCGCCCCGCCTCCGCCACCGACCTTCTCGGCCCCGCAGCCGTTCAACGCGGCGGCGCTCGGCTTCGGCGGCAGCAGCAGCGGCGGTGGTGGGTCGTCGATGGCGGCCGAAGAAACCCACCAGGACCCGATACCTCTACCCGGCGCGACCAAGGTCTCGATGCCGTGGGGGCAGTCGCTGCCCAGCGCCCCCCCGTCGTACGAGCCGCCCGTCAACAGCGACGGCGACGCGACCCGCGTCGTCCCCTATGACGCGGAGGAAGAAGAGGAAGCGCACTTCCGCCACATCTTCGACGACTTCATCGCCAAGAAGCGGGACTGCGGCGAGTCGACAGTCGGGTTGACGCGCGACAAGTTCCTGCAGAAGCTGCGCGACAACAAGGCGAACCTGGTCGCGAAGCACAACTGCCGGACGGTTCGCTTCAGCGTGTACGTGAAGGACGGCAAGGCCGCGCTGAAAGCGACGCCGATTCGGGAGTAAATGGCGTCCGACGATACGCCCGAGCCCTTCGACGACGCTCCGACCAGCCAGGATCGCAGCGTCCTGCCGGAACGGAGCGGCCCCGTCCCGATGAACGAGCGCAACACCGGTAACTACTCGGGCAGCCCCGAATTCGTTGCCGGCCGCGAGGCGGGCTACGAGGCGGGCTTCAAGGCCGGCGTCGAGAAGGCGCTGACCGCCCTGCGCGTCGAGCTGACCCGCGCCGGCGCGACCAGCGACGAGATCGCCCGCGTCGCCGCCCGCATCCGCTCCGTCGCCCTCTCGGGCCGCTGACAAGCGTCCCGCTCAGTCCGCGCCGGCGTCGGTCGCGGCGCCCGGGAACGCCGCGCCGGCGGCGAGCTGAGCGATCTCGCTGGCGCCGAGCGCGCGAGAGAACAGCATCAGCTCGTCGATGCGCCCGGGGAAGAGTTCCGTCGGGACGCCGCTTCCGTCGTTGCCGTTGCCGCCCAGGATGACGGGCGTCCGGTCGTGCGCGAAATTCCCGGTCAGCGGCTCACTCGCGACTTCGGCGCCGTTGACGTAAAGCCGGACCGTCGCGCCGTCGTACGTGCCGGCCAGGTGGACCCACGTGTTCATCGGGACAGGATCCGGCGCACCGGGCGCCACGTACCCGACCTCGGTCGTGATGAACAGCGTCGGCCGTGCGTCGAAGAACAGCGACAGGTGATAGTACTGATCCTCGCTCGTGCCGATCTGGCGCGACAGCGCCGTCCCGAAGTTGTCCGGCGACGTGATCGCCGCTTCCTGATTCACCCACGCGCTGACGGTGACGTGGTCGACGATCGCGTCGATCGTCGGCGATAGCTCGACCTGAACCCAACCCGAATGCGGCGTCTGCAGCGCGCCCCGGGCGCGCCCCGCCACCCAGGCGGTGTTCGTATCCAGGCCGTGCAGGGCGCCGTCATTCCCACGCCCGGAGGAATCGACGGCGACCGCGCTTCCCGCCCCGTCGTCGAGCCGCCAGTGCCCGACCAGCCCGTCGAGCAGCCCCGGCGGTCCGGCGTCGCGCGGGTCATTGTGCCCGGCATCGAGCGTCCCGCCGCCGCACGCCCCGCCGAGCGCGGTCAGGCCGGCGACGGCGACCCAGGCGCGCCGTGCGAACTCGGAGGAAGGTGGGCGCGCGCGACTCACGCGCGCGATGATAGCGCGCCCCGCCCAGCTACTGATCGAGAAGCAGCTTGTCAGGGCTGGCTTCTTCGCCGCCGCCCGCGGCGGCGTGCTCGGTGGGGGCGGTGCCGTCGATGAACACCTCGTCGAGCGTGTTCGTCTCCTGGCCGGCGGCGGCGAGCAGGCCGCTGGCCTTGTCGATGCGCTGAACGACGATGCCCGGCGGCTGCACGAAATCCTTCGTCGGGCGGCCGGCGGTCGCCTTGGACATGAAGTCGGCCCAGATCGGCGCCGCGACCTTGCCGCCCGTCTCGCCGCGCCCGAGCTTCTTCATGTCGTCGAATCCGATCCAGACGGCCGCCAGCAGATCGGGCGTGAACCCGACGAACCAAGCGTCGCGCTGGTCGTTCGTCGTCCCGGTCTTGCCGGCCGCCGGGCGACGCAGGCGGCCCGCGATCGCGCCGTGAGCGGTCCCCTCGTCGACCACGCTGCGCATCAGCGACACCATCACGTAGGCGACCTCCGGCTTCAGCGTCGGCGCCAGCTGCGCGGGGGGCTGCGCCTCGCCGCCGATGGCGCGGATCGACACGGGCTGGCCGACGATGCCGCCGCTGGCGAAGGTGCAGTAAACGTTCGCCAGCTCGAGCGGCGTCATCACGAGCGATCCCAGCGCCAGCGACAAGCCGACGTCGTTCGAGATCGGCGAGGTGACGCCCACGCGCGTCGCGAACGCGCGCGTCTGATCCAGCCCCACGTCCGACAGCACCTTGATCGCGACCGTGTTGATCGACTGCGCCAGCGCCGTACGCACGCGCACCGGACCGCGGAACTCTTCCTTCTCGTAGTTCTGCGGCTTCCACAGCTGATAGACCTCGGGCGCGTCGTTCAGGATCGTCGCGGGCGTGATCCGGTGGGCCTCGACGGCGGCGCCGTAGAAGATTGGCTTGAACGCCGAGCCCGGCTGTCGGTGCGCGCGCTGGGTGCGATCGAATCCCCCCGCGTGATAGTCGTAGCCGCCGACCAGCGCCAGCACCTCGCGCGTGGTCGGATCCATGACGACCATCGCCGCCTGCGGGCCCAGCTCCAGCGCCAGCGGCAGTGGTCCGTCTTCAGTGTGCGGGCGCTCCTCGGCGAGGCGCACGCGCACCAGATCGCCGGGCTTGAACCGATCCGCGATCGGCTTGGTCCCCTTCGCGTAGCGCGGCTCCAGGCTGAAGTCGACGACGCCCTCGCGCGTGGGGGGCGGCAGCGGGGGCAGGGGCGGCGCCTTCTGCTTGATCGCCGCCAGCTTGCCCTTCCCCGCGGGCGCCGGCGGCGGCGCCGCGTGGGCCGCGTGAGCAGGCACGCCGGCGCCGACGTCGACGAACAGCTTGCCGCCCTTCGCGCCGGTCGCGTCCTTCTCGAAACGGATGACGATGCCCTCGACGATGTCCGATCCCTTCAGGAACTTCTGAAAGCTCCTGCCCAGATCGCGGCGCTGGGCGTCCAGCGTCTTGGCGGCGACGTGGCCTGACGGACCGCGGAAGCCCTGGCGCGCGTCGAGATCCTCCAGCCCGCGCTCGATCGAAACCCGCGCCAGCTCCTGCAACTTCGCGTCGAGCGTCGTGGTCACGGTCGTGCCCACCTCGAAGGCGGTCGATTCGCCCATCTTGTCGGCAAGGAAACGCGACACGACGTCGACTTCCTCGGCGGCCAGCCCGCGCGCCGCGCCCGTCTCGCGCGCCAGCCGGATCGGCTGCGCGGCGATGCGCTCCGCCTCCTTGCGCGCGATGAAGCCGTGGTCGGCCATCTGGCCCAGCACGTAGCGCTGGCGCGTCTTGGCCGCTTCGGGGTGTTTTCGCGGCGACAGGCGCTCCGGGCTCTGCGGCAGCCCGGCCAGCAGCGCCGCCTCGGCGAGGTCGACCTCCTTCACCGACTTGCCGAAGAAGTAGCGCGCCGCCTCCTCGCAGCCGTAGCGGCCGTGCCCGTAATAGATCTGGTTCAGGTAGAGCGCGAGGATGTCTTCCTTCGACAGCTTCTCGGACAGCCGGCGCGCCAGGATGATCTCCTGGATCTTCCTCTTCTTCGTCCGTTCCGGCGTCAGCAGCAGGTTCTTGATCACCTGCTGCGTGATCGTCGATCCGCCCTGCCCCACGCGACCGCGCAGCACGTTGGTGATGAAGGCGCGCGCCATCCCCATGTAGTCGACGCCGCCGTGCTTGAAGTAGTCGGCGTCCTCCGCCGCGATCACCGCCTGCACCAGCACCTTCGGGATCGCGGAGTAAGGAACGACCGTCCGCTTCTCGGCGCCCAGCTCGCCGATCGGAACGTTGTTGCGGTCGAGGATGCGGGTGACCTGCTTGGGCCGGTATTCGTCCAGCCGGCTGAGGTTCGGCATCTTCGGATCGCTGCCGTAGTAGGCGAACATCCCGACCACGAGCGCGACGCCTGCGAACCCCGCGAGCAAGCCGACCTTGATCGCGCGGATCAACCACACCTTCCACGGCGGTCGATCGCCGCCGCGGTCAGTGCTGCGCCGGCCGGCCGTGCGCGTCGGCTTCCTCGGCGGACCCCCGCCGTTGCGCCGCGTCCCGCGCGGGTCGCGATCGTCCAGCGATGGTCCCGCCGCCATGCGCGCAGTCTATCGCTGGATCGGGCCGGTTCAAGAAAGGGCTTACGAGAAACCGGCGGGTATTTTCTACGAATGATATCGTCCCCACTCCAATGCGGCTGCCCGCGGGCGAGCGATTGCTGAGCACCGAGGGCCTGGTCGTCGGGCACGAAGGCGCCGCCATCCTGCCGCCCCTCACGATCACCATCGCAGCGGGCGAGCTGTGGGCGGTCATCGGCCCCAACGGCTCCGGAAAATCGACGTTCGTGCGCACCGCGCTGGGCCTGGTGCCGCCCGTCAGCGGGGCGATCACGCGGCGCCCCGCGCTGCGGCTGGCCTACGTCCCGCAGCAGTCGGCGCTGGACGTCATCTTCCCGATCTCGGTCGCCGACTTCGTGCTGATGGGCTTGCAGGGGCCGGGCAACGTGACGCTGCTGGGCGGGCGGGCGAACGCCGCCCGCGCCGCCGCCGCGCTGGACGAGGCCGGTGCCCGCGCGCTCGAGCGCCGCCAACTCCGCGATCTTTCGGGCGGGCAGCGCCAGCGCGTGCTGATCGCGCGCGCGCTCGCCACCGACGCCGACCTGGTGTTCCTCGACGAGCCGACCACCGCGCTGGACGCCACCGCCGAGCACGAGGTGCTGCAACTGATCGAGAAGCTGCGCGCAAAGCGCGGCGCCGCCGTCGTGATGGTCACCCACCTGGTGGAGGACGGCCTGGAACGCGCCGATCGCGCGCTGCTGCTCGATCGCGATCACGGCGTCGCGCGCGCCGCCACGGCCGCCGAGGTGCGCGCCCTGCCCGAGTTCGCGCGCGTCTATGGGCGCTTCGTGGCGCGCGGCAGCGAGGCCAGCCCGTGAACGACATCGCCGCCAGTCCGTCCTGGCACGACCTCTGGGCAAACCTCGCCATCTTCAAGGACGCGATCTGGGTCGGCGCCCTGTCGGGCGCGCTGCTGGGCGCAATCGGCGTCCACGTCGTGCTGCGCCGGATGGTGTTCGCGTCGTCGGCGATCGCGCAGGCGGCCGCGCTCGGCGTGGCGCTGTCGTTCTGGGTCGCAGCTCTGGTCGATCCGTCGGGCCACGCGGCCGGCCACGCCGCCGGACCGGCGGCCCACTTCGCGCCGTCGCTGCTCTTCGAACCGGTGCTGTGGGCGATCGCGGCGTCGCTGCTGGCGACGCTGGTGTTCGTCGCCAACCCCGTGCACCTGCACCTCACGCGCGAGAGCCTGCTCGGCTTCGTGTTCCTGGCCAGCGGCGCGGGCGCCGTCATCGTCGGCGCGAAGATCACGCAGGAGGCGCACGACCTGGAGGCGATCCTGTTCGGCAGCGCGGTGGTCGTTCAACCGGGCGATCTGGCGCTGGTCGCGACGGCGACGGTGCTGTTGCTGGGCGGTCACGCGGTGCTGTGGCGGGCGTTGCTGTTCGCCGGCTATGACCCGATGGGGGCGCGGGTACAGGGAATGCCGGTGCGCGCGCTCAACGTGTTCCTGTTCCTGTCCGTCGGCCTATCGGTCGCGCTGTGCACGCGGGCGCTGGGCGCCCTGCCCGTGTTCGCGTTCAGCGTCCTGCCCGCCATGACGGCGTTGGCGCTGACGGCGCGGATCGGCGTGGTGTTCATCGTCGCAACGCTGCTCGGCGCTTTCTCGGGCGTCGGCGGGTATGTCGTTTCGTTCAAGGGCGACCTTCCCGTCGGCGCCACGCAGACCGCCACGGCTTCTGCGCTGCTCGCTGCTGCGCTGTTGTTCCGCTTCGCGCGCGCCCGCTACGAACGCCGGGCCAGGACGACGTCGGCGCCGCGCACGGACGCGGCGTAGAAGCGGGCGCGCAGGGCGAGCACCGTCGCGTCGTCGAGATCGCCGGCGCGGCCGATGGCGCGGCGGCGCGATTGCGCGGCGCGCTCGGCGATCAGCGCGGACGCGACGGACAGGTTGAGGCTGCGGGTCATCCCCGCCATCGGGATGCCGAACACGACGTCCGCGGCGCCGATCGCGGCGTCCGTCAGGCCGGCGTGCTCGTTGCCGATCATCACCGCGGCCGGGCGCGAGAAGTCGAGATCCTCGACGGTCACGGCCGCCCCCGGCACCGCCGCGTACAGCGCGAACCCGTCGGCGCGCAGCGCAGCGACCGCGTCCGCCAGCGTCGGGTGGCGAACGACGTCCAGCCACTTCTCGCACCCCTGCGTCACTTCGCTGGAGAACCGGAACGGTTCGACGCTCTCGATCACGTCGACGCGCTGGATGCCGAAGGCCTCCGCGCTGCGCAGCACGGCGGCGCCGTTGTGGGGATCGTGCAGGTTCTCGATCACCACGCGCAGGCCGCCCAGCCGCGCCGCCGCCGCCTCGTCGATGCGCGCCCGCCGCTCGTCGAGCAGCAACGGCGCCAGCGTCGCGCACACCGCGGCTGGATCCGAGAACGGATCCGCCGTCAATCGACGCACATCTGCCCGGGCGCCTCGTCGAGCCGCACGGGCGTGGTGGCCTTGCCGGGCAGGAACACGTGGCAGCCGAAGGTCGTTCGCATCTCGGCGCAGCGACCGATCCAGAAGCCGCGCGCAGGAGGTCCGGGGTCCGTCACCTCTTTATCGCCCAGGTCGCCGATGCACTCGCCCTCGCAGTCGTCCTTGCCGCGGCACTTCTTGCCCGCGTCCTTCGTCCGGCACACGCAGCGGGGCGTCTGATCGAGGCCCTGCGGGCCCCAAACGCCGTTGCACACCTTGCAGCCATCCTCGGTCGTCGGTGGTAGGGCGGGCGCCGCCGCCACCTGCCCCGCCTCCGCCTTCTGCGCGGGCTTGCGCGTGCAACCAGAGCCGAAAACTCCGCCAGCGAACACGACCACCGCCACCGCTGCAAGGCGTCCCCGTGCCATGCCTCTCGTATAGCATCTCGACCGCTTTTTTTTCGAACGGGTGGCGGGTTACCGGGAATATGATCCCAAGGTCCGGATGCGAGTGGTTTCCGCAGCGCCGGTGCGCGCCTTTTTTCGCTTCGCTTGCGTCGCCGCCATGGCGGCTGGCGCGTGCACGGCACCCGACCGCCCTGGCGACAGCGGCGCCGCCGGAAACGGTGGATCAGGCGCCACCGGCGGAACCGGATCGCTCGCGGGCAGCGGCGGCAGCACCGCCGGCAGTGGCGCAGCGGCCGGCACCGGCGGGTCCGTGGCCGGTGCGGGCGGCACGGGCACGACGGGGACCGGGGGCGCGAGCGGCAGCGGAAACACGTCGGGCACTGGCGGCAGCGCGACGGGCGGCGCCGCGGCGGGCTCGGGCGGCACAACCGGGTCGGGCGCTGGCGGCGGCAACGCGGGCAGCGGCGGCGTCACCACCGGCACAGCCGGCACCGGCGGCACGGCGCCGGTGGTCGTCATCCCGGGCGCGGGGAACTGCATTCCGCCCGCCGCCGCCAACCCCGCCGACGCGGCCGCCGCGTACGCGAAGTGGAAGACCGACATCCTCACCAGCGACGGCGCAGGCGGCTTCCTGCGCCCACGCCGCCCGAACTCGTCCGGCGCGGTGGTCAACTCGACGGTCTCGGAAGGCGTCGCGTACGGCATGCTGCTGTCGGTCTACGCCGACGACCAACCGACGTTCGACAAGCTGTGGCAGTACAGCCAGATCCCGTCCCACCTCGACGCCAACGGCCTGATGCACTGGTACATCGGCACCGCCGGTGAGGTGCTGGGCACCGGCGCCGCCAGCGACGCCGACGAGGACATGGCGTACGCGCTGATCGCCGCCGACGCCCGCTGGGGCGGGCGCGGCAGCCTGACGACCAACTACATCGATCTCGCGAAGACGCTGATCG
>Ga0070669_100001754_pt1 | contig 15638 bp, 8 predicted proteins | sample KBSS53metaG_FD_64680 | JGI IMG/M metagenome (GOLD analysis project Ga0070669, IMG submission 64680) | Switchgrass rhizosphere microbial communities from Kellogg Biological Station, Michigan, USA - KBS S5-3 metaG | ecosystem: Host-associated > Plants > Roots > Rhizosphere > Soil ... | reverse complement strand
CCGACGGTAGACGGCAGAGATTGCTACCGCACAATGGTACGATAACCGTACCCTGTGCGCCACTTTGCTTCTATTGGGGTCAGAGTCGAACGGAATCCCTTGAACGCAGCTGCGTTCAAGGGATTCCGTTCGACTCTGACCCCAACAGCAGCAATCCGCCTCAGCGACCTTGTCCGGACCAGCGTAGCCAGGCCGGCGCCGCTCCGATAGGATTGCCTCGGTCGGCGTACGCACCGGCCGGCCCGCCACATCTACCCGCACGCCATGTCCTCGCTGACGAGCCGAACGCTCATCGCCTCGCTCGCCCTCACGTTCACGCTGCCCGATTCGTCGACCGCGCAGGCCGCTCGTTCCACGAGCCGAGCGGGGGGCGCTCCGCCCAAGGTCGCGCGCGCGTCGCGGATCGTCGGCGCCGCCCCGCACGTCGACGGAGAGCTGAATGACCCCGCCTGGCAGCAGGCGACGGTCATCTCGGACTTCGTTCAGAAGGTTCCCGTCGAGGGCGCCGCGCCCAGCGTCGAGACCGAGGTTCGCATCCTCTACGACGACCATGGGCTGTACGTCGGCGCGCGGCTCCGGCGGCCGGACCCACGCGTGATTCGCACGTCCATCACGCGGCGTGACGGCGAGAGCGATGCGGAGGTATTCACGGTGTCGCTCGACCCGTATCTCGATCGTCGCACCGCCTACAGCTTCTCGCTCTCGTCAGGCGGCGTGCGCGGCGACGCGTATCACTCGCAGGACAGCGAGGACAGCGGACGCGAGACCCAGTTCGACCCGATCTGGAGCGCGAGAGCGCGCGTCGATGGGGAAGGGTGGACCGCCGAAATGCACATCCCCTTCTCGCAGCTCCGCTTCAACGCCGCACCGGAGCTGACGTGGGGGCTCGAGCTCACGCGCAACGTCGCCGACAAGAGCGAGCGGATCCAGTGGGTGATGATTCCGGTGTCGGCGGCAGGCTTCTCCTCTCACTTTGGCCGGCTCGACGGCATCGCGGGCATTCCGGCGACTCGGCGACTCGAGCTGTTGCCGTATGTCGCGACCGATCTCACGTATCGCGCGAACGTGGACGCGCGCAATCCGTACGACGACAAGCTCGGCGCACGCGCCGGCGGTGATCTCAAGTACGGGCTCGGCCCGAACGTGACGCTGGACGCGACGATCAATCCGGACTTCGGGCAGGTCGAGGCGGATCCGGCGGTCGTGAACCTCACGGCGTTCGAGACGATCTTCGAGGAGCGTCGCCCGTTCTTCATCGAAGGGAACGAGCTGCTCACGGGCCGTGGTCAGAGCTTCATCGGGCGACCGAGCTGGTTCTATAGTAGGCGCATCGGAGCGGCGCCGCGCGGGTTCGCGTCAGGCGACTACGTGGACTCGCCGGCGAACACGACGATCCTGTCGGCGGCGAAGGTGACGGGGCGACTCAAGAACGGATTGTCGATCGGGGCGCTCGCGGCGCTCACCCCGCGGGAGTACGCACGGACGTTCGACACGACAAACGTCGAGAGCGACAAGATCGCCGTGGAGCCGCCGACGTCGTACGGCGTCATCCGCCTGCAGCAGGAGTTCGGCACGCGGCAGTCGAACATCGGCGCGTCGGTGACGCATGCGCACCGCTGGCTCGACGACCGGGGCGGGCTCGAGCAGCTCTTGCCGAGCACCGCGGTTGCTGGGGGTGTCGACTGGCGGCTGCGGTATATGGAAGGGATGTACGAGATCACGGGCTGGGTCGGTGGGAGCCGAGTCGAGGGCGATCCGACGGCGATCGCGCGCCTGCAGCGGGGAAGTGCGCACTACTTCCAGCGTCCCGATCAGGACCACATCTCGTACGATCCAACGCGGACGTCGCTGACGGGCGGTACGGCGTCGCTCCGACTGGACAAGAATGCGGGCCGGTTCACGCTGGCAGGCATTCAGCTGTCGGCGCGGTCGCCGGAGTTCGACATCAACGATGCCGGGCAGATGCGGAGCGGCGACGACATCGACTTCAACGCGGACATTCAGCTCCGCGATACGAAGCCGAACAAGTACGTCCGCTACTTTCAGTTCGGAACGAGCGGCGTGGCCGGCTGGAACTACGGCGGTGTCCAGCAGTACCTCCGGTTCACCGAGAACATGCAGTTCACGCTGCACAACTTCTGGCGTGCGACCGGCCGCGTCGTCGTGCATCGCCGGTCGCTGAGCGACGACCTGACGCGCGGCGGCCCGCTCATGGGCACGCCTAACGCGTACACGCTCACGGCGCAGCTGACGAGCCGGCCGAACGTCCCGACGACGTGGAACGCTCGCACGGAGTACTTCGACGACGAGTTCGGGGGGTGGCGCTGGGACGCGAGCACCGGGTTGAGCACGCGTCCGGCGCCGCAGTGGCAGGCATCAGTGGATCCGACGTACTCGCACTCGGTGGACGGGCGTCAGTACGTGATGACGCGCGCCGATGGCAGCGACGCCACGTTCGGCCAACGCTACGTGTTCGGGTTCATCGAGCGCAGCACGCTGTCGGCGCGGTTCAGGCTCAACTACGCGTTCACGCCGAACTTCACCGTGGAGGCGTACGCCGAGCCGTTCGCGGCGAGCGGGCGGTACTACGATTTCGGCGAGCTGCCGGCAGCGCGGAGCCGCTCGCTGCGAACGTACGGGGCGCCCGGCACGGGAACGACGATTTCCGAAAACCCGGCGGGCGTGAGCACGGTGACGGACGGCGCGACGACGTTCACGATTCCGCAGCTCGACTTCAACCGGCTCTCATTCCGATCGAACCTGGTGCTGCGGTGGGAGTGGCTGCCGGGCAGTACGGCGTTCCTGATCTGGCAGCAGAGCCGGCAGGAGGAAGAGAAGGTGGGCCAGCTCATCAACCCGCGCGACGTGTGGAACTCGACGCAGGTGGCGGGCGACAACTTCTTCGTCGTGAAGGTGAGCTACTGGCTGGGGGTGAACTAGCCCCGTTGTCATTCCGAGCGGAGGCCGAAGGCCCTAGCTGTCATTCCGAGCGGAGCGCGCAGCGCGGAGGCGAGGAATCGCTGGCCATTGTCATTCCGAGCGGAGGCCCGAAGGGCCGGAGGCGAGGAATCGCCATCGTCCCGACCGAGAGGCCCCTTTACCGGGATGAGTGCGATTCCTCGCCTCCGCCTGCGCTGCGCGCTGGCTCCGCTCGGAATGACATCCGGCCTGCGGCCTCCGCTCGGAATGACAATCGCCCGGGCGCGACGGAACCCCGCACCGTTGTCGCTCCGCGGGATGACCGTCGAGTAGTACTCAGGACTCGGGACTCCCCCCTCGCGACTGCCCCCTCGGGACTGCGACTTGGCGACTGTTGCCCGATGACTGACTCATCACTGCGTTGTCCATTCCGAGGACCGCTATTCCGCCCGAAGGACGGTGTTCGGGTCCGCGCGCACCGCTCGTAACGCCGGGATCGCGCTCGCGACCAGGGCAACCGCCACGAGCACTACCCCCACCGTGATGAGCACGGCCGGGTCCTGCGCCGACTGCTGGAACAGCAGCGGTTGGATCCAGCGTGCCGACGCGAGCGCAATCGCGCCTCCGGCCGCGACGCCGGCGAGCGCCACTCGCACCCCATGGCCAACCACGAGCCGCATGACGTCCGTGCGCTGCGCGCCGAGCGCGATGCGAACGCCCAGCTCGTGCATGCGCTGGCCGACGTCGTACGAGAGCACGCCGTACAGGCCAACCGACGCGACGAGGAGCGCCAGCACACCGAACGCGACGAACATCGCCGCGCCGACGTGCCACGAGCGACGCTGCGCGTCGAGCAGGTTCGACATGGGCTCCACGGTCACGTATTGCTGACCCGGCAGCACGGCCTGCAGCGCACGCCGCACGGTTTCCGCCGCGGGCTCGACGAGCCCCCGCATGCGGACGACCAGATACGACCCGCCCTCGTTAGGCCACTGCTCCAGCGGGAGATAATAGCGGAGCGGCTGGTCCTTCACCGGATCGTGCACGGCAGTCTCGGCTACACCGACGACGCGCGAGCAGGGGGCGGTGTCGGCGCCGACGCGCACACACTGGCCTAACGCGTCACGGCCCGGCCACACCACTCCGGCCATCGCTTCGCTCACGACGGTCACCAGCGGCGCTCCACCGCGATCCTCCGCTGTGATCCCTCTGCCGCGAAGGATCCTCGTGCCGACGGTGCTGAAGTAGTCGTCGCTCGCCGTCTGATACGTGAAGCGTCCGAGGCGAGCCATCGAGTCGATGCCGGTCACGAACAGCGCCATGGTCGACGTCCCCTGCAGCGGGACATTGCTCGCGATCGCCGCGCGCTCGACACCCGGGATGGCGCGCGCGGCCTCGAGCAGCCGGCGCCGGACGCGGACGCGATCGTCTACGCCCATGGTTTCGCCGCGACGGTCCCAGCGCACCATCAGGACCGAGCTGACGTCGTAGCCGAGTCGCAGGTCGCGCAGGCGGGCGAGGCTGCGCACGAACAGACCGGCGCCGACGAGCAGGACGACCGAGAGCACGACCTGCATCACGAGCAGCGATGAGCGCAGGCGCGACCGCTGATACGTGCCTTCGCGCGCACCAGCCTTGATCGTCGTGACGAGGTCGCGTCGATCGGCGAGGATGAGGGGCGTCAACCCGGTCGCGAGCGCGGCGACGATGGCGGCCGCGACGGCGATGCCTAACGTCCGCCAGTCCGTCACGACGTCGAGCGCGGTGTCGGGGGCGAGGAACAGGCGTCGGAGCGAGCGACCGCCCCACTGCGCGACGCCGATGCCCACGGCGCAGCCGATCAGAGACAGCACGAGGCTCTCGGTCAGCGACTGCGACAGAAGACGCCGCCGGGTGACGCCGAGGGCGACGCGAAGTGCGACCTCGCGGCGTCTGCGCAGCGCGCGGGCGAGAAAGAGGTTCGCGACGTTCGCGCAGGCGATGAGGAGGACGACCACGGCGACGCCGGCGACCCAGACGAGTGTGCGCGCCTCCAGGCCGGGATATGGCCCGGCCGCGGTTTTGAGCGCGCCGACGATCGCGAGGGGACGCACCGGGTCCGTGCGCGGCATGAACGCGTGGATGGCGCGCGCGGCATCGCGGCTTCGGATGTACGCCTGCGTGAGATCGGCGTTCGCCTGCGCGACCGATACGCCGGGCTTCAACCGCACCATCATCTCCGCCCAGTCCCAGGTGTACCGCCGCCAGAACTCGACCGATGAATTCCCGGGTCGTGTCGCACCGTACGCCGTGATTGGGAGATAGATGTCGGGAGCCGGCCCATCGGCGACTCCAGCGAACCGCTCGGGCGAGACGCCGATGATGGTGCACACCATGTTGTCGATCTGGACCGACTCGCCAATGACGTCACGTCCGCCGAACGCCGTGCTCCAGAACGCGTGACTCAGCACTGCGACCCGCGCGCCGCCGGGCGGCATGTCCTCCGCGGCCACGAAGTAGCGGCCGAGGACGGGTGGCGCGTCGAAGAAGTCGAAGTAGCTGGCGCTGACGGCGGCGATGGGACGCTCGCGCGAGGCATCGCCGGTGCCGACCGCGTGGGTCGTCGGGAAGAACGCCGCGGTCTGCGAGAACGACGTCGTCCACTGCCTGAGATCGAGGTAGCGTGCGTACGGGAACGATTCGCGGGTGAGGAGTCGCTCGCGTCCGGGCATGCGGAGGTACACGCGCTGTACGTGCGCGGGATCGCGGAGGTACGCGAATGGGCGCAGCATCAGCTGGTCGATGACGTTGAACATCGCGGCGTTCGCGCCGATGCCCAAACCGAGCGTCACCACGACGGCAGCGGTGAATCCGGGGCTGCGGCGAAGGCCGCGGAACGCGTATCGGACGTCCTGCTGGAGATTGTCGAGCCAGGGGACGGACCACCGGTCGCGCGCATCTTCGCTCACGCGAGTGACGTTGCCGAGCTGCCGTCGTGCGGCCTCGCGTGCGTCGGCCGTTCCAGCGGCGCGCGCGTCGCGCTCGAGGTGCTCGCGGTGGAACCGCAGCTCGTCGTTCAGCTCTCTCTCCAGCCGATCTCGGCGACCCCAATCGAGCAGTCGAGCGAGCCATTCGCGCATTGAAAGCTCCAGACGGAGGGTGTGAGGGGATAGACAGTCTATGTCTCCGGATGGTTTGTCAATGTCAGCGACGAACCGCACTGTTCCATACGCGATCGACGTGACGAGGTCCGATCCGCGAGGCGCCATCCGATCGGGCCGCGGGTTGTGGCCGGGTCGCCTGAGGTCCAACTTCGCTGTGTCGGGCCACGACGACCCAACATACGTTAGCACGCGAGGTCTCCGATGACATCGACGAAATCCCTCTACCTCGGCGCAACGGTGGCGGTGCCGTTGCTTCTGGCTGCGGTCTCGATCGGGACGACGCACGAGCGGGGCACACCGGTGGCGATCGTCGCCGCCGAGAACGACATCGCGGGCGTCGTGACCGGGCCTAACGGTCCCGAGGCCGGCGTCTGGGTGATTGCCGAGACGACAGAGCTGCCGACGAAGTTCGTGAAGATCGTCGTCACGGATGAGCGGGGGCGGTACGTGATCCCCGAGCTTCCGAAGGCCAACTATAGCGTGTGGGTGCGCGGGTACGGCTTGGTGGACTCTCCGAAACGCCGCGCGGCGCCGGGCGCCACGGTGAATCTGACCGCCGTGGCGGCACCTAACGCGCAGGCGGCTGCGCAGTACTACCCGGCGGGGTACTGGTACTCGCTCATGCGCATTCCGCCCAAGGCCGACTTTCCGGGCACGGGTCCCGAGGGCAACGGGCTGGCACCGAGCCTGACGAACCAGGCGCAGCTGATTCGCACGGTCAAGTCGGGTGGCTGCACGGCGTGTCATCAGCTGGGCACGATCGGGACACGCCAGTTTCCGCCATCGTTAGGCAAGGTCGCGTCGTCGGCGGCAGCGTGGGACCGGCGCGTGCAGTCCGGCCAGGCCGGCGCCGGCATGAGCGCGACGCTCGACCAGCTCGGCCGCCAGCGTATGCTCGCGATGTTCGCCGACTGGACCGATCGCATCGCGAAGGGCGAAGTGCCCGCGGCGCCGCGCCGGCCGCAGGGCCTCGAGCGCAACATCGTCATCACGCAGTGGGATTGGGCCGATCCCAAGGCGTATCTGCACGACGTCGTCTCGACCGACCGCCGCAAGCCAACCGTCAACGCAAATGGCAAGCTGTATGGCGCGCTCGAGCTCAGTGCCGACTATCTCCCTGTGCTCGACCCGAGGCGCAACGAGGCGAGCAAGGTGCCGCTCACGGTCCGCGACTCCGCCACGCCGCGGCCGCCGACGCAGATGCTTCAGCGGTCGCCGTACTGGGACGACGAGGCGATCTGGACGAGCCGAAACAACGTGCACAATCCGATGCTCGATGAGCGCGGTCGCGTGTGGATCACGTCCGCGGTACGCCCGCCCGAGAACCCGGACGTCTGCAAGGCGGGCTCGGACCATCCGTCGGCGAAGCTGTTCCCGCTCAACCGCGCGGGTCGGCATCTCGCCGTCTACGACCCCAAAACGGAGAAGCTGACGCACATCGGCACGTGCTTCGGCACGCACCATCTCATGTTCGCCGAGGATGCGAACAACACGCTGTGGACGAGTGGCGGCGGGCCGGTGGTTGGCTGGCTCAACACGAAGATGTTCGACGAGACCGGCGACGAGATGAAGTCGCAGGGGTGGACGGCGCTCATTCTCGACACGAACGGCAACGGGAAGCGCGACGACTACGTGGAGCCGAACGCGCCAGTCGATCCCGCGAAGGACAAGCGCATCGCCGCCGGGCTCTACTCCGTGGCGCCGGCGCCGGACGGGTCGATCTGGGGGACGTCGTTAGGCTTTCCCGGCGGGATCGTGCGTCTGACGCCGGGGACGAATCCGCCGGCGACGGCCCTCGCCGAGTACTACGAACCCCCGTTCGGCAACCCGAAGGCGTCGGTGCAGGGCTTCTCGCCGCGCGGCGGGGACGTCGATCGCAACGGCGTGATGTGGGTCGCACTGGCGAGCGGTCACATGGCGAGCTTCGACCGCCGCAAGTGCAAGGGGCCGCTCAACGGTCCCACCGCGACAGGCCAGCATTGTCCCGAGGGCTGGACGCTGTATCAGGAGCCCATGCCGCAATTCAAGGGCGTGACGGAACCCGGCAGCGTCGAGGCGAGCTACTACACGTGGGTCGATCAGTTCGACGCGTCCGGCCTCGGCCGGAACACGCCGATCAACACGGGCAATGCGTCGGAGGGGCTGCTGGCGCTCAAGGACGGCAACTGGGTCGTGATGCGCGTGCCGTACCCGATGGGGTTCTACACGAAGTGGATGGACGGGCGGATCGATGACCCTAACGCGGGCTGGAAGGGCAGGGGTCTATGGACGACCATCAGCACGCGAGCGCCGTTCCACATGGAGGGCGGGAAGGGAACGACGAGCAAGGTGATGAAGTTCCAGCTACGGCCGGACCCGTTGGCGAGGTGAGGCTGGCGCTCAGCCTCGGCTATCCTGGGGGCTGCTTTGGCTCTTTCAGCGTGGCGAATCGTCCGCCCCGCAGGTCATGATGAAGTCGCGGCGTCGTTAGGTGACGGCCGGGCGGGCAGGACGTATCGAGCGTCCTGGCCGTGGGGCGTCGTGTTGATCGTCAGCCTGGTGGGCGCCATGGCCGCGCCTTGCCGTGGTCTCACGGCGCAGGCGCCGGATTCCACCGGCATGCCGTCCCTGGAATTGCTCGCGGAGGAGGCCGGACGCGCCAGCCGGCGTCACCCGATCCGCGCCGTCGCGCACGCGCTCCTCTGCGAACCCGCTCATCCGCTCGTCGATAGTGCGTCCCTCGCGGGCTGCGCCGCGCTGGACTCTGCCAGAGCAGCGGCGATCGTCGCCGCCTTTGCACGCGGCCTCGACGTGCCGGTGACCGGGACAGCGGGCGGTGACGCCGCACTGGAGCTCCCTGTCTGCCCGGAAGACCTCGACCGAGTGGCCGGGCCTCGCGTCCTGCTCGCCAGGGTCACGGCGCCGCTCGTGGGGATGCTCGACGGACGGTGGGAAGGACGGCTCACGGTGGAATTGCGCTGTCGATCACCCGCCGCCGGGAGCGGCGGAGGAATCAGGACGATGGGGAAGGAGTACCTCTATCAGTGGAGCGGCAGCGCGTGGCGGATGTACCAGCACTCGTGGTGGCGCGCCGAGCATTGAGGCGCAAACCGCAGCGCCGCGGCCGACGGTTTCTCTTCCGGTCGTGTTTGAAGAGCACTCTCGCGCAACGCAGACCAAAATTTCTGCGGTTCAGGGAGGCATCGCCATGGATACGGAATTCCCCCGGCGTCGTACCACGATAGGAGCCGCGAGCATGGTTGTGAGCCCGGCGCTGATGAGCGTCGGAGATCTCCTCCATCCAGCGGAGAGTTGGAACGCGGCCGCACAGGTCGCGATCATCGCAGAGTCCGGCTCGCGATGGTATGCAGCTCATCTCCTCCTGTTCGCCGGGATGCTCCTCTTTCTTCCCGGTATCCTCACGCTCACCGAGGCGGCGGCGAGTCGCAAACCCGCGATCGGCTTTGCCACGCGAGTTCTCATGCTCGCATCGGCCGCCGTGCTGTCGGCGGTGTTCGTGTTCGAGATGTTGCTTGGACGCTTCATCTCCGATGGCGCCGACGACGCGGCCGCAGTGGCGCTCATCGACACGTTTCAGTCGACCGCGATCTCCGGCGCGCTCCTGCCCGGTCTACTCGCGTTCTTCATCGGCGCCATGCTGACCGTCGTCTCGTTCGCATCCTCGACCGATCCATTTCGATGGCCGGCGCTCATTCTTGCACTTGGTGTCCTCCTGATCATGGGCGAGATCATCCTGGCTCAGGTCCTTCTCAGCCAGATCGGAAACATTCTCACCCTTATGGCAGGCATTCGGTTTTCCTGGTTGCTGCTCCCCGGTCGAGAAGGGGCGCGGGTCTAGCGGCGGGCGGAGTCGACTCGGATGACTCGACCCCGCCCCACCGACACTACTTCGCGGGATGCGATCCCCGGTGCGCATAGCTGCTCCGCACGGGAAGCATCACGTGCGCGATCGGCATCCCGGGAAACATCACGTACGGCCGCCATCCGACAGACCGCTCGACAGCAGCAACGTTCGTTAGCTGGCGCGGCGCGAAGGCCCAACCTACGCACTGACCGTATCGGAGACATCACCCCGGTCGCCAAAACGAGCGATGTAGTGCCACACCTTCTTCAGATCCTGAAGCTCATACTTCCCCGTTCCAGCAGCGTCGCCGAGGATTCTCGGCGTGAGATAACCATCGCGCGCAATGGTGATTCCAAGCTCGACGTACTCGCGTCCGCGAAACGACGGATGCTGCCGAAGCGTCTCGACGTCGAGAATAAAGCCGGGATGCCACTCGATGGAGCACGGCAGCCGACGCGCCAACGCCTCGACGTCCGTGTTGCGGTAGCAGGGATCGATCACGAGCGCCTCGACGTCACTCGCAAGACGCACCGGCCCGTGCACCTGCGCCTCAATATGGTCATCGAGCGGATCGTACCCGGCCTTCACAGCGTCGGCGATCAGCGACATTCTCGCGGCGACGCCAAAGCGTGTCGGCTTCTGCTGCGGCGCGATCACAATACAGCTTACGACAGTCAGCCACGATGTCGCGACCATCTTTCCCCTCATGAATGTCCTCGGCGGCTTACGTGGGGAGGTTGCGGATCCAGGGTGCCGCATAACGCCGTCAGCTTCAGGGCACGTTAGACGACATGGTCGTGATAGCGACCTGCGCCCGCGAGGGCTCCGAGGCCGATGAGACTAGTGCTGAGGACCGGACCGATCGGACTGCCGAGTGTCTGCGTGGCGATCAGGGCAGCGGCCAGAAAGCCGATCGAGGCGCCAACGCTCGTTCGGACGGCGGCGGAGCGTGGAATCCAGCGACGTGCGCTGGCGACAGCACCGCAACTTGAAGCACCCAAGAGCCCACCGACGACGCCACCGACGAACAATCCAGTCTTGCCGCCCGCGTTCCCGACGACGGAGCCGAGAACGCCGCCGAGGCCACCGAGAAAGCACGAGACGAGAAATAGCAGAAGTCGATGTCGCACGGAGGTACGGGTGTCGTCTAACGCCGGAATTGCGCTGCGGGCGAATCGCTCTCGCGGCCCGTGCTTGCAGGCGAGAGTCGGCCAAGCGACGAGACCGCGAATCCAGCCGCGTTACTCACTCGATGAGTCAAGCCCCGCAGGCGCGAACACTGTACGCGGCTCGCTCACGGCCTGCTCGTCAGTACTCTGCAAACATCCGCTGGATCTGTGTGAGATCCGTCGTTCTCGTGAGCGCGAGCATGAGCAGGATGCGCGCCTTCTGTGGGTTGAGGTTGTCGGCCGGAATCATGCCCAAGCGGTCAAGCTCGTCGCTGGCGGTGACGCGGCCGTTCCCGACGCGACTGGCGCGCACGAGCACGGGTCTGGAAGCAGCGGGAGACGCGAGGGCCGTCCGAATTGCCGACTTATCAAGGCTGTTGATATCGCCGGCGCCGGTGCCCGCGAAGACGATGCCCTGGACGCCGCTGCCCATGAGGGCTCGAAGGACGGTGGTGCTTGGCTGAATGTACGAATACACGATCTCCACCTTAGGGAGTTGCTTGATTTCGCTAACATCGAACTCGGAGTTGACCGTGTGCCTTCTGGTCGAGCTGCGGTAGAAGCTCACCTTGTCGTCGTCGACGTAGCCCAGGAAGCCGAGTTCCGGCGCACGGAATGTCTCGAGTCGGTGGGTATCGGTCTTCGTGGCATCCCGCGCCCCGTTGATTTCATCGTTCAACACAATCAAGACGCCCTTCCCACGCGCCTCTGGCGCCACCGCGGTGCGGACCGCATTGAGCAGGTTGAGCGGGCCGTCTGCGCTGATTGCCGTGGCCGGGCGCATCGCACCGACGAGGACAACGGGCCGGTCGTGCTTGATCGTGAGGTTGAGAAAATACGCCGTTTCCTCGAGTGTGTTTGTCCCATGGGTCACCACGATCCCGGCAACCGTCGAGTCTTTGGCGAAGATCTCATTGATGCGGTTGGCGAGCGTGAGCCAGTTGTCGAGCGTGATATCATAGCTCGGGACGTTGGCGATCTGCTCGACCTTCACATGTGCGACTTGCCCGAGCTGCGGAACGGAGCGGACGATCTCTTCGCCGGTCAGTGCGCCACTCTTGTAATTCGACAAATCCGTCGGGGACGTGCCTCTTCCCGCAATCGTGCCCCCAGTGGCCAGCACCCAGATCAGCGGCAATGTCTTGCCACGGGCCTCCTGAGCTGAGCAAGGCGCAGCCGCGGCTGAAAGGATTAGCGCAACTGACCAAACATCCCGACCGCCGAGCGAACCAACAACGAAGCCCAGCACGCGCATCGTCATTCCGATCGGCCGCGGTCCCGGCGGAGGCGGAGGCGCGCCGAGCTCGCGCTCGATGGCGTAGTCGAGGCGAAGGCAGTCGGGAAAGTCGCGACGCGACAGGCGCGGTCGTTGAAGCATGGCTCATCACCTCTTCAGCTTCGCCCGCAGCTCGTCGAAGAAGCTCTGCACCACCACGAGCGTCGGCGTCCCCGCCATGTCCCCCCAACTATTGTCTCGCACCATGAGAAACCGCTGGTCATCAGGCGTGATCGCAAACGTGCCCCTAACCAGCGATCCCGCGCGGACTCCGTCTGGTATCGCGAATAAGACGCGGGGTGGTTCGGCTGAAAAGGGCGGACCCGGATGGATCCTCACTTGATTCATCTTCCCGCCGGCGACGTAGAACAGCTCGCGCCCGTTGTGCGCCCAGAGCGGTGCACTGCCACCGCCGCTCGAGACTTGCCACTTGCCGCCGTTCACATCGGGAAACGGCCGGACGAACACCTCATTCGCGCCCTGCTCGTTCGACACGTACGCGAGCCAATGAGAATCCGGCGACAGCGCCGCGCCCCTCTCGTCGTATCCCGTCGCCACGATACCGCGCGCCAGGCTGTCCACTCCCGGGCGCGCCGCGAGAATCTCCCCCTGTGCCGAAGCCCCGGTCGGCTTGGTTGCGCCGAGCACGATCCACCGACCGTCAGGACTCCGGAACGCGTCAGTCGGACCATCGTTTCCCCAGACAAGCCTGGGTTCGCCGGTGCCGTCAGCGGCCTGCTCCCAGACGCTGAACCGGTTCACCGGCCGAGTCGAATCGGTCGAGATGGGCCGGTCCGAGAGAAACGTGACGGTTCGCCCGTCGGGCGTCCACGCAGGCGATCGGTCCGCACCGGGGTAATGCGTGAGCCGTGACACCGGCCCTGTGGGTACCTGCTTTATCCAGATATCAGTGCCAAGATCAGTCAGCAGGGTGAGCGCGATGCGCCGTCCGTCCGGCGACAGTGCGAGTCCCCAGTCAGTCTCCATCAACCCGCTGTACGTGCCCCCCGTATTCAGCTGCCACGTGGAGTCCACCGGCTCGACGCGCCCGGTGCGATCCACCCAGACGACGACCGCATTCGGCACTGGGCCAGGCGCGAATTCCGAGCGACCCAGCAGGTAATACGCGGTCCCTTCGTCCGAGATCAAGAATCCCGGAGCCTGAATCCCGTCCAGAACAGGCACCGGCCGCCCGGTAGGGGCAAGCGCCGCGTTGTCCCACGGCGCGGCCATGAGAGTGCCAGCGCTGGTCAGGTACAGCACGTGTCCGGTGGGGACGTACCAGGCGCCGATGGCGTCGTCGAAGAGCGCGCGAACGGTATCTCGGCGCGCGTCGTACACGTACACGCGGCTCGGACGACAGCTGACAGGTCCCACGCACTGGGTGAGATGGGCCGTGAACAGGATGCCGCGCGAGGAAGGAAGCGGCGTGGGTAACCACGGGAAGCGCCCGCCAATCGTCGCGGCCGAGACGATCACCTTCGATGCGGCGTCTCCGGAACCGAGGCGGCGGAGCGTGCGGGTCGGGGCGTCGTAGTAAACAATCGAACCGTCGTCCAGCCACGCTCCGCGGTTGAAGGTCGCGTCGACGGAGTCCGCGAGCTTGAGGGACGCTCCGCCCGAGCTCGGGATTCGCCGCAGTTGTCCGTTGGCGACGAATCCGATCCACGCTCCGTCGGGGGAGAAAAACGGTCCCGAGCCACCTTCCGTGCCGGCCAGCGGCCTCGCGACGACTTCGTCGCGGCGCTTGAGGTAGAGTTGGCCGAGTCCCGTCAGCGGACTGCGGAATACCAATGACGCTCCGTCGGGTGAGAGCGCCGCCTCGACCCCGAACGTAATTCCATCAAGGGCACCGGGCGCGCCGAGCGTAGTCGGATAGCGAGCGACGGACGTCGTTCGACTTGGGCGAATCCAGCTCCAGGCGGCCAGCGCAATGGTCAGCAGGGTTACGGCGATCAAGGCGAGCAGGGCGACCCGACGGGACGCCAGACCTGCGTCGCCGACGGTCTTGGCGGTCGCGACGGGCGAGGTGAAGGCCGGATTGCGGAGCGCTTCGGCGAACGCCTTCGCGCTGTCAAAACGGTCCGCCGGTAGCTTCTCCAATGCCGTCGCGACCGCTGCCGCGACGTGCGGCGGCACCGCCTTGCGCAACTCTCTGACCGGCCGGGCCACGTCGGTCACGATCTTCATGATGATCATCTGCGCCGACGAGCCGGTGTGCGGGGGTTCACCCGTTAGCGCTTCGTACAGTACGGAGCCAAGTGAGTAGATGTCCGAGCGGTTGGTGAAGTGCTTGTCCGCGGTCGCCTGCTCGGGCGACATGTAGTGCGGCGTGCCCAACGACAAGCCCGTCTCCGTCATCCGGCCGCCAGCCGCCGCGCTCACTGCCAGCGCAATGCCAAAGTCCGCGACGATCGCGCGGCCGTTGCGCAAGAGAATGTTTTCGGGCTTGATGTCCCGATGAATTACACCTTGCTCATGCGCGTACTGCAATGCGTCCGCTACCTCGGTGGCAATGTTCACCGCCTCGGCGATGCCGAGCTGCGTCTCGCGATCGAGCTTCTCCCTGAGTGTTTCCCCTTGTATGTACGGCATGACGTAATACAAGAACTCCATGCTGCCGCCGTGTGCCGCTGCCGTGCTGCCACTGTCATATAACGGCAGAATGTGCGGGTGCTGGAGTTGGGCCGTGGTCTTGATCTCCTGCACGAACCGGTCGGCGCCGAGCACGGCGGCGAGTTCGGGCCGCAGCACCTTCAGCGCAACCTTGCGGTCGTGCTTCAGGTCCTCGGCAAGATAGACCGTGGCCATGCCGCCTTCGCCGAGTCGGCGCTCGATGCGGTAGCGGTCGGCGAGGGCAGTGGAGAGGTGCTCGGTGTTTTCAGCCATGCGCTTCGCCGTTCAGCCTGCAGCGTGACACTGCGTTGTGGCCCGGGCCTACTCGTTGGGTGACGAGAAACTCAATTCGGATAGGAATTCCGGTCCACCGCGCCAAAGTACGCCTCGCTCCGGAGGCCGTCCAGACAAGTCGGCTCTACGCATCCGCGTCGCCCAACGGTCGAATAATGAGGATCTCCTCTTGTCGTTGCCATCTCCTCGAACATATCTGCGAGCCCTGCCGACATGTACGTACCAACTCGAGGCCTTGCGTTCAGATTGAGACCGCGGAGCTCTGCGACGAAGTAGTCTCGGTTGTCCTCGCGCAGGCACATCGCTGCGCCATCATCGCGCGAATTGAGTTCGAAGGTAGTCGGCATAGAATAGATGCCTGAGTGCTGCCTAACGCC
>Ga0070669_100001749_pt1 | contig 15646 bp, 13 predicted proteins | sample KBSS53metaG_FD_64680 | JGI IMG/M metagenome (GOLD analysis project Ga0070669, IMG submission 64680) | Switchgrass rhizosphere microbial communities from Kellogg Biological Station, Michigan, USA - KBS S5-3 metaG | ecosystem: Host-associated > Plants > Roots > Rhizosphere > Soil ... | reverse complement strand
GACCGCCAGCTGCCCGACAAGGCCATCGACGTCATCGACGAGGCCTCGTCCCGTACCCGCCTGATGGCGCTGACGCCGCCCGCCGAGCTCAAGGAAATCGAGAAGGAGCTGGAGCGGGTGCGGCGCGAGAAGGACATGTACCTGGAGGCGCAGGAGTTCGAGAAGGCCGCCTCCCTCCGTGAGAAGGAGAAGATCCTCCAGCATCGCGAAGAAGAGATGAAGCGGGAGTGGGAGCGGACCAAGGGTAAGGGCGTGCAGCAGGTCGGCGAGGTGGACATCGAGTTCATCGTCTCTCGCTGGACCGGCATTCCGTTGGCCAAGCTCGAGGAGAAGGAATCCCAGAAGCTGGCCCGCATGGAGGACGCGCTGCACGGCCGGATCATCGGCCAGGACGACGCCGTCAAGGCGGTGGCCCGCGCCATCCGCCGCTCGCGCGCCGGCCTCAAGGACGCCAAGCGTCCGGTGGGCTCGTTCGTGTTCCTCGGACCGACCGGTGTCGGCAAGACCGAGCTGGCTCGGGCGCTGGCGGAGTACCTGTTCGGCGACGAGAACGCACTGATCCGCGTGGACATGTCGGAGTACATGGAGAAGTTCTCCGTGTCCCGTCTGCTCGGCGCGCCTCCCGGCTACGTGGGCTACGAAGAAGGCGGGTTCCTGACCGAGAAGGTGCGGCGTCGGCCGTACTCGGTGGTGCTCTTCGACGAGATCGAGAAGGCGCACCCCGACGTGTTCAACATGCTGCTGCAGGTGCTCGACGATGGCCGGCTGAGCGACTCGCTGGGCCACGTGGTGGACTTCAAGAACACCATCCTGATCATGACGTCGAACCTGGGCACCAGCCTGATCGGCAAGCGCACGTCGCCCGGCTTCCTGGCCGAGTCCGACGAGCAGTCCTACGAGAAGATGAAAGACCGCGTGATGGACGAGATGAAGCGCGCCTTCCGGCCGGAGTTTCTCAACCGGATCGACGACATCATCGTCTTCCACTCGCTGTCCGAGCAGCACATCAAGAGCATCATTCGCCTGATGACCACGCGCATCAACAAGCAGCTGACGGAGAAGGGCATCGAGCTCGTGCTCACGCCGGCGGCGGAGAACGCGCTCGTGGAAAAGGGCTACGATCCGACCTACGGTGCCCGGCAGCTTCGCCGGACGATCCAGAAACACATCGAGGATCCGCTGGCGGAGGCGATCGTCCGCGGCCAGCTCGTCGACAGCGCGCGTATCGAGGTCGACGTGGAAGGGGGCACCTTCGTATTCCGCGAAGCGCAGCCCCTGGCCGCCGATGCCCCTCTCGAGCTGGCCGAGCACTGAACCGACCACCCGCGAGGGCCTGACGGCTCGGTGACGGCAGCAGGGCGGGTATGCCGCGCATTCGTCATTGTTGTGGTCGTGGCCCTGCTGCCCACGCTGGCGGCTGGGCAGGACCGTCCTGGTCAGGCCGCTCCCCCAGGCCCGGGCGCCCGACCGATCCTCATCCGTGAGCTCGCGGTCCAGGGCAACCGCCGCGTCCAGGAAGCCCTGATCCTGGGGCGGATCCGCTCGGTGGTGGGTGTGCCCTTCAACCCCTCGCAGGCCTCCGACGACGTCCGATCCATCTTCACGCTCGGATTCTTCGACGACGTCCAGCTCAAGGTCGAGGATTTCGAGGGCGGCGTGAAGCTGACGTTCGTGGTCATGGAGCGGCCGTTCGTGCGGGACGTGGAGTTCATCGGCAACAGCAAGCTCGACACCACGGCGCTGCAGGAAAAGATCGATCTCAAGCTGGGCAGCGTCTACAACCCGGTGGACGTGGAGCGCGCCAAGGAGAAGATCAAGGACGCCTACGAGGACGAGGGCTACTTCGAGGTGCAGATCAGCTCGGCCGTCGAGAAGTTCGGGGACGGCGACGTGAAGGTGATCTTCACGGTGAACGAGGGCCGCCGGATCACCATCGAGAAGATCGCGTTCCGAGGCAACAAGGGCCTGACCGACAGCCAGATCAAGGACGTGATGATCACCAAGGAGCGCCAGCTGTTCATCCTCCGGGGCACCGTCCAGCGCCAGAAGCTGGAGGAGGATGTCGAGCGCATCGTGGGACTCTACCAGGATCACGGCTACGTGCAGATGCGGGTGGAGCGGTACGACACCTCGGTGAACCGGGAGACGGCCCGGGTCACGGTCACCATCGATATCGTGGAAGGGGCCCAGTACCGGGTCGGCACGATCAAGCTCACCGGGCTCAACCTGTTCCCCGAGGCCGAGGTCCGCCGCCAGCTTCGCTTCAAGACGGGAGACGTCTTCTCGCGCTCCGAGCTGCGCGACACCACCCGCGGGATCACCGACCTCTACAGCACGATCGGCCACGCCTCGGCCGAGGTGATTCCGCGCACCGACCAGCAGCCGGCCACCCTGACGATGGACGTGACCATCGAGGTGAACGAGGGCCCCGAGGTGTACGTCGAGCGGATCAACATCAGCGGCAACACCCGCAGCGAGGACCGGATCCTCCGCCGCGAGATCCCGTTCGTGGAGGGTGACCTCTTCACGCTGCAGCAGCTGCAGCGGGCGCGCCAGCGCCTCGTCAACCTGGGCTATTTCGAGAGTGTCAACGTCGAGACGCAGCCCGGGACCGACAAGACGCGTATCATCGTGAACGTGGAAGTCACCGAGCGGCCGACCGGCGTCTTCTCGATCGGCGGTGGTTACTCGTCGGTGGACAGCTTCGTCGGTACCCTCGACATCTCCCAGAACAACTTCCTGGGCCGGGGCTGGCAGGTGGCGCTACGGATCCGGGCCGGCGGCACCAGCCAGCAGGGCACCATCAGCTTCACCGAGCCCTGGCTGTTCGACCGACCGCTCTCGGCCGGCTTCGATCTGTTCAGCATCAAGCGTGACTACACCGACTACGACTACCAGTCGATCGGCGGTGACGTCCGGATGAGCCATCCCTTCCAGGAATACTGGCGCGGGTCGGTCACCTACCGACTGACCCAGGACGAGATCAGCAACATCCGGAACGTCGGCGATCCGCTGCTCGAGGAGCAGAAGGGCACCACGATCACCTCGGCCATCACGTTCGGTCTGACCCGCGACAGCCGGGACAATGTCCAGATTCCGACCCGGGGCGGCGTCACGCAGCTCACCGTCGACTTCGCGGGCCTGGGCGGCGATTCCAAATGGGTGAAGACGACCGCCTCCACCACCTACTTCTATCCGGTCTGGCTGAACCACATCGTGTCCGGCCGGCTGGAGGGGGGCTGGCTCGCGGCTTGGTCGTCGGAGCCGCTTCCGATCTCCGAACGCTTCTATCTGGGTGGCCCGAATACGATCCGGAGCTTCAAGTTCCGGCAGGTCTCTCCGGTGGACGAGTTCGGCACCAAGATCGGCGGCAACGGCGAGGTGTTGGGAAACGCCGAGTACATCGTGCCGCTGCCCTTCAACTTCCGGGTGGCGGCCTTCTTCGACGTCGGCAACGTGTACGGCTTCACCACGCCGTTCGACATCACCGACCTGCGGTACGCCGCCGGCCCCGGCATTCGGTGGGCGTCCCCCTTCGGGCCGATCCGGGTGGACTATGGCGTCAACCTCAATCCCCGAAAGGGTGATTCGTTCGGCGAGGTCCAGTTTTCGATGGGCGCGCCTTTCTGAGGAGGGCTGTGATGAAGCTTTGGGTGAGTGCAGTGGTGGTGGCCATCGTCCTGACCGTGTGCGCTGCGAGTACTCGGGCCCAGGCCCCGGCGCCGGCCCCAGCTCCGGCCGCGGCCGCGGCGACGCCGGCGCCCAACGGCCTGCAGCGCATCGCGTACATCGATGTCCAGCGGGTGCTGGCGCGCTCGGCGGCCGGTGTGGCGGCCCGCGAGCAGCTCGAGCGCGACAAGGCGGCGATGCAGAAAGAGATGGACGGCAAGCGGACCGAGCTGGAGAAGCTGCGTGACGAGATGGAAAAGAAGGGGGCGCTGCTCACGCCCGACGCGCGCCGCGACAAGCAGGAGCAGTTCGAGCGCAAGCGGCGCGACGCCGCCCGCCTGGCTGACGACTTCCAGAAGGAGCTGGAGAAGAAGGAATCCGGTCTGCTCCAGAAGGTCCTGCAGGACGTCTCGGGGGTGATCGAGCGCGTGGCCAAAGAGAAGAACTACTATCTCGTCGTCGAGAAGCGTGGCGCGGGGGTTCTCTATGGCTCGACCGAAGCCGACCTCACCGACGAGATCATCCGCCAGTTCGATCGCGAGGCCCCCAAGCAAGCACCAGCGGCGCCGAAGAAACCGTAGCGACCATGGCTAGAGCCGGGTTCACGCTCGGCGAGCTCGCGGAGGTCCTCCACGCCCGGCTCGATGGTGATCCGGGCCGCGTCGTCACCGGGGTGGCGCCGCTGGAGAGCGCCGAGCCCCATCAGATCTCGTTCCTCACCGATCTCCGCTACCGCAGCGCGGCCGATGCGTCACGGGCCGGCGCCTTCCTGGCCCCGCGGGACGTGAGAAATTTGCCGGCGCCCACCCTCGGCTGCGATGCGCCTCAGCAGGCGCTCATCGAGCTGCTGCGGCTGTTTCACCCGCCGGTGCCCACGCCCGCGGGTGTCGATCGCACGGCGGTGGTGGCGCCGGAGGCGCGGATCGATCCGAGCGCAACGGTGGGACCCCTGTGCGTGGTGGAGGGCCGGGCGGTGATCGGTGCCCGGGTCAGGCTGCACGCGCTGGTCCACGTGGGGGCGGGGGTGGAGATCGGCGACGACTCGGTGCTGTACCCGCACGTGAGTCTGAGAGAGGGCGTGCGGCTGGGGCGCCGGGTGATCATCCACGCCGGCGCGGTGCTCGGGGCCGACGGCTTCGGTTTTGCGTTCGACGGCGCGGCCCATCGTAAGATTCCACAGGTGGGTGGTGTGCTGATCGAGGACGACGTCGAGATCGGCGCCAATACCACGATCGACCGCGCCACCTTCGGCGACACGATCGTGCGGCGCGGGACCAAGATCGACAACCTGGTGCAGATCGGCCACAACGTGCTCGTCGGCGAGCACTCTTTGCTGGTAGCCCAGGCCGGCGTCTCGGGCTCCTCGAGGCTCGGGCGCGGCGTGATCCTGGCCGGGCAGGTGGGCGTCGCCGATCACGTGACGATCGGCGATGGCGTGATCGTCGGGGCTCAGGCCGGTGTGCCGTCCGACCTCGCGGCGGGCGACAAGGTGCTGGGCACGCCGGCCCGGCCCATACTCCAGGCCAAGCGGATCATGGTCGCCGAGCTGCGGCTACCCGAGCTGCTGCAGCGCGTGCGCGCGCTCGAGCACAAGCTGGAGCGGTTGACCGCGCAGCTCGAAGGAGGGCACACGGGCGATGGGCCAGCCTGAGACGGCCATCCATCCCACGGCCATCGTGGATCCGCACGCTCGCGTGGGCGCGCGGGTTCGCATCGGCGCCTACTCGGTGGTGGGCGGCGGGGCGGTGCTGGAGGACGACGTCGAGCTGGGCCATCACGTCGTCCTCGAAGGACGCGTGTTGCTCGGCCCCCGCGTGCGGATCGGCCACGGCAGCATCCTGGGTGGGGTCCCCCAGGATCTCAAGTTCAAGGAGACGACGCCCTCGGGAGTCCGCATCGGGGCCGGCACGGTGCTGCGCGAGCACGTGACCGTGCATCGCGCGACCACGCCCGAGGGCTGGACCGAGATCGGACGCGAGGGGCTGCTCATGGGGCTCAGCCACGTCGCCCACGACTGCCGCCTGGGCGACCACGTCATCGTGATCAACTACGCAGGGATCACCGGCCACTGCCAGATCGGGGACCGCGCCACCGTGGGCGGCCTCACCGGGATGGTGCCGTTCACGCGGGTCGGCGCGTGCGCCTACATCGGTGGCCTGGCCAAGGTGAACGCCGACGTACCGCCGTACATGCTGGTGGATGGACAGCCGGCCACGGTCCGCGCGGTGAATGTGATCGGGCTGCGCCGGGCCGGGATGCCGCCCGACGAGCGCCGGGCGCTGCAGGACGCCTATCGTCTGCTGTTCCGCAGCGGCCTGGCCACGGCGCGGGCACTGGAGCGGATCCGCGACGAGGTGCCGTCGGCTCCGCCCGTGACGGTGCTGCTGGAGTTCATCGAGGCCGCGACCCGTCACGGGATCTGCGGCGCGCCCCGCACGCCCGAGCCGGATCCGCAGTCCGATTCCGAGGAGGTGAACGCCTGATGCCGAATGGAGAGCGTCTGCGGGCCGGGGTGGTGGGCACCGGCCACATGGGGCAGTACCACGTCCTGGTCTACGCCGAGCTGGCCGACGCCGAGCTGGTGGGCGTGGCCGACATCGACACCGACCGGGCGAAGTCGGTGGCCAGCCGCTACGAGACCGAGGCCTTCGGCGATCACCGCGACCTGATCGGCCGGGTCGACGTGGCCAGCGTGGCGGTTCCGACCGAGCAGCACTTCCACGTGGCGCGCGATCTGCTGGAAGCCGGCATCAGCGTCCTGGTCGAGAAGCCGATGACGCCCACGCTGGAGGAGGCGCGCGAGCTGTTCGCGGTCTCCCAGCGCTGTGGCGCCATCCTGCACGTCGGCCACGTCGAGCGCTTCAACGGCGCGGTGGACGAGCTCAAGCAGATCGTGTCGTCGCCCATCCTGGTGGAGTCCCGCCGCCTCGGCCCGTTCGTGCCGCGCGTGCAGAAGGACACCGTCGTGATGGATCTCATGATCCACGACATCGACATCGTGCTGAACCTGATCGACTCCAAGCCGGTGCAGCTGGCCGCGCAGGGGGCCTCGGTGCACACCGAGGTCGCCGACGTGGCCACCGTGCAGATCCGCTTCGCCAGCGGGGCGGTGGCGACGATCACCGCCAGCCGGGCCACCGAGGAGAAGATCCGCACGCTGGCCATCACGCAGCCCGACGCCTACATCGTGCTCGACTACACCGAGCAGGACATCCACATCTACCGCCGGGCGGCCCAGGAGTACACGATGAACCGGGGGACGATCCGCTACCGGCGGGCGTCGTTCGTCGAGCACCTCAAGGTTCATCGCGACAACCCGCTCAAGCTGGAGATCCAGCATCTGCTCGGCGCGACGCGCCGCCGCCGGGCGGGGGAGCGCGTGACGCTGGCCCAGCCGGACGACCTCCGCTCGCTGGCCATGGCGCTGGAGATCGAGCGGATGATCCGGGACGGCGTCGCCGAGGTCACCTGGCGCGAGCCCGTTCCGTGATCGTCCGATGCGCTCGCTCGGTCTGATGTGTGGCGCCGGCCCGTTGCCGGCGCGGATGGCGATCGAGGCGACACGGCTGGGCTGGCGCATCGTCGCCTTCACCTTCCCCGGCGCCACCGAGCCCGCGGGCTGGGCGGAGGTGGTGATCCCCTCGCGCATCGAGGCGATGAACCCGGTGCTGGAGGCGCTGGCCCGCGAAAAGATCGCCGGGATGCTCTTCTCCGGCAAGTTCTGGATGGGTGATCTGCTCGGCGCAGCGGCGGCGGACGCCGCCCACACGAAGATGGCCGCGCGGGCCGGGGCGCTGCTCGACGACAACATCACCCGGGTCATCGTGGAGACCCTGACCGCCTTCGGCGTCGAGCTGCTGGACCAGCGCCCGTTCTTCGGCGACTGGCTGGAGCCCGCCGGCTGCTGCTCGCGCCGGGCGCCGACCGATGCCGAATGGGCCGACGTCCGTCGCGGGCTGGCCGTCACCCGGCTCATGGCCGGTGCCCAGATCGGACAGGCGGTCGTCGTGCGGCGCGGCGTGGTGAGCGCGGTGGAGGCGATCGAAGGCACCACCGAGGCGATCCGGCGCGGCACCGCGCTCGGCGGGCCGGGCGCGGTCGTCGTGAAGGGCGTGGCGCCGACCCACGACTTCCGCTTCGACACTCCCGGCATCGGCCCCGACACGCTCGACGCGGCCATCGCCGGCGGCGCGGCGGTGGTGGCCATCGAGGCGGGTCGCGTGGCGATCATCGATCGCGCGGCGGTGGTGGCGCGCGCCGACGCCGCCGGGCTGGCGCTCGTGAGCGTGGATGCCGCGGAGTGACGCTGCGCCGATCATGATCGTCGCCGGGGAGGCGTCCGGCGATCTTCACGGCGCCACCCTGTGTCGCGCGCTCCGGACGCTGGCGCCCGGGCGGCGCCTCGTCGGCATGGGCGGCGAGCGCATGGCCGCGGCCGGCGTCGAGCGGGCGGCCGACGTGACCGCGGCTGCCATCATCGGCGGGACCGAGGCGCTCGGCCCGCTGCCCACGCTCTTCCGCGCGTGGCGCCGGCTGACGGCCGTGCTACACGGCGACAGTCGCCCCGCTGTCGTCGTGGTGATCGACTTTCCCGAGTTCAATCTGCGGCTGGCCCGCGTGGCCCGCCGTGCCGGCATCCCGGTGGTGTACTTCATCCCGCCCCAGGTGTGGGCGTGGCGCCCCTGGCGGATCCGCGCGATCCACCGCCGGGTGTCCCGCGTGCTGGCGGTGCTCCCCTTCGAGGTCGCGCTCTACGAGGCGGCCGACATCCCGGTGACGTTCGTCGGCCACCCGGTCCTCGACGCCGTCGCCGACGCGCCATCGCGCGATGCGGCGCGCGAGCGGCTGGGACTGCCGCCCGAGGCCACCGTCCTGGGGCTGCTGCCGGGCAGTCGCGCCCAGGAGATCGCGCACACGCTGCCAGTCCTGCGCGAGGCCGCGGCCCGCATCGTGGCCACGCGCCCCGGCGCTCGCGTCGTCCTCGCGCTGGCGCCATCGGTCGATCGTGCGCTCGTCGAGCGGCTGACCGCCGGGACGCCGCCGGTGACGATCGTGCCCGACGCCCACGCGGTCATGCGCGCCGCCGATCTGCTGCTGGTGACCTCGGGGACGGCGACGCTGGAGGCGGCCCTGCTGGGCACGCCGATGATCGTGTGCTATCGGTTCTCGCGCCTGAGCGAGGCGTGGGTGCGCTTGCTCGTGCGCGTGCCGTGGATCAGCCTCGTCAACATCACGCTGGGCCGGGCCGTGGTACCCGAGATCTACCAGCGGGCGTTCACCGCCGAGCACGTGGCTGCCGAGGCCGAGCGTCTGCTGGCCACGCCGGCGGCGCTCGCCGCGCAGCGCCAGGCGTTCGCCGAGCTGCGCGGCCTGCTGGGCGAGCCGGGGGTCGGCGAGCGCGCCGCCCACCACGTCCTGGCGCTGGCGCAATGCTGAGGCTGGGACCGCCGCTGGCGGCGACGGCGGTACGGGCGCTGGGAGCGACGCTGCGGATCAGCGATCAGGGCGTCGAGGCGCTCGAGCCGCTGTGGGCGGCGCGCCGGCCGCTGATCTACGCGGTCTGGCACGGACGCATTCTCATGGTGCCCTGGCTCAACGTGCAGCTGCGGCGTACGCACGGCGCGCGGCTGGCGCGCGTGCTGGCCAGCCGCTCGCGGGACGGCGAGATGGTGGCGCGCTGGGTCCAGCGCTTCGGCCTCGCGGTGGTGCGCGGCTCGTCGTCGCGGGGCGGCGCGGCGGCGCTGCGCGCGCTGGCCGCCGCGGTGCAGGCCGGCGAGGACGTGGCGGTGGTCCCCGACGGGCCACGCGGCCCGGCCGAGCGGCTGCAGCCCGGGGTCGTCGCCCTGGCTGCGCTGACCGGCGCGCCGATCGTGCCGTTCGGCTTCTCCGCGCATCCCGCCCGGCGGCTGCACTCGTGGGATCGCTTCCTGGTCCCGCTGCCCTTCGCCCGCGCGGCGGTGGTGTTCGGCACCGCGGCGCTGGTGTCGCGAGAGGCGGACCGTGAAACGGTGCGGGCCGATCTCGAGCGCGCGCTCCAGGACGTGACCGCGCGGGCCGATCGGTTGGTGGGCGCGTGATCTACCCGCTGTACACGCTGGCGTTCGCCGCGGCCGTCACCGGCTATGCGCCGGTCGCGGTGCTGCGCCAGATCGTGCGTGGCGTTCCGGTCAACCTGCGCGAGCGCCTGGGCCTGCGCGGGCATCAGCCGCCGCCGGCCCCGTGCGGGTGGATCCACGCCGTGTCGGTCGGCGAGGCCATCGCCGCCGCACCGCTCCTGGAGGGGCTGCGGCGGCGCTGGCCCGCGCTGCCGCTCGTCGTGTCCACGGTGACCGAGACGGGCGCACGCGTGGTGCGGGAGCGGTTCGCGGGGCTGGCCAGCCATCGCTATCTGCCACTCGATTTTCCCGGCGCGGCGCGGCGGGTCATCGCCTCGATCCGCCCGGCCTTCTTCGTCGGCATGGAGACCGAGCTGTGGCCCAATCTGCTCCGCGCGCTGGCCGCCGGCGGCGTGCCGGCGATGGTGGCCAACGGGCGTCTGTCCGATCGCTCCTTCCGCCGCTACCGGCTCGTGCGGGGCGCGATGCGGCGGATGCTGACCGACGTGACCGTCTTCGGCATGCAGTCCGACGAGGACGCGCGCCGGATGATCGCGCTGGGGGCCACGCCGGAGCGCGTCGTGGTCACCGGCAATCTCAAGCACGAGGCGCCGCCCGATCCGGCCGGCGCCGCCGACCTCTGGCGCCGGCTGGCCGGTCTGGCCCAGCAGCAGCCGGTGTGGATCGCGGGCAGCACGCATCGCGGCGAGGAGAGCACAGTGCTCGACGCCCACGCGGCCGCGCGGGCCGTGCGGCCCGATCTGGCGCTGGTCATCGCGCCGCGCCACCCCGAGCGCGTCGGCGAGGTGATCAGCCTGGTGACGGCGCGAGGCTTCATGGCGATCCGGCGCAGCGAGCTGCCGGGGCGCGCCCTCGATCCGGCCGCCACCGTCATCGTGCTCGACACCGTTGGAGAGCTGGCTCAGCTCTATTCGATCGCGGACGTGGTCTTCGTCGGCGGCAGCCTGGCGCCGTTCGGCGGCCACAACATGCTCGAGCCGGCCACCCGCGCCAAGCCCGTGCTGTTCGGACCGCACACGACGAACTTTCGCGACGCCGCGGCGCTGCTGCTGGACAGCGGTGGCGCCCGGCTCGTGCACGACAGCCGCGAGCTCGGCGAGGAGCTGCTCCGGCTCCTCAGCGATCCCGACCTGCGCGCCCGGCGCGGCGAGGCCGGCCACGCCGCGGTGGCCGCGCGCCACGGCGCCGTGGGCCTGACGCTCGATCTCATCGCGCGCTACCTGCATCCGGAGGCCGCGGCGTGACCGCGCGACAGCGGCTGCTGGACGGCTGGGAGCGGGGCTTCGGTACGGGCACCGACACGCTGCTCACCGCGGTGGCCGGGAGCTATCGCGGGCTGCTGGGCGCCCGCGAGTGGATGTACGCGCGTGGGTTCCTGGCCTCGCGCTCGCTCGACATCCCGGTGATCTCGATCGGCAACCTCACCGTCGGCGGCACCGGCAAGACCCCCGCGGTGGAGCTGGCGGTCCGCACGCTCGCCGATCTGGGCCACCGGCCCGGTGTGGTCAGCCGCGGCTACGGCCGCCGGGGCGGCGGGCTGCAGGTCGTCGCCGACGCGGCGTCGATCCGTCTCGACGCCGAGGAGGCCGGCGACGAGCCATTCCTCCTCGCGCGCCGGCTGCCCCGCGTTCCGGTGGTCGTGGGCGCCAATCGCTACGAGGCGGGGCGGCTGGCGCGCGCGCGCTTCGGCGTGAGCGCCATCGTGCTCGACGATGGCTTCCAGCACCGCACCGTGCACAAGGATCTGGAAATCGTGATGGCCCGCGCCGCCGCACCCTGGGGCAACGGCCGGCTGCTGCCCGGCGGTCCGCTGCGCGAGCCGCTGAGGGGACTCCGCCGTGCCCACCTCGTGGTCGCCACCGGCGCGCACCAGGCCGCCGAGGCCTCCGACATTGCCCTGGCGCTGGCGCGCCACGCCCCGGGTGTGCCGCTGGTGACGGCCATGCACGTGGCAACCGAGTGCTTCGAAGCCGGCGCGATGCGGTTCGTGCCGCTGAGCGCGCTGGACGGCGCGCGGCTGCTCGCCTTCGCCGGCATCGCCTCGCCGGCGGGCTTCCGTCGAACCCTGGGCGAATCTCGCGTGGCCCTGACCGGCTTCCAGGAATTCCGCGATCATCACTGGTACTCGCGCGAGGATCTGGCGCGCCTGGAGAGTCAGGCCGCCAGCGGCGGCGCCGACGGACTGGTGACGACCGAGAAGGACTGGGTCCGCCTGCGCCGCCTGCCCCCGCTGCGCCGGCCGCTGTACGTGCTCAGCGTGCGGCTTCAGCTCACGTCCGGTGAAGCGGCGTGGCGTGATGCCTTCGCCCGCCTGCGCCCGCGATGAACCTCCTGGTCCGGCTGCCCAACTGGCTCGGCGACACGGTGATGGCGGTGCCGGTCCTCGCCTCGCTACGTGCGGCCTGGCCGCAGGCACGTGTCCTGGCGGCCGGGCCGTGGGCCTCGCTCCTGGCCGGGCAGGGCCTGGCCGACGTCCTGCTGACGTATCCGCGCGCGTGGAGTGGCCGCCTGCGGGCCGCCGACGCCGTCCCGAGCGAGCGCCCCGACCTCGCCATCATCCTGCCCAACTCGTTCGAGGCTGCGCTGGCGGCCTGGTACTGGGGGGCACGGCGGCGGGTGGGCTTTGCGGCCCAGGGCCGGTCGTGGCTGCTCACCGATGCGGTCGCGCGCGACGGCGTGCTGCGCCATCAAGTGGACGAGTACCTGATGCTCGTCGAGCGCGCGGGCGTCGAGGTCGCCACGCGCGAGCCCACGCTGGCGCCGCCGGCCGCGGACGCTGCCGAGCGCACGGAGGTGCGGCGCCTGCTCGACGAGATCGACAAGTCGGCGGCGCCCGGCCCGCGCGTCGGCATCCACCTCGGCGCGGCCTACGGCCCCGCCAAGCTCTGGCCGGCGGCGCGGGTGGCCGAGCTCTGCCGTCTGCTGGCCGAGCGCGGCCACACGCCGATCCTGCTCGGCGCCCCGAGCGATACCGACGTGGCGGCGGCGATCGCCGCGAGCGCGCCGGTGGCCAGCCTGGTTGGTCGCGATCGCCCGGCGCTCTTGCCGGCGCTGCTCAGCGAGCTCGACGTCGTCGTCAGCGGTGACACCGGTGTGGCCCACCTGGCCGCCGCCCTCGGGGTCGGCGTGGTGACGCTGTTCGGGCCCACCGACCCGCGGCTGAGCGCGCCGCGCGGGCGGACGACGGTGGTGACGCACCCGGTGCCGTGCGCACCGTGCTTCTACCGCAGCTGTCCGATCGAGCACCCGTGTCTGGACGGGATCGCGCCCGAGCGCGTGTACACGGCGCTGGCGCTCGTCACCGAGCGCGCCGGCGTCGGGGCCAGCCGGTGAGCGACGATCCCGGCGAGGTGACGGCGCCGGCGCTGCGCGTGCTGCACCTGGCCGCCAACCGCTGGTGGACGGGCAGCGCGGATCCGATCATCCAGCTCGTGGCCGGGCTGCGACGGCGCGGCCACCACGTGCTCCTCGGCGTGACCCCGGGCGATCGCTTCGAGGCGAAGGCGCGGGAGGCCGGCCTGCCGCTGGTCGACGGCCTGTCCCTGCGTGTGCGGCCCTCGCCCATTCCGCTGATGCGCGATGTGGCCCGGCTGCGCGCGCTCGTGCGAGCGGAGCGCATCGACGTCGTCCACGCACACCACTCGCACGACCACTGGCTCTCGGTGCTGATCCGGCCGCGCAGCACCGACGGCGCCCGCCCGCCGTTGCTGCGCACCTACCACAACGCCCGCTCGGTTAAGCGCGGGGTGGCGGCGACGGCGCTGCATCGGCGCACGGCCGTGGCGTTCGCGGTGTCGCGGCAGATCGAGGCGCGCTGTCGCGAGGTCGGCCTCCCCGCCGAGCGCGTGGTGTGGATCCCGGGGGCCGCCGACTTGCCGCGGTTCGGCGGCCACGACGACGGTGAGTCGATCCGCACCGAGTTCAAGCTCGGCCGAGCCGCGGTCGTCGTGTCGGTGGCGAGGCTGGCCGCCAATCGCGGGCACGAGCTGCTCCTGGCGGGGTTCGGACGGCTGCTGGAGCGGATGCCCGAGGCGCGGCTGCTGCTGGTGGGCAAAGGAGAGCGGCGCGATCGGCTCGAGCAGCTGGTCGCCGAGCTGGGGCTGGGCCACCGGGTGATCTTCACCGGGTATCGCGACCGCGACCTGCCGCAGGTGCTGGCCGCCGCGGATTGCTTCGCGCTGATGGCCGCTGGCTCCGACGAATCGTGCCGGGCCGCGCTGGAGGCGATGGCGGCGGCCCGGCCCGTGATCGCGCGTCGGGTCGGTGCGCTGCCCGAGACCGTGGTCGACGGCGAGACCGGACTGCTGGTCGACGGAGAACGACCGGAGGACGTCGCGTCGGCCCTGGCCACGATGCTCTCCGACCCAGCCCGGGCGCGCGCGATGGGGGAGGCCGGGCGGCGGCGCGCCGAGACGGAGTTCAGCCCCGAGCGCTCGGTGACGATCGTCGAGCGCGTCTATCGAGATTTGCTCACGCGGAGTCCGCGGCGGTGAAGCTGCTGCAGCTGGTCTCCTGCCGGGGCTGGTCCTCCGATGCGTACTGGGCGGCCCGCGTGTCGCGCGAGCTGGAGCAGCGCGGTCACACCGTGACGCTCGGCTGCCGGCGCGGGACCGAGCAGGCCGTGGGCGAGCGCGCCCGTCGCGAGGGGGTCGGCCGCATCGTGACGTTCGGCTTTGCCGGCGGCCTGCGTCCCGCCACCGACGTGGCCGACGTGCGCGAGCTCCGGGCCGCCATCGCGGCCGCCGACGTCGTGCACGTGCACCGCGGCAAGGAACACTGGCTGGCGGTCGTCGCCGCGCGCCTGGCCGGCGGCCGGCCCGTCGTGCGCACCCGGCACATCGCGCAGGCCGTGCGCCCGCACGCCGGCAACCGCTGGCTCTACGGCCACGCCACCGCGCTCGTGGTGGCCGTGACCGAGGCGATTCGCGGACAGTGTCTGGCCGCCGGTCTGCTGCCGCCGGCGCGTATCGTCACGCTCGCCGGTGGTGCCGACGCGGATGCGTACCGGCCGCTGGCGCCCGACTCTGCGTGGCGCCAGCGGCTCGGCGCCGAGGACGGCCGCCCGCTCGTCGGCCTGGTCGCCGGGTTGCGCGTGATGAAGGGCCATCGCGTGGTGATCGAGGCGCTGGCCCAGCTCGCCGGGCGGGAAGTGCGACCGCGGGTCGCGTTCGTCGGGCGCGGGGCCATGGAGCCCGCGCTGCGCGAGGCGGTGGCGCGTGTCGGCCTCGAGCGTCAGGTCACCTTCGCGGGCTTCGTGGACGACGGGCCGGCGGCGATGGCGGCGCTCGACGTCGCGCTCTACGTGCCGCTGGAGTCCGACGGGATGTCACGCGTGGTCTTCGAGTATCTGGCCGCGGGACGTCCGCTGATCGCCTCGCGCGTCGGCGTGGTGGCCGAGACCCTGGTGGACGGTGAGCACGCGGTGCTGGTACCCGCCGGCGACCCGGCTGCGCTGGCCTCCGCGCTGGCGGCGCTGCTCGACGACGCCCCCCGGCGCGCGCGGCTGGCCGAGGCGGGACGCCGGCTCGTCGTCGAGCGCTACTCCGGCGCACGCCTGGCCGCGTCGCTCGAGTCCTGCTATACGCAACTGACCGCCGCGTGAAGATCTCGATCCTGGCGTTCGATCTGTCCGACAACGCGACGGGCCGGGCCGACCTGCTGGCGCGCCTGCTGGCGCCGCGCTGGGAAGTGGAAGTCGTCGGTCCGCGCTTCGGGGCGCGCGTGTGGGCGCCGGTGGCCGGCGGGCCGGTCGTGCATCGGGCGCTGCCGGCGGCGGGGGCGCGCTATCCGGGCTTCGCCTCGGCGTGGGCCGCGCTCGCGGCGCAGGCGGACGGCGACCTGCTCTACGCCTCCAAGCCGCG
>Ga0070669_100001748_pt1 | contig 15648 bp, 14 predicted proteins | sample KBSS53metaG_FD_64680 | JGI IMG/M metagenome (GOLD analysis project Ga0070669, IMG submission 64680) | Switchgrass rhizosphere microbial communities from Kellogg Biological Station, Michigan, USA - KBS S5-3 metaG | ecosystem: Host-associated > Plants > Roots > Rhizosphere > Soil ... | reverse complement strand
GGGAGCATCCGTGGCGAAAGCAGGTCGCCGCCGACGTTGAACGTCACCACCCGCACGTGCTCTCCCGCGGGGGCAGGGAGGAGGCGCCGCCAGCCGGTGCGGAAACCCATGACCGGGCCGAGGAGGACCAGCGCCCCCGCGGCGAGTGGAAGGAGCATTCCGGCGCGAAGCCAGGCGACGAGCGGAACGAGGACGAGGAGCGGCAGCAGGAACACCCACCGCCCCATGAACAGCAGCACGGTGCCGAGGATCGTCCGGTCGCCCAGCCCCCAAAGCAGGGCGGCGACGAGGAGCGCGGCAGCCAGATACGCCCACGCGAGCGCCGCGGCCATCTTCGCCGGAAAAGCACGCGGAATGGTAAGTGGCTGTACCGATGATGTCTCTTTAGTGGCCTTATGAAGCCGCGACTTCCGGCGAATTCGTGCCTTTCTCGCCGTATTGGGCCGAGCCTGAGCCGGCTCGTTCGGCCGCCGGATGTCGAGACGGTTGCCGCATCGCCGGCAGGCGAGCTGTCGCCCAGTCTGCGAATCGTCGACGTGGTAGCGTTCGCCGCACCGGCACTCGAGGGTGAAGGTCGCCATGCGCCCAATGTACATTGGGCGGCACGTGCCGCCCGCCGCGGCGTCCGCCGATCATCCGCCCGACCGCGTGACATGGATTCCGCGCCACCCTGGACCCTCGCGTCAACCGCCAAGCCGCCCCCGCTCGCAACCGGGGCGGTGCATGTCTGGCGCATTCGGCTGGATCCGCCGGGAGAGCTCCGCGACGCCTGGGAGCTGCTCTCCGACGCGGAGCGGGGGAGGGCAGCCCGCTTCGTTCAGGAGCACCACCGCCGGCGGTTCGTCTGCGCCCACGCGGCGCTCCGCCGCATCCTGGCCGGCTACACCGCCCGTCGCGCCCGGCAGCTGGAGTTCACGACCGGGCCGCAGGGGAAGCCAGCCCTCGTCGATCCCGACGGGGGCTCTCGGCGCCGGCTCGAGTTCAACCTCTCGCACTCCGGCGACCTCGGACTCGTCGCCCTGGCGTGGGAGCGCCCCGTGGGCGTCGACCTGGAGCGATGGGAGCGCGAGATGGATCACCTCGAGCTCGCGAAGCGGTTCTTCTCTCCCGCCGAGCGGGCGAGTCTCCAGGCGCTGGCGAGCCGGCGCGACGACCTCGTGCACGGCTTCTTCGCCGCCTGGTCGCGGAAGGAGGCGTACCTCAAGGCGCGCGGCGAAGGCGTCATGCGCGGCCTCCATCACTTCGACGTCTCGCTGGCCCCCGGAGAGCCCGCTCGGCTGCTGGCCGACCGCCTCGACGCGGCGATCGACGGCTGGCGAATGCGCTCGATCGTGCCCGATCGAGGGTTTTCGGGCGCGATCGTCGTGGCGGATCCGTTCGAGGAGCTTTTGCTGCTCGAGGAGCGTTAGCGGACCGAGATCGCGGTCGTCGAGTCTGACCGCTCGGTCAGTCCACGCGACTTTCCGAGCCGCTGCAGCTCGGCGACGGCGGCCCGGTGCTCGTTGAGCTCCTTCGGGCAGGTCGTTCGCGTCTCGTCGAACAGCGTCGCCGCGCTGGCCGCCTCGCCTTTCAGCAGAGCCTCCTCGCCGAGGTAGAAGGAGACGACGCAGGAATGGCTCAGGCCGTGGAGCTCGGCCGCTGCCGCGAGGGCGCGAAGCGAGTCCGCATGCAGGCCGCCCAGCATGTACCGCACGATCGGCGCTGGCCACCGCGTGCTGTCGATTGCCGCGGCATGCGCCGCGAAGTCCTCGCTGTCGTCCTGGCGGAGCCGTTGACGCGCGAGATGCAACCAGAGCCCGCCGTAGCTGTCAGCCGAGTCGAGCGCCAGGCCGCGCTGCAGATCGGACGCCGCCTGCGCGAAGTTGCCCAGATAGAAGTACGTGCGGCCCCGGCCCTCGATCGCCGACGCATAGTTCGGCTTGAACGCGATGGCCCGGTTGAAGTCGCGGATCGCGCTTGCGTAGTCGCCGAGGAGCTCGTAGGCCACGGCGCGATCGGTGTAGAGCCGCGCGTCGCCGGGCGCGAGCAGGATCGCCTGCTCGAAGTCGGCGAGGGCGCGCTCGTAGTCCCCCTTGCCGCGGTAGGCCAGTGCGCGCTGCCGCCACGCGGCGACGAGTCCGGGGTTGAGGGCCAGCGCACGGTCGAAATCGCGGATGGCGCGCTCGTACTCGCGCATCTGGAGATGGGTGACGCCGGCCGAGGTCAGCGCGCCCGCATCGCGCGACCCGTTGTGACAGCCGACCCAGGCGACCAGGATGAGGCCGGCCGCGATCGCGAGGGCGAGCGGCCGGCGGGACCGCCGGTTCGGAAGACGAGGCGTGCTCATGTGCACCAAGACGACCGGGCGCCGCAGGTCGCAATCGCTTCCGGGGCCGAATTGGCCTGACTGACCCGTCGGTCAGGGAGTCCAGTCGAGCACCAGGACCGGCTGCGCCGGCACGTCCTCCAGCGATTCGGCGTCGCCCTGGCCGACCCGCTGCACGAACAGCGACAGCCGGCCGTCGCGTCGCCATCGGTCGACGTCGTAGGTGGGCTCCCACTGCCCGACCGGCGACGTCCACAGCTCTCGAACCGTCCAGCGCGCGCGGGCTGGGTCGGTGCTCCGGGCGACCGTGACTCCGCCTCCTCGCTCCTGGTCGCGGTAGACGACGATCACGTCCCCCGAGCGCCCGACGAGCACCTGCGGGCGCGAGAGCGGGATCCGCTTCGTGCCGCCACCGCTCAGCCGGAACGCCAGCGTGCGGTCGCCCACGCGGCTCGCCCGCCAGCGCCTGCCGTCGTGCCACACGAGCCGAAGCTGCGGCACCTCGCTGCCCGCGTCGCGCCAGTAGGTGGCGATGAGCGGCCGACCGTTCCGGTCCACGGCGCCGGAGGTCTGGTTGATCAACTCGCTCCCGGGCGGGACCGCCCAGGCCACCTCGGCAGTCGCCGCGGTGATCGGGAGCGAATACGCGGCCCCCGACGAGGTGTGCCAAGTCCGCCCCTCGTCGGCGGAGCGGGCGTAGAGCACGTCGTGGTTGGACGCGACGTCGGGCGAGTCGCGCCAGACCCACGAGAGGTGCCAGCCGCCGCGCGCATCGATCGCGAGCTGGTTCACGTACGCGTTGCGCTTCCCCTCGCCCGCGATCAGCGGATGCTGCAGGACACGCCAGGCGCGGCGCCGCACGTCGTACCGGTCGAGCAGCACGTCTCCGCTCCCCGACTGTCCGTCGCGGTAGACGAACAGGAGATCGCCGGCCGGTAGAGAATAGAACTGCGGATACGTCACGCGCTCCTCGCGCTGGCCCGTCATCGGCTCGGGAGGGCCGAGCACGAGTGAGCCCGCCCGCACGGCCCGCGCGTAGTGCAGCGCCTTGTTGTGCTCCGCCCACGCCACGTGCAACACGCCGCTGCCGTCGACGGCGATGGCGATGGCGTTGTGCGCGTCGGACACGTCGTTGGTGTACGGGGTGCGCGCGATCGTCCACGTCGTGTCGCCGATCCCCCGCTTCGCCAGCACGACGTGCGCGGAGTCGTCGTAGTACGCGGCGTACTGGGTGCTCCCGTGGCTGGCGAGGCTCGCGGTCCGGAAGATCACGGCATTCACCGACGACCGCGCCCAGCCGAGCCCGAGCCTGGAGACGCGCACGGGGTCCTCCTGCGCCGCCATGCCGGCGGGCGCGGCGAGCAGCAGCGCGAGCGCCGCCGTGGCCGCGTGCGCTCCCGCTCTCACCGCGAGGGGCGCTTTGCCGCCCTCGTGCGCGTCGCGACCGTCGAGCGATTGGTCGACTTCGCCGACTTCGCGGGCTTCCTCGACGTCGCGGCTGTTCCACGCGCCGGAGAGGCCGCGGCCTTCCCACGCGCCGAAGGCGGCGCGGTTTTCGCCGCTTTCGCCGGCTTCGCGGCCTTGCGCGCCGCGTCGCGCTTCGCGGGCACCGCCGCGGGCGCGAAGTGTCGCGACTTCTGGTTGGACGCGGCGAACTGCGCCACGTGCGCCACGCGATGCGTGCGCGTCTCGGCGCGCACGGCCTGACTGATCCAGTGCAGATAAGCCTTCCGCGCCGACGGCGAGAACTCGGCGAAGTTCCTCGCCGCGCCCGGCAGCGCGCGGAGCGCCCGCGCGAGGTCGGCTGGCACGGCGAGCGACTCCACGGCGTCGAGGCTCGTCCACGAGCCGTTCGCCTTCGCGCGCTCGATCGACGCGAGCCCGGCCTCGGCCATCAGCCCCTGCTCGATCAGCCGCGCGACGCGCTCCTTGTTCGTGCGTGCCCAGGTGCTCTTCGGCTTGCGGGGCGCCATGAGCTGCACGTAGCGCGCATCGTCGAGCGTGCGCACGGTGCTGTCGATCCATCCGTAGCAGAGCGCTTCCTCGACCGCATCGACATAGGCCAGGCGATCGGCGCGGCTCGACTTCTTGTCGAACACGAGCCAGATCCCCGGCGAGGTCGCGTGATTCGTCGCGAGCCATCGCCGCCACGCGGCGCGGTCGGCGACGTAGACCTGCTCGAGCGACGCGAGCAGGTTGCGCGGAGAAGTTGGGGGCATGACCTCGAGGTAGCGGGACTCCGATGACGCACCGCAAGGGCGCCGCCTAGGATATCAGCGGCGCGGGCCCCTCGAAAGCGCGCTCACGCGGAGGTGCATCCCGACTCGTCCGACTCGCGGAGCTGCAGCACTTCCGTCACCAGCATGTAGCGCGAGCCACGCCCCATGTGCCCCGCGCCGGCGGGCATCTTCGGACCGACCGTGCCACGCCAGCGCACGTAGAGCCGGCGTGGCTGCCCGGCGAGCCGCTTCGTGAGGCTGTCGCGCTGGCGCAGCGCGTCGTTGGAGAGCGTCACCCACCAGCTGTCGTCACCAGCCGGCGCGCCGCACGGGTGGAACCAGCTCACCTCGAACCCCGTTTCGTAGAGCCCGCGGTACTCGCGCACGGTGTCGGCGGGCGCGCGGACCGGCCGGGCCCAAGCGGTGGCGGAGCTGGCATGCCGTGCCGGCGCGAAGGCGGCGAGACCGGCGGCGAGCGCGAGTGGGAGCAGGGAACGCATCGTCATCGTTGGGGGCGACGTGGCGCTGCACGAGGTGCGTCCCTGTTGCACACCGCTCCGCCGGATTGGTTCGCGGTGCACCGCCCCGTCGATAAATTGCCGGTTCACGCCGGCCGGAGGGGTGTCCGTATCCTGGAATTGCTCGCGCAAGCCGCCGCCACGGCCAGCTCGTACGCCGAGTACGTCTCCCCCATCCACCGGTTGTGGAAATACGTGGTGCTCGGTCTCACGAGCATCGTGTTCGAGGAGGCGAACCCGATCTTCGGCGGCATCGCCGCGAACCATCGGCGCCTCGGCCTCATCGGCGTCATCACCGCCGTCGCGGTCGGCACGTGGATCCCGTCCATCGCCCTGTACTTCCTCGGCCGGTGGCGGATCGAGTGGGTGCGCGCGCGCTTTCCCTCCTGGCATCGCCTGCTCGACGCCGCGCTCGCGCTGGTGGAGCGCAACCCGTGGCGCTCGTCGCTCGTGGTGCGGTTCGCGTACGGCCTCCGCCTCCCCGTCCCGATCGCCTGTGGGGCCGCGCGCGTCTCGCTCCCGGTCTACGTGATCGCGAGCGGGATCAGCTGCTGGGTGTGGAGTGCGTTCTTCGTCTTCCTCGGCTGGAAGGCGGGCGGCGCGGCGCTCCGCCTGCTCGGCTTCACCTCGCGCTACGACGTCCGCCTCGGCTTCATCGCGATCGTGCTGATCGCGACGCTCTTCTTCATGCGCCGCCGCCGCCGCATCGCCCAACGCACCGCCGACGTGCTGAGCCATCACGAGGTGAAGGTGTACGAGACGGCGGAGTTGCCGGTACATAAGAAGAGAAAGCACTGACGTACTTCGTACTCTGTACGAGAACGTACCTGGACCCGCGCGAACAGCCCCACGAATGCGCGGACGCCGCTCTACCGGGACGCTGTGACCGAGCGTCTCCGATCAAGGCGATCAAGGGGTCAGAGTCGTTGATCCGATCAACGACTCTGACCCCTTGATCGGTTAAACGGATCGACGCGGACGGCGCGGAGCCTGGCGGAGGACGCGGAGGACTCCTCTCGGGGTCGAGCGCCACGCCCGGGCGCACGATCCCTCTCCAGCCACGCCTTCAAAGACTTTGGGGGTCCGGCGGAGGGATCCGTGCGCCGCGCTCCGCGGACTCGGAGTGCCCTCCGCGCGCTCCGCGTCGATCCGTTGCCGTTGCCGTTGCCGTTGCCGTTGCCGTTGCCGTTGCCGTTGCCGTTGCCGTTGCAGTTCTCTGCGCCTCTTCGGCCCTCTGCGCCTCTGCGTGAAACTCCGGCGCGACCCGCGGTCCAAGGGGTCAGACACCTCGGTTCAAGGTGTCTGACCCCTTGATCGGATCAACGACTCTGACCCCTTGAAGGGCGGCGTCCAAGCATTCGTGGGGCCGGTATGCCAGTCCCGGTACGGTGTCGTACGGGGTACGAAGTCGTACGGAAGCGCCGTCATCTCCACCTGAACACCTTCAACGCCACCGCAAAGCAAGACACTCCCCAGATCCCCACGATCAGCAGCGGCCCCGACACCGCACTCCAGCCGATGCCCTGCAGCATCGTCCCGCGCAGCGCATTGATCGTCGCCGTGAGCGGGAGCGCCTGGATGAACGGCTGTGCCGCCGAGGGGAAGTTGGTGGACGCGAAGAACACGCCCGACAGCACCCACATCGGCATCATCACGAGGTTCATCAGGCCCGACACTCCCTCGGTCGTCTTGGCGCGCGACGCGATCAGCAGGCCGACGCCGCCGAACGCGAGGGCGGAGACGATGCACACCGCGCCGAGCTGGAGCAGGGAGCCGCGCACCGGCACGCCGAACAGCACCACCGCGCTGCCGAGGATCACCACCACCTCGACGAGCAGGAAGACGAACCGCGAGAAGAGAAACGACGCGAGATAGTTCGCGCGCGACATCGGCGTCGAGACGAGGCGCTTGAGGAGGTTCCTCCGGCGCGCCTCGACGATCGCGAAGCCGAGCCCCCAGATCCCTCCGGCCATGATGTTCATGCCGAGCAGGCCGGGGATCACGAAGTCGATGTAGCGGGAGCCCTTCTCGCGCACCTTGCGCTCGGCCGACGCCACGGGGTCGCGACGCCCCGCTCCGCGCTGCACCGCATCGTCCACGAGGAACCGCGCCGTTCGTCCTTCGGGGCGTGTGTCGTCGAAGGCGTACTCCACGCCGGCTGCCCCGCGCGGCGTCGCCACCAGTGCCACTTCGCCGGTACGCAGCGCGCGCGCCGCCTCGTCGGCGCCGAGCAGCCGCACACGCAGCCCGCCGGCGCGCGTCAGCCGCGCGGCGAGAGAGTCCGCGTCGACGGTGCCCCGCACGACGCTCACCGTCAGCACGTCCGCCGGCTTGTTGCGGAAGGCGATGCCGAGCCCGATCGCCAGCACCACCGGGAAGAAGAAGGTCCAGAACACCGCTTCCGGCTCGCGGATGAACTCGCGGAAGCGCACCAGCGTGAGCTGGGCGAGCGATCGCGCCGTCCACGGCAGCCGTGTGCTCGTCGCCTCACGCATCGCGCAGTTGTCTCCCGGTGAGCGATACGAAGACGTCTTCCAGCGTCGCCGAGTGCGTCACGAGCTCCTCGAGCGGAAGGCCGCGCTCGGCGAGCAGGTGGAGGATCGCCGGCACCGCACGCGCGAGCTCCACGGCCTCGAGCGACCAGCGTCCGTCGTGCAGCCGTGCTCCTTTCACGCCGTTCAGACGCTCGAGCGCCGCCGCGTCGAGCGCGCCGTCGGCGCCACCCGTCACGGTGAACTCCACGACGTGCTCCGCGCCGAGCCCCGCGATCAGCTCGCGCGGCGTGCCGAGGGCGATCACGCGGCCGTGATCGACGATCGCCACGCGGTCGCACAACCGCTCCGCCTCGTCCATGTAGTGCGTCGTCAGCACGATGCTCCGGCCGCTCGCCTTGAGCTCCGTGATGAGATCCCAGAGCTGCCGCCGGGACTGGGGATCGAGCCCCGTTGTGGGCTCGTCGAGGAAGAGGAGCTCCGGATCACCGACGAGCGCACAGGCGAGCGCGAGCCGCTGCTTCTGCCCGCCGCTCAACTTCCCGACGCGCGCGTGTCGCTTCTCGTCGAGCTGCACGACGCCGATCACCTCGTCGACCTCGCGGCCGCGCGCGTAGAAGCTCCGGAACAGCCGCACGGTCTCCTCCACCGTGAGCTTCTCGGCGAGCTTCGTCTCCTGGAGCTGGATGCCGAGCCGCTCGCGCAGCGCGCGCTCGTCGCTGTCCCAGCGCTGGCCGAGCACCTCGACGACCCCCTCGTCGGGGGTGGTGAGCCCCTCGCAGATCTCGATCGTCGTCGTCTTGCCCGCGCCGTTCGGGCCGAGCAGGCCGAAGCACTCGCCGCCGGCGACCGTCAGGTCGAGGCCGTCCACGGCGACCACGTCGCCGAACTGCTTGCGCAGGCCGGTGACGCGCAGCGCCGGCCGTCCCGCGGCGGTGCTCATGACGCGACCGCGCGGGTAGAGGGGGAGGGCTGACAGGTCATAGACGAAAGTTACGGAGCGGTATCGCGAGGCGTTGCGGCTCGCCTGGGCTCGCCGTCGAACCAGTCGCGTCCGTCGACGAAGCACTCGCGCACGCCGTCCTCGCCCGCGGCGAGCCGTTCGCGGAAGAGCCGGAGCTGCTCCTCCATCGCCGCGAGCGCCGCGAGGATCGCCTCGGTGTTGTCGTCCACGATCCCCGTCCAGAGGTCGGGATCGCCGCCGGCGAGCCGCGTCATGTCGCGCCCGCCGGGACCCAGCGCCGAGCGCGGCACGTTCGCCTGCCGCAGCGCGAGCGCGAGCGCGGTGGAGACGGCCTGTGGAAGGTGGCTGCGCCAGGCCATCTGCTGGTCGTGCACCTCCGCGTCGAGCACCTCCACGCCGGCGCGCAGCGAGCGCCAGAACGACTCGGCGAGTCGCAGCGCCTGGGGTGTCGTGCTCGCGCTGGGGCAGAGGAACACGCGCGCCTCGTCGAACAGCGAGGCACGAGACGCGCCCCACCCCGACCGATGGCTGCCGGTGAGCGGATGCGCCCCGACGTACCGCGGGCCGAGCCCTGCGGCCTCCGCGGCCGCGACGATGCTCCGCTTGGTGCTCGCGACGTCCATGATCAGCGACGGGCCGGAGAGCCGATCGCCGAGCCGCGTCAGCAGCCGCGCCGTGGCCGCCACCGGCGTCGCCAGCACGACGATGTGCGCGCGCTCCACGCCCTCGAGCGAATCGTCGAGCGCCTCGTGCACCATCCCTTCGGCCACCGCCGCGTCCAGCGAGCTGCGATCGCGGTCGTACCCGATCACGTGCACTCCCCGCGAGGCCAGCGCGCGGGCGAGCGACCCACCCATCAACCCGAGCCCGACGACGCTGACGCGCCTGTCACGCATCACTCCGTCTCTTCCTGCGCGCGACGCGAGAGCCCGACGATGTGCCAGAAGATCTGCCGCACGGGCTCGATCGGGAGCCCGCGCTCGCGCGCCGCGGCAACGGCGCGCCGGATCACCTGCGCCTCGCGCTGCGGATCCAGGATCGGCAGCCCGGCCGCCTGCTTCAGTACCCGCGTCCGCTGGCCGAGCGTGAGACGCTCGGCCAGCAGGGCGATCAGCTTCAGATCGATCTCCTCGATCTGGGACCGGCAGTCCGCGAGCTCGGCCAACGGCTCGGTGACGCGGTCGTCGATACGGTCGGCCACGGCGATCACGCGCCCCGTCCGCCCGCAACGGCGGGAACCTCGAACGACTTGCCCGCCGCCGCCGCGAACGCGCCGATGCGGTCCATCAGCGCCGTGAATGCGCCCGGGTTGAGCGACTGGTCGCCGTCGGACAGCGCCGACTCCGGATCCGGGTGCACTTCGATGATCAGCCCGTCCGCGCCGGCCGCCACGGCCGCGAAGGCGAGTGGCGCCACGAGCTCCGAGTCGCCCCCCGCGTGGCTCGGATCGACGATGACCGGCAGGTGCGTCTCGCGCTTGAGCACCGGGATCGCCGAGACGTCGAGCGTGTTGCGCGTCGCGCGCTCGTAGGTGCGGATGCCGCGCTCGCAGAGCACGACCTGGTGGTTGCCGTGCGCCATGATGTACTCGGCGGACATCAGCAGCTCGGTGATCGTGGCCGACAATCCGCGCTTGAGCAGCACGGGGCGCTGCACGCGGCCGAGCTCCGAGAGGAGGGCGAAGTTCTGCATGTTGCGGGCACCGACCTGCATCATGTCCGCGTGCTCGGCGACGATGTCCACGTCGCGCGTGTCGAGCACCTCGGTCACGACCGGCAGCCCGGTCTCGGCGCGCACCTCGGCGAGCAGCTCGAGCGCCTGCTTGCCCAGTCCCTGGAAGCTGTAGGGCGAGGAGCGGGGCTTGAACGCGCCGCCGCGGAGGATCGTCGCGCCGGCGGCCTGCACGGCGTAGGCGGTCTCGTGCAGCATCGCGCGGTTCTCGACGGAGCAGGGTCCGGCGATGACCGTGAGGACGTCGCTGCCGATCGTAGCGTTCGAGCCGACCCGGACGAGGGTGTTGTTCGCCGCGAACTCCTTGGAGGCGAGCTTGTACGGCTTGAGCACCGGCATGACGCTCTCGACGCCGGCGAGCGACTTGAGCGGCACCTCCGCCAGCTTGGCCTCGTCACCGATGCACCCGATGATGGTGCGGCGCTCGCCCCGGGAGAGGTGGGTGTGGAGGCCGGCGGCCTCCACCCGCTCCCGGATGTGGTCGAGCTCTTCGTCGGTGATGTCTACGCGGGTGATGATGATCATGATGGAGGCCTGGTTGGTGAAGGGTGCCGTCCGGATCGACGGCAACAAAAAAGGCCAGTGGAGTTTTCCACGGGCCGTCTGGTGTCGTTGCGGTGAGCGGTCAGCTCTTACTCGCGCGTACGTCTCCAGTCACGGCCCGCCAGGGGAAAGCCGTAATAAAAGAAGCCGTAAAAGTAGGAGCTGCGCGAGATGTCGGTCACGCGTGCAGGATAGGGCCGGAGCGCGTGATCCGTCAAGTACGAAATGAAGAAGACCCCAGGGCGAGTGCCCTGGGGTCTCCGTCATGCTCCGACGACGGCTTACGAACGGTGGTACAGGTTCGTCGCGTCGCCGCTCAGCTGAGCGCCCCCGCCGAGCGTGAGCTCGCGGAGCGACCCGAAGCGCTGAACAGCAGGCTTCTCGTACTTCATCTCCTACCTCCCCCGGAAAAGAACTTGGGTGTACACCAAGTGGTGGTGCGGCGACCCGAAGGGCCGCCCACGTTCGAATTGCCAATCTTGTGCCCGCAATCGCGGTCCTGGTGAATGCGTCCAGGGCGCCCGAAGCGGCGTGGCCACTCGTCCGGTGTCCATAGTATGAAACAAACCCGTGCGGGTGCGCAACACTCAAGCGTTTGCAGTGCTCACTGCACGTAGCGGAGCACGTCGTACAGGAAACGGATGCCGGACGTGAAGCTGGCGACCGCGATCCGCTCGTCGTTGCCATGTACTCCCTGCTGGCGATCGACGTCGTTGGCTCGAAACGGGTCCACGCCGTACACCTGGAATCCCAGCCGGCGATACATGGGGCGGTCCGTCGCACCGGTCATCATCGTGCTCGTGACGAACGCACCGGGATCATGCTCGCGTGATGCGCGCTCCACGGCGCGGAAGAAGTCCGTGTTCGTCGCGCTCTCGAACGGCGCCTTCGGGGTGATGAGTGGCGTGAACTTCACCGCCGTGTCGGCGACGACGGCCTTGAGCGTGGCCAGCACCGAGTCAGGGTCTTGGTCCGGTAGCAGACGGATGTCCACCTCCGCCGACGCCTCGGGCGGGATGACGTTCGTCTTGTTCGACCCCTGGAGACCGGTGAGGGAGATCGTGTTGCGAAGGATCGCGTTCCAGTAGAGGTCCGAGAGGATCCACTCGCGGGCGCGCGGATCCTCGAGCGCTCGGGACACGTTCTGCAGCCACCGCGCGCGCTCTCCCGAATACTCACGACTGATGTCGCGGAAGTAGCGGTCCACGCCCGGCGTGACGTGCAGCGGCGTCTCGTAGCGGGCGAGCCGATCGAGCGCGGCGACGAGTCGCGGGACCGGGTTGTCCTTCGTCGGACGCGAGCCGTGTGACGGCGTGCCGCGCACCGTCAGCCGCTGCCAGAATGTGCGCTTCTCCGATACGCCGATGCCGCGAACACGAAGCGTGTCGTTGCGCACCGAGTTGCTGCCGCCCTCGGTGAACAGGAACTCGACGTCGCGCAGCAGATCGGCATGTTTGTCCGCGAAGGTGAGCGCACCGGTGCTCCCCAGCTCCTCGTCCGCGTTGGCGATGATGACGAGGTCGCGCGTGAGCGGAACTCCGCCGCGCTTCAGCGCCACCACCGCCATGAGCTGCGCGATGCCCTCGGACTTCATGTCGAGCGCACCGCGCCCGTAGACGAATCCGTCGCGGAGCGTGCCGGCGAAGGGAGGCGTCGACCAGGTGCTCGCCGTCGCGGGGACGACGTCCATGTGCTGGACGAGCGCGATCGCCCGCTTGCTCCCATTGCCCTTGACGCGGGCGTACAGGTTGGCGCGCCCGGGGCCCAGCTCGGCGGTGTCGAGGATCTGCGCCTCGATCCCCTGCTTCGCGAGGAAGTCGCGGAGGAACCGCGCCGCCTCGAGCTCGTTCCCCGGCGGGTTCGTCGAGTTCACGCGCAGGTAGTCGCGGAGGATCGTGACCCCCTCCCGCTCGAGCGCGGGCCAGTCGATCGGCTGCCTGGGGACGGGCGCACGCCCCTGCGCGGCGAGCGCGAGGGGGAAGGCACACGAGAGGAGAAGGGAGCGTCGGAGCAGGGGCATGGCGTGAGGCGCGACGTGGATTAGGGGAGCGGGCCAAGCTACGCAACGACGGCGGACCCGGCGATGGGAAACCTTCTTCCGATGGTCGCGTACGAAGCCATACCCCCTCCATCAAGGGCAGTCTCGCATGCTCGTGCATCTCGCCGTCGCTCTCCTGCAGGTCGCGACTCCCGCGCCGCCGCAGCCTCCCGCCATTCCTACCCCCGAGCGTGACTCCAGCACCGAGGAGCACCGGGACAAGAGGCCGCCCAAGCGAATCGTGGTCACGGGAAGCCACCTCGCGACGGCGTACCGGGATGCGACGGCCCGGTCCATCCTGCTGCTGGCGCGCGACGCGCGGATGCGGCAGGACTCGGCGCTGGTCGCGTACGACGCGACGACGTACCAGCGCGTGTCGGCAGGGATCGGCTTCCGGAAGCTCGGCCGCGACCGGCTCGCGTTCCGCAGCGAGGGCGCGACACGCGTGCGCTGGCGGCGTGGGGTCGGCGCGTACGTCGACGTCACGGGATCGCGCACCGTGGTCCCGATCGCGGGGAAGTCGGGGCACGTCGACATCGAGGGGAGCCTGTCGCCCATCCCGTACTATCCCGGGAGCGAGACGCTGTGGATCGGCGCGAGCGCGGCACGGCAGGCGGTGGACGAGAACGAGGGGATCATCCATCCGCTCGCCGAGGGGTCCGAGGCGTACTACACCTACGAGAGTGGCGACTCCGCGACGTTCCGTCTTCCGGACGGCCGCTCGATCCGCCTTCGCGAGCTCAGGATCCGGCCGCGGACGCCGAAGTGGAATCTCGCCGTCGGCTCGCTCTGGTTCGACATGAGTGGAGGACAACTCGTGCGCGCGGCGTATCGCATGAGCGTGCCGATGGACATCGAGGCGGTCGCGAAGGAGGACGATCCTCACGACTTCGACGACGTGCCGCGCGTGCTGCGGCCGATGCTGTTCCCGATGAAGGCCGAGGTGAGCGCGATCGGCGTGGAATACGGGCTGTATCAGGGACGGTTCTGGCTGCCGCGCCTCCAGGTCGCCGAGGGCGGGGGCCAGATCGGCTTCGTGCGCGTCCCGTTCAAGCTGGAGCAGAAGTTCACGTACGAGCGAGTGAACGCGGGTGAGCAGCTCCCGCCGATCCGGCCGGTACGGGATTGGACGCGCGATTCGACCGGCGTGGAGATCACGGTGGGCGCCGGCCGCGGCCGGGCGGCGCGCGACTCTGCACGTGCGGCACGCCGCGAGGCGCGCAACCGCTGCGACAGCACGGGGGTGCGCACCCGCGTGCGAAACCGCGGCGACCAGAACAACCCCGTCCTCGTCTCGATCCCCTGCGACACCTTGAAGCTGGTGAACTCGCCGGACCTGCCGCCGTCGATCTACGACAAGGGGGAGGACGTCGTGGCGTCGGCCGAGATCGACGATCTGGTGAATCGGGCGCTCGCGATGGGCTCGCAGGCGAGCTTCGCGCCGGCACCGCTGACGATGGCGTACGCGCCCCTGCGCTACAATCGGGTCGAAGGGTTGTCGGCGGGCGGGATGGTGGACCAGCAGCTCGGAGCGGGCTACTCGTGGCACGCCGTGGGCCGCATCGGAGTCGCGGACCGCGAGCCCAACCTCGAGCTGAGCGGATCGCGCAGCGATCTCCGTCGCACGCTGACGCTCACGGCGTACAACCGGCTCGTGTCGGCGAGCGATTGGGGGAATCCGCTCGGGCTGGGTCCGTCGATCGTCGCGTTCGCGTTCGGCCGCGACGACGGGTTCTACTATCGCGCGAGCGGTCTGGAGCTGTCTCGCGCGCCGGATCAGCGGGGCGCGCTGAACCTCACGTGGTCGCTGTTCGCCGAGCAGGAGCGAAACGCGCCGCAGCGCACGACGTTCTCGCTGGCCCGTGTGGTGAGCGGCCGGGAGTTCGAGCCGAACATCACGACGACGTCGTCGCTCTACGCGGGAGCGCGCGCGCGCATCGTGCAGTCGATCGGCGAGGACCCGCAGGGGTTCCGCCTGTTCAACGACCTCCGGTTGGAGGCGGCACACGGCGACACGGGCACGTACGGCCGGGTCGCGCTCGACGTCACCGCCTCGCACGGCATCGGCGATGGCGCGGTGTCGCTCACGGTCGCCGGCGGCACTTCGGCGGGGGTCCTCCCGATTCAGCGCAACTGGTTCCTGGGCGGCACGCAGACGGTGCGCGGGCTGCGACCGGGGACGGGGGTCGGCAACGCGTTCTGGATGGGGCGCGCCGAAGCCGGCTACGGCTTCCAGGCCGTGCGCCCGGTGGTGTTCGGCGACATCGGATGGGCGGGCGACCGCACGCAGTGGCGGGACATCGGCACGCCACTCGCGGGCGCCGGCGCGGGCATCTCGATCCTCGACGGCCTCGTGCGCTTCGACCTCGCCCGCGGGCTGCAGCCGGTCGATCAGCGCGGGTGGCGAGTGGAGACGTACCTCGAAGGGAGATTCTAGCGGGTCTGGGAAGGCACTGCTGTACTACTTCGTACTTCGTACTGCGACGTACCTGGACCCGCGCGACTGCCCCGACGAATGCACGGATGCCGCTCTGCCGGGACGCGCTGATCGAGCGTTTCAGTTTCAAGGGGTCAGTTTCAAGGGGTCAGAGTCGTTGATCCGATCAACGACTCTGACCCCTTGAAACTGCTTGTTGGTAGAGCGCCGTCCAATCATTCGTGGGGCCGGTATGCCGGTCCCGTTACGGCGTACGCGGTACGAAGTAGTACAGCAGCGCCCTCTCAGACCCCCGCGAGCTGTCTCCCTGCCTCCGCGATCTCTCGCCGCTCCCCGACCTGCTGCCTCCACATCGCGTAGTACAATCCCTTCCGGTCGAGCAGCTCGTCGTGATGGCCCTG
>Ga0070669_100001747_pt1 | contig 15664 bp, 13 predicted proteins | sample KBSS53metaG_FD_64680 | JGI IMG/M metagenome (GOLD analysis project Ga0070669, IMG submission 64680) | Switchgrass rhizosphere microbial communities from Kellogg Biological Station, Michigan, USA - KBS S5-3 metaG | ecosystem: Host-associated > Plants > Roots > Rhizosphere > Soil ... | reverse complement strand
TGCAGAGAGCTTCCACGCGCAACCCGCCGCAACGGTCGTCCGGGGGCGAGCGTGTGTTCACCGACGACGAAGGGCGCCTCTGGAGCGCCGCGCTCGAGGAGCGCGACGAACCGGGTGGCGCCCTCGTATTTCGCTGCATCAGCGACGGGCGCCAGTCGGTGCGCGCCCTGGCGGTGGACCCGCTCGCCCTCCTCGAGGCCGGCGACGAGACCCTGCGTGCCTGGCTCCGCGCTGCCCCTCCAGTCGGCACACTCTCATAGCTCAGACGTGAGGCACGCGCATGCGAGAGTATCGGGGATCGGAGATTCGCAACATCGCGGTGGTCGGACACGGAGCGAGCGGCAAGACCAGTTTGGTCGAAGCGCTCGCCTTCGTGTCCGGCTCAAGTAAACGCCACGGCACCATCGCGGACGGCACCACCCTCACCGACTCGGCCCCCGAAGAGGTCGAGCGCGGCTACTCCATCAACCTCGGTTGCGCGTACGCCGAGTGGATGGACACGAAGATCAACCTGATCGACACGCCAGGATTCCTCGACTTCCAGGGCGACGCGATCGCCGGTCTCGCCGCCGCCGACGGTGCCCTCTGCGTCATCGGTGCCACCTCCGGCGTCGAAGTCGGCACCGAGCGGATGTTCCAGGAAGCGGTGTCCCGCGGCGATCCCGTGCTGTTCGTCGTCAGCATGATGGACAAGGAGAACGCCGACTTCGACGAGATCTATCAGCAGATCAAGTCGCGCCTCACGGCGAAGGTGATCCCGATCGAAGTCCCCGTCGGCGAAGGACCGGCCTTTCACGGGATCGTGAACCTCTTCGACCGGAAGGCGCACGTCTACGCACGCGGCACGAAGACCGGCGCCTACGAGGAGACCGACGTCCCCCCGGAGGTGCAGCCGCAGTTCGACCGCTATTACGCGGAGCTCATCGAGACGATCGCCGCGACCGACGACTCCCTCCTCGAGCGCTACCTCGACGGCGGCGAGATCTCGCGCGACGAGGCGATCCGCGCGATGAAGGATGCGATGAAGCGCATGGAGCTGTTCCCGCTCTTCTGCGTCTCGTCGACGCACAACTACGGCACCCGCGCCGTGCTCTCCACGATCGTCGAGCTGATGCCCAGCGCGTGGGAGATGGAGGAGATCCACGCCTTCGTCGGCGCCGAGGGCGATCGCACCGTCGAGATCCACGCCAACGACGACGCCCCATTCGCCGCGCTGGTGTTCAAGACCCAGAGCGAGCCCCACGTCGGCGACGTGAGCCTCTTCCGCGTCCTCTCCGGCTCCGTCGCCAATGGCGACGAGGTGTTCAACGCCACACGCGCCGGCGTCGAGAAGCTCAATCACCTGTCGGTCACGCAGGGCCGCGACCGCATCGAGGTGCCGCGGCTCCATGCGGGCGACATCGGCTGCGTCGCCAAGCTCCGCAACACCCACACGAACGACACGCTCTCCACGCGCGCCCACCCGGTGCGGCTGCCGCAGATCGCGTTCCCCGAGCCGCTCGTGCAGATGGCGATCTCGCCGGTGAACCGCGCCGACGAGGAGAAGCTGCAGGCGGGACTCCACCGGCTCCACGACGAGGATCCGAGCTTCGAGTCGCACTGGAGCGCCGAGACCCACGAGACGCTCGTCACCGGCATCGGCGAGCGACACCTCGAGGTCGTGCTGGCGAAGCTGAAGCGGAAGTTCGGCGTCGTGGCCGAGCTGCATCGCCCGCGCATCGCCTATCGCGAGACGATCCGCGGCCGCGCCGAGGGGCAGGGGCGGCACAAGAAGCAATCGGGCGGACGCGGGCAGTTCGGCGACTGCTGGGTGCGCATCGCGCCGGTGCCGCGCGGCAGCGGGTTCCGATTCGAGGACCAGATCGTCGGCGGCTCGATCCCGAGCAAGTTCATTCCCGCCGTGGAGCGGGGGATCATCGAGGCGTCGGAGCGGGGCGTGCTCGCCGGATATCCGCTCGTCGACTTCAAGGTCGAGCTGTTCGACGGCTCGTATCACACGGTCGACTCGAACGAGATGTCGTTCAAGATGGCCGGGATCCTCGCGTTCAAGACGGTGGCACCGAAGTGCAAACCGGTGCTCCTCGAGCCGCTCGACGAGGTGGACGTGATCATCCCCGACGATTGCCTGGGCGACGTGCTGGGCGATCTCTCGGCGCGCCGCGCGCAGATCCTCGGCACCGAGCCCGCACCGGCCGACATGCGCGGCACGCGCGTCCGCGCGATCGTGCCGCAGTCGGAGCTCCACCTCTACGCCAGCGCGCTGCAGTCGATGACCCACGGGCGCGCCCGCCTCCGGCGCGAGTTCAAGGGCTACGAGGAGATGCCCGGCGAAGCGGCGCAGCGGGTGATCACCGAGACCCATCAGGAGCAGGAGGACACGGTCGGAGCACATTGATGCGCTGAATCTGGGAGGGCACTGCCGTACCACGTACTCCGTACTACGCCGTAGCTGGACCTGGGCGACTGCCCCGACGAATGCACCGACGCCGCTCTACCGGGACGCACTGATCGAGCGTTTCAGTTTTCAAGGGGTCAGAGTCGTTGATCGGATCAACGACTCTGACCCCTTGAAACTGCTTGTTGGTAGAGCGCCGTCCATTCATTCGCGGGGCCAGAATGCCAGTCCAGGTACGTCGTCGTACGCGGTACGGAGTAGTACGGCAGTGCCTTGCTCCAAGTAGTACCCCGCCCCCCGGCGACGTTACCTTACGGTCATGACAACCCTCGTCATCGTCGGCTCCGGTCGCATGGGCTCCGCTCTTGCCGCCGCGTTCCGCGGGGCCGGCGTGGAGGTGCGTGGTCCGCTCGGGCGCGGCGTGATTCCGTCGGGTGGCGGCGTCGTGCTGCTGTGCGTGCCCGACCGCGAGATCGCCGCGGCTGCGGCGACGATCGAACCGGGTCCCCTCGTGGGGCACGTGAGCGCCTCGGCGCCGCTCGACCTGCTCGCGCCACACGAGCGGTTCTCGATGCACCCGCTGCTCAGTGTCGTGGGCGCCGGCGCGAGCTTCAGCGGCGCATACGCCGCGATCGACGGTAGCAGCGCCGCCGCGCTCGATGGCGCCCGCGAGCTGGCCGAGCGACTCGGCATGCGCGTCAAGCTCGTGTCACGCGAGCAGCGGGCACTGTACCACGCCGCCGCCTCCATCGCCTCGAACTTCCTCATCACGCTCGAGGGCGCGGCCGAGCGGCTCGCTTCCGCCGTCGGCCTGGAGCGCGAGGCCCTCGTGCCGCTGGTCCGGGCGACCGTCGAGAACTGGGCGCGTCAGGGCGCGCGCGCCGCGCTCACCGGTCCGATCGCGCGCGGCGACGTCGCGACGGCGGCGCGGCAGCGCGAGGCGGTCGCCGACGCGGCGCCCGATCTTCTGCCCCTGTGGGACGCGCTCGCCTCCGCCACGCGTGAGCTCGCGGTCGCCCCCGCCACCGACGCGGCGTGAAGATCGTTCGCACCGTCGCCGAGCTTCGGGAGGTCGTGCGGTCGGCCCGGCAGCGCGGCGCGCGCGTGGGTCTCGTCCCGACGATGGGCGCGTTCCACGACGGCCACCTCGCGCTGATGCGGCGCGCGCACGAGCAGTCGGGCTTCGTGGTCGTGTCGCTCTTCGTCAACCCGACGCAGTTCAACGATCCGGCGGATCTCAGCCGCTACCCGCGCGACGAGGCGCGCGACGCCGAGCTGGCAGCGAGCGTGGACGTCGACGTGCTGTTCGCCCCTCCCGTCGAGGAGGTGTACCCGGAGGCCTTCGCGACTTCGGTCCAGGTCGCGAAGCTCGCCGATCCCCTCGAGGGGACGATGCGAGGGCCAGCCCATTTCCGCGGCGTCGCGACGGTCGTCACGAAGCTGCTCAACATGGCGCAGCCCGACGACGCCTACTTCGGGCAGAAGGACGCGCAGCAGGCGCTGATCATCCGCCGTCTCGTGCGCGACCTCGACATTCCGACGCACATCGAGATCTGCCCGACGGTGCGCGAGCCCGACGGCCTGGCGATGTCGAGCCGCAACGTGCGGCTCGATCCGGACACGCGGCGGCGTGCGCCCGCGCTGTTCCGGGCGCTGCGCGCCGTCGAGGCGGCCGTGGCGGAGGGCGGACACGACGCGGGCCGCTCGCTCGCGGCGGGCGAGGCGATCCTCGCCGAAGCGGGGATCGTTCCCGAGTACTTCGCCGCCGTCTCGGCGGACACGCTCGAGCCGGTCGCTCGCATCACGGACGCGACGCTCGTCGCCGTCGCCGCCAACCTCGGGGGCGTCCGCCTGATCGACAACGTGCTCGTGCATCCGGGGTCGCACGAACGATGAGCGCTCCCGTGCGCAACGCGGCCGCCGGTGCGGGCGCCCTCCCCACGCTCGCCGCGGCGCGGGCGCGCGGAACGCCGATCGTCATGCTCACGGCCTACGACTTCCCGACGGCGCGCATCGCGCAGGCGGCGGGGGTGGACGTCGTCCTCGTCGGTGACTCCGCCGCGAACGTGGTGCTCGGCTACACCTCCACGCGCGAGATCTCCGTCGACGAGCTGCTCGTCCTCACCCGTGCCGCGCGCCGCGGCGTGGACAGCGTGCCGCTCGTCGGCGACCTCCCCTTCGGGAGCTACGAGCCGAGCGATGAGGTCGCCGTCGCCACGGCACGGCGGTTCGTCGACGAGGCCGGCTGCGACGCCGTGAAGCTCGAGGGCGCGGGCGAGATCCTCCCCCGCGTGCGCGCGATCATCGCCGCCGGCATCCCGGTGGTCGGCCACGTCGGACTGCTGCCGCAGTCGGTCGTCACCGCGGACGGCTATCGCGCGCAGGGGCGCGAAGCCGACGACGCGCTGCGTATCATCGCCGACGGCGTGGCGCTCGAGGCGGAGGGATGCGCCGCGCTCATCGTGGAAGCGGTGCCGGCGGCCGTCGCCTCACTGCTCACGGCGCGCGTCTCGATCCCGGTGATCGGCATCGGCGCCGGCGCCGGCACCGACGGTCAGGTGCTCGTCTTTCACGACCTGCTCGGGCTCGGCGAGGGGCGCGTCGCGAAGTTCGTCGAGCGCTACGCCGAGGGGCGCGCCGTCCTCGAGGAGGGCGCGCGCCGCTGGGCCGACGACGTGCGCGCCGGCCGATTCCCGCGCGACGAGCACACCTACGCCATCGCGCCCGAGACGCTGGCGGAAGTCACCAGGCGCCTCGGGCGCGAGTAGGAGCGCGGGAGCGCGTCAGCCGTTCGCCGACTTTCTCCGGCGTGCGGCCCGGCCCTTCTTCGCCGTCTTCCCGGCCTCGATCGGCACGACGTCCGACGACACCTCGGCGGCGATCATCGGCTCCTCGCTCGGCACGTTCGTCGGGCGCGGCTGCTTGTAGCTGAACCGCTTCCCCTCGTAGTTGCGGAAGACCACCTCGTCCTCGTTGATCTCCTCGACGTACTCGGGGAGGAGCGGCACCTTCCCGCCGCCGCCAGGGGAGTCGATGACGAACTGCGGCACCGCGAGTCCGGACGTCCAGCCGCGCAGCGCCTTGATGATCTCGAGCCCCTTCTGGACCGTCGTGCGGAAGTGTTCCCCTCCCGCGACCTGATCGGCCATGTAGATGTAGTACGGACGCACGCGCGCCTTCAGCAGCTCGTGCATCAGCTTCATCATCACCTTCGGATCGTCGTTCACCCCCTTGAGCAGCACGGTCTGACAGCCGAGCGAGACGCCGGCGCGGCTCAGCCGGTCGAGCGCGGCCACGGCGGCGGGCGTGAGCTCGCTCGGATGGTTGAAGTGCGTGTTCATGAAGATGGGGTGGTACTTCTGCACCATCTCGCAGAACTCGGGGGTGATCCGCTCGGGCAGGTGCGACGTGATCCGGCTCCCCAGCCGAATGATCTCCACGTGGGGGATCGCCCGCAGCCGCTGGAAGATGTACTCCAGGCGGCGGTCGCTCAGCATCATCGGGTCGCCGCCGGACATGATCACGTCGCGCACTTCCGGATGCGCCGCGATGTACTCGAACGCCGACTCGTACTGATTGAGCGGGATCTTCTCGGGATCTCCGACCTTGCGGCGCCTGGTGCAGAAGCGGCAGTAGCTCGCGCAGACGGGGCTCACGAGGAAGAGGACGCGGTCGGGATAGCGGTGCGTGATGTTCGGCACCGGCGAGTCGCCGTCCTCGTCGAGCGAGTCGATGACGCCGTCGACGATCTCCAGCTCCTGGACCGTCGGGATGAACTGATTCCAGTTCGCGTCGCCGACGTCGGTGATCTGGGAGAGCGACTCGCGCGTGATCCGCATCTGGAAGTTGTCGAACGCCGGCTTGAGGGCCTCGACGTCGATCTCTCGTTCCGCGGCGTCCGCGCCGAACCGCTCGGCCACGTAGGACTTGAGCTCGTCGAGCGTGCTGATGCTCTCGTCACGCAGGATCTTCTGCCAGTCGCTCATCGCGTCGCTGCTCCGCGCTCTGGGGTGAGGCGTGTGGTCAACATGATCCGGTCGTCGGCCGGGGCGTAGAAGTCTCTGATGCGGGCGGCTTCGGTGTAGCCGCAGCGGGCGTAGAATGCTCGGGTGTTCGAATAGTCGGGACGGGACGAAGTCTCCACGAGCAACATTCTCGCGCCCCGATCGCGCAGCTCGCGCTCCACTGCACGCACGAGCGTCGTGCCGATCCCCTTGCCTTGCACCGTGGGATCCACGGCGAGCCAGTACAGATCGAACGTTCCCTCGGTCGCCGGTGTCGGGCCCGCGCACGCGTAGCCGAGCAGTCGCTCGCCGTCGAAGGCTCCGGTGAACTCGTAATCGGGCGCCTGCGCATCATCCGCGCCCGCGGAGCCCTCGTCGTGGACGGAGGCGTCGAACAGCTGCAGGGCGACGTCGATCTCGTCGCGTGAGAACGCCGCAGTGGACACCAGGAGCTCGGCGACGCGTGCACGGTCGCGGGGACGCAGACTGCCGAGCCGGATCCTCACCTACGCCTCACCGGCGGGGAAGAGGTCCGGCTCCCGGATCTCGGGCGCCACGCCCGAGAGTCGTATCGCGAGCGCCCATCGCTCCGCGGTGGTCGCCACCTCGCGCGAGCGCTCCAGTCCGAGCTCGCAGATCTGACGCACGAGCGCGCCGTAGTCGATCCCCGCCACGCCGGCCATGCGCGCGAGCCCGGCGGTCGGGGCGAAGTCGGGGTTCGCGTTGACCTCGAGGATCCACGGGCGTCCGCGCTCGTCGATGCGGAGATCGACTCGTCCGTAGCCCGATCCGCCGACGATCCGCCACGCCGTCACGGCGATCTTGCGCAGCTGGTTGGCGATCGTCGCCGGCAGTCGTGCCGGGCAGCGCGGCGCCGAGCCCACGTCCTCGTCCGAGCCGTCCTCCCACTTCGAGCGATACGTGACGATGCGCCACATCCCCTTCGGCATCCGCCCGAAGTCGATCTCGGCGATCGGAAGCACCGCGTCGCCGACGATTCCGACGTTGACCTCGCGACCCTCGACGTACTTCTGCACGATCACTTCGTCCCAGCGCTCGAGCATCGAGCTCACGCGCTCGGTGAGCTCGCGCGACGTGCGGACGACCGACCGCTGCTCGACGCCGATCGACGCGTCCTCCGCCGCCGGCTTGCAGATGGCCGGGAACCCGACCGAGGGGATCGCGCTGCCGCGCCGGACGACGGCGAACTTCGGGATCGGCAGTCCCGACCGCTCGAGCGCCGCGTTCACGACGTGCTTCCGCAGGCAGAGCGACGTCGTCCAGCTCGAGCTGCCGCTGTAGGGCAGGCCGAGCAGCTCCACCACCGAGATCACCGCCGGCTCGAGCGCCGCGACGCCGTCGATCGACTCGCAGAGGTTGAACACGAAGTCGGGGCGTGCGCGGCGCAGCCGGTCGATCCAGCGCGCGTCCGGGTGCACCGGGATGCGGACGATGGAGTTCCCTTCGGCCGTCAGCGACACGGCCACGGCGTCCACCGTGCTGATGATCTCCTGATCGGGCGTCTCGGCGAAGGCGCTCGCGCCGTCGAAGAGGATCGCGATCTTCACGCGGCGCTCCCGAGCACGACACCCTGGCGCGCCGCCGCGGCGGCGAGCGCGGCGCCGATGAGCGCGTCGTAGTCGAGCCCCGCGGCGCGGGCGGCCTTGGGGAGGCAGGAGTTGTCCGCCGGGTCGGGAAGGATTCCGGGGAGCGGATTCACCTCGACGATGTTCGCGCGGCCCGCCGCGTCGAGCCGCACGTCGACGCGCGACCAGTCGCGGCAGCCGAGCACGGCGTACGCACGGAGCACGACGTCCTCGATCTCGGCACGCAGCTCGTCGGGGACCCGCGCCGGGCACGAGAAGATGTCGAGCGGATTCTCCGGGCGGTCCCAGAGCCACTTCGCCTCGAAGCCGTAGATCGGCAGCGCGCCGGCGGGGAGCGAATCGAAGTTCATCCCGACGATGGGAAGCACCCGCGCGCCCGGTCCGTTCCCGAGCACACCGCAGGTGAACTCGGCGCCGGGGAGGAACGTCTCGACGAGCACGGGCTGGTCGTAGCGCTCGAGGAGATCGAGGACGATCGCGCGCAGCGCATCGGCGTCGGCGGCGAGGTTGCGCTCCGTGATCCCCTTGGACGAACCCTCGTGCACCGGCTTCGCGAACAGCGGATAGCTCCATCCGCGCGCGACGATGCGCTCGACGTCGCCCGCGTCGCGCGCGAGCACCCAGTCGGCCGTTGGGACGCCGTTGGCCCGGAGGATCTCCTTGGTGCGTGCCTTGTCGAGACAGAGCGCGAGGGTGAACGGATCGCTGCCCGAGTAGGGAACGCCGTAGAACTCGCAGATCGCCGGGACGTGCGCCTCGCGGTTCGGACCGCGCAGTCCCTCGGCGATGTTGAAGACGATGTCGGGGCGCTCGGCGCGGAGCCGCTCGGGGAAGTCGTCGCGGGCCTCGAGGCGAATCACCTCGCCATAGCGTGCGAGCGCTCCCGCGACGGCGGCGATCGTCTCGGCCGAGTCCCACTCGGCGTACTCGTCGTCGGGCGCGGGCGCCGGCGCGAGGAGCGTCGCGGTCGCGCCGTCGCCCCGAGCGCCGTTACTGGGCGGCTCCTCGTCGGCGCGCGACAGCTCCGCGGCCGCGTCGGCCGCTTCGGGCTCGGGCTTTTGGTTGTACGCGAAACCGATGCGCGTCATCCCGTCCCTTCTGTGGAATCCCGCTGGCGCGGGCGCGGCGTTTCCGCTTCGCGCACGCGGGCAAGTCGCACGCCACCGGAGAAGTGCGGGCGAAGATAGGGAACCGAGATTTTTCGCGCAATGAGAAATTGTGCCGCGAAAAAAAATTTCTTTCGCCGGTCGGCTCACACCTTGTGATACGAGATGCGAGCCGCCTCGCGCCGGTCCTCGGCGACGTAGATCTCGAAATCCGAGAAGAAGGCTGGCGCCTCCTGCTGGAGGACGCGGAGCGTCGCGACGGCGAGCCGGCGGATCTCCAGCTCGGCGCCCTCGCTCGAGCGCAGCTCGAGCATCGTGCGCCAGGCGCGCGCGTTCCCCGTCACGACGATCTTCGTCTCCGTGGAGTTGGGCAGCACGCCGCGCGCCGCTTCACGGGCCATCTTCCGACGGTGGACCTTGTCGGCCACCCAGCCGTAGCGCTCCATCAGCTGTCCCACGAGCGCGACGTACGCGCTCTGCGCCGCGTCGATCTGCGCGCGCCACGCGCCCTCGAGCGCCTCGTCCCCCGCGATCGCCGGCGGGACGACGAAGCACGCCTCGCTCTCGTCGACGTACCGCTGCGAGAGCTGCGAGTAGGCGAACCCCGCGCGGTGCCGCACCAGCTCGTGCGTCAGCGAGCGGCTGATCCCCTCGAGCAGGAGGGAGTAGTTCGCGTGCTCGAGGACGCTCCCGTGCCCCTGCTTCTTGATGTTCTCCAGATAGTCGCGCGTCGAGCGGCTCGCCGGATTGTGCTGGCTCATGTAGCAGAGCCGGCCCGCGAACTCCGCCAGTCGCTCGCCGTCGGTGCTCTCGCCGATCCAGTTCACGTCCAGGTGGTCCGGCGCGGAGAACACGGGGCGCGCGAGGACGGAGATCTTCGGCTCGTAGTAGAGACGCGAGGTGGCGGCGGGAGCGGCTGCGGTCATGTGACGGGGGTGCGACGGTGGGAGGGGATGATGGCGAAAGCTAGGCGCCGCCAGCGCGGCCGTCGAGCGCGGCCTCGTCGAGCAGCGCCAGGCGCGAGCGCGCGTACGCCCTCTCGCGCTCGACGCGGGCGAGTGCCACGCGAGCGGGCTCGGGCAACGCGGGGAGCGTGGGGTCGTATTTCACGGCGTCGAGCGGACGCGCGCCCGCGAGCGCGACCTTGGCGCCCGGGTTGAGGATCGCGTCCGGGTCGAACGCGCGCTTCACGGCGGCGAAGCGCGCGAGCGCCTCCGCCGTCCACACGCGTGAGAGCAGCGGCGCGCGAAGGCGGCCGTCGCCGTGCTCGCCCGTGAGCGTGCCGCCGAGACGTCCCGTGAGCGTGCTGATCTCGTCGAGCAGCGCTTCCGCGCGCGCTCGCCAGTCGGGTTCCCGCACGTCGATCAACGGGTTCACGTGCACGTTCGCATCGCCGGCGTGGCCGAAGATCACGCCGCGGAACCGGTGGCGCTCGAAGGCGGCCCGCACGCCGCGCACGTATTCGGGAAGGCGCGCCGGGGGCACGCAGCCGTCCTCGATGAGCTGCATCGATCGCAGCTCGGGGTGGATCGTGGAGATGATCGGGCTCGCCGCGTGGCGCAGCGCCCAGATCGCGTGCTCCGTCTCCGGATCGAGCGCGAGCCGCACCGTCGTCGCTCCGGAGCGACGGAACGCCGCTTCGATCTCTCGCGCCACCGCGTCCGCCTCCTCTCGCGAGCTCGCCTCGACCTCGCCGAGCAGCACGGCCTCCGCGTCGTCGGAGACCGGCACGCCGGTGCCGCCCTGTCGCGCCACGTCGAGGAAGCTGCGATCGAGCAGCTCGCACGCGACGGCGCCGGCCAAGCGCGCGCGGTCGGCCGCGACCACCGCATCCTCGAGCGTGGCGAACGCGCCGAGCAGGCTGGCCGAGTGCGACAGGAGCGGCGCGAGCCTCAGCTCGAGGCCGACGATGAGCGCGAGCGTCCCCTCGCTGCCGACGATGAGGTCGACGACGTCGCCCGACGCCGCCCAGTGGGCGAGGCCGTACCCCGACGAGTCCTTGCGCACGCCGGCGTGTCGCGTCGGCGCGCGTCGCTCGGCGGCGAGCACGGGCGCGAGCGCGTCGAGCGCGCGATCGAGGATCGGCAGCGTCGGCGGCACCGCACCGCGGCGCAGCTCGGCCCGCGTGCCGTCGGCGAACACGCAGGCCAGCGCCTCCACCCACGCGCGCATCGCACCGTAGCGCAGCGTGTGGGCGCCCGCCGCGTTGGTGGATGCCATGCCGCCGACGGTGCAGAACGCGCTGCTCGACGGATCGACGGGGAACTGAAGCCCGACCGCTCGCGCCGCGCGATCGACCGCGTCGCGAATCGCCCCGGGACCGCAACGGATCGTTCGCTTCGCCACGTCGACCGCTCCCATCGCGCCGAGGCGACTCAGATCGACGATCACGCCGTCGCCGACGGCGCCCCCCGCCATGCTGCTCCCCGATCCGCGCGGAACGAGCGGCGTGCGCGTGCTGGCGGCCCAGCGCACGAGCGTGCACACGTCGTCGGCGTCGGACGGAACGGCGACGCCGCGTGGCTGGATCCGCGCGATCCCGGCCGCCTCGCTGTAGACGGCGCGCGCGAGCAGGTCGTCGCGGAACGTCCCGTGGAATCCTGGCGGTGGTGTCGTGAGTGCCATGCCTTCGACTCGGGGGTATCTTTCCCAGGTGACGAGAAGTCTAAACGGCGTGAACGGAGCGCCAACGGAGCCGCCGAGCGTGCGGCAGGATCCCCGCGTGCCGGAGGCGGAGCGCTTCGCGCGCGAGATCCTGCCGCCGGTGTCGCGCACGTTCGCGCTGAGCATCCGCGTGCTTCCGGGCACGCTCGGGCGCGCCGTGATGACCGCCTATCTGCTCTGCCGCATCGCCGACACGCTCGAGGACGAGCCGCGCATGCCGGCGACGGGCAAGGCCGCGCTGCTCGACGAGCTGCTCCGCTGCTTCGACGATCCCGCGGCCGCCGAATCGTTCCCGTCCCGCCTCGACGACCTCGGCGGCGACGAGACCCACGTGCGCCTCGCGCGGAACGCGCACCTCGTCTTCGTGCTCTACCGCGATCTCCCCGAGACCACGCGCGCTCACGTGCGCCGCTGGGTGTCCGAGATGATCGTCGGGATGAAGAAGTTCGTGCTCCTCTATCCGAGCGGCATCCGCATTCAGACCCTCGAGGAGTACAAGGAGTACTGCTACTACGTCGCGGGCACGGTCGGATATCTCGTGACGGATCTCTGGCACGAGCACGTCCCGAGCATCGGCGTACGCCTCCACGGCGTGCTCCGCGAGAAATCCCGCGCCTTCGCCGAGGCGCTGCAGACGGTGAACATCCTCAAGGACGTCGCGCGCGACGCCGAGAAGGAGAACTCCATCTACATCCCCGAGGAGCTCCTGCGCGCCCACGGAAGCAGCCACGCCGCCATTCTCGACCCCACACGGGTACGCCAGACGCGCGCGGCGATCGCGGCGATGGTGCAGCTCGCCTGGAAGGACCTCGACGGCGCACGCAGCTATCTGCTGCTCATCCCTCGCCGCGCCGTGTCGATCCGCCTGTCGTGCGTGCTTCCGCTGCTGTTCGCCTGCGCCACGCTGCGTGACCTGACGCGGACCCCCCAGGCGCTCGCGCGGCGCGAGGTGGTGAAGATCTCCCGCGCCGAAGTGAAGTCGCTCACCCTGATCGGCTTCCTCGTGATCCTCAGCAACCGCGGCCTCGCCTGGCTCGCGGACCGAGCGACGCAGAGGCCTTTTTTGGTGCTCGGGATCTGAGCGAAGGCCGAGTAGTGAGTTGGTTGGTTGGAGGGTGAGATCGTGAGGAACGGCCTCGGGAAGCTCCTGCCTCCCGAGGCCGTTCCTCACTCTCCCACGATCCAACCAACCAACTCACCGCTTACCGCCGTACGACAGCCGCCAGCATGCTCATGAGGCTCGGCCCGCGCCCCGCCTCGCCACGCTCGAGCCGATCGAGCACCTGCTCGAGGGCCAGCTGGGCACGTGCGACGGTGCGCGCGTGCGCCGAGCGGACGGCGCCCCAGACGGCAGGCACGAGCACGACGGTCGGCGCCGCCGCGGCGAGCAGTGGGAAGCTGAGCGCCGCGAGCACTCCGCCGGCGACGAGCGAGGCACCGGCGAGTCCCGCGTTCACCTGGGCCATCGACGCGCGGTGTCCACCGAGCTGCGCGTCGAGCCGAACGACGACGCGTCCCGCGTCGAGCGCGATCGCCGTCGCGGCGACGTCGGTCGCGCGCGCGAGGGCGGCGCCCTTCCCGCTGACGACGCGCCTCACCGTTCCGGCGATTCCCTGGTCCGCCTCCCAGACGATCCGCTCACCGAAGTGCCGCTTCACCCTGAGGCACTCCTGGCGCTGCATCCAGTCGTCGAGCGCTTGAAGCACCTGCGCCGGTGTGCCGTTCACCGTGCGCTGCGCGCTCACCGTCGCGCTCCCGTACAGCGTCGCGAGCAGCCCCTTCTCATCGGGAACCGCGACCCGCGTTCGCTCCTCCGCGAGCGCCTGACGCAGGTGCACGGGGTCGAGACCGACCTCCTTCGCCAGATCGAGCAGCTGCGACTCGGTGAGTCGGTCCTGCGTGTCGCCCGCGGGACCGGCCTGGAGCTCGAGCGCACGCGCCAGCACGCGCTCGACCGCGGCGCGGTCGATCGCGGCGGGAAGGTTCGACGGCTTGGGCCCCTCGGAGGACATGGCGGAAAGATAACTCCGCTCCCCCGCGTCAGATGCCGCCGAGAATCACCTCGAGCTGCCGCGCGATGGCGTCGTTGATCGCGTCGGGCACGGCGAACGCCGCGATGAACGCCGCGCGCGGCTCGCCGGGCACCGATCGTCCAGCGGTCTGCAGGTAGTAGCGCATGTAGCCCGGTACCGCGTTGGGCATCACGCGCTCGAGCAGCAGCGCACCGGCGCGCACCGCCGCCGACTGCTCGTACCGCGCCGTCGTGCCGGCGCGCCGGTCCGCCGGTGTGGTGTTGTCCTCGATCGCCGTGCTGGCCACGCTCCCCGCCACCTCGTGCGCGAAAGTGTAGAGCACGCCCTCGATGCTCTGGCCGGCGCCGGGCAGGCCGACGGCCACCGCATTCTGCACCTTGCTGAAGTGCACCGTGCGCCCCTCGCCGCCGAGCGGGAGCGAGAGGTACACCTCGCCATTCTGCTGCTGCGTGTTGTTCAGGAACCGCTGGAACGCCGGTCGCCACGTCCGCTGCCACGTCGAGTCGACGCGTGCGACCGTCCCTGCGTGCGCGGCCGACTCCGACAGCCAGTAGTCGTGGTAGAACTTCCGGCTCTCGTCGTCCACGGATTCCACGAACAGCCGCAGCCACTCGCGGTCGGCCGCCGACTGGAACGCGCTGCCGAGGATCGCGAAGTACTGCTGCAGCGCGGCGTCGCTCGTCGCCCGTGGGTTGCCGCCGGCCCGGATGAAGAGGTCGACCACCTGCCGCAGCTGCTCCCACGACGCGAAGTAGAACGGCATGAACTGCGGCCCGGTGGCGAGCGACGGTTGCACCGCGAGGCGCTCGAGCAGGCGCGCACGGTTCCCGTCGAGCAGCGACGTCACGCCGCGCTGGCGCCGCAGTGCGACCATCTGGTCGCGGTAGCCGCGGCGGAAATAGGGAACGAGCGTGGAGTCGGGCGTGAGCAGCGCGTACGCGTGCAGCCACAGGTCCACGTGCTCGCGTGTGCGCACCGGCCAGGTCACCTGCACGGCGGGCGTCGAGCTGCCCTGCGCGGTGCTCTCGCCGCCGCCGGTGCTCGGGGCCGGCTCCCGAGTGGCGGTGCCCGCTGATGCACAGCCGGCCGACAGGAGCAACACGATCGCGGCCAGGCCACGGCCGGCGCGATCAGGAATGCGAATGGTCATGACGATCGAGCCTCGTGCGAGAGTGCGCCTGGCCTGTCGACTAGCAAGGCACGCGCCGAGACCGCTGAGCGCGGCAGGCCGCCGTGCTCAGCCCGAGGCGACCGCCCGGCCGCAGGTGACGCAGAACTTCCAGCCGTGCTCCAGGTCGCTCCCGCACGCGGGGCAATGCTGCACCGTCAGATCCTGGCCGCAGTGCGGGCAGAAGTTGATCTGTCGGCCGGGCGGGAGCTCCCCCTTGCAGTGCGGACACGTCTCGCCGGCGGACGCGATGGTGATCGGCCGCGACGGACGGCGCGCGGCCGTGGACGAAGCGGACGGGGACGTGACGCTCGGCCGCGGTGCAGTCGGCGGGGAAGACGCGGACGCGGTCGCCGCCGCCGCCCGCGTCGCCGAGGCGCGGAACGTGGCGGTATCCGGATTCGCGGCGGGTACTCCGGCCGGTGCGGTCGGCGCCGCCGCAGACGCGGCCGCCGGCGGAAGCGCGTCGGGGTCGAGCTCGCGCAGCGTCTCCGGCGACAGCGACACGCGCGAGCTCGCGAACTCGCGGATGAGCTGCGGGTCGGGATTGGAGGACTTCAGCGATGCACCCAGCACCTCGCGCATGCGCGGCTCCACGACGAGATAGTTGCGCGCGCCGCTCAGCAACTCCAGCATCGCCATCTCGTAATCCTGGTTCGTCTCGAGCCCGAGATCGCGCCGGTGCAG
>Ga0070669_100001743_pt1 | contig 15681 bp, 13 predicted proteins | sample KBSS53metaG_FD_64680 | JGI IMG/M metagenome (GOLD analysis project Ga0070669, IMG submission 64680) | Switchgrass rhizosphere microbial communities from Kellogg Biological Station, Michigan, USA - KBS S5-3 metaG | ecosystem: Host-associated > Plants > Roots > Rhizosphere > Soil ... | reverse complement strand
AACGATGCGAGGCGCACCGGGTTGAGCGGATCGCTGATGTCCAGGGTTGCGACGCCGCCGCTTTCCTTGGGCGTCATGACGACCAGAACGTTGCCGATCGCATCGATGGGACCAGCGCTGACGCCGCCGTAAGCGGAGGTGGGGACCTCCTTCACGACCGTCGCGGACGCGGGATTCGCCGCGTCGACGACCTTGATGCCGTTGTTGGTGGCGCCGACGTAGATGTACTGCCCCTGCCACGAAACGCCCCAGACCGCTTCGGTGTAGTCACCGTAGTTCGTACCGGCGATCGCAACCGCCTTGACGTGCTTGGGCGCCGTCGGGCTGGTGACGTCCCAGATGTTGATGCCCCGACCGCCGATCGTGACCATGTAGAACGTGTCGCCGTACCGGCCGTACGAGACGGTGTGGCTCTCGGCCTCGGCGCCGGTGCGGCTGGGCGTCGTGAAGCTGGAGAGCTGCTTTGGCGCGGCGGGGTTGGACACGTCGTACATCCAGAACTCCTCGTTGCCGCCGATCGCGAGGTAGCCGTTGATCACGGTGGGCTGGTTGATCTGATGGCCGACGTTCATCGACGGCGAGATCAGCCCCTTCTGCCAGTCCGCCTTGGGCAGGTTGATCGTGGAAGCCGGCTGCGGCGAATTGGGGATCTTCCCGGCGGCCTTTTGAAACGCCGGCTGACCGCCCGTCCCGGTGCTTCCCGCGGCACCGCTGCCAGCGTTGCCCGCGGCGCCGGTCGTGCCCCCCCTGCCAGCGGCGCCCGTCGTTCCGCCGCCGCCGCCGCCGCGCCCCGCGGCCCCCGCGCTGCCCGCCTGGCCGCCGGCGCCCGCGCCCGCGCCCCCGCCACCGGTCGTGCCGCCGCGGCCGCTGCCGCCACCGTCGCCCGCGGTGCCCGTCGTGCCGCTCGAACCCGACCCGCTCCCGCCGGTGCCGGCGCTGCCGGTCGTGGTCGACCCGCCCGCGCCGGCCGCACCGGTCGTTCCGGCGGCGCCGCCACCCGACCCGGCGGTGCTGCCTCCGGAGCCACTTCCCGCCGCGCCGTTGCCGGCGACGCCGCTGCCTCCCGTGCCGGCGTTCGCCGCACCGCCGGTCCCGGGGTCGGCTCCCGTCTGGGTGTTTCCGGCGCAGCCACCGAGCAGCACGGCCAACGATGCAGCGAGAAATCGAGAGTCTCGGATGTTCATGGCGCGACGGCTCCTGGTCGGTAGGGCGGGCTCAGCAGGGCCTGTCGCGAGCCGCCGATTCTTGTCATGAAAAAATGGAACGTCCTTTCGGCGCGCGACGGAAAACGATTCCCGCCGCACCTCAGACTTCGTTGACAACGGCTCTCAGCGCCGCGGAGAGCTCCCGCCGGGCCTTGCGCAGCCGCGAGTACACGGTGAATCGGGGAATCCTCAACGTGGACGCGACGTCAGCGACCGGAACGTCGTCCAGCTCGTGCATGATGAGGACGGCGCGGCGCGGAAGCGGGACGCGACCCAGCGCCGCCAGCACCAGGCGACGCGCCTGCTTGCTCTGCAAGCGATCCTCGGCGCCCGCTTGCTCGTCGATCGGCTCGATCACACCGAACGGCATCTCGCGATCGCGTTTGCGCCGGTGGGCCGACACGATCCGGAACGCGATCCCGAACAGGTAGGGCCGGAGTGGCCGGCTCCTGTCGCACCGAGCCCAGGATCCGCGAAGCGCCAGAAACACGTCCTGCATCAGGTCCTCGATGTCGGACGGCGGGGCGCCGAGGCGCCGCAGCGTGTGGTGGACGTAAACGAGCTCGTCCTGGAACGCACGGAAGCAAGCTTCGTCCGACTCGGCGGGCGGGACGTTGTCCGCGAACGCCGCGAGATCTGCTCGCTTGGCATTGAGCTGCATGACCTGGTCTCGTAGAGGGGGGACCGCGATCTGGATCCGGGTCTAGCGATCTGCGTGCAGGTGCGATTTGTTGCCCTGCGCGTCAGCTCGCCGATCGCGATCTCGACGCGCGATCACGCGTGCACGGATTGACGTCCCGGAATCCACGCTGCATGCTCGATCAATGCTTCGTGCCACCAAGCCGGCGTCGCTCGAAGCCGTCGAGGGTGGTCTCGGCGCCGAGGACGAGGCGGCGCTCGATGCACGCGCGCGCGCCGCGCTGGGCGGCGATCCCTCCGCGCTCCGCGATTTCCTTCGCGCGGTGGCGCCCATCGTCCGCCGCGTGTGCCGTGGCGTGATGGGCCGTGACAACCCCGAGCTCGAAGACGCAATCCAGGACTGCTTGATCGACGTCGCGCGTTCGCTGACGCAATTCCGCTTCGAAGGAAGCGCTGCCCACTACGTCACGAAGATCGCGATGCGGCGGGCAATCGCGTTGCGCGACCGGGCGCGCGAACGGGCGAAGCAGCAAGCGACGCTCGAGGCGTCAAACCTCCCGGACGCGAGCCTCAACCGATCGCCCAGCGCGCACGCCGAGCTGGTGAGCAACCTGCTCGACGACCTCAACGAAGCGCAAGCGAAGGCTCTCCTCATGCACATCATGCTGGGTCACTCGATCGACGAGATCGCCACGATGACGGGCGTATCGGCGAACACGGTGAAGACGCGCTTGCGCCTGGCCAAGGAACGGCTCCGCCGCTGGATGCGGCGGCGCGGAGAGGGACGCCGTGCAGGTGGATGACGATCCGCACGATCACGCGGAAGAAGCGCTGATCGGTCCCGCGGTGCGCGGCTCGCTGAACGCGGACGATCTCGTCCGGCTCAAGCGACACCTCGAGGGCTGTCCGACCTGCGCGGCCGTCTTCGAGGCGATGCGCATCTTTCACGCCTCGGTCGCGCCCGGTCGGGACGACGAGATGCGCGACGAGGCAGCGGTGGCGCGGGCCATGGCACGCGTCAATGAACCTGCGGTGGACATCTCGCCGGCAGATCGTGCGGCCGACGACGCGCTCGACGACGCGGCGGTTGACCGCGCGATGGCGCGCCTCGACGAAGGCGCGCCCGTCCGCGCGACGCCGCGGCGCAAGCTGAGGCCGGCGATCGGCCTGGGCATCCTGGGCGCAGCAGCCGCCGCCGCCGTCGTGCTGGCCGTTTACCGCGCGCCGCGCCCGGCGGGAACGACGACGGCGACGACCGCCGCCGCGCCGGCCCGCGCGGTCGTCCTCGCCGACGGATCGGAGGTCGCCCCGGACGACGCGGCGACGGCGATCGAGATCGGCGAGCAAACAGCGGAACGAACGGTCGTGCGCCTGCCCTCGGGTGCGGCCCGATTCCGGGTCCGTCACGACAGCAAGCGACTGTTCCGCGTCGACGCGGGCGCCATCCAGATCGACGACCTCGGCACGGTGTTTCGCGTCGCGCACGAAGCGGCGGGGCGCATCCGCGTCGCGGTGTCCGAAGGCCGCGTGGCGGTCCTCCCGGCGACCGGCGTTCGCGTCGAGCTCGGCGCCGGCGACGAGCGCGTCTTCTCCGCGACGGCGCCGACCGAAGCCCCCGAAGCCGCGGGCCCGGCGCTCCCCGCGGGCGGCGGCTCGGTCCGCGGGCAACCGCGCGCGCGCCTCGCGGACGATCCCGCCGAGCTCCTCGCGACCGCCGACGTCGCTCGGCGAGCGCACGATCCGCGGGCGGCGGTGGCGCCGCTGCGCCGCCTGGTCGAGCGGTACCCGAAAGATCCGCGCGCGCCGTCCGCGGCATTCACACTCGGATGGGTGCTGCTGACGGATCTCAACCGACCCCGCGAGGCGGCCGCCGCGTTTGCGGTGGCCGAACGAATCGCGCCGCGCGGGGCCCTCGCCGAGGACGCGGCCGCTCGCGTTGCGGAAGCCTGGCACAACGCAGGCGAGGCGGGCCGCGCGTCCGAGGCTGCTCGCCACTACGAGCGGATGTACCCGACCGGGCGGTACATCGCCCTCATGCGCGGCTTGATCGGCAAGCGTTGACCCCAGGCGTCCTCGCGCTCGCGCTCGTCGCGACGAGCAGCGAAGCGAATGCAGCGAACGCGGAGCGCAGCCCCACGCTGGAGCTCGACGTTTGCCTCCAGGTCGATGAATCGGTCGTCCAGAATCTTGTCCAGCTGGAGCTCGGCGACGCGCGCACGCGCCACGCGAACGCGCCGATAGCGGTCGCCGTGCGATGCATCGAAGGCGGGCAGGAGATCCGCGTCGAGCCGTGGGCGTCGCGCGGAGACGACGGCATCCGAACCATCGAGCTCCCCGACGCCGACGACCCGACCGCCGCGCTCGAGGCGCGCTCACGCGAACTGGCGCTGGCGATCGCCGAGCTGATTCGCCGGCTGGAGATCACGCGCCCGCTGCCTGCGGAGCCGCCGCCGCCGCCACCTCCTCCGCCGATCGTGGCCGTGCCGATCGCTCCGCCCGAAGCGCCGCCCGGCCCGTTCGGAATCGCCGCCCTGTCGTCGTTCGAATATTTCACCGGCGGCCAGTGGCTGGCGGGCGGCGACCTCGCGTTGACGGTGGCGCTGGGACGCTGGGCCCTGGGCGACCTGCGCGTCGGCGGGCGGTTCGCCGGTGGTGAGACGTTGCCGGCGGGTCGCCTGTCCACACGCGCGGGGACCGCGGCGCTCGGCGCGGGCCTGAACACCTGGTCGAAGCTGCGCACCGTCGGGTTCGCGCTGATGTTCCGTGCCCAGGGATACGGGGTCGAGTATCGCGCCGAGCTCCCCGATGCGGCCCGCACGGCGGTCCTCGGCGCGTTCGTGGTCGCGGTCGAACCGCGCCTGATCGTCGCGGTCACGCGGCGAATTTCAATCGCGGCGGGCGGCGCGGCGGGCCTTCCGCTTCACGGAATCGTCGTTCGCACGCAGGGAGTCGAGACCGACAGCATGTCCGGCCTCGTCCTCTCGGGTAGTCTCGGCCTGGTGGTGGCGCTGTGAACGCCCGCGTGTGGACGGCGGGACTGGGCGTCGGCCTCTCGCTCGCCGCCGGCGGCGGCTGCGGGAACAGCACGCTCGACCTGTTCGACCCGGACCGCGGCCTGCTCGGACACTGGGCCTTCGACGAAAGCGAGCCCGGCGCCGTGGCGATGGACTCGTCGCCGTTCGGGTTCCATGCGATGCCGTCCGCCGATCCGCCCACGCCGACGCGCGACGTTCCACCGGTACATTTTCCCGATCCGTTCAGCCTGTCCTTCAGCGGAACGGACCAGTGGGTGAACGCCGGCAATCCGCCGCTTCTCAACGCGGGCGGGCCGATCAGCATCGCAGCCTGGGTTCGCCCCGCGGGCATCGACGGCGAATACCACAACATCCTCGCGCACGGCTGGCGCAACAACCCCAATCATGACGTGGCACTGCGCATGTACGCGGGCAACTACGAATTCACGTACTGGAACAGCGCCGATCACCTGGCCAGCGTGCCCATTCCGACCTCGGACGTCGGGAGCTGGGTGCACCTCTGCGGTGTATTCGACGGCAGTGTGTACGCCATCTACCGGAATGGAGCCCTGGCGGCATCGACCGCGGACACGGCGACGCCGCCTCCGAACATCGATACGCCGTGGGCGATCGGCGGCCGCGCGCCGCAGCCCGATAACCTTGGGCGCGTGATGAAAGGCGAGATCGACGACCTGCGGCTCTACGGGCGCGCGCTCGCCGCCGGCGAGATCGACGCGCTCTATCGACGCTGAGCGCGCAGGCCGGCCAGGCCCAGCGCCGAGAGCGTGTTCGCGTAGGCCGCGGCCGAGGCCGGGGGCGACGCCCCGGCGGCGAGCAGCGCGTGATAGAGCGGGCCCAGCCGCTCGCGCCGCAACCGCGCCGGGTCGGCGAACCACGCAGTGACTTCGTCGCGCAGCCCGCCGCCGGACTCCATCGTCTCGACACGCTCTCGGAACTGCGCCCGCGCGCGCCGCAGCCGCGACGCGATGGTGCCGCGCGGCAGGTGCAACTTCCGCGCGACCTCGGTCATGCTCATCTGTTCGAACTCGAACAGCTTGAATACCGTGCGCAACGGTTCGCTGATGGTTTCGAGGACCGCGTCCAGGAGCTCTCGCATTTGCTTGCGATGGGCGAGGAACTCCGGCGTGGCGACGGCCTCGATGCGCTCCGGCGGGTCGTCGCCCAGGACTTCACGCCGTCGTGCCATCTTCCGCCGCGCGTGCCACGCCAGGTTCTGGGCGACCTGAACCAAGAAACCCCGCTCCGCGCCGACCTGAACGTCGTCGATGCGGGTCGCGGCGACCATGAAGGTCCGCTGGACCTCGTCGTCGAGATCGGACGGCGGGACGCCCGCACGGCGGAGCGTGCGCGTCACGACCTTGAGGTGTTCCTCGACCATCGCACGCACGCGCGCATGCCGGTCGCGCGGCGGCGGTGCCGTCGGACTGCGCCGTGCCCTCACGAACGCGATCAGAACTGGTTGAAGAAGGTCCATACGGCGGCGGCGTTCCAGCTGCCCGACGACTGGCCGTTGTCTGGATACGGCGTGTGGTCGCCGTTGAAGGAGCAGAACTGGACCGGATAGCCCGCCATGCACCCCATCTCGTTGGTGCAGACGTGAGCCCCGCTCGTGACCGATGTCGGTACCGCCCAGGTGCAGCCGTTGGCCTTCGCGAAGTTCTGGGCCAGGCCCACGCCGTTGTTGTAGTTCAGCACCGAGTCGTGCGTGCCGTGGGCAGCGTAGTAGGCCACGGGTTTGCTGGGTGTGCAGTTGCCGCTGAGCTGGGAGCCCGAATAGACGGCCACGGCGCGGATGTAGCCGTTCGACACGCCGCCCAGCGGTCGTTCGCACGCCGTCTTGTAGGACATGCTGCCGCCGTAGCTCCAGCCGTTCGCGAAGATTCGATTCGTGTCGACGCAGAAGTTGTCTTCGATGTATTTCACCAGCGCGTCGGCGAAGTTCAAATCGTTGTTGCTGCTGTTCGGCCAGCCGCAGCCCGAATCACCTTGGCCGGTGCCGGTGCAAGGTCCACCCGACTGCGACCCGTTGGGTGCGATGAAGATCGCGGTGTTGTTGGATTGCGGGAGCACGTTGTAATACTTCTGGTTGTACATCTCGACGTCGTTACCGTTGAGCTCGTGATACGCAATGATGAGCCGGTACGGGTGAGTGTTGTCGTAGTTCGTCGGCACGTTGAGGATGTACCGCCGCTGCTGAGACCCCGACATGAACGGGATGCGGGTGCCGTTGTTGTACATGCTGCTCGCGATGCCGGGCGCCTTGCCGCAGCCGGCCGACATGCCGGGGGTTCCGGAGCCGCCGGCGCCGCCGGCGCCGCCGCCCGTACCCGCTGTCGCGCTTCCGCCGCTACCGCCGCGGCCCGCCGTTCCCGTGCCGCCGCGGCCACCCGATCCGACGGTGCCTCCGGTGCCGCCGGCATATCCGCCGGTGCCCGCGTTCCCGCCGCGTCCGCCACTGGCGCCGGACGCGCCGCTCGTGCCGGCCGTACCGGTGCTCATGCCTGTGCCGGCGGCGCCCGTAGTGCCGGCACTGCCGGTGGTACCGGCGGTCCCGGTCGTGCCGGCGCTCCCGGTCGTACCGGCTGAACCCGTCGTCCCCGCCTGGCCGCTCGTGCCGGCCGCCTGTCCGCCCTGCCCCATCGTTCCGGCCGCGCCGGTCGTGCCCGAGGCGCCGGTTCCCGCCGTCCCGGTGGTGCCGGCTGTGCCGCTGCCTTCGCCCGGTCCGGTCCCGCACCCGACGGCGAACGCCGTCGACAGCGCGAGCCCGCTGACGATCAGTCGAAACGATCGCGAACGCGAACGCGCCGCCCCAATTTTTTCACCGATTGATTGTGACCACATTTGCGTCCCTTTCGCTTCGTTGGTTAACGGCCCAGAAAGCTCATGAGCCACGTCATTGCCGGCCGCATGGTGCCGCTGCTTGTGATGAGTCCGCTGTTCGCCACCCACGTCGAGCCGACGACGTAGCCCCACAGCGTGATTCCAGCGACGTTCTTATCGTTCCAGAACATCGTGAACTGGCTCTGCATGACGTTCTTCTGCTGGTTGTCGTCAGCGATGTTGAGGTCGTACTCGCTGATGTAGACCGGCAGGCCCGTCTGCGCGGTGATCTTGTCGATGTTCGCCTGGATGGTGCTCGCGGAGAGATTGCCGCACGCGTGGGCCTGCGCGCCCACGCCCGTTATCGGCGCGCCCGCCGCCTTGATCTTGGTGACGATGTCGATCGTGTGGGCGTTGTCGTTGCCGTACTCGATGTTGTTGTAGTCGTTCAGGATCAGGATCGCGTTTGGGCAGTACTGGTGCGCCCACTTGAACGCCTGGGCGATCCAGTCGTACCCGCTGGCGCCGGACCCGCCGAGCGCGGCCACGTACGGCGGCGTGGTGTGCGGCGGCGGCTCGTTGACGACGTCGATCAGCTGTACGTCCGGGTAGCGTTCACAGAAGAGGCGGATCCACTCTTCGACCTCCGCCTTCTGTTCTGCCTGCGACAGCCCGCCGAGCCACCCGGGTTGCTGGCTACCCCAGATGAAGTTGTGCTGCTTGAACGGAATGTTGTTCTGCTTGGCGTAGTCGTGCATCGCATCCAGGCTGGTCCAGCGCATCGTGTTGCGCGTCCCCTCGATCGATCCCCACTTGCCCGCGTTCTCGGGCGTGAGCTGATCCCAGTACTTGCTGAAGTCCGAACGGACCTGCCCGCGCGTGTCGATGTTGCCGACGTACTTCTTCACCGGTGGCGGCGCGCCACCAGTGCCGGCCGACCCGGTCGCTCCGGCGCCGCCCGCGCCGCCACGACCACCCGCTGCTCCGCCCCGTCCCGCCGCCCCGCCGCTGCCGCCTCTCGATCCCGCGACGCCGGTGCCGGCGGATCCGCCGGCGCCGCCTAAACCACCCTTGCCACCCGCGCCCGCACTGCTGCCGCCCGTACCGGTACCACCCTGCCCTGCGGCGCCCGTCGTGCCCGCCGAACCGGAAGAACCCGCCGCGCCTGCGCCGGTCGTGCCACCGCCATCGTTCGCGCCGCCAGAGCCCGTGGTGCCCGCGACGCTCGTACCGCCGGCCGCGCCCGACGCGCCGCCGTGTCCCGCGGTTGCGCCGGCCGTACCGGTCGTTCCCCCGTGGCCGTCGTCGATGAGCGTTTCAGTCGGAGCGCAAGCGATATGAGAAACGACCGCAAACAACACGGCGGTCGTGTGGCGTAACGCTCGCGGGGGCGAGCAACGCATGCATTCCTCCTCTGTTGAGCGTGGCCCGAGCCCGCCCGCTGCCTTTGTTGGTGCTATCCCCGCCCCGACCCGCGAGGATCACCAACATGCCGACCGCAAATGAGAACTTGTTTGAAACCGTGACGCGGTCGCGCTCGGGCGCTCGCCGATCAGCGCGCCACGGTCAACCGACGTTCGCGCAGGCGGCGAGCGTCCTTTCACGCAGCGACGTGCGCGCATGTTTCATTGTGCCGGTGCGGAGGAGAGCGCGCTCCAGTCGACTGACACGTTCGCGCCGCAACACCGCCGGTCCCTCGGTGTCTTCCACGCCAGGTACGCCGAGCTCCTCGGCCAGCTCGATCGCGGCGAGGTTGCTCCGGAGCTGCTCGCGCGCCCGCCGCAAGCGGGAGGCCACCGTCCCCCGCGGCAGCCCCAGGGCGGCCGCGATCTCGGGCATGTCCATCTCCTCGAGCTCGTAGAGCAAGAACACCGAGCGCAACGCTTCGCCCAGGCTCTCGACGGCAGCGTCGAGGAGGGCGCGCATCTGCCTGCGCTCAGCCATGTCTTCGGGCGTTCCGCGCGGCTCGCTCGGCTCGGGCAGCGTTTCGCTGGGAAATTCTCGCCGGCGCGCGTGCGAGCGGCGGGAGTGAAATGCCCGGTGACGCGCGACCTGGCACAGGAAGCTGCGCTCGGAGCCCTGCCTGACATCGTCGAGGCGGTTCGAGACGATGATGAACGTCCGCTGGACCTCGTCGTCCAGCTCGTCGCGCGGAACGCCGCCCTTTCGCAACGTACGCACAACCAACCGATGGTGGTCATCCACCAGCGAGCGCAAACGCGCCTGGCGTTTGGAAGTGATGGTTTCAGCTTTTGGGAACACCCAACAAACCAATTGCTGGGACGTGCTCCGACTTGTTAACCGAAATAATTTGGGTTGTCCGCCGACGAGAGCGCGTACAGCGCGCCCGAGACGCAGTCGCGGCGCTCGCGGAATCTGGTTCAGAAATTTTCTGACAACTGGTCTGCGCCCAGGCCAATACCCCGGGTTGTTTTTCGCCTGGAAGGACGTCGATGACGCAGAAGAACGTCCGGGGGGATCCCGAATCTGACAGGCGGGAATACCCCAAAGAACCAACATGATGAGAACGTCCCTGCGATTCGAGGCGGTGCCCGCAGCGTTGCTGGTCGGGCTGGTGACAGGCGTCCTGGCATGCGCGGGCGGCAATCCCGGGGCGCCGTCGGGCGCGGGGGGATCGGGCACCTCGGCCGGCGCGGCCGGAACGGCGGCCGCCGGCGATTCGGGAACGGGCGCGACGGGCGGCGCCAGCGCCGGCGCAGGCGGAACCGTCGATCCGTCGGGAAGCGCCGGCGACGGTGCGGGCGGGGACGCGGGCACGACGGGCAGCGGCGGTTCGTCGTCGACCGCCGGCTCGGGAGGCGCCGGGACGACCGGCGCGGCGGGGACGTCGTCGACGGGCGGAAGCGCCGGAGCGAGAGGCGGAACGACCGGGACGGCCGGCCGCGGAGGGACCGGCATCAGCGGCAGCAGCGGCGGCGGCGGCGCATCGGGCTCGGGCGGATCGGCTGCTCCAGCGAACGCGCTCATCACCTCCGCCAACGGTGCGTTCTGGAAGACGGGCACGTGGACCGAGTCCACCGCCACCGCGACCGTCACCGTCAACGACGCCAACGCCTACCAGACGTGGGAAGGCTTCGGCGGCGCCTTCAACGAGAAGGGATGGAGCTACCTCACGACGAAGCAGCTGCAGGATCAGGCGATCCAGCTGCTGTTCGGAACGGACGGCTGCAACTTCGCGTGGGGACGGATCCCGATCGGCTCCAGCGATTACGCAATGGATCGCTACTCGCTCAACGAGACCGCCGGTGACACGACGATGGCCAACTTCTCGATCGCCCGCGACAAGATGCGGCTCATCCCGTACATCAAGGCCGCGCAGGCGGTGAAGTCGAACATTCGCTTCTGGGCCAGCCCGTGGTCGCCGCCGACGTGGATGAAGACGGGACCGTACAACCCCAACACGGGCGCGTCGCACTCGAACTTCGACGGCGGCGTCATGAAGAGCGACGACGCGACGATGAAGGCGTTCGCGCTCTATCTGGTCAAGTTCGTTCAGGCCTACTCGGGCGAGGGCATCAACGTCGAGATCGTCTCGCCGCAGAACGAGCCCAACTACCAGCAGAACTATCCGTCCTGCCACTGGGACACGACCGTGTTCGTCAACTTCGTCAAGACGTACCTGGGGCCGGCGCTGACCACCGCAAACCTCGCCACGCGGGTCATGGACGGCACGCTGTCCAACCCCAGCGGCGACGCCCAGATCGGGCAGGGCGTCCTGCAAGACGCGACCGCGAAGGGCTACGTGAAATCGATCGGCGTGCAGTGGGGCATGGCCGACTCCGGCAACGTCAACCCGCTGAAGAACCTGGCTGGCGGCATTCCTATCTGGCTGTCCGAGACGAAGTGCGGCGGCTCGATCGGATCGACCGCGCCGGCGCCAAACGACTTCAACTACGGCCGCGACACCTGGGGCTACATCAGCACGGCGATCAAGAACGGGCTGACCGCGTACAACGCCTGGAACATGGTGCTGGACCCGGGCGGCCTCGGCATCGACGACACGCGCAAGTGGCCGCAGAACGCCTTGCTCGTGGCCAACGCGGGCGCGCTCACCCTGACGCCCGCGTACTACGTGTTCCGGCACTTCTCGCAGTTCGTCGATCCGGGCGCGAAGCGCGTCGACGCCACCGGCGGCGACGCCGTGGCGTTCAAGAACCCCGACGGCAGCCTGGTGGCGGTCATGTTCAACAGCGGCGGGGCGAACAACAGTTACGTCGTCGCCATCGGCGGCAAGAAGCTGCAATTCGCGATGCCGGCCACCGGCTGGGCGACGGTCAAGTACCGGCCGTGACGCGGGCGCGTCCGTCAGGGCCGCCCCGCCTGCGTAACTTTAGTTAACAAACGGGCGGGACTGCGGGCAGTACCGGTGAGGTGCCCGGCGCTTCGCGCCGCGCGCCGTCGCAAGCAGGACGATCATGCGCTCGATCTTCGCCCGCCCCTCACGACGCTTCGCCGCCCTCGGCGCCGTGGCGGGCGTCGTGATCGCGGGCGTGGCCGGCTGCGCCGGCGAGATCGATCCGTCGCTGCTCGCGGGTCAGGCGGGCGGCGGCGGGGGCACGACGGTCTGCAACGCGCCGCAGATGGTGTTCGCGACGAACTGCTCGCTTTCCAGCTGTCACGGCGCCACTTCGATCGGCGGCGCCGGTCTCGATCTCGTTTCCGCTGGGGTGGTCGGGCGCCTCGTCGGCCAGGGGCCGTCGACCAATGTCGCCGCCGGCGCGCTCTGCGGCGACGCCGGGAAACCGTACCTCGTCGCGGGCTCGAACCCGGCGACGGGCTTGCTGCTGGACAAGATGGACAGCAACAAGGTGACGTGCGGCAGCACGATGTCGGTGCTCGCAGGGCTCACGTCATCCCAGGTCGCCTGCCTTTCCGCCTGGGCCACCGCCGTCACGACGGGAGTGATCACGCAATGACGGCCGCCCGCACCAGTCTGCTGGTGGCGTTGCTCGTCGGCACGTCGGGCGGCAGCGCCCTGGCCGCGCCCGCGAAACGCGCCGGCGTTCCGACGTTCGACGGCGCCCAGGAGGTCGTCGTCCGCAAGCAGGTGATGCGCGTGCTCAAGGCGCACGGCTACGAGCTCGCGAAGTCGCGCGAGATGGAGCTCGGCCTCGCGAACACAGGCGCGCTGCTGGACTCCGACGACGGTTTCGCGAAGGTCGCGAGAGAGCTCGCGCTGTCGGTGATCGTGACCGGCGAGGTCGGGAAGAAGCGCGCGAAGATCGCCGTTCACGACGGCCGCGACGGAGGGTTGCTGGGCGAGGCCGCGTTCCCGGGCGCGAACCCGCGGAAGATGGCGGCCGAGGTGGCGCGCGCGTTCTGGGCCAAGCTGGGCGGGGAGATCGAACGTGGGCGCGTGGCGCCGAACGCGAAGAAGGCGCCCAAGGTCGTGGCGGAGGCGCCCGAAGACGACGAGAGCGCGCCCGACCCCGGTGACGCGATCGAGTCGAAGGCGAAGGTCGCGGGGCACGCCGCCGCATCGGAGCGACAGACGTCGCCCGACAGCGACGGCGGATCCGGCCATGACGAGGACAAGGCGGCGGACGAGAACGTGCTGCGCGAAGAAGCGAGCGCCGCGCCGTCGCCGTCGGGCCCCGTGCCGCCCACCTTCGACGCGTTCCTCGCGCCCACCGGCACGAACCGGGCGTTCGTTTACCACCAGGACATCAGCCCGATGGGCATGCGGCCCTACACCCTGCCGCTGGCCGCCGCGACCGCCTTGCACATCGCCTGGTACCCGGTGAGCGCCCTGACCAGCGGACCGTTGCAACACCTGGGCGTCGAGGTCGGCGTGGAGCAAGCGTTCGGCCTGCGATCCGCCGCGGGCGCCGACGGCAGCGCGCTCGCGGGCAAGACGTTCGGCAACTCCGTGCACGATTACGAGGGCGGCCTGCGCTACCGCGTTCCGTTCGGCGCCGGGCACCAGCTCTGGCTCTCGGGCACCGCCGGCGAGCACGCCTTCGTGTTCACGAACCCGAGCGGCTGCGCCGACTGCCGCGCGATGCTCCACATTCCCGACACCGTTTACCGCTACGGACGCCCCGGCATCGGCCTGCGGCTGGAGCTGCCGGCGGCGTTCTCCCTCACGCTGGGCGGCGGCTACCGCTACATCTTCAACGCGGGCGGCACGCACCTCGACGGGTACTTCCCGCACCGCACCGTCGGCGGCGTGGATGCGGAGCTGGCGCTCGGCTACCGGGTCACGCGCAGCCTCGAGATCCGCGGGTCGGGCCAGCTGCGCCGCTATTTCTACGACATGCATTCGAAGGCCGGTGACACCTACCTCGCGGGTGGCGCGATCGATCAGTACTGGACGGTCGGCCTCGGGATGGCCGTTCTGCTGGGCGGCGACGACCCGCAATGAGGTCGGGGCGAATCCTCGTCGCAGCGGTGCTGGCGGGGACGCTCGTCTTGATGACGGCGCGTTTCGGCAATGCCGCGTCGTTGCAGCAGGTCAGCAACTGGGGCGTGAGCGGGCTGCCGGCGGACGTGAGCATGTACATCTATGTCCCGGACCGCGTGGCGACGAACCCGCCGATCCTGACGCTCATTCACTACTGCGGCGGAACGGCGGCCGCGGTGTTCGGCCAGGCCAGGACGGGCGGCGTCGTCGGCGCCGCGGACCAGTACGGCTTCATCATGGTCGTCCCGAGCAGCGGGCGCTGCTGGGACGTCCAGTCGAACAAGACCTGGACGCGCGACGGCGGCGGCGACAGCCACGCGATCAGGCAGATGGTCAGGTACGCGAGCAGTCAGTACAAGGGCAACGCGGATCGCGTTTATGCGACCGGCGACTCGTCGGGCGGCATGATGACGGAGCTGCTGCTCGCGCTCTACCCGGACGTCTTCACGGCGGGGTCCGCGTTCGCGGGGATGCCGGCCGCCTGCAGGGGTGCGAGCGAATCAGGAAGCGGCGGCGGCTACAGCGGCGCCTGCGCAGGCGGCTCGGTGACGCACACGCCGCAGGAATGGGGCGACATCGTTCGCAAGATGAACCCGGGCTACACCGGCCACCGTCCGCGCGTGCAGCTGTTTCACGGCGACGCGGACACGACCATCCGCTACGCGAACTTCACCGAGGCGATCAAGGAATGGACGAACGTGCTCGGCCTCGCGACCGCGCCGACGGCGACGACCATGAACGTGCCGCTGGGCGATCACCAGGCGACGCGGCAGCAGTGGCGAAATTCGTGCGGCTATCTGGTCCTCGAGGGGTTCACGTCGCTCGGCGGCGATCACGGCCCGTCCGATGCGCTGTTCAAGGCTGAATACGTCGTTCCGTTCCTGAGCCTCGACAAGACTGGAACGATCGATCCCGAGATCCAGCAGTGCAGTGGCGGCGGGACCGGCGGCACTTCGGGAGTAGACGCGGGCGCCGACGGAGCCGGACGTGGTGGCGTCGGCGGCGCCAACGGCGGCGGCGGCGGCTCCGGAAGCGCGGGCGTGGGCGGGAGCGCCGGACGCGGCGGAAGCGGCGGGACCGCAACGGGTGGCACGAGCGGCGGCGGAGGCGGTGGCGCGAGCGGCGGCGGAGGCGGCGCGACCGCGGGTACGGGCGCGGGCACCGGCGCGGGCGGAAGCAGCGGCGCCTCCGGCGCGGGCGGAAGCAGCGGCGCCTCCGGCGCTCAGGGACAAGGCGGTCGAGGCGGCGCGACAGGGGGAAGCGGCGGCGCTGCCGGGACCGGTGGCGTCGCGGACGGCGGGCGCGGCGGCGGCGCCGGCTCGGGAGCGGGCGGCACGGCGAACAACGATGGGGCGGCGGGCAGCCGCGCGGGCGGCGCCGACAGCGCCGGATGCAGCTGCGGCCTGGCGGCGACTTCAACCGACCATTCCGAGATTCGTTCGCTCGCGGTTGGGCTCGCGCTCGTGATCTTCGCCGGCACCCGGCGAGGGTGCCGGCGGCGCATCCGGCACGCGCGCCGAATTTGTTAACAACCTAAATCGAATACCGCCAATCGTCT
>Ga0070669_100001737_pt1 | contig 15714 bp, 11 predicted proteins | sample KBSS53metaG_FD_64680 | JGI IMG/M metagenome (GOLD analysis project Ga0070669, IMG submission 64680) | Switchgrass rhizosphere microbial communities from Kellogg Biological Station, Michigan, USA - KBS S5-3 metaG | ecosystem: Host-associated > Plants > Roots > Rhizosphere > Soil ... | reverse complement strand
TCGAGCAGCGTCTGCACACCTTTGTTTTTGAATGCCGAGCCGGTAACCACCGGCACAAGCTTCAACTCGAGCGTTCCCTGGCGCAGGGCTTTGCGAATTTCTGCTTCCGAGACTTCTTCGCCTTCGATGTACTTGTGCATCAAGCCATCGTCGACGCTCGCAACCGCTTCGATAAGCTTCTCGCGTGCGGCCGTCGCAGCAGCTTTAAGATCTGCCGGGATGTCAGTCGTCTCGTATTCCGAACCTTTGCTTTCGTCGTTCCACACCAGCGCCTTCATCGAAATGAGATCGACGACGCCCTTGAGTTCGGCTTCCAGACCGATCGGAATTTGAATGGCAACGGGGTTGGCGCCGAGGCGGGTAATGATTGACTCAAACGAACGATCGAACGAGGCGCCGGCTCGATCCAGTTTATTGATAAAACAAATGCGCGGCACGCCATACTTGTCGGCCTGGCGCCAGACTGTCTCTGACTGCGGCTCAACGCCGGCGACGCCGTCAAACACGGCGACAGCGCCGTCGAGCACGCGCAGGGAACGTTCAACTTCCATGGTGAAGTCGACGTGACCCGGTGTGTCGATGATATTGATGCGGTGATCGATGCCGTTGCGTTCCCAGAAACAGGTGGTCGCCGCGCTGGTAATCGTGATACCGCGCTCCTGCTCCTGTTCCATCCAGTCCATGGTCGCCGTACCCTCGTGTACTTCACCGATCTTGTGCGTGATGCCGGTGTAGTAAAGGATACGTTCGGTCGTGGTGGTCTTACCGGCATCGATGTGGGCCATGATGCCGATATTCCGAGTAAGATTTAGATCTAGCTTCGCCATAACTCGTGAATAGTGAATCGTAAATCGTAAATAGAAGTGGCTTGGATTTTCAGTATCTATTTACTATTTACGATTTACCATTTACCGCTTTTTAGAACTTGTAATGCGCAAACGCCTTGTTGGCATCGGCCATGCGATGCGTGTCTTCCTTTTTCTTGACCGAGTTGCCACGATTGTTGGCAGCGTCGAGAATTTCACCCGCCAGCCGGTCAGTCATCGTCTTCTCGCCGCGACCGCGCGCATAAGAAACTATCCAACGAATTGCGAGCGCACCGCGCCGCTCCTGATGTACTTCAATCGGCACCTGATAGGTCGAACCGCCGACGCGTCGCGACTTCACTTCCACCGTGGGCTTGACGTTGTCGATGGCCCGTTTGAAAACCTTGAGCGGCTCTTCGCCGGTTTTGTCGCCAATCTGCTTCATGGCGCTGTAGAAGATGATCTCAGCCACCGATTTTTTGCCGCCCCACATAACGCCGTTGATAAACTTCGTCACCAGGGGACTGCTGTAAATCGGGTCAGGCAGTACTTCTCGTCTCTCTGCAACTCTTCGTCTTGGCATAATCCCTCAAATTGCGGATTGCGAATTTCGGATTGCGAATTTGAAACCCGAACTTCGAAATTCGAACTTTTATTTTCCTGCGGCCTTGGGACGCTTCGCACCATACTTCGAGCGGCCCTGTTTGCGATCGGAGACGCCCACCGAGTCGAGCGTGCCGCGGATAACGTGGTAGCGCACGCCCGGCAAATCCTTCACGCGGCCGCCGCGAATCAACACGATCGAGTGTTCCTGCAAATTGTGGCCGACGCCGGGAATGTAGGTCGTAACTTCAATGCCGTTCGTCAGACGAACACGTGCCACTTTGCGCAGGGCCGAGTTCGGCTTCTTCGGTGTTTGCGTATAAACGCGCGTGCACACGCCACGCTTTTGCGGCGAGCTTTGCAGCGCGGGGCTGGCCGTCTTGTACTTGACTGCCTGGCGGCCTTTGCGAACAAGTTGATTTATCGTCGGCACGTTTTCTTTCCTCGGCTGACCGGCGGCGCAAACGAACAGCGCTTCCGGGTTCTGACGTTCAAGTCTGGCGCAAAGCGCAAAAGGGCGTTACCTGCCTCTTTCCGGAACTGGTGGCTTACGGCCACTGGAGGATGCCTCGGGGGGATCCCGCTTGTCCGGCAGTCAGCGCAGGCGAGCTGCCCTGTTAAACTATTGCTGTCAGGGATGTTCTGTAGGCCAATTCAGGCAGGTATGGATGATGGCTTCCCTTGAGCCGACTTTTCTGTGGCGTCGCATCTTTAGACGAGAACCCCGATTCATCGGGATTTCACGCGTGCCCTACGTTGGAGCCAACGGCAAAACGCCGGGCGACGCAGGCAACTTACGCCACAATATTTGTCAAAACCGAATGCCACAGGGCAACCGGGGCAACGCCTCCACACCGACAGAACCAACCCAAGCGTTGCATTGTTTACTTCAGACTGTAGGTCCGAAACGAGAGACTATAAAGGGTGAAGGAATTGACTGTCAAGCGCGGGTGGCGGTGGGATAATGACTCGATTCGTGTTGGTTTGTTCTGGTTTCGTGATACTTCGTGGTTAGTGCGCCTCGCTGTTGGGGAAGACGTACCACGAAACCACACGAAGCCCAATCGAAATCACCCAAAATAGCTCGGCATTTACAGCGGGTGTTGCAACGGCAGGAGGAGAGGTGCGGCGAACTTAGGTTTAGTTAAGCGGCCGTCCGCAACAGATGCCAAACTCCCCAACCAATCCCAATCAGCACCATCAGTATCAACAACACGACCGCGCCTACGATCAACTTGAATTTCAGATAACGATGCTTGTCCGGCGGCGTTAACGAGCTTTGCGGGAAATACGGCGGCGGCGTGTAGGTGGCCATTAATTACTCCTTGTTGTTACTCAGACACGAAGCGCGTTTCAGTGAAACAACGACTCTACCACAGTAGGAGCACGGCATGCCGTGCCCCTACTCGAGAAAAAGCCTACCGGAGAAACAAAGCCGCGCGAAAACCGAAGCCAACTCAGGGCTTTCGATTACGGTTCAAGTTCGATTTTGAATTCGAGTTGGACTTGGACGAGCCAGAAGAACTGTTGGACTGGCCCAAGTCGCCATTCGCGTTCTGGTTCTCTTCCTTCTGCTGCTTCTTCAACAAGTCTTCCTGATGCTTCTTGCCGGCTTTTATTCGCTGCACGCCCTCGCGCGCTTCTTCCAGTCCGTCTTCCGCGCGATAGTTGTCCGGGTCAATCTCCAACGACTTGCTGAATGCAGCCACAGCCTCGTCGTACTGGGCCAACTTGGTCAGCGCCGTGCCAAGATCGTAGAACATGTCGGCGTCGTCATCTTTTAGCTTGGTGGCCTGGCGATATTGTTTGACCGCTTCAGTGTAGAGATGCAGACCCGCATAGGCCTGGCCCATGTTGTAATGCGCCTCAGCATCTTTGCTCTCATCATCGAGGTGCTTCTTATAAACCTCGATAGCCTTTTTATAGGCAGCCTCCGCTTCCTGTTCCTTGCCGACTGCGTCAAACGCCAAACCGAGTCGGAAGTGCGCTTCAGCCAAGTCCGGGTCTAACTTGCTTGCCTCGGCAAACGCCTCCACCGCCTTTTCGTCCTGATCGGTGCGATAGAGCTCCTTGCCCTCTTCGAGCAACGCTCGCGCCTGCGTCTGATCCTGCTCGGCGGTGTGCCCGCCTTCAACCGCGGCGCTGGTATTAACATTGACGGGCTGCTTGCGCTTGCAAGCCCCTTGACCCAGCACGATAAAAACGATGACGATTAGCGAAATTAGGAGTGATGCTTTCATCATTATGCTCGGGCGGCGGCCGTCTTTGGGCGACCACTGATCTACTTGAATTCGCAAGGTGAGTCAAACATGGCATGCATACGTTCCTCTGTACGTCCTTTGTGACCTTCGTGTCTTTGTGGTGGGGATTCATGCAGGGTCACCACAGAGACACAAAGAACACAAAGGACGCACAGAGAGTTACCAACAGACCGTGAAGTCTTCGCAGTTTTGGAAATGGACCGCCATTCCCCATATTTCCCTATCAACTGCTACTTCTCGGACTGAGACCCGTCGGCCATTAGACTGTGGACTGCGCGGACTCGAAAGAACGTGACACCTTAAAAGGAGTGGAAATGTTAAGAAACGAGCGCCGCCTGATTGGATTGTTCCTACCAATTGCCCTGGTAGGATTTTTCGCCCTCGCAAGTACCGCGTCCGCGCAAAAGGTAAGAATTGTGACGCGCGAATTCACTCCGCCAAATCTCAGTTTAGTAGCGGAACCGCGAGTGATCACGGTGTGCGAAGGCGCAGGCCCGGCGGTCGTTCACCTGAACGCGCGTGCCAATTCCAGCTACCCAATTAGTTATCACTGGACCAGCAACGGCGGTCGTATCGAAGGCGACGGCGCAGACGTGGCCTGGGACCTTTCCGGTCTCCGGCCCGGTACTTACAAAGCCTCAGTCGACATCGACACGGGCAGCGGCGATGAAGCTTGCCAGGCTTTTGCCTCTACCCTCGTGGTCGTGAATCGTTGTCCTCCGCCCAAGCCGGTTTGTCCGAACGTGGCGATTGAATGTCCGGATCGCGTTGTGGTCGGGGAACCGCTGACATTTCGCTCGACCGTCACCGGCGGCACGCCCGGTGTGCGACAGATTTATAACTGGACCGTCTCGGCCGGCAGCATCATCGATGGCCAGGGCACCGACACGATTCACGTGGACACAACCGGACTTGCCGGACAATCACTGACCGCAACGCTTTCGATGGGCGGATATGAACTCGACTGTACGGCCACCTGCACCGTGCAATTCCCGGTGCCGGTCGAATGCCGAAAGTTTGACGAGTTTCCGGCCATTTCCTACAACGACGAAAAGGCCCGACTCGACAACTTCACCATTGAACTCCAGAACGATCCAACCGCAACCGCGTATGTCATCGTCTATCCGGGACAACGTGGACGGCCGGGCGAAGTGCAACGACAGACCAACCGCATCGTTGACTACCTGGTCAACTCGAGAGGAGTGAATGCGCAAAGGATCGTGACCCTGGTTGGACCACCGCGAGGCGATCTGCTGATTGAACTGTGGCTCTGCCCGCAAGGTGCAAAACCTCCGTCAAATCCATAACCGCTCCACGCATCGGCAACAAAGTAAACCGGCGGCTGCATCAGCAACCGCCGGTTTTGCTGTATACTCCCCGCTCGCCCTCTTCGTACGAAACGTCGCTGATGAAACAAGCTGAATTTGATGTGATCATCGTAGGCGCTGGTCCAGCCGGATTAAGCGCGGCGCTTGTCCTGGGCCGCTGCCGCCGCCGTGTACTGGTGTGCGACTCAGGTAACCCTCGCAACGCCGCTTCCCACTCTTTGCACGGTTACCTGACCCGCGACGGCATCGCGCCGGGCGAGTTTCTGGAAATTGGGCGTATCCAGTTACTCCGGTATAAAACCGTGGAGCTCAGAAGCACCTCCGTGATTGAGGCGCGAAGGCTGAACAAGCTGTTTGAGATCAAGCTCGCGAGTGGTGAGCGTCTCACTACGCGCAAACTGCTGTTAGCGACGGGTGTAGTCGATGAGCTGCCGCAGATTGACGGACTGCCAGCTTTTTATGGAACAAGTGTATTTCACTGCCCTTACTGCGATGGCTGGGAGATGCGTGACCAACCGCTGGCTGTTTACGGTCGAGGGGAAAACGGCGCCGGCCTGGCCCTGGAGCTCACGTTGTGGAGCCGAAACCTGGTGTTGTGTACCGATGGTCCCTCCCAGCTGACAGCGAAAGAAAGCAAACGGCTGCACCAACACAACATTCCGGTGCGAGAAGACAAGATTGCGCTATTGGAAGGAAAGGACGGCCGGCTCGAACGTTTGGTGTTTGCGAACGGCGAATCGCTTGTCGTGCGCGCAATGTTCTTCAGTACTGCTCAAAAGCTGGCGTCAGATCTCGCGGAGAAGCTCGGCTGTAAAATCACGAAACAGGGTTGCGTTGACACCGGTGAATATGAATCCACCAACGTGCCCGGACTTTATGTCGCCGGCGATGCGTCACGACTGGTCCAGTTTGTTATCGTCGCAGCTTCGGAAGGCGCACAAGCCGCCGTGGCAATAAACAAAGAGTTGATGAAAGAAGACGTTAACTAGAGTTTCAAGTTCGAAGTTTCAAGTTCCAAGTTCACAAGTTTGGAATTGGTTCGAGTTTAAGCAGAAAATCGCAGGGGCCTACTCCGCGTTTCTAACTTGAAACTTGAAACTCGAAACCGTTACTGCAGCGTCCCCGCTGATCAGGGTTTCGCTCGCTTTGTTGGCTTAACTTTGGCTGGCGGGACTTGCTGCAAACACACATCAGCCAACGCCAGCGTTGTCATAGCGCGTTGAAACTTATCGGTGAAAGCGCCGGCTTGAGACAGCGCATTGTTGAAGTCGGCCTTTGCCATTTCGCGAACCGCAGTTTCAGGATCGAGTCCCGGCATGTAAAACCCGATGGGGAAAGTTCCGGCGTTGCTCCTTCTCTTGACCGTTTTTACCAGGGTTTGGTTGTCACTGAAAAAATCCGGGCTTTCAATGTGGTTGGTGACATTGATAGCGTCTCCCAGCACTGAGATTGACCGGCTAAGATCTACCTTGGCATAAAGATTCGACGCCGTCAGCAGCGTACGTGCCGCGAAGATCGTCATGCCGGCTTTGTTGGCATCAGTTATTGCATCTTCAAGAAGTTCGCGCGCGTGGACCTTCGTGTCAGCAGCTTTTAGCAGGCTCTTGGCGATCTCCGTGTGCAGATACGCCCGTTGCTCCCTTCCTTCGACTCTGGACGCCAGCCGCTCGGCTTCGTCAAAACGCTGGTTATCGGCGGCCTCCTTTGCCCGGCGAAAGTAGAGCCATTCCCGCAGGGTCGCGCGGATACTTGAATCGGTGATTTTCTCGATCGCCTCAACCACGTTATCCAAACTCTCTTTATCGGATGCATTTAGAACTGCTGTAGCGATGAGATCGTCGCGCGTGTTTACATCAGGCGTTTTCTCTGCCGTCTCGATCTGTTCGGCAAACACTCTTGCCGGCGGAGAAGAAACTTCATCGCCCCCGGGATGCAGAAACTCCCTTTGGGTTTCAACTGGAAGTGAAACCAGAATCTTTTCCCGCGCCTGGGTCAAGCTCTCTGATAAATCCGGCAGCCGCTCTCTCACCTGCGGCTCAATTCGCATCAAGGCCTCAAGCAGATGTTCGATGCCCGGTTGATGGTTGAAGTCATCGCCTTGATCTAATGGGACTTCGAGTGCTTGTTGCGCGCGCCGCAACAGAGCCTGTACAAACCGGCGTTGCAGTGAATTGTTAGGCGCGAAATTGGCCGGAATTTTATAAGCCCCGGCGACCGGCATGTTGTTGCTGTCGGGAAACGCAAACGGGTAACTTAATAAATAAAGGAACTCGCGCACGGGCCGTTCGGCGTAGGCCCTCAACGCCTGGTCGTAAAATTGATCCGCTGCTCGTTGATTCGTCTCGGCAAGCTTATAGAGGAATCTGCTCAGCTCGGAAGTGGCAGGATACCTTAGACTGGTTAAGGCAAGGTCCATAGCTGAGTTGGTATCAGAAGATAGTAGTTGAATGGCGGAGGCAAGTAGCTTGTATGATGTCAAGATCTCAATCGGGTAGTCCCTAACTGATGACTGCTCCCAAGTTTGACGATCCAGTTTTAGCAGTTGCTCGGTCAGTTTTTTCGCCCATGCAGAATCGCGTTTTGCAACGGCACGAATGACTACAAATCGTTGATCCGGAGTTTCCAGCAAAATTATGGCTCGATGCTTCTTCCACAGGTCGCCTTTTTCATTTTGACTTTCTTTTTCGTTTTGTACGGCCAATTCAAAAGCTTCAGTGAAAGCCAAGCGCGCCTTATCCGGCTGCAAAGGCCACAGCACATCTGCCGCGCGAACGAGAACAGCAATGCGCCGGACAGCATTGTCGAAAGTCCTGGTGATGGCAATCTGCTGACCAATCATCTCCAGCGCATCATCTCGGTTACAAAGCGAAGACGCTTCGGCTCTAACAGGTTTCGATTGCGCCAATGTTTGGTAAAAGGGTACTAGCACAACGATGCCGACAGTCAGCATCTGTAAGCATCGAAGAGGGACCTTAAGTACGAACCGGGGAGATAGCTGATCTCTGAAATTCCGAGAGGATAATAATTTGTTCATGGTGTGAGCGACGTTTCTTGAACGAGTTATCGGTTCATTCACCATAACGCCTGAAAGAGACGAATGTTCCGCTAAGAGAACACCGTGATCGATCTTTCACTTGGGGGAATCTAATGCGGGCTTAGTTATTTCTCGATGGTAAACCCGGAAGTCGGAGCCCGAAATAAGCCTCCACCTCAGGCTGCGTAAGCTCGGCATAGGCCCCTTTCCAATTCTTTAACACCAGGCCCTCCGGCGAGATAACAATAGTTTGGGGGGTGCCTCCAAGTCCGAGAGAATCAATAGTCTTTGACGTCAAGCGCGTGTAGATCGGAAACTTGAGATGATGGCCTTCTGCATACTCCTTTAGGCCGGCTTCAGTTAACGAGAGTCCAATAAACCTAAAGTCATTTCCCTTAAGCTCGACAAGTCTTTCAATGTTGGCCTTGTTCCGTTCACACCACACACAACTTGGTGACAAAACATAAAACACTGTGGGTTTGTCAGTCGCGGCGTAGGAGATCGTCTGTTGGTTTCCGTCCAGGCCTACGGCGGTGAAAGGATCGACCTTCGTGCCGGGTGAAAGCTGAAGACTACTACGCTGTGTACCCGGGTGAGTCCCAACTTGCTTAACGCGCCAGCCCAAATAAACGTTAAGAAACAAAGAGGCGACCAGAAGGAGAAGAAGAAAAGGATCCGTCCTTTTCGTGTGTACCGGAGAATCGTCCGAGCCAGAAACGGCACCACTCATTTCGTTAACCTCTCTAATCCGGGGATCGCGGGTGGGACTCAAAAATCAGCGCCTTGTTCCCACTTCTTTGCAGCGATTGATTTATGAAAACCTGCAAAGTTCACCCGTACGAATCAGTCTTTGACCTCGGGACAGTGGGGAGATCGAAATTATTCCTTCGCGCCGTGCACAATACGGCAGAATCGTTATTGCGTGTTCAAAGAAAGAGGCCGCAACGATTCCTGACTAACACCCGCCACAGTTACAGGAATTCAGTACCCATTGGGCGCCGATACATTCGTTACCGGAATACAGGCACACGCACTGATCGTGACCACTGCACATGCCGCACCGGCCGCAATCACAACTACCACCACCGGGCTTGTCGGCGCTGCTGGGCGTTGGCGCAAACGTGGCATAAATGGCGAAGGCCAACACGCATAGAACAACGGCCATTAACCTCATTCGGAGGGTTCGTGCTCTTGGTAGGCTCATTTGATCTAAATACTTCATGCGTGCTGCAAAGAAGAGCTGCGAAGCTACTGCGGCTCTTCGCGAATGATCTCCGTCGCTTTCTTGTCTTCGCGCAATCCCTGGAACGACGGATGACGAATCACATTGTCAGCGGTCCATTCGGTGAATTCCACTTCGCCAACCAGCTGCGGCTTGGCCCAGTGCGCCTGGCGCAAACCCGGATCCTTCGGCACGGACGCGAACGGCATCGTTGGTTGCGCGAGTCGATCGAGTTTCTTCTGCAACTCGAGCCGTTGCTTGATGCTGAAACCCGTGCCGACGCGTCCGGAGTAAATCAACTTCCCTTTCTCGTAGACGCCCAGAACTAACGAACCGAAACCGGGGAAATCTTTTTTCGAAGGCGTGTAACCGGCGATTACAAATTCCTGCCGCTTGATACATTTCGATTTCTGCCAGTTTCGGTTTCGCGTCGATTCGTAAGGAGAATCGGCAAGCTTCGAAACGATGCCTTCAATGCCATATTCGCAGGCCTGCTTGAAGAATTGCGCGCCGTTGCCCTCGACGTGATCGCTGTAACGCAGCGGGCCGGTTTCGGCTTTGAACTTACCGGCAGCGAACAACTCGGCGAGCAGCGCTTTGCGTTCCCTGAGCGGAACGCGGGTGAGGCTGTAACCGTCGAGATAGATGAGATCGAAGATTTCAAAGATAAAAGCCGGAGCTCTACCACTTCCGCCGCGGCCCATCGATTGTTGCAGCGACTGAAAACTGCTGCGGCCAGCCTTGTCGACAATTACGACTTCGCCGTCGAGTATCGCGTTCTGAACCGGAAACGTTTTCAGTGCCACCGACAGGTTGGGAAATTTTTCGGTCCAGTCTTTACCGTTGCGACTCCAGAATTGCGCCCTGCCGCGACTGAGATGACAGATCATGCGGTAACCATCAAACTTCAATTCATGCAGCCACTCGTCGCCACTCGGCGGCGTGCGCATTAGAGTGGCGAGCTGAGGGGAGACGAACTCGGGCATCGGCGCCTTGCGCGCGCCGGGAAGTTTTTGAAGTTGCGTGACAGTTCGCTTCAAGTGGTTTCTCTCGCGAATTAAGAGTCCGCAAAGCGGACGAATGATAATAGCCCAGCGATTCATCGCTGGGGTGCGAAATTATCAGTAACGAAGTCCGTGAAGCGGACGACTGAAAGCGGGTCGACTTACCATCAGTCGTCCGTTTCACGGACTCCGAGCCTTTGGTCCTCTTTACCCAGCAGTCAACTGCTGGGCTATTATCACTCGTCCGCTGTCGCGGACTGATACAGACGCATGACTGAAACGTCAGATCGATCCGAAATCGCAACTGCCTACAACGACTGGGCGGAGACCTACGACACGGATCAGAATCGCACACGCGACCTCGCAGCGGAAGTACTCAGACAAACGAAGATCGATTTCGCCAGCCGCAGAGTGATCGAAGTTGGCTGCGGCACCGGGCGTAACACCGAGTGGCTGGCCAAACGCGCGGGCGAGGCCGGCGGGATCGTCGCACTGGATTTTTCAGAACAGATGCTTGCCAAAGCCCGGCGCCGCGTTACCAGCCCCCGCGTGCGTTTCGTGCAACACGACGTGCTCCTCAAATGGCCGTTCCCTAAGGCTTCGGCGGACATAATCGTAGCGATGTTAATCCTGGAACACGTTGCGCGCCTCGACACATTCTTTGCCGAAGCCGCGCGAGTTCTGGTGAGTGGCGGCAAGTTGTTTTCGTGCGAGCTGCATCCGATGCGTCAACTTACAGGCGGGCAGGCGCAGTTTAGTAATACCAGCACCGGCGAGCGCCAGCGTATCGCGGCGTTTCTGCATGATGTTTCCGAATACGTAAACACCGGCCTGGCAGCCGGGTTTGTGCTGCAAGAGTTAGGTGAATGGCGCGACGCCGACGCGCCAATTAACAGCATCCCGCGATTGCTGTCGCTGCACTTCCAGCGGGCGTAGATCAGAACCGTGAGCGGCAGCGACCGGCCGGATATGCAACCGGCGAATTGACCAAACTAATGGCACAGGCTTTCACAGAAGGCTCAACATCAGAACCGTGAGCGGTAGCGACCGGCCAAATACTTTTCTTGCGTGATGAGACTCTTCCTTTTCCGAAGTGCCTCCCTGACCGATCGCTACCGCTCTCGGTTCTGATAAAAGCTGGCCCGGTTTATATTTTGTTTGCGCGTTAGCTCATGACAGCATTTATTCGCCCAGGGTACGGCATGCCGTAGCCCCTACCCGAAACAAAGCACGCACCGGAGCGATTGGAGAACGAAATGTTAAAAACAAAACTGCGCCTCCTAATGATCTTATGCCTGACGCTGGCCACCACGGCCAACCTCCAGGCCCAGACCTCAAAAGAAAAAACTAATAAAGACAAGGCTAATAAAGAGAAAAAAGTTTACACGGGCCCGGCCGTGCTGTGGCGCGCTCCCGACGATATCGAGTCGCGCAATCTGCTGCTGGGCGCTGGTGGTGACGCGATGAAGCCCGACCTTTCGCGCGTCACTTTTGTCGCGGTCAAAGAAGGCGGCTGGTCGACGAAGTACACCGTCAAAGATGCGAAGGGCAATGAGTGGGTCGCGAAACTCAGCAAGGAAGCCCAGCCCGAGACGGCGGCCAATCGCCTGCTGTGGGCCATCGGCTACCACACCGAGATTTCGCACCTCGCTCCGGAGCTGGAGATCCAGGGTAAAGGCACGTTCAAAAACGTGCGGCTCGAAGCCCGACCGAAGGACGTTAAGCGCGCGGGCGATTGGCTGTGGGCCAATAATCCTTTTGTCGGCAAGCCGGAGTTTCAGGGTCTCAAGATAATGATGCTGCTGATTAATAACTGGGACATGAAAGACGACAACAACGAGATTCTGGCGACGAAGGGTGTGACTGATTCTGAGCGCCGCTTCATCATCAGCGACCTCGGCGCAACTTTCGGCAAGACAGGGGGAATTATTTCGCGCAGCCGCAACAAACCTGAAGACTACGTGAAAGCCGAGTTTGTGAAGGGTATCAGAGGAAACCGGGTCGAATTTCACTACGGCGGCAAGAACGGCAAGCTGTTTGACGACATCACCGTCGAGCACGCCAAGTGGCTCGCTTCGTGGTTGAGCCGGCTGAGCGATGAACAGATCAAGGACGCATTTCGCGCGGCGAATTATTCAGCGGCGGAAGTCGACATGCTGGCCGGCGCGGTGCGCGCGCGAATCAACACGCTTAATAATCTTTCACCTGGCGGTGGCGGCCGCTAAGCAATGAGGCAGTAGCCCGACCGTCAGGAAGGGCTTAGGCAGAAGCCCGACCGTAAGGGAGGGTTTTCTTTTCGAACGGTTTAAGAGCCCTTCCTAACGGTCGGGTTTCTGCCATACAAAAAAGTAGGACAGGCATTCCTGCCTGTCCTTTTCTTTTGGGTGCGGTGACTCCCAAAGTTACTCCACCACGTCTTCAACGTCGCCGTCGCCGGTGGCTGTGACCAACGGCTCGCGAACCGTAGGCGTCACGATGTCGTGACCGCCGACGATATCGGGAAAGTCGTCAAGGTCGCGATCGCGGGCTGCCTGGTCAATCGTCTCGTCGCGCGCGATGTCCACGTTGCGGTAATACTCCATTCCCGTCCCAGCCGGAATCAGCCGTCCCATGATCACGTTTTCCTTCAGGCCGCGCAGGTAGTCGATGCGACCGGAAATGGCCGCTTCGGTAAGCACGCGCGTGGTCTCCTGGAACGACGCTGCTGAGATAAACGAGTCAGTCGACAGCGACGCCTTGGTGATACCAAGCAGAAGCGGTTCGGCCTGGGCGACTTCGCCGTCCTCGTTGTTGACGCGCTCGTTTTCATCGGTGAAGCGGAAACGATCGACCTGTTCCTCGAGCAGAAAGTCGGTGTCGCCAACTTCCTTGATCTTCACCCAGCGCAACATCTGACGCACGATAACCTCGATGTGCTTGTCGTTAATGTTCACACCCTGCAGGCGATAGACTTCCTGGATTTCGTTGACCAGATACTCCTGCAGCCGCTGCATGCCCAGCACGCGCAGAATGTCGTGCGGGTTCAACGGACCATCCATCAAAGCTTCGCCGGCGCGCACGCGATCGCCTTCCTGCACATTGATGTGCGTGCCGCGCGGAATGTCGTACTCGCGTTCCTCACCGTCGTCGCCGGTAATGATCAGCTTGCGTTTGCCCTTGGCGATTGGGCCGAGGGTGACCGTGCCGTCGATTTCGGACATGACCGCGGTTTCCGCCGGACGTCGCGCTTCAAACAACTCGACGACCCGCGGCAGACCGCCGGTGATGTCTTTGGTCTTGGTGGTTTCGCGCGGAATCTTCGCGATGATGTCGCCGGGTTCGACGTTGTCGCCGTCGGCCACCATCAGGTTCGCGCGCACCGGCATCTGGTAAGTCTTCAGCAGCTTGTTGCTGGCGTTGCGAACTTCCAGACGCGGCTGTTTCTTTTCGTCAGGCGAGTCTTTCACGACCATGCGCGACTGACCCGTGACTTCGTCGACCTCTTCATCAAAGGTGACGCCCTCCTTCAAGTCCTGGTACTTAACATGACCGGCAACTTCGGTCAGGATCGCGAAGGTGAACGGATCCCAGGTGGCCAGCAACTGGTCCTGCGTCACGCGTTCGCCGTCTTCCACCAGAATGTGCGCGCCGTAAACAATCTGATAGCGCGCCGCTTCGCGACCGCGATCATCGATGATCGTGAGCGAGCCGTTGCGGTTCATGGCGATGCGCTCGCCCTTGCGGCTTTTTACAGTCTGGAGGTCTAAATATTTTATTGTCCCGTCCTGGCGAGCTTCATGCTTCGAAGACTCTTCGAGTCGCGCCGTGCCGCCGATGTGGAACGTGCGCATGGTGAGCTGAGTGCCGGGTTCGCCGATTGATTGCGCGGCAATAACGCCCACTGCCTCGCCGATCTCGACCGGACGTCCGGTGGCGAGGTTGCGGCCGTAACACTTGATGCAGCAACCGCGACGCGATTCGCAGGTCAACACCGAACGAATGCGCACGCGCTGCACGCCCGATCGTTGAATCTCCGACGAAAGGTCTTCGTCGATCTCCTGGTTCGACTCGACGATCACGCGGCCTTCAACCGGGTCGATCACGTCTTCGAGCGCGATGCGTCCGACGATGCGGTCGCGCAGCGATTCGATTTCCTCGCCGCCTTCAACAATTGCCGAAGCCGAGATGCCGCGCAAGGTGCCGCAATCGGGTTCACTGATGATGACGTCTTGCGCAACGTCTACCAAACGCCGCGTCAGGTAACCCGAGTCCGCAGTCTTCAACGCCGTGTCGGCCAAGCCTTTGCGCGCGCCGTGCGTCGAAATGAAGTACTGCAACACGTCGAGGCCTTCGCGGAAGTTGGCCTTGATGGGAGTCTCGATGATTTCGCCCGAAGGCTTGGCCATCAAACCGCGCATGCCGGCCAGCTGACGAATCTGCTGAGCGCTGCCGCGGGCGCCGGAATCGCTCATGACCAGAATTGGATTCAACTCGCCGGAGTCTTTCTCGCGCTGGTCCATCGCCTTGAACATTTCCTTGGCGACCTTGTCAGTCACTTCTGACCAAACGGCGATGACCTTGTTGTAGCGTTCACCGGAAGTGATCACGCCGTCGAGATACTGCTGTTCGACCGCGATCACGTCCTTCTCAGCTTTATCAACGAGCGGCTTCTTCGCGTCAGGCGTAACCAGATCGTCGATGCCGATCGAGATGCCGGCCTTGGTCGCGTAAAGGAACCCGAGGTTCTTAAGGTCGTCAAGCATTTTCACCGTCATCTCGTGACCGAGACGAATGTGGGAATAGTTGACGAGCGACTGCAGGCCCTTCTTCTTCAGCGTGCCGTTGAAGAACGGCAAGCCCGGCGGAATGGAGTCGTTGAAGATGACGCGACCGACCGTCGTGTCGATAACGCGTCGCACATCTTCCTGCACCGCCGCGCGAAGAATGTCCTGCGGATCGTGTTCCTGCGTCAGGTCGATCAAATCGCCGTGAATGCGCAACTTGATCGGCGTCTGCGTCGTCACTTCTTTCGCGTCAAGCGCCAGCAGCACTTCTTCAAGCGAAGCGAACACGCGGCCTTCGCCCTTCGCGCCGGACTTGTCGCGCGTCAGGTAGTAAATTCCGAGCACGATGTCCTGCGACGGCACCGCGATTGGCTGGCCGCTCGCGGGACTCAGGATGTTATTGCTCGAAAGCATCAGCACCGCGGCCTCGATTTGTGCTTCAGGCGAAAGCGGAATGTGAACGGCCATCTGGTCGCCGTCGAAGTCGGCGTTGAACGCAGTACAGACGAGCGGGTGAATCTTGATGGCCTTGCCTTCGACGAGGACCGGCTCAAACGCCTGGATGCCCAGGCGGTGCAGGGTCGGCGCGCGGTTCAAGAGCACCGGATGCTCGCGAATCACTTCCTCGAGAATGTCCCAGACCACCGGCTCCTGGCGTTCGACCATTTCGCGCGCCTGCTTGATGGTCGCGGC
>Ga0070669_100001734_pt1 | contig 15748 bp, 10 predicted proteins | sample KBSS53metaG_FD_64680 | JGI IMG/M metagenome (GOLD analysis project Ga0070669, IMG submission 64680) | Switchgrass rhizosphere microbial communities from Kellogg Biological Station, Michigan, USA - KBS S5-3 metaG | ecosystem: Host-associated > Plants > Roots > Rhizosphere > Soil ... | reverse complement strand
AATGCCATCGTAATGTTCCTCTGATACTTATTGATTCTCATAGTTAACTCCTTACTGCCCTGAGGCGCTCGTGGTGGATTTTGGTTTTGCCGGCATCGTGACTACAACTGTGCGGTTGGTGTCTGCGAGATACTTATTCGCTACTCGCTGCACATCCTCTTTGGTAACAGCCGCAACCTTGTCGAGCCGCGTATTGATCAGGTTTGGGTCGCCGTAATAGGCCGTGAGTTGACCAATCGTAACAGAGCGGTTCAGCGAACTCTGTAGACCTTCGATGAAGTTGCGCTTATTACTGTTCTTGGCCTTCTGCAATTCCCAATCTGCGATCGGTTCCTTTTTCAGTCGTTCAATTTCGGCGTAGATTGCCGCTTCGACGTCTTCGGTCTTGATGCCCGGTCGAAGTGTCGCAAAGGTACTCAATGCGCTAACACCTCTCCTCTCGTCCATGAATCCTCCCACGCCCGTGACCATCTCTCTTTCCTTGAGCAGCTTTTGATACAAGCGAGAGCTTTGGCCACCCTGCAACACCGTAGACAAAACCGACAGCGCGTAAAAATCCGCTGTGTTGCCTGGAACAGCCTTGAACGAGATATCGACGCGGGCGGCACGTGCCAGAACATCATCAAGGCTCGCACGCCGTTCGGCTTTCTGTTGAGGCTCAGTCAGATCCACAGCGGGTGGATCAGGTTGACGAGGAATGCTTTCAAAATTGCTTCGGATCTTTGCGAGAGCCTCGGCGGTTTTGAAGTCGCCTACCAGGACGAGCACTGCGTTATTGGGGGCGTAGTACATCTTGAAGAACGACGCTACGTCTTCAACGCTCGCGGCATTCAGATCGTCCATCGATCCGATCGTCGTATGTTTGTAGGCGAAGTTGTCGTAAAGCAACTCCGTCCGCTTTTCGAAAGTTTTGCCGTACGCCTGATTGTCTACGCCTAACCGTCGCTCTTCCTGCACAGCGTTTCGCTGGTTATCCAGATTCTCTTTGTTGATCTCCAGACTGCGCATGCGATCGGCTTCGAGAAACAGGGCCAGGTCAAGTTGGTTCGCCGGCAACGCTTCGAAGTAAACCGTGCGGTCGGCATTCGTGGTTCCGTTCATCGTTCCACCGTTGTTGAAAACGAGAATGAAGTGTTCGCCTGATCCAATGTTCTCTGATCCTTTGAACATCATGTGCTCAAAGAGGTGTGCAAATCCGGTGCGTCCTTCCCGCTCATTTGCCGAACCTACTTTGTAGGAGACGGAAATTGCGATAACGGGGGCGGAATGATCTTCAATAGTTAAAACGCGGAGGCCGTTCTTCAAAGTGGTTTCTTTGAAGTCGACGCGCGGGTTGTTCTGTGCGTGACCGTTAATGACAGCGAGAGCACAGATTAAGAGCGGAAACAAAATCCTTGAGACGCGTCTCATAAATCAAACTCCTTCTAATTGTTGGTGATGACTCAAATCAGCGAGTTGCCGGAAGCGGGCACAAGTGGTTCTGCGTAATGCTGACGGCGCACACGGGTTGCTGCCGAGTTCAAAAGAGGGAGACTACTTTAATCTTTGGAGTTCACCGGTGCGGCTCGCGGACATCCGCGAAACCAGTTGACGCTCGCTAGCGTGGTTGCGACTGTATGCCGTGTGTGGTGGGGTGTCAAGCAGACGGAGACCGTGGCATCAGCGCTTACACCTCAAAGCACTGATCACAGGTTGTGGACATCCATAGCGTGGTATTCATTACCCCACGTGTCGGGGTAGCGGATGGCAAAGACTCAAGCACGATAAGACACAACTGAGGCGGACATGGCCATCCGCTATCCCGACACGTCGGGATACTGAATACGTTGCCACCGGTTCAAATCGTCGCAACCTCCGACGAACTGAAGTTCATCGAACATCGCCAGCCAAGCCAACCGCCCGCACTTTCTCACCATCCAAAACACTCGAAAGAGCACAAAAAGCCCGCCCGTTAGTCGTATCGAGCGAGCCTGAAAAATCTAGAGAAAGCTCTCTCGCTAATGGGTTTAATACTCCTCGCAGGGGTGACGCCTGCCAGTAGAACGGCTGTATAATCGTTCGCAGAAATTTAAAAGCTTATGTCGAGAATCAACTCTATCTTTCCTGCCTTGGCGAGTTTGGCCCTTTTGATTGGCCTGGCAGCAGGAACCCAAGCGCAGCAACCAGCCCCCCAACAGGCCGCCAGCCGGTTTGACGTTAGTAACTATCGCATCGAAGCACAGATTATTCCCGATCAACACATGCTTCGCGCTGGCGCGGACATTACCTTTACGCCGCTCGACGCTACTCGCTCAGTTGTATTTGAGCTGAACGGCTCGTTGAAGGTTGAGAGCATTGAAATGAATGGGAAGGCTCTGACCGGCTTCGTTCAGGACGCCGTTGGTGTCGGTGCCCTGGGCCCGAATGTTCGCATCGACCTGGGCCAGGTTATGCCGGCAAATCAACCGATAACAATTCGCATCAGGTGGAGTGGCGCTTTGATTTCGCCCGAGGGCGGTCCGCTGGCAACGCGTCGCCTGGCCTATGTAGGCAATGAAGGTTCGTACCTGATGTACGCCTCGCGGTGGTTTCCCTTTCACGATTATGCGGCCGACCGTGCGACTTCCGACATTACATTCATTGTTCCCGCCGGCTTGCAGGTCGCAGGCACAAGCGATGATGCGGTCGTAGCTCAGCCAGCACCAAAAGAAGGGGCGATTCGCTACCGTTTTGTACATCGCAAACCAGTGCTGGTGGGTAATTTCGCTGCCGGTCAGTACATCAACAAAGCGCTGACCTACGGCAAATATCAGTTGCAGCTCTACGCCATGCCCGGCAGCGAGCGACGCATCGAGACTTTCGCAGAGCTAACCGGCCGCGTTCTTGAGTTCTATACAAAGAAATATGGAGATGCCGGGTTTGGAAATCGTCTCGTCATAGTTCAAATCGACGACGAAAGTTTAGACACTTATTCCGGACCGGGAATGATCTTTCTTTCCACCAAGATGTTTGAATCTACGCGACCAGTACCGGAAGAAAAGCTGGAGCGCGAAATCGCTTACCAGTGGTGGGGTCAAAGCGTCGGCCTGAAGTCGTTCGACGATGCGTGGCTTTCTCAAGGTCTTGCCGAATGGAGTGCGTTCGCGTTCCGCGAATCAACGCTCACGGCCGGCGGTCTTGACGCTGCGCAACGTGAGCAACAGGAAAGAGCGCTCACGTTCGAACAAACGGCATCGATTGCACGTGCGCCCGGCGCGCTCGACGATCAATCCGCAGCTTATCAATCGATCGTCTTCTACAAAGGATCGATGGTCTTCCGGATGCTGCGAGAGACCATGGGCAAAGACAAGTTTGATCAGTTGCTCCACACTTTCCTGGAAAACTTTCGCGGTAAGAATGCATCGATTGATGACTTCGAAAAGCTAGCTTCGAGCATTGGACAGGAAAGTTTGCGCTACTTCTTCGCGCAGTGGGTTGAAGGCACTGGTGTCCCAGAGTTCACCGTCGACTATCAGATCATTCGCACTCGTTCAGGAAAGTTCCGTACCCGCGGCACTGCGAAGCAAAACCTGGAAAACCTGAGGATGCCAGTCGAACTGTTGCTTCGTGCGGAAGGTGATAATCAAACCACGACGGTTCGGATCGAAGGTCGCAGTGAAGATTTCGATTTCGAGTCGAACGGTCAACCGCTGGAAGTGGTTGTCGATCCAAACAACAAGATCCTTCGCATGTCGGACGATCTGCGGGTGTCGATTATCGCACGACGTGGCATTGAGCAGATGAAGGAAGGAATCTACGCGGAAGCGCAACAACAGTTTGAAGCGGCGTTGAAGTTAGACCGGTCAAACTCGTGGGTCTATTACAATCTGGGCCTGCTGTTTCTGGAACAACGCAACTGGCAAAACGCGCTCGATAACTTCGAGGCATCACTCCACGGGACGCTGAAGCCGGCCTGGATTGAAGTCTGGGCGCATATCAAACGCGGTAACGCGTATGATGCGAAGGGCGAGCGGCAACGCGCAGTGCTGGAGTATCAGAAGGCAGTTCAGACCCAAATCGATTACGACAACGCGCAGGCGGTAGCGAAACGCTATTTAGCGACCCCATACGATCCGAAGGCCAGTACCACTGCGGAAGCGCGCCAAGCGAACTGAAGAATCAGGAGCAGGGGCAGCAGGCAGGAGCAGGAAAACAAGATCGTTAATTCCTGCACCTGCCTGCTGCCCCTGCTCCTGTCTAAACCGCGACGATCGCGATCTTCTTTTCATTAGCCAGCCGAATCATCTCGTCTCGATTAAACATCAGCGTCTTTCCTGCAGTGATACAAAGACAAGTCGCGCTCGCGGAGAGCATTGCTTCAATGGTTGGCACACCGACAACTGGCACATCAAACCGCATGTCCTGATCCGGTTTCGCAATCTTCACCACCGTGAGACGTCCAGGAGCCAACGTGCCTGCTCGTCTGATTGTTTCGTCTGTTCCCTCCATCGCTTCGATTGCTACGCAGGCTTTGGCGCGCACAACAATCGTTTGACCTAGATCAAGTCGGGCAATTTCACGCGCGATCTCCAGGCCATATTCGATGTCTTCGCGCTCACGACTATCCGGTTGACGACGCGTTAGAGAACCTGTCTTCGGTAAATAGTCCTGAAGGAAATAGGTGGAATCGATCAACTCGATCCCTTCACTTTGCAGTTCTGAAGCAATGGCGCCAATTAGTGAGTCAGTATTCCGGCGGGGCAGTTTTAAGAGCACTTTTAGCATTCGCGCATCAGGTACCGCGCGACTGAAGATCTGCACGTGCTTAACCTGGCCGGCCATGATTGCCTTCTCAACACCTTCGTCTTTGAAGAAACGAATCATGCGGCCTAATTGGCCGATTCCAATCCACGTAACAACGTCGGCAAGCTGTTCAATTTGCGGGTCGGTTTCTTCGCGGATTGCAGCGACCGCCACCTGCGCGCCAGACTGCCGTGCGCCTTCCAGAACCATGAAGGGGAACTTACCGTTGCCGGCGATCAATCCCAATTTCATTTGATCACGCCGCGTTGTGAGCTTTCGATAAAAGTAATCAGGTAGGACACCTCTTCAGAACCACTGAGCTCATTGCGAATCTGCTCAACCGCCTGAGTGGTGTTTAGCTTTGCTGAAAGTAACAGATGGAATGCGTGATGAAGTGAATCGATTATAGCCCGATTGTAACCACGTCGTTTCATGCCAGTGATGTTCAGGCCATAACACTTCGCATGGTTGCCGACAGTCAATGCAAATGGCAACGCGTCCTTGACCACCACCGAATAGCCGCCCACGTATGCTTCCCTGCCCACCCGGCAAAACTGATGCACACCTGAATAAGCACCGATGTTCGCTCGATCTTCGATCACTACGTGACCCGCAAGTGTCGCCGCGTTAGCCATGATGACACCATCGCCGAGCAAACAGTCGTGCGCGATATGCGCCTGGGCCATGATCAAACAGTCGTCGCCGGTTTTTGTGAGCATTCCGCCGCCGGCAGTGCCCCGATGAACGGTAACGAACTCGCGAATCTTGTTTCGCTTGCCGATTCGTGTTTCGGAAGGTTCGCCTTTGTATTTTAGATCCTGCGAAGCAAGTCCAATGGATACAAACGGAAAGATATGAGTACCTTCACCGATCGAAGTACGACCGTCGATAACGCAATGCGATTCCAGGCGCACACTATCGCCCAACTCTACTTCGTCACCAATGATCGAGTAAGGACCGACAAAGCAGTCGTAACCCAAACGGGCTTTCGGACTGACTACGGCAGTCGGGTGGATGTTAGTCGGATGTGTGGCTATTGACATGAGTTAATCGGGAGAGTGTTGTCAGGTATTTCCGTTTCCCATGTCTCGACTGGCGACGATGCTCATGATATCGGCATCAGCAGCGAGTTGGCCATCCACTTTAGCTTCCCCGCGCATACGCTGCACGCGCGAACCGATTCGCAAAGCAGTGACTTCAAGAACGAGTGTGTCTCCAGGCACAACGGGCCGGCGAAATCGCGCCTCTTTGATGCCGGTAAACAGAACCAGCTTCTGATCTCGGTCTTCTATCTCGCGCAGCGCTAATACCGCTCCAACCTGGGCCAGCGCTTCAACAACCAAAACTCCGGGCATCACCGGCGCGCCGGGAAAGTGTCCCTGAAAGAATGGCTCGTTGATACTTACCTGCTTGATTCCAACTATGCGTTCACGCGGCACAAGTTCGACGATGCGATCAACCAGCAGGAAGGGGAAGCGATGCGGAAGGAGTTTTTGTATTGCCTGGGAATCGAGAATCGTTTCCATGAGTTTATTGCCGATTGAAAACATTGCCGATTTTTGATTGCCGATTGTAGATTGGAAGCCATTTGCCACCGAGGCTTGCTAACAATCTACTAGTCTAAATACCACCAATCGGCAATCGGCAATCAAAAATCGGCAATGTTTTCAATCGGCAATCAAAAATCGGCAATGTTCTTACGGTGTCGTGACTGCTGTTGCCGGGTTCTTGCTGTTGAATTCCGTAATGAAAGCGCGCGTGATGTCGATGTTCTCAGCCGCGTAAAGTAACGGCACCTGAGCAGCATCAATGATCGCGGTGATGCCGCGAGCCTTGGCGAAGACTTCGAGCGCTTTGGCTATCTCTTCTTGAAGGGGATTAAACAACTCCTGCCGTCGACGGTTATACGCAGCTTGCGCATCCTCGGCCTTACGCTGGATGTCCTTCTTCAACTGTTCGAGTTGATCAATCTTCGCTTGTAATGATCGCTGATCAATGGGGGTGCCGGCAGGCGCTTCGCGCAGTTTGTTTATTTCTGCCTCAAGAGCCGTGGCCCGCTGCTGCATCTGGGTGATCTCGTCTTTAATTTTCTGAAATTCACCATTGAGCTTGGTCAAAACGGTCGTGAATTTAGCGATGCCGGTTTTTGCATCGAGAAACATGTCCGTGTAGATCACGGCCATCTTGGCAGTCGGTAACTGAGCGGATGCTGCTGGTGCAGCTGCCGCAGGTGTCGGCGTTGGCTGTGCAGCCGGACGCTGCGCAACTGCTGAAATGCTAATCGCCGCAACCAACGCGGCGGCAGAAAATAGATGGTTCTTAATCATAATGTCAGACCTGAAGCGACCCCGAATAAGAATTCGAGGTCGCTTTAAACTTGTCAGCGGTTAGGGCCGCGGCGTGACGGATGCGGTCGCTGGATTCTTGGCGTTGAATTCGGTGATGAACGCAGCCGTAATGTCGAGCGCGTCTGCTGCATAGACCATTGGCACCTGGCTTCCGTCAACAATCAAGTTGATGCCGCGTGCCTTCGCAAAAATTTCTAGCGCTTTTCCGATGTCTTGCTGAAGTGGAGTGAAGATTTCCTGACGACGACGAGCATAAGCAGCCTCAGCGTCTTCACCCTTGCGCTTAAAATCTGTGTTCATTTGGGTCAGTTGCTCTCGCTTCTGCCGAATGCTATCTGGCGCCGCCACCGCGCTCTGGTCCTCGATCTCTTTTGTCAATGCATTGATACGAGTTTGAAGGCCCTGCAATTCAGTTTGTCGTGGCTGGAATTCACGATTCAATGTACCAAGCAGAGAATTAAACTTGGCGATTCCGCTCTTCGGATCCAGAAATGCATCCGAATAGATAACTGCCATCTTACTATCTGGAACTGCTACTGACCCCGTCTGGGCTGGCGCCGGTGTCGTACCAGCAGGCGCCGACGGTCGTGGTTGCTGAGCTGAAACGGAAACAATTGCGACGCTCATCAGCAACGCGACGGCGGCAATCAAACGATCGATTTTCATACTAGTTTTGTAATACTCCTTAATTCTGAGGCGGTTAGTTAAGTCGGTTAGTTGTTGATCCGACCGCCTTGGTTGTTTCATAAGTCAATCAAAAGGTACGTCCGACGCTAAACCTGATGACCCTCTTTTTCTCATTAAAGAAGAACGGAAAACCCTGAATGAATTGATTCTGACGGGCATTCGGATTATACGCAAATATCAAACGGAACGGTACATTGATGATGGGAACCTGCACCCTGACTTCCATTCCCAGACTCGAGCGATAATCTTTGATTTGATCAAACAGACTCTCCGACAGTTTGACCACTGTGTTGGTCTGGGCCTGCCCACGAAGGAAAACCGGTAGGAAGCCACGCGGCATCAGTGTCTGCGGATCGACGTCACCGCTGCCTGCCGATTCCAATTCAGCCTGACTCACGATGCGGTTATCTCGAGCCACGAGACTCAGGAACGGTGACGCTGCCAACCTTGGATTGTTGCACAACGCCAAGGTGCTCAAACTGATAGGGGCAGAACCCGTCGCGAATCGCGGACAAGGCGTGTTGCCAACTCCGGAAAGGAACGGCTGGTCATCAATAAAGTTACTGCTGAATGCCTGGTCCTGGTTTGAGCGCAAGTTGAATGCTGTACCAATGTCAGCGAAAGCCGCAAGGCTGACCATGTCTCCGATAATCGGAACGCGGTATTCGAAGTTACCAAGCAGTTGCGAATCGGCTCCGACCGAAGTGAACGTCCGTGGTAGTTGTGCGATGTTGCTGCCGCTCGCGCCGGTGAATACGCCAAGCGAGGCCGCGCCTGGCGGAAATCCGGGGATAGCGGTTGGGGGACCGGACGGGTTTTCAGCAATCACAACGTTTTGCGACGTGATGAATGTGTCGAGCGGAGCGATCGGACTGATTGAGCGGACGTTATAACCACGAATAGTGAATTCGTCACCGAGGAAGTAACGTTCGAAGATCGGCACACCGTCGACGAACGCCAGCGAATTCGCGGTCTTAACTTTCTCTGAAGTGGCAAAACTACCAACCGTGCCAGCAATGATTCGGAAACCAAAAACTTCAGGACGCGTGGATTTCTTCCGCCGTACTGGCATGAACTGTGTGTAAGAAAGGGTTGGTTGGTAAGTTCTTACGTCACCTCCCAATCCCGCCAGAGCGACTGACATCGAGATCTCACGACCGCTCGTTGGGTCGATGCTTGCATTGCGCGTGTCGTAGCTGAACGTCAAAGTGCCACGACTCGTCAAAATATTTGGCTGATCGTAGATGACGGGGATGAACCCTTGCGACGGATTATTCGGGTCGTTGACTTGCGGATCCTTAACGCTCGACATCGAGAGTTGATACGAAGCACCAACGCGCGAGAACTGTGTGAAGCGACGCTTGCGGTAGAACTCCGAAAGCGGCGCACTGGCGAACAATGAGCCGCCGTACGATTCCCGAGTGAACAGGTTCGCCTCATCAATGTTGTTGGCAGCAAATTGCTGATTGATCAAGTCAGTTTGCGCAACCAGATTCTGCGAAAGGAACGTTCCCTCGCCAAAAAACTTTTGCGAAAACGCGAACAGTGAAAAGCCCGCGCTGATCGGCCGATCCTTAATGTAAGGCTCCGTGAACGAGAACTGAAAGTAACGCTGGCGATTTCCGACGGCTACATTGAACGAGAGCACCTCACCACGTCCGAGCAAGTTGTTCGTGGAGTATTCAAGACCAAAGAACGATCCGCCAATACCGGAAATGCCTCCGTTGAAGGAGATCTGCTGGCGTCCGCGCTCGCTTACCTTCAAAGTTAGGTCGACAGTGGCTTCTTCGTCGTTGGTCCTGCGGTCAACGTCTTTATCTTTATCGATAGGATTGAAGTAGCCTAGCTGGTTGAGTTTGATTACCGAGTACTCCCAGTAACCTTCGTTGTAGATGTCGCCTTCGTTAATCAGAACCTCGCGCCTCAGAACATTGTCGCGGGTGAACGTGTTGCCGATAAACTCCAGTCGTCTGAGTGAGAACTGTTTGCCCTCCTCGATCGTGACAACGAAATCGACGATGCCTTCGTCAGGATTCTGGGGATTGTCTTTGAACGAGGGAACAGGTTCGGCCGTGTACTCGATGAATCCCTGGTTGCCGTAAAACTTCTTCAGGTTTTCAAACAAGCCTTTGCTGATCTTTTCACCGTTAGCGACGTCGCCTTTGTTCAGACCGATGACTGCGCGGACCGCTTGCTCAGAAAAAATCGAGTTACCTTCAACCTTCAGCTCACCGAGGCGGTAAACCTTGCCCTCGATGATCGGCACCGTGATGCGTAGTCCTTCGTCAACGGAAGACAAGAACGGCAAAGGAAGAACCGGAAAACCCGTTCGCTTCCGGCCAAGACTTTCAACGCGATAGTCACCGTGGCGCGCCTGTAGATAACCTTTCGAACGCATATAGTTATCAACCAGTCGCAGGTCGTACTCGAGCTTCTCACTATCGAGAATGTCGTTGCCTTTGAATCGTGTGATGAGCCCCGCTTCTTTGACGTACTTCATCGCACCACGAAGTTGGCCGTCACTGAAATTGGTGTTCCCCTCAAACTGAACTTCGACGACCCGAACTCGATCGCCTTCATCAACAACGAACGTGATAGCGCGAGACGTGGCTGATACTTCTTCACTGCGTTCTTCGACAGTTGCGTTTGGGTGACCAGCCGCTGCCAGCAGCTCCTTGATCACGCGCATCGCGTTTCGTGCTTTTACAGGGTCGTAAACGCTTTCTTTTGAGATACCGACGCGGCGTTCGCGGAAGGCCTTCAGCACGTCCGACTCTGGAACACTACTCAGCCCCTCGAAGATCAGATCGCGAATGATCGGCAGTTCTTTTACTTCGAAGATGATGTTCACGCCGCCGCGCGGACCGGTCTCGGTCAGAACGCGTGTGGCGGTCTTATCGAAAAAACCGAGAGCGAGTATTGCCTGGTAGTCTCGCTCAACCTGTTCAACGCTGTACGCGTCGCCGGGCCGCGTTTGTACCCAGTAAAGGATGTCGTCTTTGCGCAGCCGGCGGTTGCCGGTGACGTCAACGGATTCTACGAGGCGCTGAGGTTGTTGAGCTTTAACGGCAGGGCTTGAGCCGAAGATCGTTATGATTCCGCAGAAAGCGCTCAAAAACACGAGCATCGACGCGCGATATGAGTGCATAGGCACCAATTCCCTCAGTAGTTCTTCCGGGCCTCAGAAACTTCGGGGAGCTTAAGAGATGAAAAATAAACTGTGTTGATAATAACGGGTAAAACCGCAAACAGAACTGGGGTTTAAGACGCAAACTTGGATTCAGTCCACTCAGACCCAGTTGCCAGCTTTTACGCCGCAAAGTGGCGCATTATATCGGCAAAAAACAGTAAAGTCCAAAGCGCGAATTCTGGGGTAACTGTTGCAGATTCAAGTCTCTGCGCAATCTTCTGCGTCCAAGGCATCTCGGTTTCTAGCTAATTCGCTCCGGAGACGCACGAGACGCAGAGATTTACACAGACATAGACCCGAATTGGATGAAAACGTAGACGGGGATACTGCGAGGGACAGTTAATGGATCAAGAGGGCATCATCTTCGGCGGCTTCGACGCCAACAGGACGGAAATCGAGTTCGTCGCCGCGCACAAACACTTCAACCTGTGAAGCACCGGCAAGTTGACCTTGAATGAGCGCCTCCGAGAGTGGATCTTCAACATACTTCTGCAAGGCACGACGCAAAGGCCGGGCTCCGTAAGAGCGATCGGCACAGGTCTTTTCAACAACCCAACGACGCGCTTCTTCTGAGAGACTTACTTCAAATCCATGACGGGTCATCGTCTTATTGATCAGTTGCACCTGCAACTCGACAACTTCCAACAGCTCGTTGTCATGCAACTGGTCAAAGATGATGATTTCATCGAGTCGATTGATGAACTCGGGATTGAACGTCTGGCGGACGGCTGACATCACCATCTCTTCCATTTTTTCCCGTGTGGCCTCGGTGTTGGCTTGGAACCCTAGCGTTCCCTTCTTCTGAATGAAGCGGGCGCCGATGTTCGAGGTCATGATGATAATCGCGTTCTTGAAGTCGACGGTGTTTCCCAAAGCGTCCGTCAAGATTCCGTCTTCAAACACCTGGAGAAGGATATTAAAGATGTCAGGATGCGCCTTCTCGATTTCGTCGAACAGTAGCACTGAGTACGGTGAACGCTTGATTCGTTCAGTTAGCTGCCCACCTTCTTCGTGTCCGACATAGCCTGGAGGAGATCCAATCAGTTTCGAGACGGAGTGCTTCTCCATAAACTCCGACATATCGAAGCGAATCAACGCGCGCTCCGTGCTGAACAGAAATTGAGCGAGCGAACGTGCGACTTCCGTTTTCCCGACGCCAGTCGGACCCAGGAAGAGGAACGAGCCGACCGGGCGCAGCGGATTCTTCAAACCTGCGCGCGAACGCCTGATGGCACGTGCGAGCGCTGAAATAGCCGGTCGTTGAGAAACCACGCGCTTGTGCAGTTCCGATTCGATACGAAGAAGCTTCTGTGTCTCCTCTTCTTTCAAAGATGTCACTGGAATGCCGGTCCAACGCGCGATCACCTCTTCCACATCGTCGCGCGTAACCTCGGCGGAGACGAGCGCGTCTTCCTGGATGCTCGTTGAAGAGCTGCCGTATGAACGAGACCAGTCGTTGAGTTCGTTCCAATCGGCAAGATTTCCCTGCTCGCGTCGCACACGCAGTTTCACACGCGCTCCGGCTTCATCGATGACGTCGATGGCTTTGTCCGGTAGGAAACGGTCTGGAATATAGCGATGTGATTGATAGACGGCAGCCTGAAGCGCATCATCGGTGTAACGAACCTGATGGAAGCTCTCGTAACGTTCGCGCACGCCGTCGAGAATTCCGACTGCTTCTTCTTCCGACGGAGGTGGAACTTTCACAGCCTGGAAGCGACGTTCAAGTGAACGGTCCTTTTCGATCGACTTGCGAAACTCAGCGGGCGTCGTTGCGCCAATACATTGAATCTCTCCGCGCGACAACGCAGGCTTCAGAATATTTGCAGCATCAAGCGAACCTTCAGCAGAACCAGCACCGACGAGCGTATGTAGTTCGTCGATGAAAACGATGTACTGCGGATTCTCCACGAGCTCGCGCATGATCTGCTTGAGTCGTTCTTCAAACTGGCCGCGATATTTCGTGCCCGCAACGATCAGTGACAGGTCGAGCGAAAGAATTCTCTTGTTCTCCAGAAAGGATGGGACATCACCGCGAACGATTCGCTGGGCCAGGCCTTCGACGATGGCGGTCTTTCCGACACCTGGTTCGCCGATCAGTACCGGGTTGTTCTTTGTGCGCCGACATAGGATCTGAACCACTCGTTCAATTTCAGCTTCACGACCGATCAACGGATCGAGCTTGTCGTTCGAAGCGTCTTCAGTGAGATCGCGAGAGAACTCGACAAGGTGTGGCGTGTCTTTCTTCTGCGAGGTTCGCGCGTCGGCTCCAGACTGTCGCGCGATCTCATCGCGCACTGCGTTTAGACGCAGACCACGTTCATACAGAATCTCCGCGGCCATCGACCGTTCTTCGCGCAGCAAGCCGAGCAGCAAGTGTTCAGTGCCGATATGGCGATGCTGAAGTCGATCACTCTCCTCGTGGGCGTAGGCGAGTACGTGCTTTGTTTCAGGCGCTAAAGGCAGTTCGACAGACGTTGAGATCTTTTCACGCAGGAGCGTGCGGCCTTCAATCTCTTTGCGAATGGACTCAATCGAAACCTGGGCGCGGGGGAAGAATCGGCCCGTAAGAGTTTTGTCTTCCCGCATCAATCCCAGCAACAAGTGTTCAGGCTCGATTGCTGGAGCCCCGAATTGTGACGCTTCATAGCGCGCAAAGAAGATTACCCGGCGCGCCTTTTCAGTATAGCGTTCGAACATATAGTTGGATTGGTCCTTATGATTACCATGCCGGGCGAAATAACCACCGCCCGGCAACTGGCGGCATTATAACCCATCAATTCAAGGTGACGAAGTTTTGTCGGTTCTTAGTGTAAATACGCAGAACGAAGCTTACTTTCCCAAATGCAGCGAACTTGGTGAACGTTGCTCGAAACGTTCAATTGAATCATGAAGTCGGCCGTCAATGAGGTTCAAGACTCGGTCGCATCGGCGGGCTAAATCGGGGTTGTGAGTGGCGATTACCGCCATGTGTGAGTGCATAGCGGTGTAGTTTGTCAGGGTTCTTGCAATCTCGTCGCTAATTGAAGCGTCGAGATTACCAGTGGGCTCGTCTGCAAGAATCAGTTGCGGCTCTGTAACCAAAGCCCGGGCGACGGCCACTCTTTGCTGTTCCCCCCCGGATAAGTGGGTGACGGGATGCTCGGCGCGATCTGCTAACCCGACCTCCCGGAGCAGTATTTGAGCGCGGTCGAGTGCCTCGCCTCGCCTAACCCTTTGAATCAGGAGAGGCATTGCGACATTTTCCGCGGCTGTCAGGTCGCTGAGGAGGTAGTGAAACTGAAAAACAAACGAGATCTGCGACTGTCGCAAGCGCGCCGCTGCCGTTGGTTTGAGCGCAAGGATTTCTCGACCCCCTACAGTGATTGAGCCGTGGTCGGCTTCATCCAAACCGCCAAGCAGATGCAGCAGTGTCGACTTACCGGAACCGGACGCACCCATGATGGCGACACTTTCACCCGGCTCCACTGAAAGTGATAATCCTCGCAAGACTTCGATTCGACGACCGGCAGGCGACTGGAATGCCTTGCGCAGATCGACGACACGCAAACCATTGCCGATTGCCGATTGCCGATTGCCGATTGATTTACCTGTAGTCATGCTTGCTTACAGAATCCTTCAATTCGCACCCTGGCGGGTCAGACGATAGTTCAATCGCCAATCGGCAATCGGCAATCGGCAATCAACAATGTCATGCATCTCTCAGAGTTTCAGCGGGTCGCATGCGCGAAGCCACAAGAGCCGGATAGATGGTTGCCAGAATACTCAGTACAAACGCCAGCAACGCCGACAACACAACTTCCCTGAATCCAGCCGTCAACGGCACGTTGCTGATTGAATAAACATCAGCAGGCAGACTCACCAGTTTGTAGTGGTTCGCGACGAAACAAACGATCAGACCCACCACTGCACCACACACGGCTCCTATCGCCCCCACTACTCCGCCTTCGATCAGGAACAGGTACATTAAGCTGGTTCGCCTTGCTCCGAGCGCATTCAGAATCGCAATGTCGCGCCGGCGCTCTACCACGACGAGAATCAACATCGTCGAGATGTTGATGACTGCGATCGCGATGATCAATCCAATAACTACCAACCCCATGCGCCGTTCAAGAGCAAGCGCGGAGAACAGCGGTTGGTTGGCAGCCTGCCAATCGATGGTTCTGAACTCATTCCCCAGCGTCGATCGAATTGCGGCCGCGACGCTCTTCACATCTTCAACGTTCGCAACCTGAACACTGATCACCGCCGCAGCATGATTCGCGCCGGCGTAGGCTGCAACTGTGTCTAACGGGAGATAGATCCAGGTTGAGTCGAATTCAAAAAGTCCGGAACTGAATATCCCGGCAACTTTCAAACGGCGCGTGCTGTTCGCGGCATTTGCAAGCATCACTTGAATCGTGTTGCCAGTCTTCACGCCCAAACGACTGGCCAGTTCGCTTCCGACAACAGCGTGGGGCAGCGAATCGGTTGCTTCGAATAATGCGTCAAATGAGCCTTCACGTATCCAACGCGAGGGAAGAGTTGACCGACCGGTCTTAACATCAACGCCACGCAAGATCACGTAGCTTGAACCGCTTGCACCATTGGCCATTGCTCCGTCATAAGTTGTCGCAGATGCTTCGACAACTCCGCTCACCTGGTGTACGCGCGCTGACACTGGTTCATAGTCGTTTATTGGCAAACCATCCGACCGCATAACGCTGATGTGAGCTGTGCCCTGAAGAATCTTGTCGCGCATTTCATTGCGAAAACCGTTGGA
>Ga0070669_100001729_pt1 | contig 15771 bp, 11 predicted proteins | sample KBSS53metaG_FD_64680 | JGI IMG/M metagenome (GOLD analysis project Ga0070669, IMG submission 64680) | Switchgrass rhizosphere microbial communities from Kellogg Biological Station, Michigan, USA - KBS S5-3 metaG | ecosystem: Host-associated > Plants > Roots > Rhizosphere > Soil ... | reverse complement strand
AGCAGCGCGTGCAGGTCGGCGACGCGATAGTTGATCATGAAGCTGGCGGTTCCCGGCTCCAGATAGGTCGTATCGCTCTTGAACGCGTTCCAGATTGTCATCCCTTCCTCGCTTCCGGGGCCGCCCCAGTTGAAGATGGCGCCGCCCCAGTCGCTCACGTCCAATCCGAGGTGATCCCTGTACCACGCGCCAAGCGCTTTCGGATCCTTCGACTTGAAGAAGATTCCGCCGATCCCCGTCACACGCTTCATGGTCTGTCTCTCCGGTTGGGCTGGAAGCCGCTCGGGTGGCGTGCTCACCAGGATGTCAGAACGGCTTGAAGTCGGTGAAGTCTGGCTCGAAGGGCTGGGCCGGAAGACGCCGCGCAATCAGTCGACCCCCGACGCTCACGGTCTGCCAACCGAGGTTGAGGTCGAAATAACGGACCGCCGTCGCCACCGATGGCCACGCCGCGTCGTCCAGAACGATCAAACCGCCTGGCCGGACGAGCTTCCGAAGAAAGTACAGATCCACGAAGACTTCGTGAAAGCGATGGCTGCCATCGACGAACGCCGCATCGGCGGAGAATCCTTCGTGGGCGAGGCGCGCGAGCACGATCGAGGACGCCTCGCCGTACAACATGGTCCGAGCCTCCAGGTCGGCGGCAACCATGGCGTCCCAGCCCACGTTCTCGTATGCCGTCGCTTGAAACGGGTCGATCACGATGTGCGACGCGCCCGTCCCGCCAGTGACGCACAGCGCCTCCCCGATCGCCAGCGCCGAGCTTCCATAGGCCAGCCCGACCTCGATGACGGTGCGCGCGCCGTGCGCGACGAGCATGTCACGCAGAACGTCGCCGTCCACCTCCGGCAGCGCGACACGCTCGAAGTCGCCGTCGAATGGTCGTCTCCGTTTCGGGCCGCTGGCGTGCAACTCCGCCCGAGCCGCGCGCACCCGTCGTACTCGCTCATCAACCTCGGCGGTCACTGGGCGGCGAGGCCCTGCGCCGTGATCAGCGCGCCGGTTCCCGCGCCGGAGCGCCGCAACGTCACGATCGACATGAGGCTGACGATGCCGACGCAGATCGTGGCGGCCTCCAGAGTGCGTGAGGCGACGAGGCCACCGGCTAACGAGTTCTTTCGCTGTGGGCTCACGCCAGTTCCTCGGCGAGCCCGATGAGAACTCCCTCCGGACCGCGGATGTAACAGAGTCGATACGCCTCTTCGTACTGAACGACTTCGCCGACGAGCTGCGCGCCACGTCGGCTGAGCCTGGCGATGGTGTCGTCGATGTCGTCCACCGCGAACATGACGCGCAGGTAGCCGAGCGCGTTCACCGGAGCGCCGCGGTGATCGGCGACGACAGGGGGAGTGAGGAATCGCGACAGCTCGAGCCGACTGTGACCGTCCGGAGTGACGAGCATGGCGATCTCCACTCGCTGGCTCGGCAGTCCGGTGACGCGCCCGGCCCACTCGCCTTCGATCATGGCTCGCCCTTCCAGTTTCAGGCCGAGCTCTGCGAAGAAATCGATGGCGTCGTCGAGGGATTCCACCACGATGCCTACGTTGTCCATCCGCTTGACGGTCATGTCGATGTCGCTGATTGCTTGAGATGCCCGACCAGGTGTTCCACGCCGCGCGAACGGCGTCCGCTATCGCCAGCCCAGTGCCGGCGCAACGTGCGTGAGGATCGATTCGATCACGTGTGCGTTGTATTCGACGCCGAGCATGTTGGGTACGGTGAGCAGCAGCGTATCGGCTTCGGCGATGGCCTCGTCCTGTTTCAGCGTTTCGATCAACACGTCGGGCTCGGCGGCATACGACCGGCCGAAGACGGCCCGCATGTTGTCGATGACGCCGATCTGATCGCTGCTCTCGTCGCGACCGAAGTAGGCGCGGTCGCGGTCGTTCATCAGGGCGAAGATGGATCGAGACACCGAGACACGCGGCTCGCGCGTATGTCCGGCATCGGCCCAGGCCTTACGGAAGACGCGGATCTGGCGAGCCTGCTGGATGTGAAAGGGCTCTCCCGACTCGTCCTGCTTGAGGGTGGAGCTCTGCAGGTTCATCCCGTGCTGCGCGGCCCACACCGCCGTCGCATTCGACGCCGAGCCCCACCAGATGCGATCGCGCAGTCCGGGAGAGTGCGGTTCGAGTCGAAGCAATCCGGGCGGATTGGGAAACATCGGCCGGGGATTCGGGCGCGCGAATCCTTCTCCCTTCAGAAGCTCGAGGAAGACCTCGGCGTGACGCCGTCCCATGTCCGCGTCGGTGCCGCCGTCCGGCGGCGCGTAGCCGAAGTGCCGCCAACCGTCGATCACCTGCTCCGGGGAGCCGCGGCTGATCCCGAGCTGCAGCCGGCCGTTGCTGATCAGGTCGGCCGCGCCCGCGTCCTCGACCATGTAGAACGGATTCTCGTACCGCATGTCGATCACGGCCGTGCCGATCTCGATGCGGCTCGTTCTCGCGCCGACGGCGGCGAGCAGTGGGAACGGCGACGCGAGCTGCTGGGCGAAGTGGTGCACGCGAAAGTATGCGCCGTCGGCACCGAGCTCCTCCGCCGCCACCGCGAGCTCGATCGACTGCTGCAGCACGTCGCGCGCGGACCGCGCGGCCGATTGATACGACGTGCTCCAGTGACCGAAGGACAGGAATCCGATCCTCTTCATGGCACTGGGATCGGTTCCTCCATCGGCTCGCCTGCCGGGAGACGATTGGGGTCGGGCTTCACCGGACCGCCACCGTCGAGGACGCGGGCGACACCGACAGCGGTGATGGCGAAGCGTCCGGAGTGGTCGCGCTGGATGAGTCCTTGCTCTCGCAGGTACCAGAGATGGAAGACCATGAGCGACTCGGGACAGTTGAGAGTCTGCTCGAGCTCCAGCGATCCGATCCCCGGGTTCTCGCAGTCGTTTCGCCGCGCGGCGTACGTCAGTGCGAGAATGGCGTTGCGGATGCGCGCGTCGGCGACGATCTCGCTGTGGGTCGTCTCCTGGTCGAAGATCCGCCACTGCGCCGCCTTCGCTCGCTCGTACGCCACGTCGTACCGGGCGCGCTGCTCGGGATCGCTGAGCACACGGTTCGCCTCGACGATCCGGCTGAACGTGTCGGCGTTGCCGCTGTCACGATTGTCTGGGTGGTAGCGCTTCGCCAGGTGGCGAAACACGCGCTCGATGGTGTCCCGATCGGCCCGCGGCGATACCTGAAGAATTTCGTAGAAGTCGGCGAGCTGAGTTGCCGTCATCGGTCAACCAATGGGCTCGGGAAAACAGGGATACCATGAACTCACACTCCCGGACGGACGGTGGGAGTGAGCACGAACAGGTCTTCTGGCGAGGTGGGAGCAGCTCGACGGGTCGCTCGAGTGCGGAGCGCGCCGCGTGACGCCGTCCTGTTTCCGGCACGTCGACGACGTTGCGAGCGCGCTGAGTCAATCTGCAGGTCCGAGCACGCTCCGGCCACCCATCCGCACGCCCTCGATCGCTCTCACGGCTCTTGCCCCCTCCGCGCCAGCCCCGGTCATCCGTCCAGGCGCGTCGGTCTCTACTTTTCGATGACGCGCGGTGAGATCCCCGCGCGATCGCCACGCATCGAATCGTCGCATGCCGGATCCCGACGCACTCGCCCCCTTCCATCCCCTCGTCCGCACCTGGTTCGCCGAAACCCTCGGCGAGCCCTCGGCGCCCCAGGAAGCCGGCTGGCCCGCCATCGCCGCCGGCTCCGATACGCTCATCCTCGCTCCCACCGGTACGGGGAAGACGCTCGCGGCGTTCCTTTACGAGCTCGACCAGCTCATCACCGACGGCCTCCAGGCGCCCCTCGCCAACGCCGTCCATCTGCTCTACGTCTCGCCGCTCAAGGCGCTCAACAACGACGTCCAGCGGAACCTCGAGCTCCCGCTCGCGCAGCTGAAAGAGCGCTTCGAGGCCGCCGGCGAGAAGTTCCCCGAGATCCGCGTCGCCGTTCGCACCGGCGACACACCGGCGAGCGCCCGCGCGCGGATGCTGCGCAAGACCCCGCACATCCTCATCACGACGCCCGAGTCGCTCCACATCCTCCTCACGAGCGTGCGCGGGCGCACGATGTTCAGCGCACTCCGCGCCGTCATCGTCGACGAGATCCACGCCGTCGCCGGCACGAAGCGCGGCGCGCACCTGGCGCTCACCCTCGAGCGCCTGAGCCGCGTCGCCCCCGATCCGCCGCAGCGCATCGGCCTGTCCGCCACCCAGAAGCCGCTCGACGAGATCGCGCGATTCCTGGGAGGTTGCGAAACACCGGACCGGTTTCGTCCAACGGCCATCGTCGACTGTGGTCTCGTCAAGAAGATGGAGACCGAGATCCGCTCGCCGGTCGACGACCTCGCTCACGTCGACGGGACGATCTGGACAGCGGTCGCGCCGCTCGTCCTCGATCAGATCAGGCACGCCCGCACGACGCTCGTCTTCGTCAACAACCGCGCGCAGTCGGAGAAGATCGCCGCGCGCGTCAACACCCTCGCCGGCGAGGAGATCGCCCAACCCTACCACGGCTCGCTCTCGCGCGAGCGGCGCTTCATGCTCGAGGAGCGCCTCAAGGCGGGCGAGCTCCGCGCCCTCGTCACCACGAGCTCCCTCGAGCTCGGGATCGACGTCGGCTCGGTCGACGTCGTGCTCCAGCTCCAGAGCCCGAAGCGCGTCGCCGCGGCGCTCCAGCGCGTCGGCCGCGCCGGCCACACGCTCACCGCCACCAGCCGCGGCGTCTTCGTGCCGACCTTCCGCGACGACGCGCTCGAGCAGCTCGCCATCGTCGGCGCCATGCGCGAGGGCGACGTCGAGCCCACGCGCGTCGTCCACAACGCACTCGACGTCCTCGCCCAGCTCGTCGTCGCCTGCGTCGCCTCCGACACGCCCGAGTGGACGGCCACCGAGCTGTTCGACTTCGTGCGCCAGGCCTACCCCTACCACACGCTCACCCGCGCCGCGTTCGACGAGACACTCGCCATGCTCGCCGGCAAGTATCCGAGCGACGTCGCCTCCGAGCTCGACGCGCGCATCTCGTGGGATCGCACCACCGACGCGCTCACGCCGATGCGCTCGTCGCGCCTCGTCGCCACGATCTCCGGCGGCACGATCCCCGATCGCGGGCTCTACACCGTCAACCTCGCCGACAAGACGCGCCTCGGTGAGCTCGACGAGGAGTTCGTTCACGAGTCGCGCGTCGGCGACGCCTTCCAGCTCGGCTCCTCCACCTGGCGCATCCGCGCCATCGAGCACGATCGCGTCATCGTCGTGCCGGCGCCCGGCGCACCGGCGCGCATGCCCTTCTGGCACGGCGAGTTCATGGCCCGCTCGTCGCACCTCACGGCGCGCGTCGGCGCGCTGCGCCGCGAGCTCGACGACGCACGCACGCTCGCCGACCTCGCGACGATCCAGCAGAAGTACGGCGCCGACGAGCCCACAGCGCGCTCCCTCGTCGAGTACGTCCAGTCGCAGCGCGCCATCACGCGCTACGTCCCCGACGACACGCGGCTGGTCCTCGAGCACTTCCGCGACGAGGTGGGCTCCGTGCGCATGGTGCTCCACGCGCCGTTCGGCGGACGCGTCAACGCGCCCTGGGGGATGGCGATCGGCCGGCGCATGCGCGAGCGGCTCGGCGTCGAGGTGCAGGTGCAGACGACGGACGACGGCCTCATGCTCCGGCTCCCCGACCTCGGCGCCGCGCCGCCGGTCGACGTCTTCCGCTCGCTCGGCGCCGACGAGGCCGAGCGGCTCGTCCTCGAGGAAGTGGGTCAGTCGTCGCTGTTCGGCGCGCGCTTCCGCATGAACGCCGCGCGCGCGCTGCTGCTGCCGCGCGGCAGCGCGAAGCGCCGCATGCCGCTCTGGCTCCAACGGCTCAAGGCGCTCGACCTGCTCCAGGCGGTGAGCGAGTTCCCGTCGTTCCCGATCGTCGTCGAGACCTACCGCGACGTGCTGCAGGATGCGTTCGACATGCCCGCGCTGCGCGACGTGCTCGGCCGCATCGCGTCGGGCGCGATCTCCATCCACGTCGCACCGACCGAGATCCCCTCGCCCTTCGCCGCGTCGCTGCAGTTCGGCTTCGTGATCGACCACATGTACGGCGACGACACGCCGCGCGCCGAGCAGCGCGCCGCGCTCCTCTCGCTCGACCGCGTGCTTCTCGACGAGCTGATGGGCGGCGAGGGCGCCGACGACGCGACGCTCGCCGTGCTTCACGATCTCCTCGCGCGGCGGCGCGGCACCGCGCACGGCCGCCAGGCGCGCGACGCCGAGGAGCTCGCGGTACTGCTCGACCGGGCCGGCGACCTCACGCGCGCCGAGCTCGCGGCACGCGTCGCCCCGTCGACTGAGTGGCGCCGCGGCGATCCGCTCGCCACGCTGCTCGACGGCGGTCGTCTCGTCGCGGCGCGCATCCCCACGCCAAGCGGGCCGCAGGACCGCTGGATCCTCATGGACGACGTCGCCCGCTACGTCGCGGCATTCGGAGCGGACGTCGTGCCCGACGCCACGGCGGAGCCGGTGCTCACCGAACGCGCCGCCCGGCGCGAGGTGCTGTCGCGCTTCGTGGCCCTCGCCGGCCCGGTGTCCGTCGACGACGTGCGCGCGCGCTACGACTTCGACCCGCGCTGGGTCGAGCGCCGGCTCACCGAGTGGGAGCAGAAGCAGGTGCTCGTGCGCGGCGTCTTCGGCGGCGACCGCTCGACGACGCGCTGGTGCTCGCGCCGCCTGCTCGAGCAGGCGCGCCGGCGCGAGCTCGCCCAGGCGCGCAAGCAGATCGAGGCCGTGTCGCTCGCCGCGTTCGCGCGGTTCGAGCAGCGCTGGCAGCACCTCGCGCCCGACGATCGCGTCTCGGGGCACGAAGGCACGATGACGGTGATGTCGCAGCTCCACGGCCTCGCGCGCCCCGCCGACGGGTGGGAGCGCGATTACCTGCCGTCGCGCATCGAGGGGTACGACGCGAGCTCGCTCGCGCGCCTCGCCGCGTCGGGCGCGCTCGTGTGGGCCGCCGAGCCGCGCGTCGACGAGGTCGGCGTCGCGCCGTCGCACGCGATGGGACGCATCCGATACTTCGAGCGCGGCACCGGGCGCCTCTGGCTCCGCCAGCCGATCGCCGAGTCGCTCCTCTCCGACAACGCGCGCAGCGTGCGTGACGTGCTCCGCTCGCAGGGCGCGTCGTTCACCGCGGATCTGGCCGCGGCGACTGGCCTCGGCCCGCAAGCGGTGCGCGATGCGCTGCGCGAGCTCGTCGCCGGTGGGCTCGTCACCAACGACACCGTCGAGGCGCTGCGCGACGTGCTGCGCTGGCGGCCGCGCTTCCCGATCAAGCGTCCCAACGAGCCCGACCCCACGCGCTGGCTTCCCGCCGGCTTCACGCCCTCGGAGAGTCGGCCGATCGTCCAGCGCCGCATCAATCCGCGCCGCATCGCGAAGTGGAAGCGCCCCGACCGCGAGGAGGTCGCCGCCTGGGGCGGACGCTGGTCGCTCGTCCACACGCTCGGCACGCTCGGCCCCGAGCACGACGAGCAGACCCTCGCCGAGCGCGTCGCGCGGCAGTGGCTCGCGCGCTACGGCATCGTGTCTCGCGACTGGTGGCGCCGGGAGCATCCCGCCGCCGGCTGGCGCGAGATCTACCACGAGCTGAAGCGGCTCGAGTTCCGCGGCGAGGTGCAGCGCGGCTACTTCGTGGCCGGCCTCGCCGGCGCGCAGTTCGCGCTCCCCGAAGCCGTCGAGCTCCTGCGCGCGCCCGTTCCCGACGACGCGGACGACATCGTCGTCATGTCCGTCTCCGATCCGGCCAACGTGTACGCGCTGCCGCTCGCCGCGGGCACCGCCTCGGATCCGTTGGGGCGTCCGCGCGGCGCGGGCGCGCTGCTCGTCACGCGCGCCGGCCGGATCGTGCTCGTCGCGGAAGGGCGGGGCAGCCGGCTCCGCGTCGCCGAGGGATTCCTGCCCGCCGACGTCGGCGCCGCCGCACGGGCGCTCGCCGAACGGCTGTCGGCGCGCCAGGGCACGGCGCGTCGCAAGGACGTCGTCGTCGACACGATCGACGGCGAGCGCGCGGCGGGCTCGCGCTACGCCCAGGCGCTGCGCGACGTCGGCTTCAAGGGAATGGGAACGGGACTGCGCTGGTACGTGGGGCTGCGCTAGCCGCGCCGGCAGCGCGGCCCTTGACCGGCGCTACTTAACAGTGTTAAGCTGGAGCCATGGGCACTCTCGAGCGCCGGGCCCGCGCCCGCGACTCCGTTCGGACCAAGATTCTGGATGCCGCACGCGATCTGTTCGTTCGCGATGGCGTCGAGGCGGTGACCATGCGCGCCATCGCCAGAAAGATCGAGTACACCCCGACGACGATCTATCACCATTTCCGGGACAAGCACGCGCTGCTCCTCGAGCTCTGCACGATCGACATGCAGCGGCTCGGACAGGCGTTTCAGAGCATCGGGCGCATCGAGGACCCGACGGAGCGCACCCGCCGGTTCGGCCTCGCGTACGTCGACTTCGGCCTCGATCACCCCGGGATCTACCGCTTCCTCTTCATGACCCCCAAGCCCGATGTCATGAGCGAGACCGCGATCAGCGCCTCGCCGGAGCAGAACGCGTACCTCATGCTCCTCGAGTCCGTTCGCGAAGGGATCGCGGCCGGCCGCTATCGCCCCGAGTTCGACGACGCGGAGCAGCTCGCCCAGCTGCTCTGGGGCGGTCTGCACGGGATCGTGTCTCTGCACGTGGCGAAGAGCAACGAGAAGTGGATCGACTGGCGCGACCCGCGCGAGACGGCGCGCGCGATGATCGACGTCATGCAGCGCGGCACCACGCGGCCCTCGGCGTAGCTCTTTTTTTGGCCCTTACTTAACACTGTTAAAACACTTTACGGTGATCATCATGAAGCGTGATCTGCGAGCCCGAGCCCTCTGCGTCGCCCTCCTGGCGACGACGGCGCCGCTCTCCGCCCAGCGCCCCGATCCACTCGCGCCCCTCGTCCACGAGGCGCTCCGCAACAACCTCCAGCTTTCGGCCAGTCGCCTGAGCGACGAGCGGGCCGCAGCCGAAACACGCCGCGCCCGCGGGCTCTATCTGCCCACGCTCGCACTCGAGTCGCGTCGCTCGCAGCTCGACGGCGTCGTCGACGTCGGCTCGTTCATCAACCCGGCGTACGCCGCGCTCAATCGGATCACCGGCACGTCGGCCTTCCCGACCGACATCCGCCAGACGCTTCCGCAGGCACAGGAGACGCATCTCCGTCTCGCGCAGCCGGTGTTCAACCCGGCCATCCGCGCATCGCATCAGGCTGCCCGGGCGCAAGAGAGCGCGCAGCAATCCCTCACCCGCGCCGAAGCGCGCGACGTCGCGGCGGGCGTGCAGCGCGCCTATCTCGCCTACGCCTCCGCCGTCCGCGTCGTGGAGCTCGACCGGAGCGTCCTCGCCCTCACCGACGAGATGCTTCGCGCCGCCGAGCGTCGGCTCGCGCTCGGACTCGCCACACCCGACGCCGTGCTCCGTGCGCGCGCCGATCGCGCCGAGTCGGACCAGGCGCTGGCGGAGGCTGCTGAGCGCGCCGCCACTGCCGCGCGCTCGCTCAACCTCGTCCTCGGCCGGCCGATCGAGCGCGAGGCGCCCACCGTCGTCGACGACTCGCTCGTCGTTCCCGCGCTCGACAGCTCGCCCGAGTCGTACGTACGCCTCGCGCTCGCTCGGCGTGAGGAGCTCGACCAGCTCGCCTGGAGCGAGCGTGGCGCCCAGGCGGGTGTTCGCGCCGCGCGCGCGGCGTTCCTCCCCACCGCGGCCATCGCGCTCGACTACGGCATGCAGGGACGCGACTACCGCTTCGATGCCGACCGCGACTTCATGGTCGCCTCGGCCGTGCTGCAGTGGAACCTGTTCAACGGCGGACAGGATGCGGCCCGGCGGGAGCAGGCCCAGCTCGACGTCGAGCGCGTGCGCGTGCAGCGCGCCGACCTCGAGCGACAGATCGCGCTGCAGGTGCACGGCGCGTGGGGCGCCGCGCGCGTCGCGCGCGTCGCCGTCGCCTCCGCCGTCGAGCGCGAGAGCGCCGCGCGCCGCAACTGGGAGCTCGTGCGCCGCCGCGGCGAACAGGGCGCCGCCTCCGCGCTCGACGTGCTCGACGCGCGCACCACGTGGACTCGCGCGGCGCTCAACCTGATCCTCACGCGCTACGGCTATGCCACCCGATGGGTGGAGCTCGAGCGCGCCGCCGCGCTGCGCACCGACCTCGATCGCTGATCCCACCCCATCGACCATCCGGAGCCCGCCATGACCAGATCTCTCGTCGCCGTCGCGCTCACCTTCCTCTTCGCGACGGCATGCCGCACCTCGGACGCGCGCGACGCAGTGCCCCCCGCGCGCATCCGGGTGCGTACGGCACCCGTCGTCCTCGCCGCGCTCGACGAACCCGCGATCGGCGCTGGCGTCGTCGCCTCGCACGACGAGTTCCCCCTCGCCTTCAAGATCAGCGGCGTCGTCGCCGCGGTGTACGTGCGCGAGGGTGACGTCGTGCGCGCCGGCCAGACGCTCGCCCAGCTCGATCTGCGCGAGATCGACGCACAGGTGACGCGGGCTCGCAGCGCCGTCGCCAAGGCGGAGCGCGATCACGCGCGCGTGCAGGCGCTGCACGCCGACAGTCTCGCTCCGCTCGCCCAGCTCCAGGACGCCGCGACGGCGCTCGAGCTGGCGCGCGCGGATCTGCAGACGGCGTCCGTGAATCGCCGGTACGCCGCCGTGGTCGCACCGAGTGCGGGCCGCGTGCTTCGGCGAGCCGCCGAGCCGGGCCAGACGCTCGGCGCCGGCGCGCCGGTGCTCACGATCGGCGGCTCGACGGGAGGCACCGTGCTCCGGGTCGGACTTCCCGATCGCGACATCGTGCGCGTCCGCGTCGGCAGTCCCGCGACCGTCCGACTCGACGCATTCCCCGACCGGGTGCTCACCGGTCGCGTGCGGCAGATCGCCGGCGCGGCGACGGCCGGCAGCGGCACGTACGCGGTGGAGATCGCGCTCGATGACGCGACGGGACTCAGCGTCGGCATGATCGGCAGCGCCACGATCGCCGCGACGGGTAGAGGTTCACTCCCGACCGTGCCCGTCGACGCCCTGCTCGAGGCGGACGGCGACAGGGCCAGTGTGTTCGTCGTCTCCGGCGGTCGCGCGCGGCGACGTGCGGTGCGCGTCGCGACGATCCAGGGCGACCGTGTGGCGGTGCGTGAAGGGCTCGCCGGCGACACCAGTGTCGTCGTCACCGGCGCCACCTACCTCGACGACGGCGCTGCCGTGACGGTGCTGCCATGAACATCACCGAACTGAGCGTGCGGCGCTGGCAGCTCACCGTGCTCGCGTTCCTCATGCTCGTCGCGCTCGGCGTGAGCTCGTGGCTCACCATCCCGCGCGCCGAGGACCCGACGTTCCCGGCGCCGGTCTTCACCGTCGTCGCCGTCTACCCGGGCGCCGGACCGTCGGATCTCGAGCAGCTCGTGATGGACCCGATCGAAGAGAAGCTCCGTGGTCTCGATCGCGTGAAGAAGGTCACCGCTGCTGCCCGCGACGGGCTCACGACGGTGAGTGTCGAGTTCGAGCCGTCGGTCGACGCCGACCGCAAGTTCGACGAGGTCCAGCGGGAGGTGAACGCGCTGCGCCCGACCCTGCCTGCCGATCTTCGCTCGGTCACCGTCGAGAAGTACTCCTCCGCGGAGGTGAACATCCTCCAGGTGGCGCTCGTGTCACGCGACGCACCGTACGCCGAGCTCGAACGCCTGGGGCGCAAGCTCGAGGACCGGCTCTCCACGGTGCCCGGTGTCCGCGGTGCGGAACTGTGGGGACATCCCGACCGCGAGGTGCGTGTCGCACTCGATCTCGGCCGTCTCTCGCAGACGGGGATTCCCGTCGGACGCGTGCTGCAGGCCGTGGCCGGCGATGCGGGAAACATTCCAGGCGGCAGTGTCGATCTCGGCGCGCGTCGCATGAACGTGAAGACGCACGGCGCCTACGAGACGGTCGAGCAGGTGCGCGAGACCGTGATCGGCGCGGCCAACGGCCAGCTGGCGCGCCTGCGCGACGTCGCTTCGGTCGACTGGGGTTACGCGGACCCCAGTCATGACGCCCGCCTGAACGGCGAGCGCGCGGTATGGATCACGGCCACCCAACAGCCGGGCGTGAACGTCGAGCACGTGCGAGACGCGGCCTGGCGCGAGATGGACGCGTTCGCGAAGACGCTGCCGGGATCGATCCGGCTCGAACGTCCATTCGACCAGGCGCAGAACGTCGGCAACCGCCTCGGGCGGCTCACCGAGGACTTCGCCATCGCGATCCTGCTGGTGCTGCTCACGCTGGTGCCACTGGGCTGGCGCGCGTCCGTCATCGTCATGGTGTCGATCCCGCTCTCGCTCGCCATCGGCGTCACACTGCTCGCACTCACCGGCTTCAGCATCAATCAACTGTCGATCGTCGGTGCGGTGATCGCGCTCGGCCTGCTCGTCGACGATTCGATCGTCGTCGTCGAGAACATCAGTCGCTACCGGCGCGAGGGACACGGGCGCGTCGAGGCGGCGATTCTCGGCGTACGGCAGATCTCGACCGCCGTGCTCGGCTGCACGGCGACGCTGATCCTCGCATTCCTTCCCCTGTTGTTCCTGCCGGGTCTTCCCGGCCGGTACATCCGGTCGATGCCGGTGACGGTGATCTACACCGTGCTCGCGTCGCTGCTCGTCTCGCTCACGATCGTGCCGTGGCTCGCGAGCCTGATCCTGCCCGCCGAGGCCCGCGCCGAGGGCAACCGCGCCCTGCGCTGGTTCGAGCGCGTCATTCACGCCACGTACGCGCCGCTCCTCGACCGGGCGCTGCGTCAGCCGCGTCGTGCGCTCGCCGTCGCCGCCGCACTCGTCGTCGCGAGCGTCGCCCTGGTACCATCGATCGGGTTCTCGCTCTTTCCCAAGGCCGGCACGCCGCAGTTCCTCGTGCGCATCGAGACCCCGGAAGGCAGCAGTCTCGCCGAGACCGATCGCGCGGCGCGTTTCGCGGAGCAGGTGCTGCTGCGGCGCCCCGAGGTGAAAGCCGTGATGGCGAACGTCGGTCGCGACAACCCGCAGATCTACTACAACGTCATCCCGCGTGGCCTCAGCAGCAACGCCGCGCAGCTGTTCGTGCTGCTGCGCGAGTTCAAGGAAGGCCGCACCGATCGAATGCTCGATTCACTGCGTGCACGATTCGACGCGTATCCCGGGGCGCGCATCGAGGTGCGCGAGTTCGAGAACGGGCCGCCGATCGAGGCGCCCATCGCGCTGCGCATCCAGGGTGAGGACCTCGGCGTGCTGCGACGGCTCGCGAGCCAGGTGGAGTCCACGCTCGCCGCAACGCCAGGTACGCAGTACGTCGGCAACCCGGTGCGGGTGAATCGCTCCGATCTTCGCGTCGACGTCGATCGGCAGAAGGCCGGCCTGCTCGGCGTGCCCACGGCGGAGGTGGACCGCACGGTGCGCCTGGCGATCGGCGGCATCGCGGGCGGTGTGCTCCGCACGTCCGATGGTCGCGATCACGACGTCGTCGTACGGTTGCCGAATACCGGACGGCCCGGGCTCGACGCTCTCGATCGCGTCTGGGTCGCCTCCACCTCCGGCGCCCAGGTGCCGTTGCGTCAGTTCGCCTCGATACGCTTCGAGTCCGCGCCGGCCGTGATCCAGCATCGCGATGGGGAGCGCACGATGACGGTGACGAGCTTCGTGCGCAGCGGGTTCAACACCGCGCGAGTGACGAGCGACATGCTTCGCCGACTCGACGCGCTCCATCTGCCGGCGGGCTATCGCATCGTCCCCGCGGGTGAGCTCGAGAGCCGCGAGGAGAGCTTCGGCGGGATGGGCGGCGCCATCATCGTCGCCGTCTTCCTCATCCTCGCGGTGCTCGTGCTCGAGTTCCGTACGTTCCGCACGACGTTCGTCGTCGCCAGCGTGATCCCCCTGGGCGTCGTCGGCGGGCTCGTAGCGCTCTTCCTCACCGGCTACACGCTCTCGTTCACCGCCCTGATCGGCTTCGTCGCGCTCGTCGGGATCGAGATCAAGACCTCGATCCTGCTCGTTGACCTCACCAACCAGCTTCGCGAGCAGGGCATGCCGCTCGATGCAGCGATCCGACGCGCGGGCGAGGTGCGCTTCCTGCCCATCGTGTTGACCTCGCTGACGGCCATCGGGGGGCTGCTGCCGCTGGCGGTGCAGCGGTCGCCACTGTACTCGCCGCTAGCGTGGGTGATCATCGGCGGGCTGCTCTCGTCCACGCTGCTCGCGCGGATCGTGACGCCCGTGCTGTACTCCATCGCTGCGGCGCGCGAGGAAGCACCGCGTGTGCTGGCCGGTACCTCGCTCGTCGGGCATCTTACGTCGGCCGACCCGACGGCCCGCATCGCCTGAGCTCTCATGCGTGTCATCTTCGCCGTTGACGATCCGACCGCCGATACCATGCGCGCCGTGCTCGAGGAGCTCGGCCACGAGGCGCTCGGCTTCGACGACGGTGCGCACGCGTGGGAGGCGTACCGACAGCAGCCGTCGCCGCTCGTCGTGTTCGATCTCAAGATCCCGGAGCTCGGCGGGCTCGAGCTCTGCCGGCGCATCCGCGCCCACGCCGTGGCGCAGACGACGTTCATCCTGATCGTCACGGCGCACGACGACCCGCCGGCGCTCAAGGCCGCGCTCGACGCGGGCGCCGACGATTACGTGTCGAAGCCCACCTCGCCCAAGGGCCTGCGCGCCCGCATCGAGATCGCCGAGCGCCGGCTGCGGCAGACGGACGCGCTGAGGGCCGCCGAGGAGGAGCTCGCGCGCAATCGATGGCTGGCCGGCATCGGCGAGACGGCGCTCGCGTTGGAGCGCGAGGCCGGCGGCCCGCTGCACACCATCCTCGAGCGGTCCGCGCGGCTGCTCGAGGACGATTCGTTCACCGACGACCAGCGCGAGCAGCTGCGCATCATCGTCGAGCAGGGCGCGCGGCTCGCCGGAGTCATCGGCCGCGCGGTGAACCTTGAGAGTCCACAGACGGTAGAATATCTCGGCGGGGCACGGATGATCGATCTGTCGGGCGAGCGTGGGACGCTGGATCCCGAGCGGCTTCGACGGATGCAGCAGGAGGAAGACGAGCGTGCTCGGAACCAGGGGAACGGCAAGCGCTAGCGCGCTCGCCGCGGCGCTGCTGGCCGCGGGCGCGTCGAGCGCGTCAGGGCAGGCAGCGATCTACGGCGCCGGCCTGCAGGCGTGGCTGGGGTGCTGGTCGGCCGAGCAGTCGGCCACAGGCCCCGATGCCGCGCCGGCCATCGTGTGCATCACGCCGACGGCCAGGGTCGACGTCGCCGACGTGATCACGGTGCAGGGGGGACGGATCGTCGGGCGCGAGACGCTCGACGCAACGGGCCGGCCCCGCCCGATCGACGCCGCGCGCTGCACCGGCGAGCGCAGCGCACGCTGGTCCAACGACAGGCGGCGCCTGTTCGTCCACTCCATCGGCACCTGCGCTGGCGTGTCGTCGTCGACGTCCGGGCTGCTCACGATCGGCGCGGACGGCGACTGGCTCGACGTCGAGGCGATCTCCGCGGGGGGCGGCGCCAGCGTGCGCGTGGCGCGCTACCGCGAAGTCACTCCGCCCAACGTGCTGCCCATCGCCGCGCGTTCGGCGCTTCGCGCTCAGGCGCTCGCCACCCACAGCGTGCGAATCGCGGCGGGCGCGCCCGTTCGCGCCGAGGACGTGCTCGAGGCGTCGCGCGTGCTGGACGCTGGCGTGGTCGACGCGTGGGTCTTCGAGCGTGCGCAACG
>Ga0070669_100001714_pt1 | contig 15884 bp, 16 predicted proteins | sample KBSS53metaG_FD_64680 | JGI IMG/M metagenome (GOLD analysis project Ga0070669, IMG submission 64680) | Switchgrass rhizosphere microbial communities from Kellogg Biological Station, Michigan, USA - KBS S5-3 metaG | ecosystem: Host-associated > Plants > Roots > Rhizosphere > Soil ... | reverse complement strand
TCCTGGCCGAGGAAATGACCGTCATGGATTTGGCCGACACCCGGGACGACCGCACCCTGCTCTGGGTCAAGGACGAAGACACCGCCGGACTATCGACCGATCAGAAGGCGGCGGTGGAGGCGATCGGCCACTCACCCTGGCTGGTGCAGCCGTTGTCCGCACCGGCGGGCGCGGGCAAGACCACGTCGCTGCGCGCCCTGCGCGACGCCGCACACCACCGCAACGACGGCCGCGTCGTAGTGCTCGCCCCAACCGGTAGGGCGGTCGACGTGGCCGTGCGCGAAGGCGCCGGCGACGAGGGATACACGATCGCCAAGCCCTGCACGACCTGCACAACGACACCCTGACGCTCAATCGGGGAACGGTGGTGGTGGTCGACGAGGCCGGAATGGTCGGCACCGACGACCTCCGTCAGCTCTTGACTGCTACTACCAAAGCCGGCGTCAAAACGGTACTGGTGGGCGACGCGCATCAGTTGGCGCCGGTGAAGGCCCGCGGTGGGATGTTCGCCCAACTGTGCGCGGATCTCCCGTGGACTCAACACCTCTCGGAAGTCTGGCGGATGCGCCATTCGGAGGAACGCGCTGCCTCGCTGGCGTTGCGCGACGGCGCACCCGAACCGGTCCGCAAAGCCGTCGACTGGTACATCAGCCACGATCGACTCCACACCGGGGATCCAATCGCGATGGCCGCCGACGCCCTGGCCGGCTACCGCCACGACGTCGCAGTCGGCAAAGACGCGCTGCTGCTTTGCGACACCGTCGAGATGGCCGACGCACTCAACCGCCGCATCCACGACGACGCCATCTCTGATGACGCGCCCACCGTGACCGCGGCACGGGGGCACCGCATCGCCAAAGGCGATCTGATTCTGAGTCGCCGCAACGACCCCACCATAGAGGTCTGGCAGGCCGCCGACGGGAACCTAGCCGCGGCCGATCCGGTGCGCAACGGTGACCGCTGGCGCGTCGCCGCCGTTGACCCAAAAACTGGGCGGATTGCCGCCGAGCGTTTGGCCGATCGGGCACGCGTGGTGTTCGACGCCGAGTACGTCGCCGAGCATGTCACCCACGGGTATGCCACTACCGTGCACGCCGCCCAAGGCGTCACCGCCGACGCCACGCACGCGGTCCTGGGGGAGAACACCACCCGCTCGATGCTATACGTCGGATGACTCGGGCCCGGGATGCCAACACCGCCTATCTCTACGAGCGCGACACCGAATCCGATTACGGCCCAGCCGAATCCGGTGATCCGCTCGTCCTGAACCGCGGCACCAGCCTGCAGACCGGCCGCTTGGTGCGGGCGATCATCGCCACCCACGACGACGTCCCCGTCACCGCCCACCACGTCGCCGCGACTACACCACGCCAGCAGCTTCCCGACATGGTGGCCCGTCTGCTCGACCGGTGCGACCGCACCATCCGGGAGCGTGACGCCGCGCACACGGCGTGGCGCAACGCCACCGAGGAGACGGCGGCCGCCATGGCGCACGCACGCTCACGGGAGACCGCCCGGGTGGTCGGGCGCAGCCGAAACCGGGTTCGTGACAGCGGAATCGAGCTATAGCGGCAGCGGGGCGCATGCAGCGCGAGCGGTGATCCAGCGGGTCCACTCAACACCACCGGCCGAGCGGTCGCCACCCACTCACCTGTTCGCAGCAGCTTCACACAGTCGTCGCCATCCAGAATGGCCGGCGCCACGGCGAACCCATGGTCGAGGGCATACTCCTCGGCCGTGCCCGGCTCCAACGTAATTACCCCAGAGGTCCGGTGCAACAGCAAGATTGCCATCCATCGACGCTAACGCCAGCCGAACACTTCCGATGCACAATCTTTCACCGACCGACGACCCTACAGTCCTATCTCGGGCGCCCTGACATGTCGGTCCCCGCTTGGATTCGGAGAACGTCGTAGTCGTCGACAGTCCGGCGTTGTTGATGAGCAAGTCGATCGGTAAGCCGCCTTGGCTGGCGTGATCCGTGACCGCGGCGGGCGCGGACTATCGCGCAATGGTGCAGCTGTACTTGGTGAGTTCAAGGCCTCGGACGCCGCTGCCGATCCGGTTCCGGGTTCGGGGCGAACGTAGAATGGCCGGGGAGAGCAAACTATGGATCCGCTGGACATCCTGGGCCGCAACGAGTGGTGGTGGTGCGGCTCGGGATCGAAGTACAAGCGCTGCCACGGAAACCATCGACCAGGCTCGTCGCCGGGTGCGCCGCTGCCCGATGATCCTCCGGGCAGCACGTACCTTAGTCCCACCGTGATGATGGCCGACGACGCCCGGAATATCCCCGACGGGGGTGCACCGTTCACCCTCAATACGAGTGCCGGTCCGGCCGCGAAGGCCGTCGAATACACGAACTGGGACGAGAGCCTCGCGTCCGTGCGCACCGGCGACGAGCCGAAGTCTCCCTCGGACCTGGGACGGCTCCGCATCGAAGTGATGCGTCGCCTCGCCTCCCTGCCCGACGACGAGTCCGACCCGTCGGACGACATCAAGCACGGTGTGTTCCTCCTCGCGGCGGAGTCGGTCCAGACAATTGGGGCACTCGCTCAGGCGAAACCGAAACCTGCGCTGCTTTGGAACGAGGAGTTGAATCCGGCGACGTTCCTCGGCCACACACTGCTACTCGCCGATCACGTCGTCACACCCGACGCCGTATTCGCGTCACTTGTGCGGAGCGGCACCTGCGGATCGCTGCGAAGAGCCGCCGCACGCGAATTGAAATTCGCCGAGTTGTCGCAGGCAGGGCTGGTCGTTTCTTTACCCGTCGGAGTAGCGATGGCGACCCGAGGTGTCGCGGCTATCGAGTCAACTAGATCCGACTTGGCGGACCCCGCTCTGGTGTCCTGGGTCCGGGATCAACTGATCCTCGAGGGTCCGACCGCGCGGGAGGCGCTGTTCGTTCGTGTCATCGACGACCTATCGCAGCACGCCGACATATTTTGGCTGTACAGCCACATCGATCCTGGCTCCCTCGACGAGGAGACACGAAGGTTCACCACCCGGATGCTGCTGCCGTATGACTCGGCGCGTGACTATGGCCCGTGGAAGCAGCAGGTGTCGGATTCGGCTATCAGCTCCTACGTACAGCGCACGAACGAACGGGTGGTTACCGCCGACGTCTTCGGCGCGGAATACGTGGCGGCGTCCATGTTTGAAGCACGCCTGCTGCGGCGGCGCCGCGGGGGCGACCACCATGGCGTACCCCAGGCCGCCATGTGGGCCGATGTTCCGCAGCTGCCGAACTTGACGGCCCCCGATCTTGTGAAGCTGCTTCAGAACGAGCAGGCCGTCGAGGACCTCCGGCGCAGCGTGCGAGCATCGCTCGTCACCGCGCGAACGCCGGGGGAGAGGGTCGACCGCCTGACGGATCTCGCGCACGATCTCGAGGCGTCGTCGCACCGGCTGGGCAGGGCCGCCGAAACAGACAGGATGTGGCAGGCTGCGGCACCCGGCGGCCTCGGGCTCGCGAGCCTGGTGATCGGCGCACTCAACGGCGGCCTGGCTCCTATCGCGGCAGGAACGGCGGGACTACTCGCCGGCTTGGCGCCCTATCTCGGAACGCGTATCACAGCGCGACGCGAAGCGGCCTATCTGTTCGTCATGGCGCGCCGAAGTCGACGATAGTGTCTCTAGTCGACCGGCCTTAGCGCCAGGCGATCGTGCGCAGCTGCTTCACCAGCACGGCGAAGAAGCAGCAGACAAGAGTTGTCTCTCAACGAGATTGAGGACATCGCAGCGCCGGCGGGCCTCACGCCATTCAAATCCGTCATGAAGACGAGATGCGACCTCCTGGTGATTGCGGAAGTCGGCACCCAGTCCGGCAAGGCAGCGAAGGCCTATGAGTTAAATAAACCCGTGTTCTGCGCCGACGAATTCCTGGCCTGGTATGCGGCACGCTCAGTGCTTGCGCGCTGACGGCAACGCGTGAGGGTTCCGCGTTCCGCTTTCCGCGTCAAGGCAACGACCTGCGGCACTCGAGTGTGATTCAGACGAGCGCCCGCGACTCGAGGTTCACCGGTAGCAGGCGAGGGGTGAGCTCGCCGGCGGCGAGGTGTTCCTTCGAGGTGCGGGTGGTCTCGACACTCGACCATGCTTCCGCCAGGCCGACGACCCACCGCGCCACCGCGATCATCTCTGCGACGAATGGGTTGGGGGTGATACCGCGCGGGGCAGCGGGGAGCGCCGTCCAGTCGAGAGGTTCGGGCAATTTGGGCCATCTGACGGCTGCCCGTGTATTGCCTGCGGCCGTTTTGGAGGCTCGGTGCTTGTCGTCGAGTCCGGCGATGACCTCGCTAATTATATTCAACGTGGCACTGAGGTCGACCACGCCGATCGCGGTGCTCGTGAATTCCATCGCTGTCCTGTCCAGTCGGCCACCGAAAGGCAACACGATCCGAGCGGCTGTGACGTTGCGCAGGACGCGGGCGTCGTCGGTGACCCACGCTCCACACAGGCGCATGAACGGGGTCGAAGGGGCAACGTCGACGTGCCACACCGCTGAGGCGTTTTCACCACTGCGGACGATGGCAATGAGGTCTGCGGTGTCTGGCATGTGAATCCCCCTGAAGTGTCGCGGCGATCATACGGTCGTCGAGCTATTTGTCGATGTCCAAATTGGTAGCAGGACCGCCCCGTGGCATAGACCAAAACGTTTGGCAGCGTTGGCGGGAGATCTCGTCCCGGGACTCATCGGCGCCCCCGTTACTCAGCATGTGTGGCGTCGGACTCGCCAAACAGGACGTCAGCGTCCTTCCAGGACTCGTCACCTTTACCTTTAGACAGCCCCGCTTGGTCGCCAAACACTGCGCGGGTTGATCCTTTGGCCCTCGCTGCCGCAGCCTGCTTAGCCAGCTTCAGCCGGCCTTGGTCTGCCTCGGGATTCGCGTAGAACTTGCCGTCACGAAGTAGAGCCTTTACGGCCTCATCGCTCACACCTAGGTGCTCACCAATCTGTCTGCGGCTAGCACCATTTCGCTGGAGCTCGACGGCTTGATGGCAGCGTTGAAGGCGCTCCGAACGTACGAAGGTATTGGTTGCATTCCGCCCGTCGTTTGGGCCAGGCGGAGGCTTTGCGCTACCTCGGCAGTCGTCGCAAACAGGCTCACTTCTGCGCCTGGCTGCGATCCACGAGTAGCCGCAGGATACGCAGACCAGCCCGACGCCCTTAACGGGAAGCCGGCTGACGGTCACCGGCGACTGGGTGTTGAGGGCAGTCAGGTAATCCGCTACTGATGCGACAGGGATGCCAAATTTCTGGGCGCTCTTGGACTTGCCGGACATGGAGGCGAGGTCTGCAGCCACTAGCAGCTGGCAGTTCATTTTGGTTACAGATGTCACGGCTTCGAGGCTGTGTTGACGGGCAAGGGCTTCGAGCTCGTCGCGTTCCGCGGGCTCGCCATTCGGCCATTGCGCGGCTCCGGTGAAGCAGACGCGCATACCGGGTTGAAGTTCGAGTGTGTCCGTTGTGACGCGGTACGGGTTGGTGAGCGTGCTGACAATCGTGTCGTCGAGCTCCAGAAGAGCCGCCGTACGACAGAGTTGCTCGAACTCCTCATCCGACACGACCCCATCGTCGAGTGCCGCGTCGATGAGCCCGTGAAGGAACTCTTTGTGGGCACGTGCACGGCTGTGTTCGCTAAGACCGAGATCCTCGGCGATCAACGCAAGCTCGCGGCGCTCGTCCGCGTCGAACTTAAGGTCCGCCACGGCGTAGTCCAACAAGGTGACGTAGGGCGCCACATCGGCTGCACTATGTAGACCGCTTGCCAGCTGGAGAACGTACGGGCGCTCGATGTCCGCTGCGGTGAACCCTTCACGGGTCAGCACCCGGGGGAGGTCACGAGAATAGGGAAAGGCGGCTGCGGGGCGGCAACCGTCGAAGTCCTCAGCGACCACAAGTAGGAGGTGGGCAGTCGCGCGTGCGTCGTTCAGGGCGCAGTGCGCGTCGTGCAAGGAGATTCCGTGGTCCGCGCAGGCAGTGCCAAGCTTGCATCCGCCGACGGCGCGGAGGGTGTCCAGGCCGTCCCCCCAGTCGATGCCGATGCCTGCACGGTCAAACTCGTAGCCCAGTAGTCGGCGGTCGAACGGAAGATTGTGGGCGGCAACCACCGCGCCGTCAAGTAGTGCCGCCAGATGCGGTGCGATGTCCTCGAACAACGGTGCCTCCCGCAGAGCCGACGGGGTCAGCCCGTGCAGCCACGTCGGACCGGGGTCACGCAGCGGGTTGGTCAGGCACTCGAATTCGTCCACGATTACGCCATCGCGATCAATGGTGACTACGGCAATCTCCACTACGCGGTCGGCGCTGAACAGACCAGTGGTCTCGACATCGATGACGGCGATCCGATCGGCGTCGCCCAGCAGCGAGGCGATCCGACCATCGCCGCGCCGGAGGTGTTGTGTCGCCCCATCGCTCCTCGTCAAAACGGTGTCGCTCAGCCGCTCTTCCGGGATGTGAGTCCAAGCTGTCCATCGGGTGCCGTCCCACCATCTAAGTGGGGCCTCGTCCCAAGGATCGGTGTACCAACCGGCAAATATCGACACAATTCCCCCCGAACAGCGTTTAACGAGACGCAGGCGAGGTTAGCGAAGATGACCGACATATCCCTAGTGTTGGATCGATCCACGCCGTGGTTAGCAGCGAGCGTCGCGCTTGATGGGGTCGGACGACGCACCGTGCGAACTCGCCGCGCTACGGCTACTCGCGAGCACTAGCCTTCGGCATACCTGACGGTCATTCGCCGGTTATGTCTAAAAAACGGCAGGGATTACCCAGGATTGTTGATAAGCGTAACGCCTCCAAAGTGTTTGTGCAGCAGATCTTTACGCGTGTTCTCCGGACTGTGTAGGATCCGCGGATTCGCCTGAAGCCCTTGGACGATGCTGCAGCGGTCTTGGGTATCGACTGCGCGGAGTTCGATGGTGGCTGCCAGGAAGCAACGACGCGGTGATCAGCCAGGCGATGGCCGATTCGCACGAACGCGATCGCAACGGCGAGACGGTCAGAGCCGGAGCCACTGGATGGCCAGTTCAGTGCGAGCGTCTGGATCTTCATCCGCAGGGTTGGCACACCCGTCGATGCCGCGCGGCTGGGCGGGCTCGATACTCAAGCCCGGCGAGATCGGGGCTGACGGGTATATGGCGGTCAGGACGTCTGCAAACCGATGATCATGCGAGACGCGCTCGCGTTTGCGACGATGTTGCACATGCGCGCCCTGCGCCATCGGGCGGAGGCGAGTGGCGCACCGTGGAAGATCGACACCTAGCAGAGGCGTGTCCCGGTCTTTGCGTCGGTGGTCCTCCGTATCGTCACGTGGTACGGCGGCGTATTGGGAGGTACTCAATGTCACGATCGATCTTTGCGAGTTTCGACTACGACGACTCGCACCGAGTCCAGCGGGTGCTACAGATGGGTGCGATTACTGGGGACTCGCTCGTCACCTTCCAAGAGTGGGAGTCGGTCAAGCGACAAACCAACGCCGCGATCGAACAATGGATTCACGAGCAGATGTTGCGGAAGGGTGCGGTCGTCGTATTCGTCGGAGCGAAAACAGCATCGAGCGACTGGGTGGACTACGAGATACGGAAGGCGTGGCGAGATAAGCGCCCGCTCGTCGGCATCCGCATCCACGGCCTTAAAGACCTCAATGGGCATACCAGTCGGCCTGGCCCGGATCCCTTTGCCAGTGTGCGCTTGGATAGCGGGTGGACCCTCGACCATTATGTACGGCTCCACAACCCGAACGGTTTCGACAGTCAAGCCGTCTACCGTTCGATCGCGACCAATCTCGACAATTGGATCGCGGGTGCGGTCAAGCAGGGATGATATTCGAGTGACCTTCAACCCAGGCTGCGACTTTTGCGAGATTGTCGCGCAGGAGGAACCCGCGCATATCGTGCTGAGGAGTGAGCGCATCGTGGCATTCTTCCCCCTTGATCCCGCAACATTGGGCCACACGCTGATTGTTCCGACTGCTCACATCCCGGACATCTGGGCGCTCGACGAGGCGACTTTGACCGCCCTCGCGCATGCGACATTGCGCGTGGCTGGGGCGGCCAGGGCAGCATTGTCGCCGGACGGCTTCAACATCATCCAGTCGAACGGGGCGGCGGCCACGCAAACGGTCCAACACCTACATGTCCACGTCGTGCCGCGTTGGACGGACGACGCCATGGGGCCAATCTGGCCGCCAAAATCAACGTCTGGCGAACGCGGCGAAAGCGAGATGGTTCGCGAAGGCGAAGCGCTGCAAGCGATTCGAGATGCGCTCAAGGATTCGGCGTGAGCGGATACAACTTGGCCGACACTCAAGACCGAGAGGACCGGCGTAAGCACCTCGAACTTGTGTCGAAGGTTGTGGACCGCATGGCTAGCGGATCTGCCGCGGCGAAGGGGTGGTCAATAACCGTCGCTGGCGCGGCATTTGGCGTCGCTGTCGTGCAGTCGAGCTGGTTCATCTTCCTACTTGGCGTCGCGGCGCTGGCTGTTTTTGGATACTTGGACGGATCGTATCTGCACACCGAAAAGAAGTACCGCGACCTGTACGCCGCGATTCTGCGGAATGAGATCGAGCCGCTATCAATGGACACCAAAGGGCTCGACGGTCGCCGTCTAAAGCGAGACTCCCATCGCTCTTGGTCAGTACTCGGCTTCTACGGACCCCTTGCCGTAGCCGGAGTGATCTTGACGGTAGTCGCCATCAGCAGAGCAGACGCTGAGCACGACCAGCCGCCAAGCCATTTCCCAAACGCACCCGCACCGGCCTCGCCCGCGCCGGAGCCGAAAACAACGACGATGCCTTCTTCGACTCCCGCACCCTCGACGTCCTCTGCGAGTAGCTCACCGAGGCCCGCCCCAGCTGCTCCGCCTGGGAATTCGCTGGTGCCCTAACTTTCAGCGTGTCCCATTGCGTGCCATTTGCAGGTTCGAGAGCGGGATTGACACTAACGTGCAGACCCAGCTCGGTGATTCTGCCATCAGCGGATTGGGAGCGGCCTCACTGTGTCCTCGCCCTTGCGTTTCACGTCACGAGCAACCGGTCCGTGCGGATCAATTGACCCCGCGCAGCCGCCGGACGATCCCCGTTTTCCCGGCGGACACGCGTTTTTCCGATGCACCGGGCGATGCATAGCCCGACAGTGTGGTAGTAGTCGTCAGGTTCGGTACGCGAGTCCGAGCTTCGCAGATGGCGTACGCGACCGGTACCCGGGTGGGGGGAGATAGTTGGCCAGACTAGTTGACTGGGAGAAGCTCCGGCGCCGGGCGTTTACTTGGTTGCTGTTTGGAGTGGTTTTTTCACTTGCCCCCCTAGTCTGGGTGTACTACCTCCTGCTCGACAGTGGGCAGCCTCACGGAATCTACGAAGTATTGGCGAGCGGTGAGTTGGTAGTAGTTTCAGCAGTACTGGGCGCGGGCGCTATCGGCGAGTTATTCGCCGCCGAAAGAACGAAGGAATTCTTCTACGTCCCGCTTGTTAATTTGTTTGTGGTATTAGCGATATTGTTCTTTGGCGGAATGCTTTATGCCCACACCTCCGATAAGCACGACTGGCCGCAATCAGCCGCGGAGCAGTCGGGCACCACGCCTCCGCGAGACGACCCCAAGCGGACCGCAATCATGTCGTTGCTCGCCTTCGGCGGGACTCTATTCGTCGGTGCGAGTAGCATCTGGGTTAACTCCCTGGAGAAAGGGGTGGGCCGGGGCTCACTCGCGGATGGCGATGGCGGGGTCGGCCCCGAGGGTGCTGGGCCTAGCACTACGAGGGATGACGAATGAATCAGGACTGGGTTCCAGTTCTTGGCATCATGGTCGCCGCGACCGTGTCGGTAGTCACTGCGGTCATCGCTACTTTGCATGCCAAGCGACTGCAACTCGCGATTAAGGCTCCGCGAGCATTTGCTGAGACATCAACACTTGTGGGTCGTCACGCGGCTCCTGGCCCGCAGGCAGCAGGCATCCGAAAGTATGCGAGCAAAAGTGGCGCCTTAGCGCGGACGCTTGACCCCGAGGTTGCTGCACGGATCGACGAACTCATCGGGGAAGATTCCACGACTACCCCAGAGAATGAGGGCGCAACTTCTACTGAAGTCCCGGTGCAGCGGAAGGTAGCCTTCCAACGACCGCCGACTTCCACTCCACAATGGTCTGAGGTTGCGCCGGCGGCGGCACGTCCGCCGCAGCCATCAGCGCCGTTACCGCCGCAGAGGTCGGCTGAATCCTGGACGTCTGAGCCCTCTCCGCAGCGATCTACGCCGTCACCGCAGCGATCTGCGCCGTCACCGCAGCGATCTGCGCCGTCACCGCAGCGATCTGCGCCGTCACCGCAGCAGCGGTCGGCTGAGCCCTGGACGGCTGAGCCCTCTCCGCAGCGATCAGACGAAGCATCGGCAGTGGACGCGCCCGAAGATGTGATCGGCGCTCCGATGGAGGAAAGCGCCGGAGGTCGTTGGTGGGATGACGAAAAATACTGAGCTGCTGCTTAGACCACATCAACGATCTCTATACACTCCGCTGCGATCCTCGAAATAGTTCTTCGGAAGTGGCATTGCGAGATGTGCGTTGTCGGTTGACAGACCGACCTCTGAAATGTAATTCGCGCATTCGTTGAAACCGCTGGCTGACGATGTTCTGGCCCGGCTGGCGCGACGAATAGTTGCCCGACCGCCGCGTGGCAGCCGATTCGCTCATGACCCAACGACAGCCGAGGGTCGCGCAAGCGGATCAGATGCGGGAGGGCGGGTTGGGTGATCAATGGCAGGCGGACCCGGGGGCGGAGACTGGCCCGGCACCCACACGCACGCGCGTCGTACTGACGATTCAGCGAGTGACGGGCGCGCTTAGGGCGTCGACGCGCATTCGGCGGATATGTCCGAGAAACGGCAGGAATCGCCCAAAAGCGTTGGTAACGGTCATAAGATTAAAAGCATTGTGCCGCAATGCCAATGGGAGTTGATCAGAGTTTCTTAGGAGCCACGGATCGAAAATCCGTGGGTTTCCGGGTACGCGCGTGGTCAACCCTCTTGCGCGCAGCAGCAGGGCGACCCGGGTGCTGGCGGCAATTCGCAGGGAGTTCGGCGCGAGTCCGCCCGCGGCGGAACCTCGGCTTACGTTCCGAAGGGACCTCGACCGGCCACTGCGTCGTCGACGCCCGATGGCGGCGAGGACCGGTGGGGCGACGAGTTCGGTGACATGCAGAGACACCGGCCGAACCCGCCATTCACGGACAACAAGTCCGTCAAATACGCCTGCGCACACCGCGATGTCGCCCGACCCATCCGGAATTGTCGGCTCCCAGGCGGACTTGGTACGTCGATCCACCGGAACCAGTGGTGGATAACGTGGAGTCCGTGACGGTCACCGGCGAGCTGCTCCGGCAGATGGAACGGGAGTTCGCCCTGGGGCTGCAGCGGGAGATTCCACGCATCGGGTCGAGTGCCGAGATGGCGAAGCCGCGGATGGAGAGGGCGAACGCGCTGAATGTTCGCGGGGTGTCGACGGCCGATGCCCTTGTTGCGGCGCGACTGTACGGGGAGAGCGCTGCGATCGGAGTCTTCCTCGGCCCACAAGATCTGAGCACGGACGCGCGATCGCGATTCGCTCAGCTCATTGGAGGCACCGCCGTTCCTAATCGCGACGAAGCGAGGCAACGGGCCGCCGCGTTGTTCCACGAACTCGGCGACGAACTGGTGGCGCGAAACGACCGCGACCGCGCGGCGATGGTCTGGATGAACAGTGGGTTGATGATCCTCGAGATGCGGAACCCCTCCAGCGACGAGCTTATCGCCGCGCGCGACCTGCTCGATAAGACGCTCCAGATGCGGAGACGGAACACGGTTGACTTTGCTTACAGCCAGTTGAACGTCGCCGTGGCCAATATGCGGACCTTGAACCGTCGACTGCGGCGAAGCGAGCACCCCGCCGCGTTCAAGGAGATACTCCGGGCATTAGACCGATCCGCTCGGGTGTTCAAGAAGCACGACGGGCCGAACTACATTTGGGCATATCACCGCAGCGTGGTCGACGTGTTGACGACCTGGTCGAGATTCGAGATCGAGCTCTCCGAAGACGCGCTTTACGCCGCAAGCGTTCCCGCCGACTTCTGTATAACGAGTAGCGTCGACCTGTCGGGCGCGAGGCTCGTTCGCGTGATCGCCAGCAATCCACGCGTGGTTGGGCTGTCAGAGACGCCCGACTGGGTACCGACGCGAGCCGAGATCCTCGCCGACGCACTGTCGCGCATCGACGGATTCGACCGGCGGGTCGGTGCGGCCGAGCTCTACCTTGAACGAACTAGTAAACCTCACCATGATCTGCGCACGAAGCTCTTTGAGCTCGGTGCGCTTCTTACCCCGCTGCGCGGCTTACCGGCACCCCCTTTCGACGCTTTCGACGCCGCGTGGCAGCAGGGTCTTTACGAGGACTACCTCATCCACGCGCTCGGCTTCCTCGCTTGGGAGAACTCACATGAGTACCAGCCGGACCGCTACCGCGAGATGATGCTGCGGCTGCTCGAATGCGTCCGCCTGATCCGTCGCTCGTGGTCGGCCTCGGACATCGAGAGACTGCTTAAGCGCCAGCCGGTCACTTTTCGGTTCGCCGCGTGCGAACTCGGGCGGCTCGGTCTCTGGCGGGACGGTTTCCGCCTCCTTGAGGCGACACGCGGACTTGTGTCGTCGCGGACGCTCTCGGACGACACTGTCGACGTCGACGAGCTAGATTTGAGAGCCACCGCGGTCTCATGGGTTCACGTTACGCACAGCCCGCGGGGTACCTACGTATTCGTTTGCCGCGACGGCGCCTACTTTGGTGGGGAGTTCGCGCAGACAAACGGAGGGGTGCTCGCGGCCGAGTTCACCAACCTCGTTCAGGGTGGCCTGCTTATTGATCAGACGCGGAATCGGTCGTTGGCCTCGGCATCGGCGAACCGCCTGCGCGCGATCCTGGAACCGGTGGCCGACTGGATCGCCCAGACCTGTGGAGACACTGTCGTGTTGCATCCGGGCGGGTATTACCAATCGTTCCCGCTGTCGTCTGTTGGGCAGCTACTGGAGAGCCGTCTCGACGGCGAGCGTCGCGCGTCCACCACGCCATCGCGAGCGATCGCACTCAGGACCTCGCCAACATCCGCGGGCGTACCGCGGACGGTCTCGGTCCGGCACGCAAGCTCGGTGGCCGGGTTCCCTGGCCTCCCGTGGTCTGTTCACGAACCCGCGGCGATCGCCGGTCTTCTAAGCCCTCACATGTTAGTGAACTCGATGGACGCGACGCGGCAGTCGTTGACGGAAGCACTCGAATCGACCGACCTCGTCCACTTCACCGGGCACTCGTCGGCAGCCGTCGACCCCGAGGATTCCGCTCTCATCACTTACGGGGGCCCGATGACCGCTCGCGACATCCTGGCAACATCTGTGTCGTCGGCTGCCGTCGTGTTGGGATCCTGTCAATCCGCTCTCGCGATGAACATGCACGCGCAGGACGAGATGTTGAGCCTTCAATCGGCGATGTACTACGCGGGTGCAGAGCTGGTCGTCGGAACGAGCTGGCCGATCCGGGACGCCGCGGGTTTCGTGTTCTCCGTGAAGTTCTACGAGGCGTTGGCGACGGCGCTCGCAACGCCGTCCCAAACGCTCGCGAGGTCGGCGATAGACGCGTGCGCGGCTGCGACGAAGTGGATGCGCGGGGCCTCCGTCGGCGATGTGAACTCGGTTCTCCAGCGGTACGGCGCGCCGCCGATGAACGGCTCATCGGATACCGAGTCCGCCTTCGACTTCTACGACTGGGGTGCGTTCGGAATTGTAGGCGCCCTAATAACCGCCGCCGCTTAGGTTCGGTCTCACGCGCTAACGCCCGCCGTACAGCAGGCGGGTCTCTCCTCGGCCTTGGCTATCAAGGAGGTGGCACTGAAATCGCGACCGTCGCGAGAAGCACCCCAGCCTCTGGGCTGTTCGATCAGGCCCGAATGCGCAACCGGCAGGAACTGCAATACTTGTGGCCCAGATTTTCATGCACGCGAACGGCTGATCGAGCCTGTGCCTAAGGTCCAAGCCCCATTTCTAGAGGGCCCGAATTTCAAGACCGGGTGCAACAGAGCGTCCGATTCGGCTCATTCTTCAGCCACGGACCAGCGCGATTTGTGAACGGATTTGTGAACAAAACGGTGTGAAACGTGCGAGACGGAACGTGTTCGGCGAAACGCCATTGACAGCTCATACGGTCTGAGCTGGACATATGCAACCGGGCGAGTGGCGCAAAATCCCCACCGGCTGTCTCATAACCCAGAGGTCGCAGGTTCGAATCCTGTCCCCGCTACTAACGTTCGAAAGTTAGAACCTACGACCTGACGTTCAGGTCGTAGGTTCTTTCTTTTGGCCTTCTCTTCGCTGGTGTCCGAGGTGTCGATGTTGGATTGGGCAGCGCCGTGACGCTCGGTCCTGGGCAGTCCCTACCGAGCGGACTGTCCTACCACGCGGATCCTCGATCGCATCGGTGACCGGTGGACAGTGCTCATCGTGGGGTTTCTCGCCGAGAGAGATGCCCGCTTTTCCGAGCTGCGTCGTTCGGATCGAACGCGTAACGCAGAAGATGCTGACCCAGACGCTGCGCGGTCTCGAACGCGACGGCCTGGTGCGCCGAACTGTGTACCCGGAAGCGCCCGTGCGCATCGAATACGCCCTTACCGACGCCGGACGAACCCTTCAAGGGCCGCTGCGCGCACTACAGGATTGGTCGATTGAACACCTTACCGACGTATCCGCATCACAACACGCCTTCGACGACGCGGGCCGCCCTGCGCGGGCTGCATCACCACGCCTGCCTTCATAGGGGCGGTTCTTGAAGTCGCCCGTCAAGAAGCCGATGACAGCCGTCGCTCCCCGTTGCCAATGGCCGCAGACGTCGGTTACGCGTAGACGTAAGCGTGCGCTGCACGCGGCGCAGTTCGCCACGATTGGTTAGACGTTCGCCGCAGACCGGCTCGACGCAATCATCTTCCCAACGCACGCATGACCGTTCCCACGCGAGCCGACATCGACGCAGGGCGGTGGGAAGCATCCGCGGGAACCCACAACCACACCGCAGCGCATTCCCGCCTGCAGGGTGCCTAACTCGATGTGGGACAGTTCGCCGCTTTTGAGCTTGGATACGCGGGCACGAGCGCCGCGACGTCGGCCCGGCGGCGTGGGGCCGCACGCCTTCGAATCTCGGCAGGGGGTCCTGCCTAGAGGGCATCAGGCATGACCTCCTCACGCGCCGCGGAGGCCTGCGGCCGATATTGACGGGCCCAAACACTGGCGTTACCTCGGTATTGACGAAGCGTAGGCACGCGGGCCAACTGAGTCGGTTCGGGGCTCCAGGGTGATCTCACCGGAAGACCTGTGCAGCAACAAAATTGCGATCATGTGACGTCAACGCCCAGCTGCCGGCGCCCTGCACGAATTTGTCGTGCGTTTAATGCGGGTACCGCCCCACCGTAACCGTCGGGGATTCCGATTCGATTCCTGAGTGGGACGGAAAAGGAGAGGCGTCGCCGTCCTCACGTCCTCACAGAGGGGAGGCACCCCGGGTGCAACGGTAGCTGCGATACGGCTACGAACCGTAGTTGAGAGTGATTGTGCCGTCGCGATTCACCCCGGTACTGGCCGGCGGAGTTTGTTGGACGACTTTGTTGCGGTTTTGATCGCCGGCTGGGATGTCGGCACCTTTCAGAAGTTGTCCGATGAAGCCGTAGTTCTGGCGCAGTAACTGCTCGAGATCAACGTAGAAGTATCCGGTGAGGTCGGGCATCGAGAACTGGTTGCCGTTGGACACCTTCAAGGTGATTGCGGCGTCCAAGGGGAGGTCGGTCCCGACTGGTGGATCAGTGGCGGCGACCTGCCCG
>Ga0070669_100001710_pt1 | contig 15892 bp, 13 predicted proteins | sample KBSS53metaG_FD_64680 | JGI IMG/M metagenome (GOLD analysis project Ga0070669, IMG submission 64680) | Switchgrass rhizosphere microbial communities from Kellogg Biological Station, Michigan, USA - KBS S5-3 metaG | ecosystem: Host-associated > Plants > Roots > Rhizosphere > Soil ... | reverse complement strand
GCCGAGCCGCGGCATCGGCAGGAGCGCCCACCCGTCGACGCCGTACAGCTTCGAGAACTCGAGCGCCCAGCCGAGGTGCGGCAGCTCGCCCGCGCGCGCGAGCGTCAGCAGCGTCACGAGCGCGAGGGCAGCGAGCACCCCGCCGGCAGCCTCCCCGAGCAGACGCCCGAGCGCACGACGCGAGCGCGGCGGCCGCGCCAGCACGAGCCCGACCGTCAGCGCCGCGAGCGCCGGCAGGCCGAAGTCGGGGTTGTTCAGCGCCGTCAGTCCGGCGAGCAGGAAGAGGATCCACGCACGCCGCGGCGCCGCGCCGTCGACGTGGCGCACGAGCAGCCATGCGAGCACGTACGGGCCGCCGTAGCGGATCGGCCACAGCGGGAACAGGTTCGCCGGGCCGAAGCGGTCGTCGAACGGCCCATGCTTCATGAAGAAGCCCGTTGCGACGAACGGCGCCCACAACGCGAGCGCGACGAGCGAGGAACGTGCGATGCGGCACAGCAGCGCGTAGACGGCGAGCAGCGTGAGCGCGCTGCCGATGACCATCGTGACGCTGAAGACGCCGAGCGAGCTGCCGAAGACCGCCATCGCGGCAGCCGCGACGTACGGCACGAGCTGGCCGTACTGCGCGTGGAAGTCGACGAGCGGCGTGTGGCCGTTGAGGATCGCGAACGGCTCCGCGAGCGACCATAGGACGTGCTCGCCGACGTCGAGGTTCGTGTTCGCAAGTGAGGCGTCGGTGACGACCGCCGTCAGCAGCCAGGTGGCAGCGAACAGGACGGCGAGCGCGAGCGCAGCGTGCCGCCGCGCCCGCGTCTCCCGCACGAGCGACGCCATCCGTGCGGCGACCGCACGGCGCCGCATCAGCACCAGCGTGCACAGCGGCACGAGCGCCGCGACGGCGAGCGTCGGCCCGGTGAAGAAGCGCGCCTGCTGCCACGCCGGCCACGTCGTGCCGAGCACGACGTCGCGCTGGGCAAGGAAGCACAGCGCGACGAACGTCAGCAGCACGAGCTGCGTGCTCAACACGACGGCGCGGACGACGGCGTCGCCGGCGCGGGGTGCTCGCCGGGTCCCGATCAGCACGGCGGCGGCGAGGGCGGTTGGGCCGAGCAGCGCGAGTACGTAGCGGGCATGCTCGACCGGCTCGACGCGCACCGGCACGCGCGGCCAGAACGTCTCGTCGCCCGGCGCGAAGACGGCGTGGCCGAGCGGCGAACCGAGCAGCGCGACCGCGAGCACGGTCAGTAATGCACACGGCAGTGCCGCAATCCATGCGACCTGTGTGCTGTCGAGCGCGTGCGCCGCGCGCACCACGCTCGTGCTGCCGACCCGTGTCGTGCTCACCCGCCGCTTTCCCCCGAAGCGTCGTCGCTGGGCTGAAGCGCGAGTCTAACCGCCGGAGATGCTTCGGGAGACTGCTAGAATTCGGTGACTTGTCGCCGTGGCGTTGGGGGGAATCCGTGCCGCGGCGAACCAGTTCAACCGGGCACGGTGAAGCATGTCTGCGCACGCGCGCGGCGACGCCGGCGAGCCGCCGCTCGTCTCTGTCGTCATTCCGGTCTTCAACGAGGAGGAGGGGCTCGCCGAGCTGCAGCGTCGGATCGACGAGGCGCTCGCCGGGATCGACCACGAGGTCGTCTACGTCGACGACGGATCGGTCGACACCTCCCCCGCGATGATCGAAGCGCTCGCGCACGAGCGCGACGACGTCGTGCTGGTGCGTCTGGCGCGCAACTACGGCATGGAGATTGCGATGTCGGCCGGCATGGACCACGCGCGTGGCGACTGGGTCGCGCTGCTGCATGCCGACCTGCAGGATCCGCCGGAGCTGATCGCCGAGATGCTCGTGCGGGCGAGGAACGGCGCGGACGTCGTCTACGCCCGCCGCATCGGGCGAGACGAGAGCCTGCTCAAGCGGACGCTCGCGACCGCCTTCTACAGAGTGATGGAGCGGATCGCGCGCACGCCCTACCAGGGCCAGGCGGGCGACTTCCGCCTGATGTCGCGCCGCGTCGTCGACGCGCTGCGCACGATGCCCGAGCGCCGTCGTTTCCTGCGCGGGATGGTCGCTTGGGTCGGCTACCAGCAGGTGCCGATCGAGTACCGCCGCGCCGGCCGGCACGCTGGTCGCGGGGCTTCCTACCCGGCGCTGATACGGCTCGCGCTCGAGGCGATCACGTCGTTCTCCGACGTGCCGCTGCGGCTCGCGAGCTATCTCGGCGTGACGCTGTCGCTGTGCAGCGTCTTACTGGCGGCGACCGTGCTGGTGCTGACCGCGACCGGCGTGATCGTCGCCTCGGTCCAGGCGTGGATCCTGATCGCGGTGCTGTTCCTCGGCGGCGCGCAGCTCGTCAGCATCGGCATCATCGGGCGCTACCTCGCGCGCGTCCACGACCAGGCGCTCGGGCGGCCGCTCTACCTCGTCGACCGCGTCGTCCAGCGCCGCCCGCGTGCGTCGGCGCCCGCCAGCCCACTGGCCGGTCCGGCGGAGCAAGGGAGCTGAGCGGTGCCGGTTACGCGCTCCGTGTACGTCTGGGTCCGCGCCACGCTGCGACTCGTGCTGCGCGAAGCGCGCTGCTGAGCGATATGCGGTTCCGTGCGCTCTGCCTGGCGCTGACGGTCGGCAGCGGTGCGCTGCTGACCGGCTGCGGCGACAGCGGTGACGGCGGCCGCGCGGCGGTCACGAGCCGGGTGGCGAGGACGGTGGAGTGGCGCGCGCCGAACGCGGATCTCGCGAACACGCGACGGCTCGATTCGCAGATCAAAGCCAGCAACGTCGCCACGCTGCGCGAGGCATGGAGCGTGCCGCTGAAGGGCACGTATGCCGCTACGCCGATCGTCGCCGACGGCGTCGTGTACACGGAGGACCTGCTGTCGAACGTGTACGCGATCGACCTGGCGAGCGGACGCGTGAAGTGGCACAGGGACTACAGAGTGGGGGACACCGGGCCGAACGGCGTCAACGTGGCGGACGGACGCGTCTTCGCCGTCACGCCTTCGGCGCTGATCGCGCTCGACGCCGAGACCGGCGAGGAGCTGTGGGGCGTGACACTCGTGCGTGTGTCGGGCGAGCTGATCGTGATGACGCCGGGCTACAAGGACGGAGTCGTGTTCGTCTCCACCGTGCCGTCCTCCGGCGGCAACATCAGCACGCTGTGGGCGCTCGACGCGAGAACCGGTCGCAGACTGTGGAGGTGGGAACAGGTCCCGCGCAGCCTGTGGGGGGACCCGCAGGTCAACGGCGGCGGCGGGCTGTGGCACCCGCCCGCGTTCGACGGTGACGGCGGGCTCTACATCAGCATCGCCAATCCGGTCCCGTGGCCCGGCACGGAGGACCAGCCATGGGGCAGAAGCCGGCCCGGTCCGAACAGATGGAACAACTCGCTCGTCAAGCTCGACGAGCGCACCGGCAGATTCATCTGGGGCACGCAGGTGCTGCCGCACGACCTGTACGACTGGGACCTCGAGTGCCCGGTGATCCTCGCGACGGTCGCTGGTCGCCGGGTCGCGCTCAGCGCCGGCAAGATGGGCATCGTCTACGCGTTCGACGCCGAGACCGGAAGGATCCTGTGGAAGCGCCCGGTCGGCATCCACAACGGGCACGACGACGACAGCGTGCGCGCGATGCACGGCGACTACTCGAGGGTCGGCTACGGCAGACGCATCTACCCCGGCGACTGGGGCGGCGTCGAGACCCAGATGGCGTCCGACGGCACGACCGTCTACGTGCCCGTCAACAACCTGTACGCCATATACAGCAGCCAGACGCTGCCCACACAGCAGGATCCGATGGAGGGAACGGGCGAGATGGTCGCGATCGACATCGCGACCGGACGGGTGAAATGGGACAGGAAGCTGCCGCACGGCGAGTACGGCGGCGCGACCGTCACGAACGACCTCGTCCTGACGACGACGTACGACGGGACCGTGTGGGCGCTCGACCGTGGCGATGGGTCCGTCCGCTGGAAGGGCAGGCTCCCGGCGGCGTCGATCTCGCCGGTGGCCGTCACGGGGGACACGCTGCTGGCGGCCGGCGGGATAGCACTCGCGAGAAGCGATCAGATGCGGATCGTCGCGTTCCGGCTCGAGCGCGGAGGTCGGTCTTGACGGTCGGTACAGGCCGGCGGAGCCGGCGACGAGCGCTGGGCGCCGTGGACGTCACGTCGGCTCAGGCCGCCGAGCGGTTTCGCGAGGGGCAACCGGTCGACCTGACAGCTGCGCAAGCGGCATGGCTCGCGTTGCTGCCCTGTGCGCTCGTCACCGCCGCGGTGGCGCTGGTGCTCGGCCCCGCCGTCGGACACGTGCTGTTCTCGCCCCGCGGGGAGGCGCTGTGGCCGCGTGAAGCGATCTACATCTTCGGCGAGCCGGAACCGGTCGAGCACGGCCGTTTCGTGGTGGCGCTGCTCGGGCCCGTGCTGCTGGCGGCGACGGTCCTCGCCGGTCGCCCGCGATTACGGCTGCGGCCTTCAGCGCTGCGCCTGCTGGAGGTCGCAAGCCAGGTGGTGCTGATCGTCGCGGTGCTCGCCGCGACGCTGGCACAGCGCGGCAACGCGTACAGGAGCCTGCCGCCGTCGTGGGCGATCTTCACCCCGCTCGCGCTCGTGGGTGCCGCAGCCGTCGCAGCGCTGCTGACCGTCCCGCCCGTTGCACGCCGTCTCGCGGCGATCATGCGCCGCGACGGTCGCGCCGTGCGCAGCGGCTGCCTGCTCGTCGCGGCGGGCGTGACCGCGCTGTGGTTGCTGCCCGCGATCGTGACCGAACGCGCCGTGGCGGGCAGCCCGTTCCCGGATCTGCCGCCGTGGGCGATGGGCGACACGTACGCGATCCTCGACGGGCGCACGCCGCTCGTCGACTTCCATGCGCTCTACGGCCAGCTGTGGGGCTACGTCGCGGCGGTCCCGATGGCGCTGTTCGGGGCCCGAATCGGCGTCTTCACCGTCACGATGGCATGCGCGAGCGCGCTGACGCTGTTGGCCGTCTACGGCATCCTGCGGCGCGTCGGGCGCAGCGCGCCGCTCGCGCTTGCGCTCTACCTGCCGTTCCTGGCGACGAGCCTGTTCGCCGTCGCGGTGCCCGGTGGAACGGCGATCGTCAGCAACTCCGAGATCTACAGCGTGTGGCCGATGCGCTACAGCGGCCCCCTGCTTGTGGCGTGGCTGACGTCGCGGCACCTTGCCGCCGCGGCGCCGCGGCGGCCGTGGCCGCTGTTCCTCGTCGCCGGGCTCGTGGTGATCAACAACCTCGAGTTCGGCCTCGGCGCGCTGGTCGGCTTGGTTGCGGCGCTGGCCTGCCAGGAATCGCTGCGCTCGCGCGCTGCGCTGCGGCGGCTCGTCGTCGACGCCGCCGCGGGTCTCGCCGCCGCGGTCGCGCTCGTGGTGCTGCTCACGCTGCTCCATTCGGGCGAGCTGCCGCGGCTTGGCCTGCTGCTCGAGTTCCCGCACGTGTTCGGCGTACTCGGATTGGCGGAGCTGCCGACGCCGCTGCTCGGCTTCCATCTCGCGATCTACGCGACGCTCGCCGGAGCGCTCGCGGTCGCGGCGGTGCGCGTCACGCGTCGCGCGTCCGACGTCGTGCTGAGCGGGATGCTCGCGTGGAGCGGCTGCTTCGGGCTGCTCGCGGGCAGCTACTTCATGGGGCGCGCCGATCCGCTCAAGCTCGCCGCCCTGTTCCCGGCATGGGCGCTCGCGCTCTCGCTGCTCGTCATCGTCACCGTGCGTGCGCTCGCGGCGCGCGACTGGCGCCGCCCCTCGCTCGCGGAGCTGCTCGTGCTGTTCGGCTTCGGCCTGACCGTCTGGTCGCTCGGGCAGATCTCCTCGCCGGCGCGCCAGCTCGAGCGCCTGAGGCCGGCCGACGCGGAGGTCTTGTACGAACAGCCGGATGCGCACCGCCTCGTGGCCGACAGGACGCACCACGGAGAGCACGTCGCGATCGTGATCCCGATGGGCCATCGCATAGCGAAGGACGTCGGGGTTGTGAACGTCTCGCCGTACGGATTCCTCGACGAGATCGTGACGCACAGGCAGTTCCGCACGCTGCTCGACGCGATGCGCCGCCAGCACGCGCACAAGCTGTTCGTGTTGACCGACCATCTGGCGGCGGCGACGGGCCAGGCGCTCGCGCGCGCGGGCTTCGCGAGGCGCGAGCAGCTCGAGCAGTACGCGCTCTGGGCAGACCGCTGATCGCCGCGGACGCTACGGGTCGGCGCGGCAATCGCCGCATGCGCCGTGCAGGACGACGTCGTGGTCGTCGACGGCGAAGCTGAGTCTGCTCGAGACGCGCTCGATCGCCTGCTCGAGCGCGGGATCCTCGAACGGCGCGATGCGCCCGCAGTGGTCGCACACGAGGTGATGGTGGTGGTCGCCGTCCGGTTGGTGGCGCTCGTAGCGCGCGACACCTTGCCCGACGTCGATCCGCTGCACGAGCCGCAGCTCGGTCAGCAGCTCGAGGATGCGGTAGACGCTGGCGCGCCCGACGCTGCGACCTTCTGTGCGCAGGCGGTCGTCGATCTCCTGGGCGGTGAGCGCGCAGGTCTGCTGTTCGAGCAGCTCGACGACGGCGTTGCGGGCGCCGCCGCGCCGGTAGCCCGCCGTCGCCAATGTCGCGAGCGTGTGCTCGCGCCACGAGCGTTGTTCGGTCGCCGCCATGACCCGATCGTATCGCGCGTCATGCAAATCAGACTCATTCTCATTTATGCTTTGGGCATGTGCGGTTGGACGGGCGCTCCCGCCGCCGCGCGACCACGATGCTCGAGCCCTTCCAACTGCCCTTCGTCCAGCGCGCGCTCCTCGAGCTGCTGCTGCTGGCCGTGCTGGCCGGCACGCTCGGCTGCTGGATCGTGCTGCGCGGGCTCGCGTTTCCCGCACACGGCGCCGCCGCTGCGGCCTTCCCCGGCCTCGTGCTGGCCGACGGGCTCGGCTTCGCGGCCGCACTCGGCGGGTTCGGCGCCGCGCTGCTGTTCGCGCTCGCCGTCGGCCGCGGCGAGGGCCACGACACGCGCACCGCGCTGACACTCGTCGCCGCACTCGCAGCCGGGATCGTGCTGGCGTCCGACATCTTCCACTCGGCCGCGTCCGTCGAGTCGCTGCTGTTCGGCAGCCTGCTCGCAATCGACCCGGCCGACGTCCGGCTCGCCGCCGCCGCCGCCGTCGCCGCGCTGCTCGCAAGCGCACTGCTCAGCACCCGCTGGCTCGCAACCGGCTTCGACCCACAAGCCGCGCAAGCGCTCGGGGTCCGCTCCCGTCTCCCGGACACAACGCTGCTCGCGCTCGTCGCATTCGCAGCGGTCGCAACGCTGAGCGCCGTCGGCGCACTGCTCGCCGCCGCCATCCTCGTCGTCCCCGCCGCCACCACCCGCCTCGCAAGCGACCGCATCAAACGCTGGCAGCTCACCACCACCGCACTCGCCGCGGCCGAGGGGACCATCGGCATCTGGCTCGCCGTCAAACTGAACGCCCCACCCGGAGCGACGATCGCCGTCGTCGCCGGCGCAGCGTTCGCACTGACGGCGCTCGCCACTGCCATTACGCCGGTCCTGAGGAGGGTGACATGACCGCTGATCGGGCGGGTGGCGGTGAGGATGCACGTGCGACCCCCGAACGGGGGTCGTGCGCGCACCCGGAGCCGACAGGACCCGCCCGCCAGCTCGTCCGGGCCCAAGGCCTGGCGGTCGCGTACCCGGGAAACGCGCCGGCCCTCACCGACGTCACCTTCGAGTTGACGAAAGGCGAGCGCATCGCCGTCCTCGGCCCCAACGGCGGCGGCAAGACGACGCTCTTCCGCGCGCTGCTTGGCGAGCTGCGACCGGCAGCCGGCACGATCGAGCTGCGCGACCGCTGCGCGAGCGTGCCGCAGACCGAGCGCTCGCGGCTCGACTTCCCCGTCAGCGCGCTCGACGTCGCGTTGATGGGCACGATCCCGACGCGCGCCTGGTGGCGGCGCCCGAGCCGTGTCGACCGCGCCGCCGCGCGCGCGGCGCTCGGGCGCGTCGGGCTCACAGAGCAGGTGCACGACACGTACGGCGAGCTGTCCGGCGGACAGCGCCAGCGCGTGCTGATCGCGCGTGCGCTCGTGCAGGATGCGCGCGTGTTGCTGCTCGACGAGCCGTTCACCGGCCTCGACGCGACGAGCGCGGCTGGGCTCGAGGTGCTCCTGCGTGAGCTGGCGGCGGAGGGACGGGGGATCCTGATCGCCACGCACGACCTCGAACAGGCGCGCCGCTGGGATCGCGTGCTGTGCCTCAACCGGCGTCAGATCGCGTTCGGCGTGCCGGCGCAGACGCTCGATCACGAGGTGCTCGCGGCCACCTACGGCGGCGCGATCGTGACCTTGCCGGGCGAGCCTGCCACGGGCGTCCACCACGCGATCCTGCCGCCGCACCACCATCACCACGAGCACTAGATGCTCGACGCGCTCCTCGATCCGTTCGGCCAGGCGCTCATGCAGCGGGCGCTGCTCGAGGTGCTGCTGCTCGCCGCGGTCGGCGGGACGCTCGGCTGCTGGATCGTGCTCGGAGGCCTCTCCTATGGCGCCGAGTCGCTCGCGCACGGGATGTTCCCCGGCCTCGTGCTGGCGGCGCTCGCCGGCGTGCCGCTGCTGCTGGGCGGCGCGGCCGGGATCCTTGTCGCCGCACTGGCGATCGCGCTCGCGGCGCGCGTCGGGCGGGATCGCATTGGTCGCGACGACGCGATCGCGGTTGCCGTCACGACGCTGTTCGGCCTCGGCGCGCTGCTCGCGCTCTCGCCTGCGGTGCCGGTCGGGATCCAAGGGCTGCTGTTCGGCGACGTGCTGGGGACCTCGCGCGGCGATCTGCTCGCCGGCGCCGCGCTCGCCGCGCTCGTAGCGATCGTCCTGGTGCTCGCCCATCAGCGGCTGCTGGCGGTCGGCTTCGACCGCGGCGGCGCGCGCGCCCTCGGCATCGCACCGGTCGCCGTCGATGCGCTGCTGCTGACGCTGTTGGCGCTCGCGGTGCTCGTCGCCGTGCAGGGGCTCGGGAACCTGCTCGTCGTGGCGGTGCTCGTCGCGCCGGCCGCGGCGGCGCGGCTGCTGACGCGGCGGCTGGCGCCGATGATGGCGTGCGCGGTCGTGCTCGGCGTGCTCGCGGGCGTCGGCGGCCTGTACGTCTCCTACTACGCGCGGCTCGCGGCGGGCGCCTCGATCGCCGGACTGCTCGTCGCCGTGTGGCTGCTTGCGCAGGCAGCGTCACAGATCCGTAAGCGGATGCTCGTGGCGAGCGGCTAGATTCGAGGCATGCGCTTCCTGACCCGCAAGTCCGACATGGTGGACGCGGACCGCGAATCCGATCCCCACCCGCCCCGCGAGCAGGCGATCCCGACTTCGAGCGTCCATGAGGTGCTTGGCACGCCGATCAAGCCGCCGTTCCCGGACGGTCACGAGACGGCTGTCTTCGGTCTCGGCTGCTTCTGGGGCGCCGAGAGACTGTTCTGGCAGGCGCCCGGTGTCTACACGACGGCCGTCGGCTATGCCGGCGGCTTCACGCCCAACCCCACCTACGAGGAGGTCTGCTCCGCACAGACCGGCCACACGGAGGCGGTGCTCGTCGTCTTTGACCCGGCCAGAACCTCGTATGACGTGCTGCTGAAGCTGTTCTGGGAGGGCCACGACCCGACGCAGGGCATGCGCCAGGGCAACGACGTCGGCACGCAGTACCGCTCGGCGATCTACTGGACGAGTGAGGCCCAGCGCGACGCCGCGCTCGCGTCGCGCGACGCCTACCAGGCGATGCTGAGACAGTCGGGATACGGCGAGATCACGACCGAGGTCGCCCCGCTGGCGCAGGATGGCTTCTACTACGCCGAGGACTACCACCAGCAGTACCTCGCGAAGAACCCGTCCGGCTACTGCGGGCTCGGTGGCACCGGCGTCAGCTGCCCGGTCGGCATCGGCATGCCGGCCCCGCCGGCCGCGGGCTGACGCCGGCGAGGCGTGAGCGTCAGCTGCGTCCGCGCATGCAGCGCCACGCGCCAGGCCCCAAGCACGGCCAGCAGCGGTGGCACGATGCGATTCGAGTCGTCCAGCACGGCGAGCGTGAGGGGGCGCGCCGCAGGATGCCAGGCGCTCGGCCTCGACAGGTACATCGCGACCATGCCCGCGACGATCACCGCGTGCAGCTGTCCGTCTGGGAGCTGCCGCGCCTTGGCGAAGGACTGGTGCGAGAGCGCCCGCAGGCGCTCGCGGGCAGCGGCTCGCGAGGCGTAGTGCCCGATGAAGCTCAGGTTGCCGTCGCGCACGTCCTCATGTTCGTCCACGAGGCTGTCGAGCAGCGTGCTGAGCGCGCAGACCCACGGGAAGTACGCCCCGCGGATCTGCTCCGCGATCGCCGGCGTGGTCGACTCGTCGGCCGCCGCGGCGAGCAGCGCGTGGATCGCCAACGAGGAGCTGGCAGCGGCCGCCAGCTCGAACCATCGCACGTCCGGCGGGTGCGCCCCCTGCGTCGTCGCCCAGCGCCGCATGGCTGCGTCGCGGACGTTGTCGGGCGCGTGGTTGATCCCCTGCACGGCGGCGCGGCGGGCCTCGGTCCGCGCGACGTCGAGCACGGCGCCAGCGCCCGGCAGCGAGCCGAGGCCCTCACGGCACGTCTCGACCAGCGCTGCGAGGTAGCCGCCGTCATCGCGCGCGCTGTGAAGCGCGTACCAGTCGGCCGGCGGCGCGCCGGGCGAGAGCGCGTCGACGAGCGCGAGGTGCAACTGCGCGCCGTTCGCGATCGGGTCGGCCGCCGGTCGCTCCGACAGCGTGTCGAGGTAGTCCCAGGCGATCTGGAACGCGATCAGGACACGCAGCAGCGTGGCGTCGACATCGCCCCGCAAGGCGCAGAACAGTGCAGCGCCCGCGACGTTGAGTCGCTGGTCGTTCAACGTTGAGAGGGCGTCGGCACGCAGTTGAGCATCGGGGATCGCGTCGGCGCGAGCGCGCCATGCATCGAGCTCGGCCCGCATCGGCCGGTGGGCAGCGGACCAGTAGCGCGTCATCATCCGTGCGAAAGCACGTATTTCGCGCAGGTGGATGCGTGACCGAACGACCGGGCTCACGCCGCCAAGCGTAAGCGTCCGCGTGGACAACTCTTAATCGCGATGGACTGGCGTACTAATCAGCCTGCAGGCTGACAGCGGCGGGGGTGCGCGCAGCGAGGTAGCCGGGCACCGCCGCGACAAGCACGGCCACGAGCGTGACGGCCGCCAGCAGCGCGAGCGCAAGCGTCCCGGCTGTCGCGTAGCTCGTCGGGAAACCGGTCTCGTCACGCAGCCAGCGCGTCAGCATCAATTGACCGTAGAGCCCGAAGGCCGCCCCGAGCGAGCAGCCGACGCCAAGCACGACGAGGCTCTCGAGCACAAGCATGCGCCACACGGTCCATTCGTCGAAGCCGGTCAGCTTGAGCGCGGCGAGCCGTGGACGGCGCAACCACACGACCCCTGCCATCGCTGCCGCCATCGCGATCGCGGCGGCGACCAGGACCAGCGTCGCGATCTGCGTGAGACGGTCGAGACCCTGCCGGCTCGACTCGCGGAAGCGCGCCTCGCGCGCCGCCGCGGTCTCGACCACGAGCCCGCGGTCGCCGCCGAGGGCCGCGGCCACGGCGCGCTTCCCGGCCGGCGACGCGACGCCCGGGTCCAGGAGCACCTGCAGCGCGCTCACGTCGCTCGAGTCCCATGCGCGGCGGTAGTCATCGGAGTTGAGCACAATCGCGCCGGGCGCCCACCCGAGGTTCGTCGTGATGGCAGCGAGCTGCAGCGCCGTCGGGCGCGGCGACGGGAGCGTGAAGGCGTCGCCGATCCGCAGGTGGTGCTCGCGCGCGAACTCCGTCGAGACCGCGGCCCAGCCGCCGTGGCGCACGCGCGCATTGGCCACGCGCGCGTCGCCCGTCACAATCTGGCTGGGCGGGATCGGGTCGGCCGTACCGCCTGGCGCGAGGACCCACAGGCGCCGATCGTCGACGTCGACGAAACCGCCGCGATACGCGTGCACGGCGCGTACGCCGGGAACCGCCTGGAGTCGCGCGCGCGTCGCCACAGGGAACGGCGTCGTGGCGAGCACGTTCTGTGCGCCGCCCGGCGTAACCCATACGTCTGCGGCGGCGTTCAGCTCGTGCGCGTCGCGGTCGAGGCCGCGCTGCAGGTCGCGCTGTGCGCCCTCCATCGCGACGCTGCCGAAGACCGCGAGCGCGCCGGTGGCGGCGAGCGCGATCGAGCGCGTGGTCGTGGCGCGCAGCTCGCCGACCGAGATCACCAGCACCGCGCTGCGTACGCGGTGGCTGAGCGCCTCGGCCGCACGCAGCGCGGTGGCGAGCGTCGCCGGGATCAGCAGCAGCAGGCCGCCGACGAGCAGCACGATGCCGGCAACCGTCGCGCTGGGGGCGAACAGCAGCACTGCGGTGGCGGCGCCGATGAAGCCGCCACTGACGAGCAACAGCCAGCGACGTCGTACGAGCGCGTCGTCGCCGCGCTCCTCGTCCTCGCGGTAGACCTCGTCGAGCGGGCGACGTGAGAACAGGTCGCTGAGTGGGCGCAGCGCGGCAAGCAGCGTCGCGCCGACGCCTCCCGCGATGGCGAGCAGCACGCTGCGCGCGTCGACGATCCGTTGGTCCCCGACGGTGAACGCGTACGAGAGGTAGCCGGGCACGGCGTGGAAGACGTGGCGCGAGAGCACGTCGCCGAGCAGCAGCCCGACGCCCGAGGCGATCGCTCCCAGCACGAGCGCGTCGAACAGCACCAGCCGCACGACGGTGGCGTTGCCCAGCCCCTCGAGTCGCAGGTCGGCGAGGAAGCGCCGCCGCTCCGGCATCGTCAGCAGCATCGCGTTGAACGCGAACAGCAATCCGACGAGCGCACTGATCGCGGCGAACAGTGCGGTCGATTGATCGTTCGGCGCAGTCGCTTTACGCAGCAGCTGCGCCTCGCGGTCGCCCGTGACCACGTTCGCCCGGTCGCCGACGACGCGTGCCAGTCGCGCTCGCACGGCCGACTGCTGCCCGGGGGCGGTCGCGATCAGCACGCGCGTCACCCGCTGCGGCAGCCCGACGAGTCGCTGCACGTAGGCCAATGGCCCGAGCGCGATCGGCGCGTCGACGAGCGCGCCCACCTGGTCGTGGTCCAGCACGGTGGCGACCGGAATCGTTATGGATCTGCCACTCAGCTCGAGCCGCACGGCCCCGTGTGCGTCGACCGCCAGCCCGTCCGCCAGCTGACGCGGCAACGCGATCGCCCCCGTCAGTCGCAGATGGGGGGAGACGAGCTCGCGCATCAGCGTGCCGCCAAGCTGTGACAGGCGCGCGTCGCCGCCGATCAACGTCACGGTCCGCAGCGCGTCGCCGCTGCGCAGGTTGACGCGGACCTCGAGCGTGGGCGCGAGCCGGCGCACGCCGCTCGTGCCCGCGAGGCGCCGGACGAGCGCCTCGTCGAATCCGTGCGCATCGCGTGCGGTCACCTGGACTGACGCGTCGCCGGTGATGCCATGCATCAGCTGTTCGACGGAACCCGCGACACTCGTGTTCGCGACCTGTACCGCGAACACGAGCGCGACGCCGACGGCAATGCCGAGCACGGCGACGAGCTCCTGCAGCGGGTGCGTCCGCACGCGCTGGGCGTACAGGAACAGCAGGTTGCCGAGCCTCATCGGACGACCGTCGCTTCGGCGCGGTCGGGCGCGTGCGGCAGCAGTCGGCCGTCGCGCAGCGTATGCGCCTGGTCCGCAAAATCTGCCGCCGCCGGGTCGTGCGTCGCGAGCAGCAGGGCGATCTGCCGCTCGCGGCAGCGCTCGGTGAGCAGCGCGAGCACCTCGCTGCCGCGCTGGGAGTCGAGGTTGCCGGTCGGCTCGTCGGCGAGCACGAGCTGCGGCTCGTTCGCAAGCGCGCGCGCGAGCGCAACCCGCTGGCGCTCGCCACGCGAGAGCTGCGAGGCGACGTGGCGGGCGCGCCGCTCGAGTCCGAGCTGCTCGAGCAGCGGGGCCACCCGCCGTCGCGCCTCGCGGCGCGACGCGCCGCCTGCGAGCAGCTTCAGGCCCGCATTGTCGATCGCGCTCAGTCCCGGCACGAGCCGGGGCGACTGGAACACGAAGCCGAGCTCGCGGTGGCGGTAGCGCGCCGCCTCGCGCTGCGAGAGTGCCGCCAGGTCGACGCCGGCGAAGCGGATCGTGCCCGCTTGCGGCCGCACGACGCCGGCAGCCAGCAGCAACAGCGTCGTCTTGCCAGACCCGCTTGGTCCATACAGCGCGACGAAGCTACCGCGAGCGACCGTCAGCGACACGCCGTCGACGGCGCGGATCGTCTCGCCGTCTGGTCCCGTGTAGTGCTTGCGGACGTCGCTGAGCTCGAGCACCGCGGCGCGGTCAGCGACTGCGCTTCGCGCGTTCGCCGATATCGGGGAAGTCGATCAACGTGCCGCGCTGCTCCGAGCGCGGCTTGATCAGGCGTCCGCCGTCGAGCGACATCAGGCGATGCGACTGCAGCAGGTTCGGAGCGTCGGGCGCCGTCATCACAATCGCGACGCCAGCCTCGTCGGCGACCGAGCGCAGCACCCCGAGCACCTGCTCGCGCTCGATCATGTTGAGGTTCGCCGTTGGCTCATCGGCGAGCAGCAACCGCGGCCGGCGGATCAGCGCGTGTGCGAGTGCGACGCGCGTGCGCTCGCCGTCGGTCAGCTCATGCCAACGCGCCGTCGCCGCCTGCGGCGTGCCGACCCGCTCGAGCATCTCGTGCGCTTCGCGGCGCGCCTGCGCGTGCGCGCGCTCCTTGAAGCGGGGCAGTGCGACGTGGTCGAGCACCGACAGACCACGCGTGATGCGGCCGGTCTGCCAGACGCAGCCGATGTCGGTCAGCAGCAGCCGCGCGCGGTCGCGCCGCGAGCGCGAGGCGAGGTCCTTGCTGTCGAACGTGACCGAGCCCGCATCGGGCGCCTCGATCCCGGCCGCCACGCGCAGCAGCGTCGTCTTGCCGGAGCGGCTCCCGCCCCAGATCGCGACGAAGTCGCCGGGCTCGACGTCCAGGTCGATGCCCGCGAGTGCCTCCACCTCGCGATAGCCGCGGGCGAAGCGCTTGGTGACGCCGGCGAGCGAGAGGAGGGTCATCTCAAGGGCGGGCGAAGCGCCTGCGGCCGCTCCTGCAGCCAGCGCATCGCCTCGCGAATACGGCGCAGCCACTCGACGGTGGCCTGCAGATGGGCGATCTCGGCGTCGCGCACCATCACGCTTGCGACGACGGACCATGGGGGAGTCGAGGACAGCAGCTCCTCGAAGCTTGCAGCGCCGCCGAGGTGCTGCTCGAGCCGCTCCAGGCACGCCTGCTCCTGCTCGTAGGTCAGCTCGATCAGACGCGGCAGGTTGCGCGGCTGCGAGAGCGCGAGCTTCAAGTGCAGCTCCTCGCGCAGCGGCGACATCGAGGACCCGGTCGCCATCCAGTCCTCGAAGCGTTCGAGGCCTTCCGGCGTCGCCTCGTAGATCACGCGCGGGGCGCCGCGCGCAGTGCGCCGCCGCGTCGCGGGCGCAGCGCCGTCCTCGGGCGTGAGTGGTCGCACGAGGCCCTCTTGCTCAAGCTTGTCGAGCGCGACGTAAATTGCGCCTGCATTCAGTTGCCACGCTGGCCCGACCTGCTCCTCGAAGCGCTGCACGAGGTCGTAGCCGTACCCGCGTCGCTGTGCCAACAGCCCGAGGACCGCGTACTTCACCGACATCGTGTCGTTTGCACCACCTTGGCCTCTCGCGGATCACGAGAGGGAATCTCGAACGAGCGCTCCACCCTTTGGCGCTCCGGGGACGCGAGCGTACCTCAAGCGCGCAAGCCGTGCCACCAGTTGCCGGGGCGGGCGGGCGTTAGCATCCGGCCGATGCTACGTCGGCTTGGCGCACTCGCGCTCCCATTCGGATTCGTCTGCGCGCTCGCGTTGGG
>Ga0070669_100001709_pt1 | contig 15893 bp, 15 predicted proteins | sample KBSS53metaG_FD_64680 | JGI IMG/M metagenome (GOLD analysis project Ga0070669, IMG submission 64680) | Switchgrass rhizosphere microbial communities from Kellogg Biological Station, Michigan, USA - KBS S5-3 metaG | ecosystem: Host-associated > Plants > Roots > Rhizosphere > Soil ... | reverse complement strand
CCCTACTCTTCACTGAGACCACGGCGCTGGTTTGCGTTCCCAGCGATGTTCCTTCAATCGCTTGAGTAACTCCGCGGGCAGCGGGCCGGCATCGCTCGTGCCAATGTTTGCTTTCACGTGCGACAGGTTTCGCATCCCCGGAATGATCGTGCTGACCACCGGATGCGAAAGAATAAAGCGCAACGCGAGCTCAGGCAGCGTTATCTCCGGTTCGCCTGAATGTTCGCGGTTCCAGTCCCGAAGCAATAGCTTTAAGCCTTCAGCTCGCTCCACACTGGGAATCAGGTTTTCAGGTACAAAGTAAGTGTTGCGCCAGTCGCCCTCGGGCCAGCGGCTTTCTTTGGTGAGCGTGCCGGTCAACGTTCCTTCATCGAACGGCACGCGCGCGATCACGGCGGTCTTCATCTGCTCGCAAACGGGAAACAATTCATCTTCCGGATTCTGATCGAAGATGTTGTAGATTACCTGGACTGAATCGATCTGCCCGGTTTTAACTGCAAGGATTCCGTTCCACGGTTCCCAGCGATTGAGACTAATGCCAATCGCATTGATAAGCCGCTGGCTGCGAAGATCGTCGAGCTTGTAGAACCAGCGATCATCTCGCAACCAGCTGTCGTCCCAGGTGTGAAACTGCACCAGATCAAAACTCTCGAGCTGCGCGCTTTCCAAACTGCGATGGACAAACTCTTCGACGTGATCGAGCGGATAATTTTCCTGGAGGGTAGAAGTGCTGCTGGCCGGCCATTGCCTGCTCTTCGGCGGAATTTTGGTGGCCGTGTAGAGTTTCTTATCGCTGCGGACGCGCACAATTTGTCCCAGCAGTTTCTCGCTGTGACCCTCGCCGTAAGCGTGCGCGGTGTCGAAGAAGTTGCAACCAAGCTCGGCCGCGGCCTGGAGAGACTCGAGCGACTGCTGATCGTCGGAATCAGACCAACTGCCCATCCCCCACATGCCGTAACCGATTTCGCTGACCTGCCAACCGGTGCGTCCGAATTGTCTGTAGCGCATGAGGGGGATAGTAAATGGTGAAGAGTGAAAAGTGAAAAGGCCAGGGTGTGTCGCTAGCTTGTAGGGGCGCACCTGCGTGTGCGCCCTCGGGGCGGACACATAGGTCCGCCCCTACAAACAGCCGTGGAAGGACGAAGAAATGAAACTTCCGAAAAAGCCATCACTTATAAAGAGCGTGAAATCGCTCGGATTCTTTTAGATGACGGTAGTTAAAATTTCCTCCCTGCGCAAAAGGAGATCCCATATATGCCTACACCCGCACCATCACAGTTACTGATTCAGTTGAAGCGCCTGCGCAATACAGGATTTGATGACAAGCTCGAGCAACACGCAACCGCTCACGGTTTTCCCACTCCATTCTTTTTTGCAATTGCGAGTCGCGAAACAAATTGTCGGAACATCCTTGGCGATCCACAAAACGGCGTGTTTCATGGAGTTGGGATCGTGCAAATCGACATCCAGCACCCAATAGCGAAAGCTGCGCGGGACTCGGGAAGCTGGAAGACGAACCCCGATCCGCTCATCGAGTTTGGCGCCCAGATACTCGCCAGCAACATCAAGCTCGCCAAACAGAAGTTTCCCAATCTTTCCGGCGACGAGCAATTGAAGATTGCCGCGAGCGGCTACAATTGCGGAATGGTAAACGCTATCAAGGGACAGCAACAGTTCGGAGACAGCGACCGACGCACGACGGGACACGACTATGGCCGAGATGTCATGAAGCGAATGGCCGTTTTCGCCGACCTAATAGACGCCGGAAACTAAACCGAAGCGAAAAAGAATTTCCCGGGCGCCAATCGAAAGGTTGGCGCCTTTGTTTTGAGAATTGCGAAAGGCGACCCCAGGCAGTGCCCGGTTTGTAACGCAAACTGTTAGTTTGCGGCCGCGCTGAATGCCATTTATTCCTCGCAAACTAACAGTTTGCGTTACAAAGGTGGCCCTTTTGCCTCGCGCCTCCCGCGTTAACTGATGTAGCCGGCCATTGGAAAAACGTTTTCAGTGGTCATGGCCCATCAACTGAAACGATTCTCAACAGGAGGCTTCTAAAATGTTCGCGTTAGCAGGTATGCGCAAGGCGTTTATCTTGTCCGTTGTTCTCATGGCTGGTTTTTCTTCCCTCGCTTACGGCCAGCAGAAGAAGGGCGGGCCGTTGCCGGTTGGTACGCCAGTAACGTGGCGCGATCCCGGCGACATCGCGTCGCGTGACCTGCGTTTTGGCCCCGGCTCGCCGGAGCTGGCTCCAGTTGCCCCGTTCACTTTCGTCGAAGAGATCAAGACCGGCGTCTCCCCGAAGTTCAAAGTAAAAGACGCGCGCGGCGTTGTTTGGTCAGTGAAGATGGGCGAAGAAGCGCAGGCTGAAACTGTTGCCACCCGCCTGCTGTGGGCCATGGGTTACTTCGCCGACGAAGCTTATTATTTCGATCGCGCGGAAATATCCAACCTGCCGCGGCTCGCGCGGGGACAGAACTTTATCGAGGGCAACTCGATCGTGCGCGGCGTCCGTTTTGAGCCAAAGCGCGCCGACGTTCGTCGCGGCGAAACCTGGGACTGGCTGCAGAATCCTTTCGTGGGACAGCGCGAGTTCAATGGTTTGAAAGTGATGATGGTGCTGCTGGCCAACTACGACACGCGCCTCGACAACAATCAAATCTATACGACCAGGAACCCGCAAACCGGTGAACTGGAAGCGCAGTATGTGGTGAACGACATCGGCGCCACCTTTGGACACGTCGGCGGTCTGGGCGGCAAACGCGCGAAGAATTCACTGGAAGATTTTCGCAACGCCAAATTTGTGGTGAGTGTCGAAAACGGCATGGTCAACTTCGATTACAACACCAAGCCGAAAGGCGCCGGCGGCTTCTTTGCTTCAGTGTTCAGCAGCGGCTACGCCAAGCGACAGGCAAACAAAGAGAAGGCCATGAAGAGCGTGCCGGTTGAAGACGCTCGCTGGATTGGCTCGATGCTCCGGAAACTGAGCGACGAACAATTGCGCTCGGCTTTCCGCGCGGCCAACTACGATCACGCTACCACCGAAGGATTTGTTTCAGCTTTGCGTGGACGCATAAACCAACTTACACAACTGCGGGCGACCAACCAGGTCGCGACGCAGCAAACATCCGGGAGTAGCAAATGAAGCACTACTATCACAGAGCGCGACGCGACGTTCGTCTGTGGTGTTCAGCCTTAACCGCCTTGCTGGTTTTGACCGGCGTGGCGGTTTCGGTCACGCAGAGCGGAGTTCCGGTTCGCGCTATCGAAAACTTCGGCAAGGTCAACGAAAACTATTACCGCGGATCGCAGCCCAAAGCCGCGGAGCTTGCCTGGCTCAAGGCGCGCGGAATCAAGACCGTGATTGACTTGCGCAAAGACAGCGTGAAGGAAGAGCCGGAACAAGTGCGCACCGTTGGAATGCAGTATTTCAACATTCCCCTGAAACCGAGCACTCCAGCCACGCCGGCGCAGGCGGAATATTTTCTGAAACTGGTTAACGATCCGCAGAACTGGCCGGTGTACGTTCACTGCAAAGGCGGACGACATCGCACCGGCGCGCTGACAGCGATCTACCGCATCACACATGACGGCTGGACCGCCGACCAGGCGTACGAGGAAATGAAACGCTACGATTTCAACCAGGGATTTTTCGGCGGTCCGTCCGCGCAGAAGAAGTTTGTCTACTCTTTTTACGAACGACACGCTGCTGCCGGCGCTGGAAAGTGAACAGAGTGTTGTAGGGGCGGACCCGCGTGTCCGCCCTCTTGAATGTCAGTCAACCAGTGGCGGACACCCAGGTCCGCCCCTGCAGTTTTGTAGCCGCTCTCCTGAAATGTTTTCGACCTTATTCCGATCTCAATTGTAGGGTCATAGTCTCAACGATGCGGCACATCCACCGCATTGACTCACCATCAAGAAAGGAGATTCTCAAGATGAAACACTACATACATGCAGTTTCGTTCATCAGTCTTGTTACCTTCGCCGTTTTGCTGAGCATGGTAAGCGCGGTGAACGCCCAGGAGCGCGAGGCGTTCCCGAAAGCAGCGGTGGAAGCGGCCAAACGAGCCGAGCAGACGGGAGCCAAAGGACAGATGGCTGACCTCGCGCCCGCCCTGTCAGGTTGTAAGGGACCGATTACGGAAGTGGTTGACGTTGCCTTTGAGGGCCTGAAGTTTACCTCCGCAGTTTACGGCACCAACCCGGGCGGCGGTGAAGGTCGCCAGTTTGATAAGACTCCGGTCCTCAGCGCCAGTGTCAATCTTGAAAAGGCAGGCTGCCTAGATGCTCATGTCAGCGCTATCGTCGGCAGCAGGCAAGCTTATGGAGTTTCAAACCTCGCACTCTTCCAGGTCACGCTCACTCCGAAGACTGGTGGGCCGCGAGCGATAATTGGGCACTACAGAACTCCCTACGGCCTGGCTAGTCCGGCGGTCGCACTGGAGGCAGAACGCGATGTCGATATGTATGCGTCAAACTTTTTTCAAAGGGTGGGGTTTGGACGACAAGACGTGCCGCCGGGCGTATACCGTGTCGATGTCTGGTGGGCTGGCGGTCCTAATCCGGGAGGCGCGATCGGCGCTGGGTTTGTCCTGAAACTCTATCTGAGATAGCCCTTCATCAAGTAGGGGCACGGGCCCGCCGTGCCCTCGGCCGTAAGCTTTGGCCTCTGCAGGCTAATCTTTCCGTCGTTCGCCGACCCTGCGCACTAGCGGAAACGTTTTTGAGATCAGAGTCACTTCAAGTAAAGCACAGGAGGTCAACATGCCTGAACCGGGAATTGATCAAATCATCCAGATCGCCGCAGCATCCTCTATCGCACATTTCAGTTGGAAGGATCGCGGCGTCGCCAAGCCTGCTTATCTCAAAGGAATGGCGCTCGTGTACGCCCGGGTTTTTTGTAAGTTAAAAGCCGGCGATCCCGCGGCAACCGAGATGGCCAAGGCAAAAACCGGGAACTCGAGCAAAGACGCGCTCGCCTGGTACAGTCAGAAATTCGAAGAGCTGGGGATGAACAATAGTGTGGCGGGCGCTGACACGCTGCGACATTTGTTTGTGCTGCTCATTGGGCTGGGCATGCGCGAAAGCTCAGGAAAGTTCTGCGAAGGCCGCGACATGTCGGCATCTAACACTACTTCAGATACTGCGGAAGCAGGTTTGTTTCAGACGAGCTTTAACGCCAGAACAGCCAGTCCGTTGATGCCGGTCTTATTCAATCATTACCTGGCAAATCCGTCGGGCTTTGTCGAAGTTTTTCGGCAGGGCATTCACTGTACTCCCGCTAACCTTGAAAACTTCGGGTCCGGCCAGGGCAAGGAGTTTCAGCGGTTGTCGAAAGAGTGTCCGGCTTTTGCGGCTGAGTTCGCGGCGGTAGGCTTGCGAAACATGCGCAAGCATTGGGGGCCAATAAATCGCAGGGAAGCAGAAGTTCGACCGGAATGCGACGCTATGTTACTGGAAGTTCAAAACGCGGTTGAGACATCAAGTCTTTGTGCCGCAGTCCTGTGACGCGTCCGATTGGAGTGCAGCGATTAATTGCTGCACTCCAAATGAACACTCCAGATACGGTTACTGGTTCTTCTTTGCCGCGTCTGCTTGTTTGGCTGCCTCGCCCTGTTTCGCAGCAGCAGCTTGTTTCAGTTTGTCACTCGAGCGCGCGAAGTTGGTCGCGTAGATCGCGGCGTTTGGGTCGTTGTTTTGTTTGCCGAGCGCCTGGGCCTTCTCATAAAGCGGAGTTGCCAGCTCGAGCTGTCCACCTTTTTCATAAGCTTCAGCGAGACTGTCGTAAACGTTCGCCGAATTTGGATAGCGTTCGACGTTGGCTTTGAAAACGGCGATCGCTTCCTCACGATCCGGGGTCGGGGCTAACAGGTATTGATAACCAATCTGATTGATTAAGGCTTCGGGCGTCGGAATCGAGTAGCCGAATTTCTCCGACAGCCATTTGTAATGTTCGTCCGCTCCTTTAAGTCCGCCGGCCACGGTGCCGGTCGCAGGATCGCGCGGCATTTGCCAGCCGTCGTAAACTTTTCGCATGCCGAGGTAATGACTGCGCAGAACCACCGAGCCGTGGTCCTCATCCATCAACTGCTGCGCGTCCCACTCGAACCCTTTGATCTTTGTCGTCGCCAGCAACTGCTTGAACGCTTCGAAGCTCTTGCCAATGTCGCCCGGCTCGTTGCCCAGCGACGTGAATAACGTAGCTTTCAAATCCTTACGCGTTTTGAAGAACTCCGCCGCGCGCTTCAAGGTTGCTTCGTCGCTCCATTGCAGCGATGGGCTCACCGCGACGTAAGAGTTGAATAACTCCGGACGGGTTATCAGCGTGTGGACCGTGAACAGCCCGCCGAAAGAGTGGCCCGCCAAAATGCGATACGGCTCGACGCGGTAAGTCTTCTCAATTTGCGGGATCACTTCAGTCTCGATGAACTTCAGAAAGTTGTCAGCGCCGCCCGCAGTTGGAAACTGTCCGGCGTTTGCACCGGTGGCTTTCGTAGGCGTCAAGTCGCGCGTGCGGTCGGTGTTGGTGATGCCCACGACGATCAATTCCGACATCCGTCCATTTTGCGCGAGGAACTGGATCGTGCTGGAGGTGTGACCGATGTGAGCGTCGCCGTCGGTCATGTAGAGCACCGGATACTTGCGGCCATTGGTTTCATAGCCCGGCGGGGTGCGCACGAGGATCGTGCGATCTTCGCCCAGCACGCTGGATTTGATAACCAACTTTGTCGGTCCGGCATACTGCGCGAACGCCGACGCGCAAGCCAAAACGACCAGAACAAGCGTCGCCAATAAACTGCCCGCGACTCTTCGGGAAGAATTAGTTAGGGAGAACAAACGGGTGGCACGCGAGCCATGGAGGGCCGAACGAATTGTCATTGTCATACTCCTCAGGTGAAAGACGTGGGATTCCAATTGACGGCGCAGTCGAAAATTTCTGCTAGAGAACTAGAGGATAAGTATTAGCGCAACCTTTGCCGCGCGCGGGCGTTTTTGTGACCAAACGGCTATTGCTTGTGATGAAAGGGTCGATAGCAACGCTCAACCTTTTGGAGTGCGCTTACCTGTCAGCGCTTTAGTTCTGCGGCGGCCCGGCGCGGCACCGCTTCAATACCACCAATTGCAGAGGTCGCGACGTCCTGATTTCAACTCTCCGCGTTAACTCAGCGTACTCTGCGTCTCTGCGGTGAATGTGTTGCAGCAAATTAACCGCGGAGTCGCAGAGCACGCGGAGACGAACGCAGAGAAAGTCGCGTCGGGTCACGAGGGACTAAAGCGGTGACCGGTCACCGCACTCCAAAACTGTCAGCTCGCGAGTTCATAAGCATTCCTGAGCCAGGCGACGATTTCGTCGTCCACCTCGGCCGGCGATTCGAGCTTGGTTTCGAGATGCCAGCGATGCGCCGAGGCCTGCTCGCGTTTGGCGATGCGTTTGCTCGCGATATCTGAATCAGACTTCAACGTGAGAATAAGCGCCGTCTTGCGCGTAGCGATGCCGGCAAACGCGCTCTTTCTCACGAGATGGATGGAAGTTTTCTTCGCCTCTTCCTTCACCGGTCCGAGCTCTTTTGATGCTTTGAGAATTGCTGCGTAGGTCGCTTTCACTTCCGGCGCGCGGTTTTCGAAATGTTCTTTGACAGTGTGACCGTTAGTGTTCATGAGAGGTTCTCCTTTCTGAGGCGTTTCTCTGTGCAATCTCTCTCTGTGTCTCTGTGGTAAACCATGGTGTGTTAGATACTCACCACAAAGGCACAAAGAACACAAAGGCAGCACAGAGAGTAACCGCTAACGCGTGGTGCTGCTGACCTCATCACCACGGCGCAATGCAGCCTCTGCACGCAAACCTTGCGCGATCAGCGGCACGATCCGGCGCGGCACATCGATCGCAGCCTTTATGTGTCGAGCATGTGTAAAGTGGCCTACGACATAAACGCCGCGCACGTTTGTCTCAAACGTTTCCAGATCGTAAACCGGCATCTGCGTTAACTTGCCCGGCTCAATCTTCACGCCGAGTTTTTTCAGCAGCGTCAGATCGGCGTCGCTGCCGATCAAGACAAACACCACGTCGTTGGGTATGGTCAGCGTCTCGCCATCCTCGGTAGTTAACGTCACGTCAAGATCGGTAATTGTCAGAACTTGCTTGTACAGCACCACGCGCAGGCGGCCGGCAGATACTTCTTTTTCCAGTGGCGTGCGCACCCAGTGTTTCATGGCGCCGGCTTTCGGATCGCGGTTCTCCCAATCTTCGCGCCAGATTGCGAGCGTGGTGCGCGCACCTTCCTCGGAAAGAAACAGTGCCGCTTCCGCAGCGCTATTGCCGCCGCCTACCACCAAAGCATCCTTGCGAATGTAAGCGTAAGGCTCGACAAAAAGGTGCCTTACCTTTGGCAAGTCTTCGCCGGGAATGTTGAGCCGGCGCGGATGGGCCATCGCGCCAATTGCAAACAGGATTCTTGCCGCGAGGTATTTATCCCGGTTGGTGTGAATCCGAAATCCGTTCGCTTGCAAATTCTCAATGTCGAGAACTTCCTCATCGGTGTTGATTCGTAGATCGTGATCGAGAACAAAGTGTATGTAGTGAGAAAGTAATTCTTCACGCGTCGGCTTTTCGCGACACGGCTGCAGCGCCCCGGCAAACATTTCCAACTCGTTTGGAGTCGAGAAGAGCGTGCGGCCGACGGGATACTGGCGGATCGTGTCAGCAATAGTGCCTTTTTCAAGGACGAGATAATTCAGACCCTCGCGCGCGGCGGTTTCGGCCGCGGACAACCCCGCCGGGCCGGCGCCGATGATTAGTAAGTCGAGCGGTTCATTCATACGATGGGTAATTAACTGGTAGACAGTAGACAGTAGTCAGTAGTCAGTAGTCAGTAGTAGTTTTAGTCGTATCTTCCTAGTGCCCACTGCCCACTGGCCCACTGTCAACGTCTACTGCCTACTGCCTACTGCCTACTGCCTACTGTCTACTGTCTACTGTCTACTGTCTACTCTTTCATTCCACGAACACTTCGCCTTGCGCGACAACAACCGACGGGCCACCAACCCGCACTTCCTCAATCGTTCCCGCACCGCCCTTAACATCAAGGTTGATGCGGCTGGGCCGGTGAATAAAGTCGCCCTGCTCCAGGACGAATTTCACTCTACCGTCAATTGTCTCAGCGTTCGAAGCGCCGTGATAAACAAGATACGCGCCCAACGCACCGGCGGCGCTGCCCGTCGCCGGATCTTCAGCAATGTTGTCGCCCGGCGCAAACATGCGCACGTGCGCTCGCGCGTCACCGATTTCAATCGTCTCGCGCGTAAAGACCTGGCAACCCGTCGCCCCGGCGCGTTGATAAATTTCGGTCAGCAGCGCTGCGTTTACTCTGCATCTGCCCACGTCGGCCAGCGACCTAATCGGGACAGCAAGAAAGGGAAGCCCGGTGGCGATAACCTGAATGGGAAGTGTCTCGTCGAACTCTTCGGTTGTCAGACCGAGCGCGCGCGCAAGCTCCGACTGTTCGTGTGCGTCGTCAATCTCCGCTTTAATTTCAAACTTTCCCTGCGTCATCACCACTTGAACCGGCGCGCCATCCTTGAACTCGATGTCGACCGGCAAAACACCTATGCCAACTTCATGATGGATCCGCGTCCAACCGTTCCCGCCTTCAGGCAGCGGCACAATACCCTCGCGCGCGAGAGCATTCCAAGTACCCACAACCGGATGGCCCGCGAAAGGAATCTCCCGCGCGGGGGTGAAGATGCGCAAACGCCGCAGCACAGTCGGGCTTTCGGCTTCAGCCTGCGAGTCGTTGTTGGCATCTTCGGCTTCCTTCGGCTGTTCGCTGTTTGCTTTTTGCTGTTTGCCTTCCGGCTTAAGCACAAACACCGTCTCCGAGAGATTCATCTCGCGCGCAATCTTCATCATCAGCTCGTCGCTGAGTCCTTCAGCTTCCGAAAACACCGCCAGCGAATTGCCGGCAAACGGCTCGGTTGTAAATACGTCAAGTTGTACGAAACGATAGTTGCCCACGGCGTGCTCCCAGATTTGAAAAGCAAACTGGTAGTTTGCGTACCCAAGCTTCGGTTCTGCATCTGATCATAAACCATAATCAAGACGGACGTCTTCCGAGGTCAAGCTCGGCCTTAAGAACCTCGTGCGGTTTGGAGTGAACTAAGTACAGCCACGCGGTCTGCGGGTGGCGTTCCTGCCAAGTACTGACTTACTCACCAAATGCACCAACTCCGGCTACCAGGACTAAGAACGAAAGCGACTAGCTTGGGCATCCGGCAAAAAAAAGGCTTAGGAAAGAGGCGCGGGTGAAACGTTTTCGTTCCCCGGCACATTACACTCAGGAAGAGCTATAAACGAGCGTGGGCGGTGCAAGAGTACTTGCAAAAACATTCTTGACAAGACCACATGCTTGGAATATCGTGCGCCCTGTTTCAAGTGTTCTCATAGTCTTTCCAAAAGCTCGACTAGGTTTACCTCTTAGGGCTAAACGCCACTACTTTGAACCCGGGCCGCCGCAACTCCTTCCGGCGTTCAAGTGAATTCAGGTTTCATTTCGTCGCGAAGCGAGCGTCTTCTTCTTTGTTGAGAGGAAACCCACGAAGACGGCGACCGCTGGGGGCCAAGCCCGGTATTTAAGTCTTGTCGCTGCTTTCAAACAGAACTTCATGGAGAAATCATGCAAAAAATAAAACCCCTCAGATACTCAGCGCGGATTGGCGAAAAGATTACGATTGCCGTAACCCCGATTGGCGTTGGTGTGTTTGTAGCGGCCGCGCTTGACGGGGCGGTGCTCACTGCCGAACCAGACTCGCCTAACGCGCCTCGTTACGAGTTCGACATTAGCGGACCAGCGGGTACCAGTCATTTCGTCGAAATGGAGTTCAGTTTTCCACAAGCTGGAGCGGGCGCAAGGTACGATGTAAAGGTGTCCGGGAGCAATGGCGGTTCCGATAGTTTCACTGTTAGTAAAGACGATGCGGTGAAGGACAAGGGTTTGCGATTCAAAGCTACTGCTTAAAACCCGCTGACTCACTTGGTGCCAGGAGGCTCAAAATGAAAACGTTATGCGGAATATTAACGATCGTTGTCGTGTTTTTCATTTGCGGAATAAACGTCAAAGCGCAACAGTCGCCATCGCTAGAATCGCTCAAGGAACAGATTCGGACCCTGGAACAAATCGATCGCGATCCGAACACCCCTCCTGAGGTAAAAACGCTGAATCAATCCTTCCTGGCGGAAAGGCGCAGTCAACTTCGAGACCTTACGCAAAAACGGATCGATTCCCTCCGTGCTTATCTTTCCAGTGTCAGAGCCAGCCTTTCATCCAGCGAAATCGAAAGAGTCCAGCAAGCAATCGACGAGCTACAAACGAGTCTGGCAGAGCCCCAATTGAAGGCCTCGGCAGACAGCGCTGCTGCAGCGGCACCCGTGTCAGGCCCGACGACCGCAACGCCCGATTCCAACGCGCGTTCGGCGGCCAACACACCACGCGTTGCCAACGCGGTGGCTGAAGTTAGGCCAGCGGCGCCCCAAACTCCGCTGACGCCGGTGACTGACTGCACTTCTGACAACAGCTACACCAACGCTCCGCCGCTATTGACTGAGATTACCGAGAGAGTGGCCGACGACATAGTCAATGGAAAAAACGCTGAGGAAATGGTCGCAGGCTCATTTGCCAAGATGTACTCCTACACCGTCGCTGATGCGCTCACCGTTAACTCACCTGTTGCTGTTCGAACGATCAGGAGCCTGAAAGCCTACCAGTATTTGGGAGAGACCGCGCGCATTGACAAGCAGGTAGGGGCGGGTTCGTCGTCATCGGGGACTACCAGCGCGATCGAAAAACCGGGGTTTGCACGGCTGCTCGGCTTCGCAATTGAGAAAGGCGCTATCCTGAAAGATGTTGAAGGGTCGTCGTTAACTTTGAGCACTTCGCCTTACGTTCTCTTTACCATGAATGGCGACGGCGACACTGCGGAAAACTACGCGCGGGCCGGGTTGCTCAACCGGATCGGAGTGTCTGCAACTTTCAATATCGAAGATCAAAATTCAGTGCTCGCAAGTGCCAGGCGAAATCAACTAACGGATTGGTCAGTTCGCGCGCGGCTATACGGCGATCGCAGCACACGCTCCAAGGCTTTTCAGAAGGCGTGGCGCGACGACATACAGCCGGCGATCGAAAGGCGGCTAGCCGTGTTATCCGGCGTCGAACGCTTTATCAGTCTTCATCAGAGCGAGTTTCCGGATTTAGACGGGACTAACGATCAAGTTGATTCGGCGGTTGCTAGTTTGATGAATAGTGCCGCGTACAAGGACGCCAACGACGCCGACAAGAAGAAGATGCTCTCAAACACTATCTTGTGCAATATCAAGAGCGGAGTCTTTGATGATATCAATGCCCATCCACAGCGGGTCAGCGAGTCTACCCGAAACCAGATCGTGAATAACTTTGTTCCCAGCCTGGCGGCGGCGCTGGACAATTTAGAGGTGGTGCGTGGCGTCCTGAAAGACAAACTGGATGCGCTTGCAAAAGGTCCCCTGGCGACGTTTGCTTACACCAATCATCGGGAACCTGCTACGTCGGACTACTCCGAGTTCAAGTTCCTGTTTGAACAGGATAAGACCCTCTTCGGGATGTTGAACATCGTGGGGAACGCGTCGTTTACGATGTATAACAAACCCAACGCACTGCTGAACCAGTCGAGAATTCGGGACATTAACGCGGCTCTTTCGTTTGAAGGCGCCGTCGATTCTCCGTTTCTCAAGAACCAGCCTGACCTCAGCAAGATCACTTACGCTTTCACGGGTACCTACCAGCGCATGAGGGAAAACGAGGGACTAGCGGGAAGAAAACCGGACCTGGTAGGGCTTCAGTTCAAGCTCGATGTGCCGATCTATGGTGGCTTCAATTTCCCCATCGCTCTAACTTATACCAATGGCACCGAACACACGAATAGAAACGATAAGCGACTCAACTTTGGCTTCAAGTTTGACATGGACAAGCTGTTTGCTCTCACCAAGCTTATCGGTATGCCTTAATAGAAGCAGCTGACTGCTGAATAAAAAGTGACACTCATGTAACGGCAAGCCAGGGAACCGGCTGCTTTTCAAGTTGTTTCCAGACTTGCCAAATTCAAAAGGCGAAACCAGCTTCTGAAAAACACTACTCAACTCGGAAACGATAATGCCCAATCAACCACCCTCTGAAAAAAGAAAGATCTATAACTCAACTCCGCAAGACAGAAAGTGGGCCCTCGCAGTGGGAGTTCTGTATGTACTCCTGGCAATAGGATTGGGTTACATGCTTTTCAAAATCTGGCCCCCGGTGCCCTGGCCGGATGCGGACAAGCACCCGCAGGCAATTGCCAGGGCGATGAAGGAGTGTCCTACTCCAACGCCGACGCCCACCGTCGCGCCGGCCGCTAGTGTAATTTCCACTCCGACGCCCGGCGCCACCGTCACGCCTCCGCGAAATGCCACTCCCACACCCGCTCCAAACGCAACGGCAACGCCCATAACAAACGACGCCGGAGCTAAGCCAGTGACGTCTCCCAGTCCTTCGCCGAGTCCAACGCCGGTTGAAGCAGTGGCAATGCCAATTAGCTTTCCGTTTGTGAGTCAGTGTGTGATGACTACTTTTGACGAGCGCTTACTGTTGCTGGTCATGGTGGCGGGCATGTTAGGTAGTTTCATTCATGGAGCCACTTCGCTGGCTGATTACGTTGGCAACAATCGTTTCAGCAGAAGGTGGACCTGGTTTTATATTTTGAGACCGGTGATCGGCATGGCGCTCGCGCTGGTCTTCTACTTCGTTATACGTGGAGGATTTCTAACTACCAATGTCGGCGCCACCGATATGTTTTCCAAACAGGCAACTGACAAGCTCAGTGAAGTCTTTACCACTCTCTTCCGATCGGGAGAAGGGGATGACAAGCGGGCCGATCCACTTGATCCAAACGTCTCAGCAGACACGCTGACTGCGGATCCACCCAACGCTACGGCCGGCGGCGACGCCTTCACCCTCACCGTTAATGGAACCGGCTTTGTCGAGGACTGCAAGATAACATTTGATGACATTGAGCAGCCTACGACTTTCGACAGTGCCACGAGCTTGACCACACAAGTTGCTAAAGAAACGATTGCAACTGCTCGGGTGATCAAGTTAGGCGTAAACAGACCGGATGGGACGAAATACCTCGCGGTCGACTTCAACGTAAATGCCCCGGAAGGTGGCGGGGTTGCTGCTCCGCCAACTATTACCAGCCTCGATCCGCCGTCTGGAAGTATAGGTGCTGAGGATCGGGTTGTTACGGTAAACGGCACAAACTTCGTTGAGGGCAACACTGTTCACGTCGACGGCGCGCCGCAACCAACAACATTTGTGAGCGCTACCGAGCTAACCGCGGATCTCGATCAAGCTCTGCTGTCTACTGCGCGAACTTTGAAGTTCAAAGTCGTGACTGACGCTGGAACGGAGTCTGCCGAAACTGACTTCCCCGTCTCGTAAACAATTGCACTGGGGCGGAAAGAAATTCATCGATAAGCCTCACGTGCAGTTGGGCGGTCAAACTGTGGCTCAGTGTCAACGTCTTTTCAAAGCCGGAGGCTTCGAGAACTTGTGGTTCAGGTTGCGGAGCGTTGTGCCAGTGAGTTGCCCGGGGGTGCACGGATAGGAGACTCAATTGCCTCACTAATGACTCGCTCGTTATAATTGCGCGTCTTGAAACAACCAGTAAGCCCTCAGTCAATCCCTAATCGCGCCGCGCTGTCCGCTCAAGATTTGCGCGGCGTTTTTTTGCCGATTCCCACGCCGTTCAATTCCGCAGGAGTGATCGACTTTGGTGCCCTGCACAGCAACATCGCGAAGTGGAGTCAAACCGCCATCGGCGGTTTTGTGTTGCTAGGCTCGACCGGTGAACGCGTTAATCTTGATGAGCGTGAGTACCTTGAACTGATCGCGTCGGCGCGCGAGAACGTGGCAGAGCGGCTGACATTTATCGTCGGCGCCGGTCAACAGAGCACGCGTGGAACAATCAACGAAATCCGGCGCGTCGCGGCGTCGGTTTCCGTAGACGCTTTCCTGGTTATCACTCCTTCATTCTATCGCCCGAGCATCACGGAGGACGCTCTGATCGCGCATTACCAGGCGGTGGCCGATGCGTCTCCGGCGCCCGTAATTCTTTACAGCATGCCGGCGCTCACCGGCATCAGGATCGAACCTCAAACCGCAGCGCTTTTGAGTGAGCACGAAAACATAATCGGCATTAAAGACAGCTCCAATGACGTCGCGGGGCTTGCCGAGACAATCAAGCTTGTCCCCGAAGATTTTGCTGTACTCACTGGAAACGGCACCGTGCTCCAGGAAGCCCTTGCTGCCGGCGCGTGCGGCGGAATCCTGGCAGTCGGTTGTGTAGCTCCGGAGCTTTGCCTTGAGATTTATAGCGCCGTGAAAGCCGGGGAAGCCAAACGCGCGTCGAAACTGCAGTCTACGCTAACGCCGCTGGCCCAGGCGGTCACGACCCGCTTCGGCATCGGCGGCCTTAAGGCGGCGCTGGATCTCAAAGGCTACACCGGCGGCTACGTGCGGGCGCCTTTGCGTGAAGCTGATAGCGAAGCACGCGAAGAGATCCGTCGCTGTTTGGAACTTGCATTCCTGTGATTTCGCTGGTTTCGTGTGCTTTCGTGGTTTGCTGTTGATGTTACATCGGCGACCCGAACCACGAAATGACAGGAAACGAACACGAAATTACCCGAAGTGACTTGAGCTGCGTCAAACACGAAGAACGCTCACTGGACAAGCCGCGCGTCCGGCGTAAAATGCTTCCTCAGGAGTAAACTACACATTGAGCATCGCCGAACCTGCCTGTTACAGCACGCCTGAAGAATCCGGCCTGCGAGTCGA
>Ga0070669_100001707_pt1 | contig 15896 bp, 8 predicted proteins | sample KBSS53metaG_FD_64680 | JGI IMG/M metagenome (GOLD analysis project Ga0070669, IMG submission 64680) | Switchgrass rhizosphere microbial communities from Kellogg Biological Station, Michigan, USA - KBS S5-3 metaG | ecosystem: Host-associated > Plants > Roots > Rhizosphere > Soil ... | reverse complement strand
GGCCTCAAGGACGGGCGCATCGCCGCCATCGGCAAGGCCGGCAACCCGGACGTGCAGCCCGGCGTGACCATCGCCATCGGCGCCAGCAGCGAAGTGATCGCCGGCGAAGGCATGATCCTCACCGCCGGCGGCATCGACACCCACATCCACTTCATCTGCCCGCAGCAAATCGAAGAAGCGCTGATGAGCGGCGTCACCACCATGATCGGCGGCGGCACCGGTCCGGCCACCGGCACCAATGCCACGACCTGCACTTCGGGGCCGTGGCACCTGGCGCGGATGCTCCAGGCGGCGGACGCGTTCCCGATGAACATCGGCCTCACCGGCAAGGGCAACGCCAGCCTGCCGGAACCGCTGATCGAACAGGTCAAGGCCGGCGCCATCGGCCTCAAGCTGCACGAAGACTGGGGTACCACCCCGGCGAGCATCGACAACTGCCTGAGCGTCGCCGACCAGTACGACGTGCAGGTGGCGATCCACACCGACACCCTCAACGAGTCCGGTTTCGTCGAAACCACCCTCGGCGCGTTCAAGGGTCGCACCATTCACACTTACCACACCGAAGGGGCCGGTGGCGGCCACGCACCGGACATCATCAAGGCCTGCGGATTCGCCAACGTGCTGCCGAGCTCGACCAACCCGACCCGGCCGTTCACCCGCAACACCATCGACGAACACCTCGACATGCTGATGGTCTGCCACCACCTCGACCCGAGCATTGCCGAAGACGTGGCGTTCGCCGAGAGTCGCATCCGCCGCGAAACCATTGCCGCCGAAGACATCCTGCATGACCTCGGCGCGTTCTCGATGATCAGCTCCGACAGCCAGGCCATGGGCCGCGTCGGCGAAGTCATCACGCGCACCTGGCAGACCGCCGACAAGATGAAAAAGCAGCGCGGCCCGCTCGCGCAGGACGGCGAAGGCAACGACAACTTCCGCGCCAAACGCTACATCGCCAAGTACACGATCAACCCGGCGATTACCCATGGCATCAGCCATGAAGTGGGTTCGGTGGAAGTCGGCAAGTGGGCCGACCTGGTGCTCTGGCGCCCGGCGTTCTTCGGCGTGAAACCGACGCTGATCCTCAAGGGCGGCGCCATCGCCGCCAGCCTGATGGGCGACGCCAACGCCTCGATCCCGACCCCGCAACCGGTGCACTACCGCCCGATGTTCGCCAGCTACGGTGGCTCGCTGCACGCCACCAGCCTGACCTTCATCAGCCAGGCGGCGCAGGCGTCGGGACTGCCCGAAGCGTTGGGCCTGAAGAAGAAAATCGCCGTGGTCAAAGGCTGCCGCGACGTGCAGAAAACCGACCTGATCCACAACGATTACCTGCCGAACATCGACGTCGACCCGCAGACCTATCAGGTCAAGGCCGACGGCGTGCTGCTCTGGTGTGAACCGGCCGAAACCCTGCCGATGGCGCAGCGTTACTTTCTGTTCTGAGACAAAGCCTCGGTCGTCGAAGTGTTCGACGACCGGGGCTGGCGGCGCCTCAGCGGGTTGAGGTGTCCATCAAATAGCGCGAAGGGCCGAGCTGCTCGTCGTCGAGCGCGACCACCACCGGCTCACCGGTTTCCAGGCGCGACAGGGCAATCAGTTGCTGATTGCGCTCAATGCTGCGTTCAACTTCAAGCATCTGTACCGCCTCCTGGTAAGCCGTGCTGGTCACGTCGTCATATTGATCCTCAAGGCGTTGCAGCTTTTCATCTGCGCTGCGCTTGAGCGCGCCGAGTTCGTCCGGATACTTCTCGTTCAAGTACTGCACCCAGTAATCGCGGCTGATCAGTTCTTCATAGAAGCGCTCGCCTTTTTCCGCCTTCACGACCGCATCACGCGCGGTCGCCAGCGCCTCCCCTCTGAGCGGTCGGGCGAAGCGCATATGGCCGGGTTGCCCCGGCAATTGCAGGCCATCCTCCCAGCCGGAGGTCAGGCCGATCCGATACTGCAGGCGCACTTCCGCAGGATCCGCATCACGGCCCATGCTGCGCGCGGCCAGTTTTTCCACCTCGCCCAGGCGGAACAGCTGACGCGACAGGTCGAGCAAGGCACGCCCCTTGACCGCCAGGCCCGGAGGCAGGTAGCGCAAGGCGTTGTACTCGAACACCTTGACCTCGATTTCACTGAACGCCAGGGTGCGTCCATCGACGCAGGTCGTGTGCGTGGTGGCCATGGAAAACAGCGTATCGCGCAGTTCCTGACTGTTATTGGCCGCCTCGACAACCTCCCACACCCGGCGTGTCAGATCAGCGCGAAACACCCGGAACTCCTCGGTGTCCGGCATCCGCGAAAGCAGATGGAAGAACGCTCCGTTATCAGGCTCCGCTGCCAGCCGCTGCCACATGGCCCGACAGCGTACGGCATCCTCTTGCGGAAGGTTTTCAATCCACGGTGTCGCTTGCAGTTCGAGGACACTTTCGGCGAGTGTCGGCACCACTTCATCCGGTTCCACATCACTTTCGCTCCCCGTGTCTTCACCCCCGCTCTCAGTGGTGCTGTCCATGTCATCGATCATCCGGTCGATCTCGGCATACGTCAGCCCCAGCACATCGTCACGTCCATGGGCATCGGCGTATTCACGCAGACGGATCAGGCTTTGCTGCGAGATTTCGAAGTTATCCGACAGATTGCTGCCGGCAATCAGTGCAGCATGGGTGCCGTCATACAACTCGGACGGAATCGAGGTTATTTCATTGCTGCTCAAGTCGACCGCCTGCAGACGCGGGGCTCGCAGCAGCCCCTCCGGCCACACAGTCAGCAGGTTGTCACGCAGGTCCAGCCGTTCCAGTCGCTGCAGACGGTCGATGCGCAAGGTTCGCAGGCCGTTATGGCTGAGATCCAGCCACCGCAGTTGCGGCAGGCTCTCGAGCGTTTGATCAAGCGCTTCGGAATCCACAAGACCGGTGAGCGACAGTTCCAGTCGTTCCAGTTGCAGCATGTGCCCGACAGGCTCAGGGATAGCCAGCAAGTGATTGCCGCTCAGATTGAGTCGGCGCAATTGCGTGAAGGCCCGAAGGAAAGCATTGGAGCCATTGGTGGTGAGCTTGACTCCCGAGAGGTTCAGGGTGCGCACCGCCGCGAATGTTTGGTCCAGTGCGGGCAGGTCGCCCACCTGCAGACCGTCAAGGTTGAGTTCTCGGTCAGACACGCCATTCCAGTCGACGGTACTTTCACGCCAGCATTCCATGATGCGCCGGGCGGCAAGCTGGCGGGTGCGCGATGACACGACCCAATCCATGCCTCGGGTTTCATGGGTGAACAGCCAATCGTTCAGCCGCCGTGTCAGCACCTCGAATGCCTGCTCCCATGCATTGATCCGTGCACCGATCTGCACCTCGGTCAGCCCTTCGCCCCGCATCCGCTCAATCGTCTGCTGCGCCTGCGCCTCTTCGAACGAGGGGCACAGGCGCTGGATGCGCGAGCCCCACCCGCCAGGCCCCACGCCTGCCGGACGCGGCGCAAGCGGCAGTAACCGCCGGGCGATCACCGAACCGCTTTCGGCGGGCGGCGTACGATGGCGCGGCTCTTCCAGTGCAAAGCGTTGCAACGACCCCGGCAACAGGCCTCTGGCGTCTTCGATGCGCTGGCGCGCGGTAGCCAGTGCCACTTTGGCCTGCGCATTCAGCGGGGTCCCGGCGAGGCTGGTATCGAGCAACAAGTCATCACGCCCCAGCAACACCTGCGGCAGCGAGGTCAACCGGCTGTCGCTGAGATCCAGCCAGGTCAGTTCCGGCAGCAACTCCGCCCCCACTGGCCATTCGCGCAGGGCCGTTGCACTCAGGTCCAGGGCCTTCAGGCGATTCATGCCGCGCACGTCGATACTGCTCAGCGGGTTGCCATGCAGGTTCAGGGTTTCGAGTGCCGGCAGGTCGCTTGAATCGAGCGGCAGTTCTGCCAGGCCACAATCGCTCAGATCGAGGGTATCGACCCCGCGGAAGGTACAGATGAAACGGCGCAACTGCTCGACCGGGGCCTGCAATCCGGGCAGTTGCAGACTTCTGACATGGTTGAACCCGTCAGCCGAGAGCGTCGGCAGGCTGTCCAGCGGTGAGCCTGGAATATCCAGCACCGTGGCATCATTGGGCAGGCTGACATACAAGTTGTAGAACACGCTTTCGGTACGCGCGCCGTAGCGCTGGAACAACCCGCTGCGCCAACTGGCTTTCAGCGCCTCGGCCACCGCCGCGCGTGCAGCACCACCGTTGGAGGCCGTTGGATCGGAACCGATCCACTCCTCAAGCCGGTCAAGTTTACTGAACTGCTCGCTCAAGGTTTCGATCGCGGCAAACCGGCTGCCGACATCCGTCCATTGCGCCTTGAACCCCGTATTCAAGACATCCGGAAGACTCCTTTCCATGCCGACAAAACGCTTGAGCTCACCGCGACAATAGTCTGCGACCATTTCGTCCAGATCGATGAGGTGCCGAGGCTGACTCCGAACGAATTCGTAGATCGGCTTGAACACCCGGCGCGGGAACTTCGACCAGTCCAGTGACAGGCCGGACAACAGCCGCTGATGGCCCTCATAGATTTCCATCGGCAGGGTGTTGATTGCCGTTGATCGCAGGTTCAGGCGCTCCAGCCGTGGCAAATCCAGAACACCGTGTGGCCATTGGTGCATCTGCGGACTGCCGATTTCCAGCCTGCGCAGTTGGCGCATGCCGCCGACGTCGAGGGTCATGGGCACCACCGGGCTCATGCCCCCGGAGGAACAGCGCAGCTCCAGCTCTTCAAGCCGGGTCAGCTCCCGAAGTCGCGACGCCACCTGTCCGGTAATCGGTGTGGAGAGTCTCAGGCGTGTCATCTGGCGCAGCGTCTTCAACGTCGCGAGCACTTTGTCGAACTCCGCAATGCTCGAGGTCAGGGACAGTTTCTCGACATTGGGAAACGCCGAAAGCGTATCGCTGACCACCGGCGCCTGCAGCGTCAGCTCTCTGACATGCGTAAAGTCTGCGGTCAATGACGGCAGCGGCACTTCACTGATCAGCGTCAGGCGAGCCGCCAGCGGATCATGTTCGGCCAACGGCGCATTTCGCCAGCACTCCTTGATGTTCTGCACCACGCTGACGAACTCGTCAGGGGTCGTGCGCAGGCGCAGGTTCTGCGACGTCAGCCATTGCTCGAGGGTTGTTTCCAGTTCTCGCCACTCGCCCAACCGGTTGTTGAGCAAATGAAAGATCTGCTGATCGCTCTTGCCCAGACGCCACTGTTGAAGAATGAAGCCGCGAGCCTGCACGTCGGTCAACTGCGGGTAGACGCTCTGGACATGAGCCGTCAACGCCGGACTGGGTCCTGGCCCATCACCATTGGCGGGATAGCCAAGCAGTCTGGGAGCAATGCGTTGCGGGGGTTTGAACCATGGTTGTTCGGCGCTGCGTGCACGCAGAATCCGGGCCGATTCACTGCGCTCGGTGAAAGCCCGTTCGATGATCGCAGCTTGCAGATCGACGCTCTGCCCAACATTCGGCAGCCCCAATGCATGACGCGCCTGATCGGGCAAGGCATGCATCAGCGAGGCGTAAAAGTTGTCGCCCCGATGGGGAATACTGTTGAGCGGTTCGCCACGCTCATTGGCGGCCTGCCAGGCATCTGCGTACTTGACCAGATACTTGCGTGTGCTGGCCGTTTCGCTGCCGATGGCATCCAGCATCGGGCCGCCGATACTGCCTTCACGTATTTCCAGACGCACGTCATCGGACCAGCCTGGCAAGCGGCGCAACGTCTGCAAGGCCAGATGGCGGCTGTCGGGCGAAGCCATGGTTTCACTGCGCAACCCGGCCAGAGCACGGGTCAGGCGCCCCTCCCCGCCATACCAGCGGGCGAGCTCCTGCAAATGCAGCGGGACCGTTGCCGCGCTTTCCAGGCGCGCCAGCTCCGCGGCGTCGGCCTGCTCCAGAGCGGCGACGGCCGCACGCTCGGTCAGGCCGGGTACGGCGCGTTGCAGCCTTGCAGTCCTGGGCTCCACAGGTCCGCCCTCCTTGAGAAGGCTGTTGAAGAGCGCGGGCTGTTGCGCGCTGGCGAAGTCGGCAATCTGTCTTGAGAACTCTCGGGCCCGGGTCTGCCGAACACGAGCAGGCTCGCCGCCCAGCAGGTGAACCGTCTCCGCCTCATCCAGCGTCGCGAGTATTCGGGTCGGCAACGCACCGCTCAGCACTTCGGCCCGGCTGACCCGGATCGGCGCCTTGCCGCCGCGCTGAGTCCCGTAACGGATGGTACGCCCCGAGAAATCAGAACTGTCGTAGATCTGTAGCTGGCGCCCGAATGGCCAGCGGGGCATGTCGGGAAGCAGCGGCAACAGATGCATGAATCGACTGTCGACTGCCTGAGTACCGGCTGCCTGCTCGACGATCGATCCGGCATCGCGCTCGGCGTTGAACAGTTGCATGGCATCCGTCAGTTCAGGTGGCGGCAAGGCGTTGTCCAGGTGCATCTTGCGCAAGGCGTTGTCGCTGACACCCGCCACATCGGCCATCGTCAATAATTGCTCGTCAGCAAACGCGTCAGTGCTGTGGCCGATACGCCGCAACAGCGTCAACCGGCTCCAGTCCTGCGGGCGCTCCAGAGTATGCCGCCATGCGCCGGCGCCGTTGTGCGTCAAGGGCGGCTGATAGGCCTGCGGATCGCTCGGATGCTGGATGCGCCAGGCTTTGAGCGACTCGTCGTAAATCTGCTGATAAGTCTTGCCATCGAGGCGTATGCAGGTTTTTTCTCCCGACTCGTACTGCCCCAGCGCATTCAGTACAGCATTCTCGTCCAGTGTGACCGGACTCTCGTAGCCACTCAGATCAGGCCTCCACAAGCGAGTCGTGCCGTCCGGCATTTCCACCTGGTGCAGGTCCTCGATGACCGGTGTCGATCGGGCGGCGGTCAGCCGGGCGAGCCCTTTGCCGGCGCCCGCCATCAAGGCAATCAACGCCAGATTCTGCGCGACATCGATCAGATGCGCCTTGGCGGCCTTGCGATCACCCTCACTCCACTCGATGGCGCCTTCAAGGGTTTCTTCGAACAGTTGCGCGGCCATCACCGCCATCATCACTTCACCCAATACCGGCACGAACATCGAGACGCCCATCAGCACCAGCTTGCCGATGTTCAACAATGTGGCGAGCTTCTCCGAGCGCACTTTGGCGTCGACATCCGCTGTGGACACGGCATGGCTGCGGGCATCGGCGATCAAACGGTCGCGATGCTGCTCGAACTGGTAACCCCACAGATCGATGTTTTCCGACCAGATCCCGCCGCCCTTGCGCGACAGGTCAACCGGGTTCAAATACGGATCTGCGTTCGGCACCTGCTCGACCGGCGGCGCAGGCGGCAACTCGTGAATGCCGGTCAGTGCCGCGTTGATGGGATTGAGTGCCTTGAAAAACTCATTGAGCAGCGGCTCGTAAGGAGCGAGTCTTTGCGAAAACGTGCGGTTCGGCGTGTCGTCGGTGAACTGGCCGAAGTAGTGCGGTCGGTCGGCATACGCGACGAACTGGCTGAAAAACCGCTGGTAGCTATTGGGTTCTGCAGGATGAGCCTGAGTGGCATCGGACGCGGTGAACCGCTGCTTGAACATCGCTGCGATTTCCCGCCCCTTGTAGCGTTTGAGCGGATGGTAGGGATCCCCCGGGATGTACAGGATCGAGTCGTCACTGGAACGATATTTCTCGCAGATCGTGAACATCACGCAGCCGGTCATGCGCCGGCCCATCAGGCCCAGATCACGGAACCAGATCTGCCGCTGGCCCTGACGCGGTGCCAGTTCGCCGTTGAGGATCGAACGAATCGAAGCGTAGTCCTCGTGTCCGATGTCACCTTTGGCCAACGCCAGTTCGGCCGCCGCATGCATAGCGCTTTTATGCGCGTCGATGAATTTGTCGCGCAGTTCCTGTTCGGCGACCGCGTCCCGGTGGTGCAGGAAATCCTTGAGGTAAGCCTGATATTTCGCACCGATGTCCAGCGAACGGCACAGACTAGTGAACTGCTCGACCGTCAGCGGTGTGTTCAATGGCGCAAGCGTGCCGGGTGTCGAGGTTTCACGGCGAAATCCCGACGTTTCATGGAAGGCGCCACTTTTACATTCACGGTTTTCGAAGTTGTGCAGCGCCGCTTGCAGCAAAGGCTGTTTCAAGACTTCGAAGAAGCCGATGTCGATGGCAAAAATCCCCACCTCCACCGGTTTGTTCAGTACCAGCCAGGTCTTGTTGACGTCCAGCGTCACGTTGAACCGGTCCTTGAGGGCCTTGATGAGCAACGGCGCGGCGAAACTGTCGATGTCCTGGAGGGTCGACATGGCCTTATCCAGAGATGCCTGGGCGGCGAGGCTGGCGGTTACGGCATCCCCTACAGCCTTGCGTTGATCGCGTGATGCGCGCCGGTACCAGTCCGGCGTAGCGGAATCGGCATTTTTCAGGGCCTGGCGCTGGTTTGGCGATGCATTGATCAACCACTGCGGGCTGGACTGCTGAAGAAAATCAGCGTGCAGACTTTGCGTCACGACCGTCACCCGCGGCGCTGCTGCGGTGTCCGGCGAAGGTGGGGCGACAGGCAATTCAAACATGGTTTCGCTCCTTGAAATGGAGCAAAAGCAGACCACGGCGACGCTCTGCGAGTGTGGTACATAGGTCTCGCAACACGACATCCTGTCAGCAGAAATTTCAAGCCCGAGCGGCGCTTTCATTCCCGCGCAAAGAGACTAATATTCGAACGCCCCGCCTTGAATTTCCAGGAACCCGGACATGCGTTTATCCGAATTTATCCGGCAACATGCAGATCGCATCGTCGAGGAGTGGGAACAGTTCGCCAGGACCATCACCCCGGCGGCCGAGACCATGGACAGGGCAGCGCTGCGCGATCATGCCAGAGAGATTCTGTTGGCCGCCGCACGCGATATGGACACCGCGCAGACCGCCAGCGAGCAGATTGCCAAAGCCAAAGGCGAAGGCCCGGAAAAAACCCCGAGCCTGGACGAGGCCGGCGCCAGCCACGGTGAGTTGCGGCATACAGTGGGCTTCGACCTGGTGCAGATGACGTCCGAGTTCCGCCATTTGCGCGCCTGTGTGATCCGCCTCTGGGTCGACAGCCTGGAATCGCCCGACATGGCGTATTTTCAGGACATGATCCGTTTCAACGAAGCCATCGATGAAGCCCTGGCCGAATCGACGGCTGCCTACGCCGAGCAGGTTGCTCATTCACGGGATATCTTTCTCGCGATCCTCGGCCATGACCTGCGCGCGCCTTTGCAAGCGGTGACCATGTCGATCGAACTGCTGATGCGCAAGACCGCGTTACAGGACGATGCCCTTCAGTGCGCCCTCAACATCAAGCAGGGTTCGCGGCACATGGCGGCGATGGTCAGCGACCTGCTGGAACTGGTGCGCAGCCGCCTGGGCAAGAGCCTGCCGATCGAACCGGCGCCGATGGACCTGGCCGACGCGGCCCGCGCGGCCATCGCCGAAGCCTGCGCCGGTAATCCGGAAAGTGATCCGACACTGAAAACCGAGGGTGACACCCGTGGCAACTGGGACGCCGGACGGATCGATCAACTGCTGCAGAATCTGATCGGCAATGCCTTGCAGCATGGGTCTGATCCGCGCGAAGTGATCGTGACGTTGAAGGGAGAAGCCAGGCACGTGCTGCTGACCGTGCACAACTGCGGCAACCCCATTCCCGCAGAAGCCATCGGCACGATTTTCGATCCATTGGTGCGCAGTGCCGACGAAGAACTCGGCCAGCCGTCGACCAGCCTCGGTCTGGGCCTGTTCATCATCAAGGAAGTGGTGACCGCCCACGGCGGGGCGATCGAAGTCAGTTCAAGCGAAGCCGACGGAACACTGTTCAGCGTGACGCTGCCCAGACAGATTTGAAACGCTACTCGACCACCAGCCGCGCCAGACGCTGACGGAGCATGCGGTTCTCGGATCGCAACTCCTGCACTTCTTCCAGCAGGTCCAGCGCCAGGGCGACGCCTTCCCATTCCAGCTCCAGGTCGCGCCGCAGCTTGGCGGCGCGTTTGGCCAGGGTCAGTTCGTAGTCGGTGAAGCGCCATTCCCTGGGCTGCGCGCCCTGAGGTTCGAGGATGCCGTGTTCGACGATTTCGATCACGTAGACGTCCGACAGGTCGGCCGCCTCACAGAATTCTGCCATGTCCAGTTGAACGATCAGGGGGCTGCTCATGATGGGCTACTCCGTCGTCAGTATCAGAAGTTCTCGCGCGGATTGAAGGCGGCCTTCTTCGCCAGTTCCTGCCACAGCGCCTTGACGTCATCGCCGTTGGCTTTGGGCATCACGGCCTTGAGCTGGACGAACAGATAACCGCGCTCGCCCGCCTTGTTCTGCAGACCGTGGCCCTTGGCACGCATGCGCTGGCCGTTCTGGCTGCCGGCCGGGACCTTGAGGTTGATCTTGCCGGTCAGGGTCGGCACGGCCACTTCGGCGCCCAGCGCCAGCTCCCACGGTGCCAACGGCAAGGTGATGATCAGGTTTTCGCCTTCAACGTCGAATTTCGGGTGCGGCGCGAAACGGATGGTCAGGTACAGATCGCCATTGGCGCCGCCACCGATGCCCGGTGCGCCCTGGCCCTTGAGGCGGATGCGCTCGCCGTCGGCCACGCCGGCCGGGATCTTCACGTTCAGGCTCTTGCTGGTGTTGCTGACATGCTGGCCCGAACCGTTGTATTGCGGGACCTGGAAGCTGATCTTTTTCGATTCGTTCGAAAGCGTCTCTTCCAGAAAGATCGGCAGTTCCAGTTCCACGTCTTGCCCTCGCCGTCCGGCGCTGCGGGATTGCCGGCCAGCGCCGCCACCGAAACCGGGGCCGCGATTGCCGAAGATCGAACTGAAGAAGTCCGAGAAGTCGCCGGTGTCGCCACCGCCGCCGCCAAAGCCGCCACGGCTCTGCCAGCCCGGCGGGCCCTGAAACGGCTGACCGTGCTGGCCATAACGACGCAGTTCGTCGTATTCGGCGCGCTTGTCGGCGCTTTTCAGCGCTTCATAGGCTTCCGAGGCGTCCTTGAACTTGGCCTCGGCGTCCTTTTCCTTGCTGACATCGGGGTGGTATTTGCGCGCCAGCTTGCGATAGGCAGCCTTGATCGCCTTATCGTCAGCCGTCGGCTCCACGCCGAGTATCTTGTAATAGTCTTTGAAGTCCATCGAAGGAATCACCATCCGTTATCGATTTCGCGCCGATGCCAGCATGCGCCGATTCGCACGTGCCGGGTTGACCGATCTCAAGGTTGTGACCGGGTGGCGCAGCAGAAGTTTATCGGCAGTGGACGGCGGTTCTTGCGACCGCCGGTATGTCTGCCGGCCCATGCCAGCAAGTTTGGGGCAAAGCGCCGAGTTTCAAGCAAGCTTAGTCGTGAAATAGCAGATGACCGGCCTTCGAATCTGTCGCGCACTGACATACACTGCGCGGCCGTTTTTTGACCGGAACCGAAAGACCATGAAAGACGCCTCTCCAGCCCGTGCCTGCGGCATCGACTTCGGCACGTCCAACTCCACCGTCGGCTGGCTGCGCCCCGGCATGGAAACGATGATCGCGCTGGAAGACGACAAGATCACCCTGCCGTCGGTGGTCTTTTTCAACATCGAAGAGCGCCGTCCGGTTTACGGCCGTCTGGCGCTGCACGAATACCTGGAAGGCTACGAAGGCCGGCTGATGCGCTCGCTCAAGAGCCTGCTGGGTTCCAAGCTGATCAAGCACGACACCAGCGTCCTCGGCACCGCGATGCCGTTCAAGGACTTGCTCGGGCTGTTCATCGGCCAGCTCAAGAGCCGCGCCGAAGCGACCGCCGGTCGTGAGTTCGAGCAAGTGGTGCTGGGCCGTCCGGTGTTCTTCGTCGACGACGATCCGCTGGCCGACCAGGAAGCCGAGGACACCCTGGTGGAAGTGGCACGCAAGCTCGGCTTCAAGGACGTGTCGTTCCAGTACGAGCCGATTGCCGCGGCCTTCGACTACGAGTCGACCATCGAAAAGGAAGAGCTGGTCCTGATCGTCGACATCGGCGGTGGTACCTCGGACTTCTCGCTGGTGCGCCTGTCGCCCGAACGTCGTGGTGTGGATAACCGCCACGACGACATCCTCGCCACCGGCGGCGTGCACATCGGCGGGACCGACTTCGACAAACAGCTGAGCCTGCAGGGCCTTATGCCGCTGTTCGGCTACGGCAGCCGCATGAAGAGCGGCGCGTTCATGCCGACCAGCCACCACATGAACCTGGCGACCTGGCACACCATCAACTCGGTGTACTCGCAGAAATCGACCCTGGCCCTGGGCAGCATGCGTTACGACATCGAGGACACCGGCGGCATCGACCGTCTGTTCAAGCTGATCGAACAGCGCGCCGGGCACTGGCTGGCGATGGAAGTGGAAGAAACCAAGATCCACCTGACCCACAACGACAGTCGCCATGTGCCGCTGGATCGCATCGAGTCGGGCCTGAGCGTGGAACTGACCCGGGCGTTGTTCGAATCGGCCATCGAGTCGCAGCTCGAGCGCGTGCGCGGCAGCGTCACCCAATTGTTGGCCGACGCGAATGTGGCGGTGGGTCAGGTCGATACGGTGTTCTTCACCGGTGGTTCCAGCGGCATCCCGGCACTGCGCAACAGCGTCTCGGCGATGCTGCCGAACGCGCGGCATGTGGAAGGGAACATCTTTGGCAGCATTGGTAGCGGTCTGGCGATCGAAGCCATGAAACGTTACGGCTCGATCAACTGACACTACGATGATCGTTCCCACGCTCTGCGTGGGAACGATCACCTACTAAACCATCCCGCCCAGCTTCAACTCACTCTTCAGATACGCGTAATAAATCGGCCCCGCCACCACCCCCGGCAGGCCGAACGCGGCCTCGAACACCAGCATTGCCAGCAGCAACTCCCAGGACTTGGCACTGATCTGCCCGCCGACGATGCGCGCGTTGAGAAAGTATTCGAGCTTGTGGATAAAGATCAGGTAGCCCAGCGCCGCAATCGCCACCCAGATCGACAGCGACAGGCCGACGATGGTGATCAGCGTGTTCGACATCAGGTTGCCGATCACCGGCAGCAGACCGAGCAGGAACGTCAGCACGATCAGGGTCTTGGTCAGCGGCAGCTTGATCCCGAACAGCGGCAGGATCACCGCGAGGAAGATCCCGGTGAAGAAGGTGTTGAGCAGGGAAATCTTGATCTGTGCGAACACGATGTTGCGAAACGCCTGAACCAGCAGGTGCAGACGGTCGAACAGGGCGGCCGCCAGCGGTTTGCGCTTGGTGACGTCCGGTACGCGCTGCAAGGCGATGATAGCGCCCAGCACCATGCCGATCAGCAGCGTCACGAACATGTGCGCCGCGTCCTTGCCCACCAGTTGCAGCTCCGACAAATGCTTGCTCGCCCATTCACCGATGGCCACTCGGAACTCGGCGGCACTGGCCGGCAGGTAGCTATCGATAAACGGCGGCAGTTGCCCGCGGGCGCGGTCAACCACACCCATGAATTTGTCGAGGGAAGCACCGGGGTTTTCCGCCTCGTGCAACAGGAAACTGATGGCCCCGGCAAAGATCAGCGCCAGCACACTCACCACCAGCGTGCCCAGCAGCGCCACCGCCAGCCAGCGCGCGCGACGGCCTTCGATCAGCCGTTGCAGTTGCGGGGTGAGCATGTTGACCAGTTCGAACACCAGCAACCCGGCCAGCAGGCTGGGCAGCAAACGCAATGGCAACACCAGCAACAGACCGCCGAAAATGATGATGCAACTGACCCAGAACACAACATGACGCTCAGAAAACGTTGGCATACAGCCTCAAAACGAACGGCGTAAAAGGATTGGCAGTCTGCCAGCGATCCGAGAGGAGCACTAGGGATATGCGGGCAGCCCTTTCGGGCCTCATCGCTGGCAAGCCAGCTCCCACACGTTAAGTGTCGAACACAAATATTTTGAACAGCCTCACTCCCTGTGGGAGCGCGCTTGGTCCGGGCGGCGATCCGACGACGGGGCCAGCACACTCACCACGAAGCTGCGGGGTTTATTTTTTCTTCAGGCAATCACTCATGAAGGTCTTACGCGCATCGCCGGTCAGGGCCTTGGTGGCCGCGTCGGCGTTACAGGTCTTCATTTTCTGTTGCTGCGGGGTCAGGGCCTTGGCGTCGTTGGCCGCCGGTGCTGCCTTGAGGCAGGTGCTCATGAAGGCTTTGCGCTCGTCGCCCTTGAGGCTCTTGGCCGTAGCGTCGGCGTTGCAGGTGGTCATTTTGTTCTGTTGCGCCGTGGCGGCGAAACCCTGGGAGCACAGCAGCAGACCGATCATCAACAAAGGGACACGCAACATCTTCATGGAGTTTTCTCCTTGGCGCCGCCTCGATGGAGGTGGCCTCTGCTGGAGTGTAGTCAAAGCTTGTTACACCTTCCTAGCCTCAAGATGGCTGCGCCGATACTGCTCCGGGGTACATCCGGCCTGCCGGGCAAACATGGCGATGAAGGCCGAACCGCTGCTGTAGCCGAGATCGAAGGCGATTTCTTGCACGCTGCGCGAACTCTCCAGCGCCTCGATCGCCGCAAGATAGCGCAGCCGCTGACGCCATTCGCCGAAACTCATCCCCAGCTCCCGCACGAACTGCCGGGCCAGGGTGCGCTCGCTGACATGCACCTGCGCCGCCCAGTTCGCCAGCGGCTGGTTGTTGCCGGGCTCGGCCTGCAGGGTTTCAAGGATGGTCAGCAATCCGGGGCTGCTGGCGTAGGGCAGATAGCATTGATGAACCGGCGCCTGGCGCAATTGATCCACCAACACCTGGGCCAGGCGCTGGTCGGCTTCGAACGCGGGAATCTTCACATCGCGGGCGGCGAAGTCCTTGAGGATCGCCTTGAGAATGTCGCTGATCGCAAGAGTGCAGGCCTGCGCCGGCAAATCGGAACACACATCCGGCGCCAGGCACACCGCCCGATAATTGACCGGCTGATGGCTGTAGAAACTGTGCTCGACCTGCGGCGGCACCCACACCGCGTACTGCGGCGGCGACATGAAACGGCTGCCGTCGACATCCATGTGCAGCACGCCGTGGGCTGCGTACTCCAGCGTGCCCCACGGATGGCGGTGCGGCGCGGCGTATTCATGGGCGTTGAAGTCGGCATAGCGGAAATACACTGCCGACGGCAGTTCGCTGAAATCCAGCAGATCGATGTGTTTACTGTTCATGCTGTCCGGAATCAGGGGCGGGTTGTCCGGTTCGCAGTATAGGCCTGCATCCAGACAGGGGATAATCGCCGTTCATCAACGTACTGGTTTCTCCTCCCATGCAATACGCGTTTCCCCTGCTGGCGATTTTCATCTGGGCCGGCAACACCGTGATCAACAAGCTCGCGGTCGGTGCGATCTTTCCCGCCGAGATCGGCTTTTACCGCTGGCTGCTCGCCGGCCTGCTGTTTACCCCGTTCATGCTCAAGAAGGTGATCGCGCACTGGCCGCAGATTCGCCCGAACCTGGGCAAGATCTTCATCCTCGGCGTGCTCGGCATGGCGGTCTATCAGAGCCTGGCCTACTTCGCCGCGACCCTGACCAGCGCCACCAACATGGGCATCATCCTGTCGCTGATGCCGTTGATGTCGCTGGCCATGGCGATCATCAGCCTCGGCCAGCGCCTGACGGCCGGTGCGCTGGTCGGTGCGCTGCTGTCGTTCGCCGGTGTGCTGGTGGTGGTGTCGTCCGGCAGCCTCGGCGCATTGCTGCAACACGGGGTGAACCTGGGTGACGCGATGATGCTGGTCGCCACCCTCGCCTACGCGATCTACAGCACCCTGCTGAAAAAATGGCAACTGCGCCTGCCGCCGCTGGTGTTGCTGTATTTGCAGGTGCTGGTGGCGGTAGTGGTGCTGTTTCCGCTGTACGTCATGTCGCCGAAAACCGGCCTGACCCTGCAGAACATTCCGCTGGTGCTGTA